>Ga0209023_10000017_pt1 | contig 323598 bp, 286 predicted proteins | sample LakOneMetagenome_FD_187468 | JGI IMG/M metagenome (GOLD analysis project Ga0209023, IMG submission 187468) | Freshwater and sediment microbial communities from Lake Erie, Canada (SPAdes) (version 2) | ecosystem: Environmental > Aquatic > Freshwater > Lentic | place: Lake Erie, Canada... | reverse complement strand
CTTCCGGAGCCGCGTCGATCTGATCGTAGGCCTTGGCTTCACCGCCGAATTTCTTCGACAGAACGGTTGCGATTGCAGCCGTCAGGGTGGTTTTGCCGTGGTCAACGTGACCGATGGTGCCGACGTTGACGTGCGGCTTGGTCCGTTCGAATTTTTCCTTTGCCATTCTTGACTCCTAAGATCCTAACGATGTTTGAAATTACCAGGCACGTCTGACGGTCGGGTACGGCTGACTGCCGATTTTAAATTCTGGTGCCCTTGACGTGGATTGAACACGTGGCCTCTCCCTTACCAAGGGAGTGCTCTACCACTGAGCTACAAGGGCTTATTTGAAACTGGAGCGGGTGAAGGGAATCGAACCCTCGTCATAAGCTTGGAAGGCTTCAGCTCTACCATTGAGCTACACCCGCACGAGGTACTTCTCAACTCAACTGCTTTCGATTCACAACACGATCAACGCTTTTTGGTGGTGGGGGCTGGATTCGAACCAGCGTACTCAGAGAGGGCAGATTTACAGTCTGCTGCCTTTAACCACTCGGCCACCCCACCGCGAAGAACCGCAGAGTATGAAGCACGGACAAACTACTGTCAACTAATGTTTTATCAGAACTGATCTGACTCACATTGTGTCGTTGCTTCGGGGCGTGATTGTAGCGACCCAACCGCAAGTCCGCAAGGGCTCTTTTCAGATTATTCAAGATAAGCGCCGTGTATTGACGGGAGAGGCTAGACTGCTCCAAAACATGGGGTCGAGCATGGTCCACATTCCTCCGCGCGGTACGGCACGATGGCACTGGTCACAGCTGCTGTTGGCGAGCCTGTTCGTCGTCGGCATTTATGTGGCGATGCGCTTCATCAGCGATACGCTCGACCTTCCGCCCGGCTACGCCACCCCCGTGTTCCTGCCGGCCGGCGCCGGCTTCGCGCTGGCGGTCACGACCGGCTGGCGCATTCTGCCCGCGATCGCCCTCGGCTCGGGGCTGCTGCACCTGCCGGGCAGCTGGCTGGGCCCGGACGCCACGCCGTCCGCCGGCGCCGTGATCCTGGCCGTGACGACGCTCGGCTCGGTGCTGCAGGCCTGGCTCGGCGCGCGCTGGTTCCGGCGCATGGCGCGATCGGCCCTCGATTCGGCGCGCGAGGTCGGCCGCTTCCTGGTGCTGGCGCCGCTGATGTGCCTGATCAACGCCGGCATGAGCGTGCCCACCCTGTACTGGCTGGGCCTGATGCCGTCTGCCGAAGTCTGGGGCAACTGGATCAACTGGTGGGCCGGCGACACCATCGGCGTGCTGCTGGCGGCGCCGCTGGTATGGATTATCTGCGGGCGCCCGCGTCCGCTGTGGCGCCGCCGCGCGCTGCCGGTCGCCCTGCCCCTGATCCTGGCGGCGGCCGCCGTGGTGGCGGTCTACGAACAGGCCGTCAAATGGGAAACCGAACAGCACCTGCAGCCCTACCGCCTCAAGGCCCAGCAGGTGGCCGACGGCATGCAGGCCGAACTGAACGAGCACGAACGCTTCGTCGGGACCTTTGCCCGCACGCTCGGCGCCGAAGAAAAATACATGGCGCGCGACAAGTTCTTGCGCATTGCAAGCGGCTATGTGGACGGCCGCCGCGACATCGTCGGCCTCAACTGGATGGTGCCGGTCACGAACGCCGAGCGCAGCAGCTTCGAGGCCTGGGTCCGCGCCGAGGTCGACCCGAGTTTTCCCGGCCTGCGCGAACTGGGGCCGGACCGCCAGACACAGCCCGCCACCGAGCGCGCGCTCTACCTGCCCCTGCTCTACACCTGGCCGCCCGCCAACAGCTTCATGCGCGGCATCGACTTCATGGTGGCGCCCGAGCGTGCCGAGACCACCCGGCGCGCCCTGCGCAGCGGCCAGCCGGTCGCCTCGCCGCCGCTGCAGCTAGTGACGACAAACGGCACCGGGTTCGTGCTGTTCCGCGCAGTCGGCGAGTCCGGCCGGCCGCCGGTCGGCCTGCTGGCCCTGGTGCTGAATGCCCATGCCTTCGTCGAGCAGGCGGTGCAGCGCAGCGGCTTCAAGGGCTTCGAGTTCAGCCTGGCCGATGTCACCGACAGCAAGCCCCGCGCGCTGGTGGGCGACATCCTGCGCCCCATCCACCGCGCCGACTACCGCGTCAGGCTCAGCTACGGCGGGCGCACCTATGCGCTGCGCTTTACGCCGACCCCTGCCTACATGGAAGAACAGCGCGGCCTGGTCAGCTGGACCGTGCTGACCTCCGGCCTGGTGCTGACCGCGCTGCTGGGCGCGCTGATGCTGCTGACCACCGGCCAGCGCGCGGCGATCGAAGTCCAGGTGGCCGACCGCACCGCGCGCCTGCGCGACCGCGAAGCGCGCCTGCAGGCCATCCTCGACAATGCGGGCGACGCCATCGTCACCGTCGACGCCGGCGGCGTGGTGGTCTCGGCCAACCCGGCCACGGCGGCATTGTTCGGCTATCCGCAGAACCACCTGCCGGGCCTGGACCTGACCACCCTGGTGCCGGGCGCCGCCGGCGAAGACGGCGCCGAACTGCTGCGGCGCATGGACGGCGCCGCCTCCGAAGAACGCGAGCTCAACGGCATCGACGCGCGCGGCCAGCCCTTCCCGCTGGCGCTGTCGGTCTCGCAGGTACAGCTGCCGGGCGAGCGGATGTACGTCTGCATCCTGCGCGACCTGACCGAGCAGCACCGCTCGCAGGCCCACATCCACCGCCTGGCCCACCACGACCCGCTCACCGGCCTGGAGAACCGCGCCGCGCTCGGCATGCGGCTGGAACAGCAGCTGGCCCTGGCGCGCCGTTCCGGCATGGCGCTGGCGGTGCTGTTCATCGACCTCGACCACTTCAAGAAGATCAACGATTCGCTCGGCCACCAGGCCGGCGACCAGCTGCTGGTCGGCGCCAGCGCGCGCATGAAGGACCTGCTGCGCGACGTCGATACGCTGGCGCGCCTGGGCGGCGACGAATTCATCATCGTGCTGGGCGGGCCGCTCACGCCCGACAGCGTGACGGCGGTGGCGGTGCGCCTGGTCGAATCGCTGCAGCAGCCGTATTACCTGAACGGCATCACCGCGCACAGCGGCGCCAGCGTCGGCGTGGCCCTGTTCCCGGACGACGGCGAGGATGCCGACATCCTGGTGCGGCATGCCGACATGGCGATGTACGCCGCCAAGCGCGAAGGGCGCGGCAACTTCCAGTTCTTCTCGCCGGCGATGAACGCCGCCACCCATGAGCATTTGATGTTGGAAACCAAGATGTGGGCGGCGCTCGAGCACGGCGGCTTCGAGGTCCACCTGCAGGCCCAGGTATCGCTCGCGACCGGGCGCGTGATCGGCGCCGAGGCGTTGCTGCGCTGGCACGATCCGGAGCTGGGTAGCGTCGAGCCGAGCCGCTTCATCCCGATCGCCGAGGAATCCGGCCTGATCCTGCCGCTCGGCGACTGGGTGCTGGCGCGCGCCATGGCCCTGCTGGCCGAGTGGCAGCACGAGGGGCTGGGCGGGCTGCGCCTGGCGGTCAACCTGTCGGCGCGCCAGTTCGGCGGCGGCGCCCTGCTCGCGCGCCTCGACCAGCTGCTGGCCCAGCACGCGATCGACCCTTCGCTGCTGGAGCTGGAAATCACCGAGACGGCCGCCATGCGCGATCCGGAAAACACGCGCGCCCTGCTGCGCCAGCTGCGGGCGCGCGGCTTCAAGCTGGCGATCGACGATTTCGGCACCGGCTACTCGTCGCTGGCCTACCTGAAGCTGTTCGCGATCGACCGCATCAAGATCGACCGCGGCTTCGTGAAGGACATCGAGAACGACCCGAACGACGCCGCGATCGTCGGCGCGACGATCGGGCTGGCGCATTCGCTCGGGCTATCGGTGGTGGCGGAAGGGGTGGAAACCCAGTTCCAGCGCGGTTTCCTGCGCGAGAAACACGGCGACGAAGCCCAGGGCTACCTGTTCGGGCGGCCGATGCCGGCGCACGAGTTCGGCGACTTCGTCAGGGCGCAAGCGCAGCCAGTACCTGGCCCTTGAGCGCCTTGATCAGCGAGGTCTCGTCGGGCGGCACGCCTTCCGGCGCGGTCTGGATGCGGTCGGCATAGAACAGGCCGAGCTGGGCCTGGCCCACCACCAGCGGCAACACGATGAAGCTCTTCGCATCCGGCAGCAGCTGGCGATGCCAGGCCGGGAGCAGGTCGCGGATCTTGGGGCTGGACGCATCCGAGATCATCAGGTCGGCATCGTTCGCCATCGCCAGATAGAAGAGATCGCGGCTGGCGCTGCCCGCTGCCGCCGCGGCAGGAAAGGCGAACCCGGCCTGGGTCGCCGCCTTGTCGGCGCCGAAGGACACGCGGGCGCGGTACTGGCTGCTCCGCACATCCTTCAGCACCACGGTGGCGAAGCGGAAGCCCAGCGCCGTGTAGAGCGTCTCCAGCACCGCCAGCACCACGTCGTTGACCTTGTGCGTGCCCGAGGCGCGCATTTGCGTCACGTCCTGCACGCCGGCCAGCAGCAGCTCGCGCGCGTTCTTCGGCTTGCCGCTCGGGTAGCTGCCCTGCTCTTCTTCGCCGGCGCCCAGGGTGGCCAGCAGCAGCACATTGGGCAAGCCGTCGCCCTCGCTTTCCTGCGGACGCGGCACCGGTTCCAGGTTCATGCTCTGCAGCAGGCAAGTCATCTCCTGCGCCACCGCGCCGAACAGCTCGTCCAGCTGCTTGCCGTCGATGTTCAGCGCATGGCCGTAGCGCGCCAGCAGGGCTTGCGCTTCGGGCGTGCCGGCCGGATCGCCCGGTTTGGCCAGCAGGCGCGCCACGTCGAGGCTGAAGGAGGCCACCTGGCGCATCCATTCGCCGCGGTTGAGCGCGACCTTGAGCGCACCGTCCGGCAGCGGGCGCTGGGCGCGCATGATCACGTCCGGGATCTTCCATTCGCCCAGCACCGCTTCCGACAGTGCATCGTAGCTGCAGCCGAGGATCATCTGCGCCGCCTGGCCGAGCTTGTGCTTGCCCGAGGCCGTCAGCAGCCCGATTTCGCGGTAGCGCTCATGCGCGTGCGATGCCACCAGCAGCGGGCCCAGATTCTTGAACAGCGCGCCGATCGAGGCTTCCTCGGCGCCCTGGTAAAAGCTGTGGCGCGCCATCTCGCGGCCGACCAGGCTGGCGCACAGCGAGGCTTCCAGCTCGATCCGCACGCTCCAGGCGTGATCGCTGCTGGCCAGCGCGTCGACCAGCAGCATCGCCAGCGCCGTGGTCTTGACGTTGTCGAAGCCCAGCAGAGAAATAGCGCGCGAGATCGTGGTGACGGCGGTGCCGTTGGCGGTGCGGTACTTGACGGTGTTCGCCAGACGCAGGATGCGCTGGGTGAGCGCGACGTCGGACAGCACGTAATAGGCCAGCGCATGCGTGCCTTCGTCGTCCGAAGACGCCATCTGCACCACGCGCGCGACCGAGCTGCCGAGCGCGAACATGTCTTCGTCGCCGTTGACCTTGTTCAGCAGCGCGGCACGGACCCGGCGCCCGTCGGGAATCTCGTCCGGCGCCAATGGTGGGAGGGGACCTGCTTTCATTTCCGTCGCGGCGCCTTGTTGTATTTCTTCAGCACCTGCTGGTGCAGGCCGGCCAGCGCCGGCAGTTTCGGGTTGACCGGGTCGAGGCGGCGCACGCCGGCGATGTACGCGATCGCCTGCTGGCCCAGGCGCTCGTCCCAGCCGCTGTTGTCGAGGCATTTCAGGACCGCGAGGGCGGCGTTGAACACCACCTGCGGGTTGTCGGGCAGCTTGGCAACCGCTTCCTGCATCAGCGCCACTGCGCCCTTGAAGTCGCCTTCCTTCGCCTTGGCGGCGCCGCCGGCCACCAGGTCGACCACCTGCTGGCGGCTTTCCCTGGCCAGCTGCTGGGCCAGGTCGCCATGGCCGGTCTTCTCGAACACCGCCATCGCGCGGCCCATCGCGGCGCCGTTCTGGGCATTGCGCATCACCTCGCGCATCACCTCGGCGGCGCCCTCTTCCATGTTGTTCTCGATCGCCACCCGCGCCAGTTCCAGCTTGAGGTCGGGCGCCAGCGCCGGCGCATCCTTGCTGGCCGCCAGCGCCGCGATCAGCGATTCGTTCAGGCGCGCCTCGTTGCCGGTGTATTCGTGCACCATGCTGGACGCGATCGCGCTGCACAGCGCCGTGCCCTTCTGGAAGGCCATCGACTTGTCGAGGTCGCGGATCACGGCCGCCGCCTGCACCGGATCGCCCTTGCGCACCAGGGTCTGCACCAGGCGCACGTGGTCTTGCGGGTCTTTGAATTCCGAGTACTTGGCCTTGCTGACGACCTGCTTCAGCACCTTCTCGGCGGTGTCGTGGTCGCCGGCCTCGAGCGCGGTTTCGCCCAGCTTGCGCAGGCGCCGCACCGCATGCGGCGAGACGGCCACGGCCTCGCCCAGCACCGCCTGCGCCTGCTCCAGCGCGCCGACCGCTTCGTGGGTGCGGGCCAGCCAGTCGTAGGCGTCGACGAAGTTCTTGTTGGTGTCGACCAGGTCCTCGAGCAGATCCTGCGCCTCGTGGAAGCGCTCGCGCAGGAACAGGGTCTTGGCCAGGCCAAGGCGCGCCCAGGCGATCGCCTTGGCGTCGATCAGGCGCCGGTAGATCGGCTCGGCCAGTTCCGGTTCGCCCAGGAACATGTGCAGCTCGGCGCGCAGGCGCAGGAAGTCGATCGCGTGGCGCGGATGCTTTTCTTCACCCTCGATGCACAGCTCGATGGCTTCGCGCTGGTTGCCCGACTCCATCAGTTCGTACACGGGCAGGAACACGTTGCGCTTGTCCAGCGCACGCGCGATGCGCTCGAGCAGGCGGTCGGCAGTGAAGGGTTTCAGGATGTAGTCGGTGGGACCGAGCTCGGCGGCGCTGACGACCTTGCCGTAATCGCCCTCGGCCGTCACCATGAAGAACATGGTCGACAGCGGCATCAGCTTGTGGTGGCGCACGTCTTCGAGCAATTGCTGGCCGTCCTGGCCGCCTTCGAGTGCGTATTCGCACAGCACCAGGTCGAAATGCTTGAGGCTGAGATGCTTGACCGCCTGGTTCGAGCTGCCGGCGTGATCGACCTTGCTCAGGCCGCACATTGTCAGCATGTTATGGATCGTCGCCCGCATCCCGGCATGCGGCTCGATGATCAGGGCATTGAGCCCGTCTAGTTCGTTCATATCCCGGTTTTTTCCGATCTGCCTGCGTTGGGCGAGGGCTGCAGGCTGCATGGGCCCGCGGCTGTCCGAGTATATTACGTCCAGGAAAGGAAATACTTACTCACAGTGGGGCGGCCACATGAAGTGTCGCAAAAAACCACACTTTAAAGGCAATAGCTGCCAAGAGCGTTTAATACGGCCTTCAGGGCAAGGCGCAGCCCCGAAGACAGTACGCTAGTACGGCGAGGGGCTGCAACGCCGCCATGAAGGTTGTATTAAACGCTCTCAGCGGGCGGCGGCTTGGCGTAGGCCGGTGGGTCTGCGGCCGTTCACGCATTCGCTGCGCGAGCCGCCCATCAGGATGTTCTGGTAGCGCACTTCGTACTTGCCGGCCGAGAGCTTGTCGACCAGGAACTTGGCGCGTCCCAGCACATAGGCGTGGCGCACGTTCGAACGGCGGTCCATGTCGTAGACCTTGACCAGCACCGGCGAGGGATTGTTGCTGTTGTCGATGAGGATCTGCATTTCCTCGCCCTGGTTACCGACCGGGAAGCTGTCGATGTAGCCGGACTGGGCCGGCCACGGATCGCCGTTCGGCGACACCTGGCTCTGCAGGTCGGTATCGCAGTCGGGTGCACGCGCCGGCACCACCAGCTGGGTCGTGCCCAGGGCCTTGATGTCGGGCGGCGTATCGGACTGGCCGGCGGGACGGGCCCAGCCGTCATTGCTGGTGTCGGCGCCGAGCGGATCGGGCGGAGAATTCGGCGCGGGCGCTCTGCCGCTCGCTGCCGGCGGCTTGCCGGCCCAGGCCAGGGCCGAGGGCAGCACCTTGGGCGGATCGACCAGCAGGATGGTCAGCACCACGCCGCCGGCAAAGAAGGCCAGCATGCCGCCCCACCAGCGCGGCGCCAGCAGGAAGCGCCAGCGCGACGGCGCCTCGACCTGGCGCGGTTCCCAGTTCGGGTCGCCATGGGGGCGCTGGCGGCCGTCTTCGCCATGGCTGCTTTCCAGCCACTCGACTTCCCACTCTTCCGAAGCGATCCAGTCGTCGTGCTCCTTGCGGCGGATGGGGTCGGACAGGATGTTGTAGGCGGTGTTGACGATCGCCATGATGCGGGCGGCGCGCTCGTCGCCCGGATTCTTGTCGGGGTGATACTTCTGGCTCAACGCCTTGTAGGCCGCACGAATGACTTCCTGGGGCGCGTGGCGCGACACCTTCAGATTGTCATAGTGTGTGTGGATTTTGGCCATAAGGTCGGAGCGTAGTGACGGTACAGCATAGCCGGGTTTATATCCGGCGCGCAAGTTGTCAGATTTTAAAGCCGGTGGCTACGGTCCGCACGCACAATTGCAGGCTCGGCCTCCACATCTTTCCCGACCAGCAGGACCTTGAAGAGTTCCCCCATCTCGGCCGGCGACACCAGTTTCTGCACTGCCTTTGATTGCGGCAGGTAGCGCAGCGCGTCTTCGGGGTCGGTGCGCAGCAGCAGTTCGCCGATCCCGGCCGCCAACAGGAAGGACGCCTGGTTCATGTAGCCGAGCACGTCCAGGCCGGCATCCTGCGCAGCCAGCGCCATGGCGGTGAAGTCGACGTGGGCGGTGATGTCCTGCAGGCCGGGTAAATAAAAGGGGTCCGGGTGCGCGTGGTGGCGGTAGTGGCACATCAGGGTGCCGCCGGTACGCTCGTCGAAATAGTATTCGTGGGCCGGGAAGCCGTAGTCGAACAGCAGCGCGGCGCCCTTCCCGTTCTTGAACATCTGCGCCAGCGAGCGCATGAAGCCGCAGGCCACCGGGTGGATCTCGGTCAGGTAGCCGTCCTGCAGCGTGTCGTGGTTCGGGATCTGGCGCGCGACCTGCTCCAGCAGGGCAGCGTCGGCCTGGCCGGGGATCAACGTGAACGCGCCTGCTTGAACAGTGACGTACTGGCGGGTCCAGCTGTCTCCCTCTTTCATGACCAGCTCGACCGGCATGGCGTCCAGCACCTCGTTGGCCAGCACCACGCCGTGGAAGGCGTCCGGGAAACCGTTCAGCCAGCGCACCTGCGGAAAATCCTTCAGCGCCTCCTGCTGGCGCGCGCGCAGTTCGCCCGACAATTCGATGATCGTATAGCTGTCGACCTGCGCGCCGAGTTCGTTCATGGCGGTGAGCACGTCGCGCGCCAGCTTGCCGGTGCCGGCGCCGAATTCGATGATGTTGGGGCCACTTTGGGCCATAATAGCGGCGCTCGCCCGCGCCAGCGTGGCGCCGAACAGCGGACTGATCTCGGGCGCGGTGGTAAAGTCGCCGTCCCTGCCCAGCTTGGCCGCACCGCCGCTGTAATAACCCAGGTTGGGCGCGTACAGCGCCAGTTCCATGAAACGCGAAAACGGGATGGCGCCGCCTTGTTCGGCGATCTCGGCAGCAATCAGGCGCTGCAAAGCCTGGGACGCGGCCAGCGCGTCGCTATTCGGTGCGGGTAGGGACATCCGGCCATTGTAGGACATATCAGGCAGAACATGACAGACACCGCTTGCAACGACTACCCGAGCCATGCCGGCCGCGCCCGCGTGGCCCTGGTGACCGGCGCCGGCCGCCGCATCGGCCGCGAAATCGCCCTCGGCATGGCGCGTGCCGGCTGGGACATCGCGGTCCACTACCGCGCTTCCGAGGCCGAAGCGGCGGACGTCGTGCACGCGATCCGCGCGCTGGGCCGGCGCGCCGTGGCCCTGCAGGCCGACTTGACGAACGAACACGCCGTGCGCGCCCTGCCGCGCGAAGCCGTGCACCTGCTGGGCGCCCTGGATTGCATCGTCAACAACGCTTCGTTGTTCGAATACGACAAGCCGGAAGCCTTCTCGCCGGCCCTGCTGGCGGCCCACATGCAGTGCAACCTGGCCGCGCCGCTGCTGCTGGCCTCGGCCCTGCACGCCCTCGTGCCGGACGGCGGCCAGGCCGTGGTGGTCAACCTGCTCGACCAGAAACTGTACAATCTCAACCCGGATTTTTTGTCGTACACGCTGTCCAAATCGGCACTGCACACGGCGACGACGCTGCTGGCCCAGGCCCTGGCGCCGAAGCTGCGCGTGGTCGGCGTCGCGCCCGGCATCACGATGGTGTCCGGCGACCAGACCGAGGACGGCTTCGAGCGCGCCCACCAGGTCACGCCGCTGGGGCGCTCGTCCACCCCGCAGGACATCGTCGATGCCGTCTGCTATGCGGCGAATGCACGCGCCCTGACCGGCACCACCCTGCTCGTCGACGGCGGCCAGCACCTGGTGCCGCTCGAGCGCGACGTGATGTTTTTAACTAAATAAAAGGTTTCTATGTTGTCCGCCCTGTCCCACCCGCAGCTGCGCGATTGTCGCCGGCTGTTCCTGCGCAATTACGAAGTCATGATCAACATCGGCGTGCACGACTTCGAGAAGAAGGGCGAGCAGCGCGTCCTGATCAACGTCGAACTGTTCGTCCCGCTGGCGATGTCGACCCCCAAGGACGACCAGCTGCACGAAGTGGTCGACTACGACTTCATGCGCGAAACCATCGCCAAGCGCATCGCCCAGGGCCACGTGCACCTGCAGGAAACGCTGTGCGACGACGTCGTGCAAGCCATGCTGGCGCACCCGCGCGTGCGCGCCGCCAGCGTGTCGACGATGAAACCGGACGTGTACCCCGACTGCGAAGGCGTCGGCGTCGAAGTATTCCAGATCAAGGATGAAGCATGAGTGAAGCAGTGATTGAGCAGCCGGTGGACAAACAGGCTGAGAAGCAAGCGTACGAGAACAACAAGCTGCACAAGCGCCTGTGCCGCCAGGTCGGCCAGGCCATCGGCGATTTCAACATGATCGAAGACGGCGACAAGGTGATGGTCTGCCTGTCGGGCGGCAAGGACAGCTATGCCCTGCTCGACATCCTGATGACGCTGCGCGAGCGCGCGCCGATCAAGTTCGAGCTGGTCGCCGTCAACCTCGACCAGAAGCAGCCGAATTTCCCGGCCGAGGTGCTGCCGGCCTACCTGGACAAGCTGGGTGTGCCGTACCACATCGAGAACCAGGATACCTACAGCATCGTCAAGCGCCTGATACCGGAAGGTAAAACGACCTGCTCGCTGTGCTCGCGCCTGCGGCGCGGCATCCTGTACCGCGTCGCGGATGAGCTCGGCTGCAACAAGATCGCGCTCGGCCACCACCGCGACGACATCCTCGAAACCTTCTTCCTGAACATGTTCTTCGGCGCGAAGATCAAGGGCATGCCGGCCAAGCTGGTCTCGGACGACGGCAAGCACATGGTGATCCGCCCGCTGGCCTACGTGAAGGAAGCGGATACGGAGCGCTATGCCGAGGTCAAGGGCTTCCCGATCATTCCGTGCGATTTGTGCGGCTCGCAGGAAAACCTGCAGCGCAAGCAGATCAAGGCCATGCTGCGCGACTGGGAAAAGAAGCACCCGGGCCGTGTCGAGAACATCTTCTCGTCGCTGAGCACGGTGGTGCCGTCGCATCTGATGGACCGCGACATGTTCGGCTTCGTCGACCTGAAAACGGACGGCGTTGCCAATCCGAACGGCGACATCGCCTTCGACGAAGAGCCGTGCTCGACGCCGTCGACCTTGCCGGGCACCATTCCGCTGCAGCCTCTCTAATTGGGAAGCATCCGATGACCACATTCCGCCGCCTGCTGTGCACTGCCCTCGCCGCCCTCTCCCTGCTGCCGGGCCTGGCAGCGGCGGAACCGTCCGCCATCTACCTTGTCCGCCACGGCGAAAAGCTGGCCGGCCAGGATCCGGACCTGAGCCCGCGCGGGCATGAACGCGCAAGGCACGTCGCCGCGGTCCTGCATCGCGCCGGCATCACGGCCATCTTCAGCACGAAGACGGCGCGCACCCTGCAAACGGCGGCGCCGCTGGCGCAGCGGACCGGCCTGACGGTGCAGCTCTACGATCCGCTGGCCCCGCTGGCGCTGGTCGAGCAGGTGCGCAAGCTGACGGGGGCGGTGGTGGTGGTCGGGCATTCGAATACGCTGCCGGAGCTGGTGAAGCTGTTCGGCGGCGCGCCCGGATCCGATATTCTTGATGACGAGTTCGACCGGCTGTACCAGTTGCTGCCTGCACCGAACGGGCAAGTGAAGACCATCCTGCTGGGCACGCCGTAAGCGCCATGCCCGCTTTCGAACAACGCTGGCTCGCGCACTGGGCCATGCTCGGCCTGCCTGCCGACCCCGCCCTGCTGGAGCGCTTGCTGGCCAGCTATGCGGAACCCGCACGCCATTACCACACGCTGCAGCACCTGGACGAATGCCTGGACCTGTTCGAGCGCGTGGCGCATCTGGCCGCCCAGCCCGGCGAAGCGGCGCTGGCGCTGTGGTTCCACGACGCCGTCTATGTGCCTCTGGCGAAGGACAACGAAGCGCGCAGCGCGGACTGGGCCGGTGAAGCGCTGCGGGCTGCCAGCGCTTCTGCAACCGTGATCGAACGGATCGCAGCGCTGATCATGGCGACCGCCCATCACGAGGCGCCGGCAGGCAGCGATGCGCGCCTGGTCATCGACATCGACCTGGCCATCCTGGGTTCTGCACCGGTGCGGTTTGCGGAATATGAGCAGCAGATCCGCAGCGAATATGCCGCCGTACCGGCAGACCTGTATGCGGAAAAGCGCCGCGAAGTGCTGGCAGGTTTTCTGGCGCGGCCTGTGATCTACGCGACGCCCGAGTTACATGCGCGGCTGGAAGAGCAGGCGCGGATGAACCTGCGCCGCGCTGTCGGACCGTAATCCTGGCTTATGGCGGCAACACGCTGCCTGTAGCGACAATCTGACTGCCTTCAACGACGTCGAACACGGCGCCCGGTACGAGCGCCGAGTAATCCACGCCTTCATACATCAACGCGACGGTTGCAATGACCGTTTCCCCGGGCGCTGCCATGGACGCACTGGCCTGCACGAACACGACGCCGAGCAGCTTGTCCGGTTCGATGACGAAATGCGGACGGTAGCTGGTCGTCAGAAGGACCGGCATCCGGCGGCCGCCCGATGCCGTAAGTTTGAAATGGACTTCGACCTGGATGCGTTTCACGGGGTCAGCCTGTAACTTCCCTGTATTCGATCAGGCGGATTTGCAGGAAAAAAAACATGAGCACGGCTGCCATCTCGGCCGGAAACCCGGCGTCGATATGAATACCGAACACCAAACCCAGCATGCTGCGGCAAAACAAATAGATAGCCACGAGAAAGTTGGACCACTTCATCCTGATCTTCAGGTTCGCGCCACATGCAGGACAGGTGGTCCGGTTATCGAACGGCCGGCAGAGCTGGGCGATCGTCGATATCGACTGCTTGCCGCAATGCGGGCACTGATACATTGCATTCTCCCTGACTTAATTCTGCTTGGCCGGCTTCTCGATCTTCGCATGAATGTCGTTCACCGCCATCAGCGCCGCCGACCCGAAGAACTTGTGGTACTCAGCCACCATCTCGCCGTTGACGGTCACGGGATCGGTGGCGACGAACTTCTTCGCCTCCTCGATATCCGGCGTATTGAACACGAAGATGCCGCGCCGCCCTTCGACGCCGTCCAGCGGCCCGGCCAGCACCAGCTTCTTCTCGGCGCCCAGGCGGCGCATGTTGGCGAAGTGCCCCTCGAACATCTTCTTGCGCGCTTCCCCTTCCGGCATTTTATGCGGCCCGGTCTTGAGAATCACCAGCACATAGCTGCGCATCCCCATGTCGTTGGCGCCGAGCGATTTCGCCAGCTCGGCATCGTATTGCACGGCCGGCCTGTCCTGCGCGGCAACGGGGCCCAGCGCGCCGATCAAAGCGGCGACAAGGCAGCAATGCTTCAGTAGCAGCATGACATCGTTCTCCATGGATCGGGCGCTCAGACTAGCACGGTATTTACATTAATGAAACATGTAGCTTTCATACGCCTGCACATGTTTTCGGGCCAAAGCAATGTAATATTCCTACCTGCTGCATCAACCCACTGGACTATTCTTATGCAAATCGGCCATCCTGCCGGCGCTGCGCAAAGCGACGCCCCTGTGAACCACAACGTCGCGAGCCTGCGCGTGTTCGTGTTCGCCCTGTTCTTCATCTTCGGCGGCATCACCAGCCTGAACGACGTCATCATCCCCAAGCTGAAGGAACTCTTCACGCTGAGCTATGCCCAGGCAATGCTGGTGCAGTCGGCCTTCTTTGCCGCTTATTTCATCGTTTCGTTGCCGGCAGCGTCGATCGTGCGCCGCATCGGCTACATGCGCACCGCCGTGGTCGGCCTGCTGACCATGACCGCCGGCTGCCTGCTGTTCATCCCGGCGGCATCGTCGAGCCTGTTCGGCGCTTTCCTGCTGGCCCTGTTCGTGCTGGCGGCCGGCATCACCATCGTGCAGGTGGTGGCCAATCCGCTGATCTCGATGCTGGGCGCGCCGCAGACGGCCAGCAGCCGCCTGACCTTCGCCCAGGCCTTCAACTCGCTCGGCACCACCGTCTTCCCCTACGTCGGCGCGATCCTGATCCTGGGCTCGCTGGCCAAGGTCGACCAGGCCACGCTGGACGCGGTGCAGCTGGCCGCCTACCGCGCGGCCGAAAGCCAGGTCGTGGTCCACACCTACATTGGCCTGGCGATCGCGCTGCTCATCGTCGCGGTCATGGTCTGGATCAACCGCAAGAAGCTGGTCGAGCACACCAGTCCGGAAGGCAGCATCTTGAAAGCCTTCAACCTGCTGCAGCGGCCGCGCTTCGCCTTCGGCGTGCTGTGCATCTTCCTGTACGTCGGCGCCGAAGTGGCGGTCGGCTCGCTGATCACCAACTACCTGATGCAGTTCGACGTGCTGGGCCTGGAGATGGAAGCGGCCGGCAAGCATATCGGCATGTACTGGGGCGGCGCCATGGTCGGCCGCTTCGTGGGCGCCTATGTGCTGCGCATCTGCTCGCCGGGCAAGGTACTGGCCACGGCCGGCGGCCTGGCCGCCCTGCTGCTGCTGCTGTCCGCCAACACCACCGGCGCCGTGTCGGCCTGGTCGCTGCTGGCCATCGGCCTGGTCAACTCGATCATGTTCCCGACCATCTTCACGCTAGCCTCGGAAGGCCTGGGCGAGCGCGCCGCCGAAGGTTCGGGCGTGATCTGCATGGCCATCGTCGGCGGCGCCATCGTGCCGTTGATCACCGGCTTCGCGGCCGACATGTCCAGCCTGCGCATGTCGCTGGCCGTGCCCGCCATCTGCTACCTGCTGATCCTGGCCTTCGGCTGGTACGCCCGCCGTCCGCTGCAGAACTGCTGATCCGCTGCACGCAGCGCCCGGGCATTGACCTGGGCGCGTTCGGGGTCGCGCAACCAGCCCCATTTGTTGAAGTAGCGCGCCCCCGACACCAGGCGGTGTCCCAGCATCCGCCAGTCCCGGTAAGTTCCCCTCCTGCCCTCGTGTACCACCGCCACATGCGGCACGAACACTGTGCGCGCAATGCGGCCGACCCGGCGCGACAGATCGACATCCTCGAAATACTGAAAGAAGCGCTCGTCGAACAGGCCGGCGCGCTGCACCGTCTCGACCCGCATCAGCAGGAAGCAGCCGGACAGCGCCGGCACGTCCATCACGCGGGTGTAGCCGCTGCCATGCAGCTCGTAGCGCGCCAGCCGGCCGCTGGAACGGTGCAGCAGCGGAAAGAAGCGCCGCACCAGTAACTCAAGCGGATGCGGCAGCAGCCGGCACAAGGGCTGCAGGCGGCCGTCCGGATAGTGCACGCGCGGCGCCAGCAGGCCGACGTCGGGATGCTGCTCCATCCAGGCCAGCAGCTTGCCGATGCCGTCGAGCGGGATCTGGATCGCGGGGTCGAGGATGAAGTGGTAGACGCTGCCGGCGGCGATGGCCTCGCGCAGCGCCAGGTTGTGGGTGCGGGCGTAGCCGGGGTTCTCGTGCTGGTGGCGGTAGTGCGCGCCGAAGCGCGCGGCCAGCGCGCGCAATGTGTCCGCAGGCCCCTGCTCGATCAGGTAGACCAGCAGGCCGGGCCGGCCGGTCGTGATGCCGGCCAGCAGGCGCTCGACCTGTTCAAACCGCTGGTGGCGGCAGACGATGGCGCAACTGGCCGGCGGGTTCATGTCCGCCTCCCAATCTGCCTGCCCGTAACGCCTTGGCTATGCTCTTCCATACACAGTCAGAGCGGCCGCGCGGCCAGGCGTTGCAGCGGAATCGACAGGGTTTGCGCAGGATCAGCCCGCGCGCAGCCAGCTTACAGCGCGGTATCGGTCCGCATCACCGGGTACAGGTTCAGGCGCTCGTCCCAGGACGGATGGCGGCGCGCGAAGAATTCCAGGCGCGCATGCGGGTTCTTGGCGAAGGCCGCATCGGTATCGACCTTGCGACGGAACTCCGCGGCCAGCGCCGGGTCCTTGGCCATTTGCTCGCGCGCGACGTCCTCGGCCACGTACTCTTCCATGTATTCCTTGCGCTCGAAGGCGTTGTTGAATTCGCCCCAGGCCAGCAGCGAATCCGGCGCCTGCGGTTCCAGCATCGCCATCACCAGGCGCGCCTTGGGCTGGGCGATGGGCACGAACAGCGCACCCTTGCCGAGCGCGCGCGGTTCCTGTTTCCAGGCGCCCTGCACCGTCAGGCGCTGGTGCGATTCGAAGGAATTCGGCGAAAACGCCGCCTTGTCGGCGCGGAAGGTTTCGACGTTTGCGCTTGGGACCGCCTTATCCAGTTTGCGGAAAGCGATGCCGTGCTGGGTCAGCTTGGCAGCCACATTCTCCGCGAACGCGGCCGGCACCACGTAGCCGGCGGCCGGCGCCGTCACCCGCAGGTCTTCGACCACTTCGTCGCGCAGCGGCACGTGCCAGACCTGGGGTTTGGTTTCGTCGTAGTGCGTCATCAGCATGCCGGACACGTCGGACATCGTGCGGGTATAGGCATAGCCGTTGAAATCGACCATCGTGGTTTTATCGGTGGTCTTGTAGGTCAGCGCCACCGGCTGGCCGGCGATCTTTGCCGCGCGCGCGTCGGCCGCGCTGGCCGCCTGCTGCCATTCCTTGCCGTGCGCCGCCACCTGGTTCAGCACCGAGACGATCGAGTTATGCGTGATGCGCACGCGGGTCGGGTAATCCTTCCACGAATGGGTCTCGACCAGCATCGCAATACGGTTGCGCAGCTGGAAATAGCCGGTCGAGAAGCGCGGATCGGACACGCTGTCGACGAAGCCGGATTGCGGGTCGTCGGTTTCCTTGAAGGACATGTAATAGGACTGCGGCGAGGAGCCCTCTTTTGTGATGTCCTGGATGACATTGCTGCGCAGCGCCAGGCCGGCCTTGCGGAATTCGGGGTCGCCCGAATACACCGGCTCGACCTGGATCGAGACGTCGTGCTGGAACATGGCGCCGTCGGTCACGTGCAGGTCGACGTAGGTCAGCGGATCCCAGGCATTCACCAGGTTCAGCATCGCCTGCATCTCGGGCGCGTCGGCTTTGACGTAGTCGCGGTTCAGGTTGAAATTCTGGGCGGTGGTGCGCCAGCCTATCTCGACCGGGCCGCGCTGGTTCGGGCGGTTCCATTTGGCGAAGCGCTCGTGGCCGTCGACGTTGAACACCGGCACGAAGATCAGTACCTGCTTGTCGAGGGCGCCCTGGGCGATGCGGTTTTCCAGCATCTCGCGCAGCGCCAGGAAGCCGGCGTCCTTGCCGTCGATCTCGCCGGCGTGAATGCCGCCCTGGATCAGGGTTACCGGCAGCTGCTTCTTGCGCGCGGCTTGCGCGGTGAAGGCGCCGGTGCGGGTGACGGCCAGCGCCATCATCGGCCGCCCTTCCGGCGTGGTGCCGAACTGGAAGCATTTCACCTGCTTCGGATAGGCGGCCTGGAACGCGCTGCACAGCTTGATGACTTCGTCGTAGCGGCCGGTGGCCGTGAAGCCCGAACGCTCCGACACGGTGACCAGGTCGGGGGCGGCGTGGGCCAACGCATCTGATAAAGGCGCGGCGGCCAGCATGGCCAGCAGTAACGCAGAACGAATCATCTAAAGCTCCGGCAGAGTTGGGAAAAATTCAATCCGGAAATTATAGACTTGGAACGCGTTGAACTGTGGCCGATAAGGTGTAAACGTCATTCCCGCGGAGGCGGGAATCCAAGTTTGTTCGCGTTTCGGTAACTCACGCAGACCTTGGGTTCCCGCCTCCGCGGGAACGACGGTATTAACGCTGCCGCTTCGGATAAATCGCAATCTCCTTCACCTGCGGCCGCACCAGCTGCATGCTCGCGGCGCTCGCGCGGGCGCTGCCGGAAGTCGGGCAGGCGTTGGTGTTGCGGTAGGCCAGCGCGGTCGCCAGCAGGTTCTCGGCCGGGTCGCCCAGTGCGTGGTTCAGGTCATCGGCCACGGTGCAGGTCGGTGCGAAGCCATCTGCAAAATCGCCGTAACCTTTCGCATTCACGCCCTGGAACTCGATCGAGAAATAGGTCGTGCCGCAGTTGTCGACCGGGGTGAAACCGTAGGGCTTGCCGCAGGTCTGGCCGCCGATGATGTTGACTTCGACGTCGACGCCGCGCAGGCCGTTGATCACCGCTTCGCTGGCCGAGCAGGTGCCGGCGGTGGTCAGCACGGTCACGCGCTTCAGGCCCAGGTAAGGCAGCGCCGCGCCTGCCGGCGCCGGATTCGGCGACGTGAAGCCATAAGCCTTGTTAAGGAAAGGAATCGGCGCATCGGGCGGGGTCTTGTCGTTGTAGACCGGGCGTTCGAAAGTTTTACCCGCCGAGCTCGGTCCCGCGACCATGTAGGCCAGTTCGCTGGCGATGTACAGCAGGCCGCCGCCGTTGTAGCGCATGTCCAGCACCAGGTCGTTCACGCCCTGGCTCTTGAACAGGTTGAAGGCGTCGATCAGCTGCTTCTCGGCCACGGCATTGTGATCGTCGAAGGTCAGGTAGCCGACCTTGCCGGTCGGGGTGTCGATGACCTTGGTGTTTTTCACCGAGGCGCTGGCAACTACCTGCGAGACCAGGGTCACGTCGAACTTGTTGCCGGCGCGCTGGACCGTCAGGCGGTGCGATTCGCCGGCGTTGTCCGGGAACAGGCCGGCATTGATCGCGTCGACGCCGGCGGTGCCGGTGGTATTGATGAAGTCGACGCCGTCGACAGCCACCAGCATGTCGCCGCGCTGCAGGCCGGCAATCGCGGCCGGCGAACCCGGTTCGACGATGGAGGCGAGCCAGGTGCGCGGCGCAGTGGCGCTGTTGCGCGACCAGGTCAGGCCGTAGCCGACTTCCTCGCCGGAGGTGGTCAGGGCATCCCACTCGGCCGTCGTGTAGGTGAAGTGGAAGCGGTCCTTGGGCTTGCCGGCGGCGGTCAGCGCGGGCGTCTTGAGCGCCGCAAAATAATCCAGCGTATTGGTGAAGTCGGCCATGCGCACCGTGGCCGGGATCTCGTTGTACCAGAGATAATTCTTGTCGGCCCAGCCGCGCAGGAAAGTCATCTCGTCCTGCAGCGTGCCCTGGCGGTCCGGGAAGCTGTAGCCCTGCGCATCGACGCCCGTGCGCGGCTTGACGCACAGGTTCGCATAACGCGTGTAATCGGCGACGATCGGGTCGGCCTGGCCGACCGGCGTGGTCGGCGTGGTCGGGTTGGTCGGCACACCGGCAACCGGCGTGCTGCTGGACGATGCGCTGCCGCCACCGCCGCCACCGCAGGCGGACAGCAGGACCAGGGCCGCGAAGGCGGAAACGAGGAAGCGCGGGAGAATGGCCGGGCGGCCGGGGCGTGCATATGACGGGCTCATGCGCCTGATTATAGACGTGCCTGTTCAGCCGAATGCAACCAACTGTAACAGTTGGATCGGCGCGACAAGCAGTGTGTTCTAAACGTCAAGTGCCAGTTTGCGGGTGGCGATCTGCAAGTAGCCGGCATCGCCGTATTCGCGGTATTCGCACAGCGCGGAATGGCAGAGCTTGATGACATGGTCGTCGCGCGATTGCAGCGCGCGGGCGGCGATCTCGCCCTCTTCCAGCGTAGCGCCTGCCTGCGGCGCGAGCTGCTTTCCAGGCGCCACCACCACGGTCAGCCAGGCCGCCAGCGCCGCCTGCCACAGGTAGCGCCGCGCCAGCGCCTGGTCATTCGCATACGTCTGCACGATGCGGAAGGCGTGCGTGCCGGTGACGATGTGCAGCAAGGTGAAGTCTTCGCGCTGCGCATAAGCCCGCAAGGCGAAATGCGCGATCTCACGCAGGGCGGGCGCCTCAGCCGGCTGCACCGCGGCGCCCGCCAGCGCCGGTCCCCAGGCCAGCTCGAGCATCTTGTCGATGATGATACCGGGCTTGAATACGTAACAGGTCAGGTCCGCGCGCAGACGCCCGGCGATTTGTTCGAGACTGCCCTCGGCCGGTTCCAGGGGCAGCGGCAGACTCGCGTACTCGCTGGCCCAGTAAGCCAGCGCCAGTGCGATCTCGTCCCCGAGCCCGCTTTCGATGGCATAGGCCAGGCGGATCATGGCGTGAAAAGCCGATGCTGCCAGGCCCGGCATCAGGACCGGCACCCAGTCGTGCAGCACGGCCTCGACGCCCGCCTCGCGGATACGGTCCTGGAAAAAGCGCAGGAAGCGCGGATAGTCGCCGCTGCTGCCGAGATAGTCATGTGGATCGAGCGCGCTGGCGCTGGCGGGCGCGGACAGCAGGCGCTGCGCGTAGCCGTCGGCGAAGCGGCGCAGGGTGTCGCCGTCGGCGCCGAGCCGGTCCAGGGCCAGCAGCGCCATCGGGAGATGGTTTGCCAGCCGGTTGCCGTACAGCGGCGCATGGCTGCGCGACTGCAGCAGCAAGGCGTGGCAGGTGTCGGACATGGGGTGCATGGTGCCAATGTAGCACCATGCCATTCGCACGTCGTTCCCGGCACTGCCGGAAACGACTTCCCGCGAAGGCGAGGACGACGTGCTAACTAATCAAGCTGCGCGGTTCACCGCACCCGGCGTATGAAACGCCGCAATCAGCTCGGCTTCCTTGCGCTTGGCCGCCACCAGATTTCGCTCCTTGACATGGCCATAGCCGCGGATGTCTTCCGGGATGCTGGCGATCGCCACGGCTTGCGCCAGGTTCTCGCTCGTCAGCTTCGGCAGCAGGGCCTCGACCGTACGGCGGTATTCGCCGATCAGCGCACGCTCCATCTTGCGCTCCCCGGTATAGCCGAACACGTCGAGAGCCGTGCCGCGCAGGCCCTTCAGTTTGGCCAGCACGCCGAAGCCCTTCATCATCCACGGGCCGAATTCCTGCTTGACCAGGTGGCCCTGCTTGTCCTTCTTTGCCAGCAGCGGCGGCGCCAGGTGGAATTTCAGCTTGACGTCGCCTTCGAACATGCCCTCGATCTTCTGCATGAAGGCCGGGTCGGTGTACAGGCGCGCGACTTCGTACTCGTCCTTGTAGGCCATCAGCTTGTGCAGGTAGCGCGCCACGGCTTCGGTCAGGCGCGTACCTTTACCCAGCTTTTCTTCGGCCGCGCGGACCTGATCCACGAAAGCCTTGTACTGCTGGGCATAAGCCACGTTCTGGTAAGCCGTCAGCAGTTCGACGCGGCGTTTCACCAGGTCATCCAGCGACTGCGTGCGCTTGAACTCGATCACCTTGGCCGGGGTGGTCAGCCTGGTCACGGAGGCCAGGTCATGGGCGGCGGTGCGCCCCCAGTTGAAAGCAGCCTTGTTGAACGGGATCGACACGCCGTTCAGCTCGATCGCCTTCATGATCGAGGCTTCCTGCAGCGGCACCTGCCCCTTCTGGAAAGCGTAGCCGAGCATGAACATGTTGGTGGCGATGGCGTCGCCCATCAGCGCGGTGGCGATCTGGCCGGCATCGACGAAATCGACGTTGTCCTTGCCGCAAGCCTGCACGATCGCGCCCTTCGAGCCCTCGGCCGGGAACTGCCAGTCCGGGTTCTTGATGAAGGCGGCCGTGGTGGCGGTGCTGTTGTTGACGAAGGCGTGGGTACGGCCTTCGCCCATGCGCGACAGCGCGTCGCGGCTGGCGGTGACGATCTGGTCGCAGCCGATCACCAGGTCCGCATTGCCGGTGCCGACGCGGGTCGAGTGCAGGTCCGACTGTTTATCGGCCAGGCGCACGTGCGACATCACCGGACCGCCCTTCTGGGCCAGGCCGCTCATGTCCAGCACCAGCGCGCCCTTGCCCTCGACGTGGGCGGCGACGGCCAGGATCTGGCCGACCGTCACCACGCCGGTGCCGCCGATACCGGTCACCAGGATGCCGAAAGGTTCGGTGGTGGCCGGAATCTGCGGCGCGGGCAGCACTGCTTCAGGCGCTTGCGAGGTCGCAGCAGCCTTCTTCGGCTTCTTGAGGCCGCCGCCTTCGACGGTGACGAAGCTCGGGCAGAAGCCGGTCACGCAGGAAAAGTCCTTGTTGCATGACGACTGGTTGATCTGGCGCTTGCGGCCCAGCTCGGTTTCGAGCGGCTCGACCGACAGGCAGTTCGACTGCTTCGAGCAGTCGCCGCAGCCTTCGCAGACGGCTTCGTTGATCACGGCACGCTTGGCCGGGTCGGGGAATTCACCCTTCTTGCGGCGGCGGCGCTTTTCGGAGGCGCAGGTCTGGTCGTAGATCATCGCCGACACGCCCGGCATCTCGCGCAACTCCTTCTGCACGTCCATCAGCTCAAGGCGGTGGCGCACGGTGACGCCTTCGGCCCACGGATAATCCGCCGGGTATTTCTCAGGCTCGTCGGTGACGACGATGATCGGTTTGACGCCCTCGGCCGCCAGCTGGCGGCTGATCTTGGCCGGGTCCAGCGGACCGTCGTGGGTCTGGCCGCCGGTCATCGCGACCGCATCGTTGTACAGGATTTTATAAGTGATGTTGACCTTGGCCGCGACCGAAGCGCGGATCGCCAGCACGCCCGAGTGGAAGTACGTCCCATCGCCGAGGTTGGCGAACACGTGTTTTTCGTCGGTGAACGGGGCCTGGCCGATCCAGGTCGTGCCTTCCGCGCCCATATGCGTAAAAGTGGAGGTCTCGCGGTCCATCCACAGCACCATGTAGTGGCAGCCGATGCCGGCCAGCGCGCGCGAACCTTCCGGCACCTTGGTCGAGCTGTTGTGCGGGCAGCCCGAGCAGAAGAACGGGATGCGGTCGGTTTCCGGATTGGCCTTGGCCGGGATCGCCTTCAGCACTTGTTCCTTGGCTTCCAGGTAGGCGATGCGTTCCTGCACGCGCTGCGCGACCGGATGGCCGGCGCAGTAGTGCTTGACCCGCGAGGCGATGGCGCGCGCGATCATGGCCGGGTTCAGCTCGTAGGTGCCCGGCAGCAGCCAGTCGCCCTGGCCGGAGCGGTTCTTGATATCCCACTCGCCGCTGTCGTCGAACTTGCCGACCACGCGCGGACGCTGGCCGTCCGGCAGGTTGTACAGCTCTTCCTTCAGCGCGTATTCCAGCACTTGCCGCTTTTCTTCGACGACGATGATCTCGTCCAGGCCTTGCGCGAATTCATGCACGCCGACCGAATCGAGCGGCCAGGTCATGCCGACCTTGTACACGCGCAGACCGATCTCGGCCGCTGCCTGTTCGTCGATGCCGAGGTCGGCCAGCGCCTGGCGGGTGTCCAGGTAGCTTTTACCCGCAGTGATGATGCCGATCTTCGGCTGCGGGCTGTCCCAGATGATGTTGTTCAGCTTGTTGGCACGCGCATAGGCCAGCGCCGCGTACCACTTGAAATTGTTCATCCGCACTTCCTGGTCCAGCACGGCGTCCGGCCAGCGGATGTTCAGGCCGCCCGGCGGCATGTCGAAGTCGGTCGGGATCACGGGCTGCACGCGGTCCGGATCGAGGTCGACCACGGCGCCGGATTCGATGATGTCGGTCACGCACTTCATCGACACCCACAGGCCGCTGTAGCGGCTCATCGCCCAGGCATGCAGGCCGTAGTCGATGTATTCCTGCACCGACGACGGATACAGCACCGGCATGCCGACGTGGTGCAGGATATGGTCGGACTGGTGCGCGGTCGAAGAAGACTTGGCCGCATGGTCGTCGCCGGCCAGCACCAGCACGCCGCCGTGCTTGGCGGAGCCAGCGTTGTTGCCGTGTTTAAAGACGTCGCCGCAGCGGTCCACGCCCGGACCCTTGCCGTACCACATGGCAAACACGCCGTCGTACTTGGCGTTTTCGAACAGGTTGGTTTGCTGGGTGCCCCAGACGGCGGTCGCCGCCAGGTCTTCGTTCATGCCCGGATGGAACTTGACGTTGTGCGCGTCCAGGTGCTTCTTCGCCTTCATGGCGGTCTGGTCGACCGCGGTGACGGGCGAACCGCGGTAGCCGGTGATGTAGCCGGCGGTGTTCAGGCCGGCGGCGACGTCGCGCTCGTGCTGCAGCATCGGCAGGCGGATCAGCGCCTGGGTGCCGGTCATGAAGGCGCGGCCGCGCTGCAGCGTCCACTTGTCGTCCAGGGTGATCTCGTGGGCAGGCTGCGCCGGCTCCAGCTGGGAGCGGTCCAGGGGTGCGTTCATTGTGTCTCCGTTGTTGTGCGGGCGGTCGTCTCCAGGAGGGGTAGAGTCCGCGCCATTCTTCCTGCCAGTATATGCGCGAGGCCCGGCCATATAATTTCAATCAATTCCCCACGCCAAACGATTTGCGCAATAAAATTGCGGCATATCTATGAGACTGAGGGAGTCATGTCAAAAATCGAGCTGGATAAAACCGACCGGAAGATCCTGGCCATTCTCCAGGCCGACGGACGCCTGTCCAACCAGGACGTCGCCGAGCGGGTCAACCTGTCGCCATCGCCCTGCCTGCGCCGCATCAAGCGGCTCGAAGAAGCCGGGGTAATCCGCCAGTACGTGGCGCTGCTCGATGCGGACAAGCTGGGCCTGGGCCTGCTGGCCTATGTGAACGTGCGCCTGGAAAAGCACGCGGAAGGTGCGCCGAACGCGCGCGTGCCGGCGACCTCGCCGCGCTTCGAGTTCGCCCAGGCGGTCTCGGCCTGGCCAGAAGTCGTGGACTGCTATGCAATGACGGGGGAGATGGATTTCCTGCTGCGCGTGCATGTCGAGGACATGGACCATTTCTCGCGCTTCATGATGGGTACGCTGCTGCGCCACCCGGCGGTGCTGGACGTCAAATCGAGCTTTGCGCTGCAGAAGATCAAGGAGACGACGGCCTTGCCGATCGTCTGAGCCTGCTTCTGATCTTCTGGGCCAGTTTAACGGTGTAGTCGATCTTCGCCATCTGCTCTTCCAGCGCCTCGGCCAGCACGCTCGACGCGCTGGGCGGCGGCAGGTGCAGGTGGGCATCGGCCTCGCCGTACTCGCGCTTGATCTCCATGCCGGCCTTTCTGGCGATGTGCATCATCGTGCGGTTCGAGGACAGGCATTGCATGTAGAGCGTGTCGACGTCCGAATTCCGGCAGTGCATCGCGGCGCGTTCGAACAACCGGCTGCCCACGCCCTTCCCGCGCGCCGAGCTTGACACCGAGACGCCAAATTCCGCCACTTTTTCCTTGTCGGTGTAGTGCACGCTGTCCGGATGCGCGTCGCGCGAGGTGAACGCCAGGTGGCCGACGCCGACCAGCTGGAACATCCGGTTGACGACGCCGAACACGATGTCGTTCTTGAAGTCGAGTTTGGCGACATACTTGCCGACCGCCTCGTCCGGCAGCACGCTGCCGAAACGCAGCAGGCGGTCGCTGTTGTCGAGCGCCATGAAATGCCGCAGCACGCGCCGGCGATCGCGTTCGCTCAAGGCCTTGACCAGCACCGGCTGGCGGCCGTGTTTGCCGATCAGGTTGTGCAACCAGCGGCTTAAGGGCTTGTCCTGCATGGGAATCTTGGGATTTTTGTGCACCGCACCAATGGCGCTATTGTAGCGGATTGGGCAGGTACGCGGACGAGGCCGGCTTATAAAGTGTGGGCCTAGTCGCGCACGTCTTTCAGGGCCGCCTTCACCGCCGACACCCGCGCCGCATGGATCGCTTCGGGGATCTTTTCCTTGTTCTCCACGTAGCGCCCGGCAATTTCCCCCGCATTCACCCCGCGCGCCGCCGCCAGCGCCTGCAGCAGGTAGGGACTCTGCGGATAGTCGCGGTAACGCATCTCGTGGGTCTCGTGCCCGCGCCCGCGCGCGTCGCATTCCGAGGCCAGCAGCATCTGCGCGAAACGCTCGGGCTTTCTGAAAGCATCGCAGCGTTCGAACAGGGTCACGATGGTGTTCGGCCGCAGATCCAGCGCGCGGCTGATGTTGCCGTGCTCGCGCGCCGTCATCACGGCCAGGTCGCGGCAATCGGTCGGCACGCGCAGGCGTCCGGACAGTTCCTTGATCAGGCGCGGCCCCATACCTTCGTGGCCGTGGTGTTTCGGCCAGTCTTCTTCGGGCGTGCGGCCCTTGCCCAGGTCGTGCATCAGGGCGGCAAAGCGCACCGGCAACTCGAGGCCGCGTTCGGCGGCGTAATCGATTACCAGCATCATGTGCACGCCGGTATCCACTTCCGGATGGTGCAGCGGCGGCTGCGGCACGCCCCACAGCGCGTCGAGTTCCGGCAGGATGCGCGACAGGGCGCCGCAATCGCGCAGCACGTCGAACATGCGCGAAGGCTTTTGCTCCATCAGCCCGCGCGACAGTTCCTGCCAGACCCGCTCCGGCACCAGGGCGTCGACCTCGCCATCCTCGACCATCTTGCGCATCAGGTCATTGGTGGCCTCGGCCACCCGGAATTCCGGGAAACGCGCGGCAAAGCGGGCCAGGCGCAGGATCCGCACCGGGTCTTCGGCAAAGGCGTCGGAAACGTGGCGGAAAATGCGGTCCTGCAAATCCTTTTGGCCGCCGTAGGGGTCGACGATGCTGCCGTCTTCCGCGCGCGCCATCGCATTGATGGTCAAATCGCGCCGGATCAGGTCGTCTTCCAGCTTCACGTCGGGCGAGGTGTGGAACACGAAGCCGTGGTAACCGGGCGCCGTCTTGCGCTCGGTGCGGGCCAGCGCGTACTCTTCCTGGGTCTCGGGATGCAGGAAGACCGGGAAATCCTTGCCGACCGGACGGAAACCCTGGGCCACCATCTGCTCAGGCGTGGCGCCGACCACGACCCAGTCGCGGTCCTGCACCGGCAGCCCCAGCAGTTCATCGCGCACGGCGCCGCCGACCACGTAAGCCTGCATCGTCATGCGCCCTTACTCCGGCAGCTCGTCTTCGTGGCCGGCCGCGATTTCCGTCTCCTTCATCGCTTCCTCGACCCAGCGCGCCACGGCCGGATGCGCCAGCATGCGGTCGCAATAGGCTTGCAGAGCCGGCGCCAGCGCCACGCCGTAGGTTTTAAAACGCATCACGACCGGCGCATAAAAGGCGTCGGCGATCGAAAAATCGCCGAACAGGAAGCGGTGGTGGCCGAAGCGCGCCAGGCACTCTTCCCAGATCTCGCAGATGCGGCCGATATCGGCCTGGGCGCCCGGCGTGCGGCCGCGGCCCGGCAGGCGCGCCTTGATGTTCATCGACATCGCGCTGCGCAGGTCGGGGAAGCCGGAATGCATCTCGGCCACCACCGAACGCGCCATCGCGCGCGCCGCCACGTCCTGCGGCCACAAATGTTTTTCCGGGAATTGCTCGGCCAGGTATTCGCAGATGGCGAGGCTGTCCCAGATCGTCATCTCGCCGGCCAGCAGCACCGGCACGCGGCCGGCGTGCGAAAAGCGCGCGATGTTGGCGGCAGTATCCGGCTGATCGAGCAGCACGCGGACTTCGGTGAACGGAATCCCGGCCGCCACCGCCGCCACCCACGGGCGCATCGACCACGACGAATAGTTCTTGTTGCCGATGACGAGGGTCAGGCCCGCCTGGCGCGCCTGGTCGAGGGTTTGCGAAAGCGTCGGGTCGAGTTCAATCGTCTGCATGGTCTCTTTCTATTTCGGATGGGGGTGTTCCGCATGCGCATGCCGCGCCCGGGAGCGCAGCTCGTCCAGATGCCCGGTCGGCGCCAGGTAAGCGGGCGCGACAGACTCGAGCGCCGTGAGCTTGATATCGAGCGCTGCCGCTGTCAAGGCCTGATTGGACGGATTGACAACATTATCGGCTTTCATGGAATCGAGGTTGTCGCGGGTGATCAGCGGCGTGCCGGGCACCAGCTCGAAGAAACCGGCCTGCAGCCGCGCCAGCGCATCGGGCAGCGGAATCACGGGACGCGGATGCCCGGCATAGCGTCCCGCCAGGCGCACCAGCTCGGCCAGCGTATAGACCGCCGGACCGCCCAGCTCGTAGATTTTATTGCGGCTTTCCGGTGCAAACAGTGCGTGGACGAAGGCATCCGCGACGTCGCCGACGTACACCGGCTGGAAGCGCGCATGGGCACCGGCCAGCGGTACCACCGGCAAGTGGCGCTGCAGGCGCGCAAACATGTTCAGGAACCGATCTTCCGGTCCGAACACCACCGAGGGGCGGAAGATCGTGGCCGCGACGCCGGGCTCGCCGGCAGCCGCGAGTTCGCCGTCGGCCTTCGAGCGCTGGTACATCGACGGACCGTTGCGGGACGCGCCCAGCGCGCTCATGTGGAGAAGTCGCGGCACCCCGCCGGCGGCGCAGGCGGCAGCGATGCGGCGCGGCAGCTCGACGTGGACCTGGCGGAACTGCGGGCCGTAGGGCGTGCCGCGCTGCGAATGCAGGATGCCGACCAGGTTGATGACGGCATCCTTTCCTGTCACCAGCCGGCGCAGCACGGCATCGTCGCGGATGTCGGCCTCGACGATGTCGACGCCCAGCGGCATCAGGTGCATCGCATGCGCTTCGTGGCGCGTGACCGCCGTGATGCTGACGTCGCGCTCGGCCAGCCTTGCCGCGAGGTGGCTGCCGATGAATCCTGTTCCTCCGAACAACACTACCGACAGCGTACGCATGCTGGACTCCCAGGGAGGCCTCGTTTCAGGGCAAACCTATCGTGCCGCCGCGCGGCGTGATCGTCCCCAGACGGGCCTTGAGCGACTGCGGACGCTTTTCGAACAATGCGGCGTAGTTCGTTGCGTTCGACATCACGTTGCGCACGTAGTTGCGGGTTTCCTCGAACGGGATGGTTTCCACCCAGACCGCTCCTTCCATCGGCGCAGTGAGGAGGCCGCGCCAGGTGCGGGTACGGCCCGGCCCGGCGTTATAAGACGCGGTAGCCAGCACCTGCGAGCCTTCGGCATTGTTCAGCACCATGTTCAGGTAGTTGGTGCCGAGCAGGATGTTGGTGCGAATATCGCTCAGCATGCCGTGGCCGTAATCGGTCATGCCGATCTTTTCCGCCACCCATTTGCCGGTCGAGGGCATTACCTGCATCAGGCCGGACGCGCCGACGCCGGACTGGGCATCGGAAATGAAGCGCGATTCCTGGCGGATCAGGCCATACACCCAGGCCTGGTCCAGGCCCAATCCCTGCGCGGTCGGGTGCAGGATGTCGTTGTGCGGCGCCGGGAAGCGCTGGGTGTAGTCGAACTCGGTACGGGTGCGCTCCGAGGTGTTCACCATGCGGTCGAGGATCTCGTTCTGACGCGCATACTCGGCCGCCACCAGCAGCTGGCGGTCGGAAAAGTCGCGCAGCGTCCAGTTCCATTCGCGCGTGCCTTCGAAGCGCAAGCGCAGGCTGAAGAATTTCAGCGCGCGTTTAAAGCCGGGATTGGCGGCCATCTGCGCCAGCTCGGCACTCGTGGGCGGCGCTGCGCTGGGCGGAATCGTGATCTGCTGGCCGACTTCCTCCAGCGCCAGCTGGCCATAGAAACTGTTCTGGTCGGCAATGCGGCGGAACAGCGCCTGCGCATCTTCCTTCCGGCCCTGGGCCTGCTCGGCGCGGCCCAGCCAGTAAGTCCAGGCCGACAGCGCGCGCTGGTCGGCGGGCATGGCTTCGATGGTCGCTTTCACCATCTTCCAGTCGCCGCGGCGTAGTGCGATCCGGGTCTTCCACTCGGCCTGGGTTTCCGACAGCGGGGCGCCGGCCGCGCGCTGCCAGTAATCGTAGGCATCCGGCGCCAGCACCAGCGAGGCGGCCAGCGCGATATTCGACCAGCCGATCGCCTTCTCCTCGGCAGAAAGCTTGGGCGCGTTCTTGTTCAGGGCGACCGTCGCCAATTTGAGGCTGGTGCGCGCCATGCGGCCGACCGCGACCAGGTAGATCTCGTGCTCGGCGCGGGTGCTGCCGATGCCGCGCGCCATCGCCAGCGCCGGGACGTCGACGGCCTGGGCAGCACGGGTGTCGGACGCGCCCAGCAGCAGCGCGGTGCGGCGCGAGGGGCCGGTGGCGTGCATCTCGCCGGCCAGGCGCAGCTGGGCCAGCAGGTCGGCATTGGTGAACTGGCCGGACTGGGCCAGCTGGGCGACCAGGGCCGCGCAGGCTTCGCCGTACATTGGCGGATTGTCGAGCAGCGCGCGCGCTTCCGGGGCCACGTTCTGGCCTTTGACGGCGCGCGACAGCAGCGCATAGCACTTGACCTGGTAGTCGTCGTTCTTGACGAACAACGGCAGCTCGCGGTCGAAGTTCAGCCAGTCGCGCTTGCGGCCGAGCTCGAGCAGCCAGTCGTTACGCAGGCGGTCGGCGATCGCGCTGCCCTCGTAACGCTTCAGGAAATCCAGGACTTCCTCGTTCGCTGCGCTGCCCAGGCGCGGTTTGAGACGATAATAGTCGACATACGCAGGAATCGCGTAGCCGGGCAAGCGTGCCGCCAGGTCGGCCGCCTTGGCGGCATCGTTCTGGCGCGCGGCGTCGCGCAGCTGCAGGAAGATCGCATCCTGCTCGCGGGCGGCGTCGTTGACGGCCTGCGGCAAGCCCGTCGCGGGCGCTGCGGCAGGCGCCACAACAGCGGACGCGGGTGCGGCGGGCTGGGCCGACTGGGCCAGCGCAGGAACAAGGGACAACAGGGTAGAGGCAGCAATACTTGCGCCGGCTAACAATTTCAACGGAAACATCAACAACCTCAATGTACGCTTCATTTCATCCATGACCGGCGATTCAAGAATACCACGCCCCCTCTCGGGCCTGCCAGACCACACCTCAAGCGTGCCGGCCGATGCCAAGGCCGCCAAAACCGCGCTGCGCAAGGCGCTCAGGACTGCACGTGGGGCGCTTGACCCGGCAATCAAGGTCCAGTGGGACGCCCACATCGGCGCCCAGGTCGTCGCCTGGTGGCGCCTGCGCCAGATGCCGACCGTCGGCGTCTACTGGCCGCTGGCCGGCGAACCCGACCTGCGCGCCGCCTATGCCGAACTGGCGCTGGCCGGCGTGCGCCTGGCGCTGCCGGTCGTCATGGAGCGCGACGCCCCGCTGGCCTTTACCGAATGGCATCTCGACGAGCCGATGCTGGCCGACGAGATGGGCGTGGCGGTCCCGGCCACGCTGCGCTTCGTCGAGCGCCCCCCTGCCCTCTTGATTCCCTGTCTGGGGTTTAATGCGGAAAATTACCGGCTGGGCTATGGCGGCGGTTACTACGACCGCACGCTGGAACTGGTGCCGCGCCCGCTCACCCTGGGCATCGCCTACAGCAACCAGGAAGCGCAGTTCGGGCATGGACCGCACGACGTGGCGCTGGATGCGATCGTCACGGAGCGTAGCAGCATTCGCTGAAGAAAAGCCCGCGGCTGTAAGCGCGCGGGCTTTTTTTGTTGTGCGCAGGCGTCAGGCCGCTGTTGGCGAACCCTGCAGGCGCTGCCAGATGGCGGTGGTGGCCGCCGCCTGGTTCATGCTGTAGAAGTGCAGGCCGGGCGCGCCGCCGGCGAGCAGCTTTTCGCACAGCCCGCTGACCACGTCCAGGCCGAACGCCTTGATCGAGGCGCTGTCGTCGCCGAAGCTGGCCAGCTTCAAACGGATCCAGCGCGGAATCTCAGCGCCGCACATCTCCGAGAAACGCATCAGCTGGGTGTAGTTCGTGATCGGCATGATGCCGGCCACGATAGGGATGTCCACGCCCAGCTTGGCGACGTTGTCGACGAACTGGAAATAGGCGTCCGGGTTGTAGAAATACTGGGTGATGGCCGCGTTCGCGCCGGCCTGCACCTTGCGCGCGAAGGCCTGCAGGTCGTCCTGCGGGGAACGCGCCTGCGGGTGCATCTCCGGGTAGGCCGCGACTTCGATGTGGAACCAGTCGCCGGTCTCGGCACGGATGAACTCGACCAGGTCGCTGGCATAACGCAGCTCGCCGGCGCCGCCATAACCGCTCGGCAAGTCGCCGCGCAGGGCCACCAGGCGACGGATGTCATGCGACTGGAATTCGCGCAGGATGCCGCGGATCGATTCGCGGGTCCCGCCGACGCAGGACAGGTGCGGCGCGCCGATGTGGCCTTCGGACTGGATCTCGCGCACGGTGTCCAGCGTACCCTGCTGGGTGCTGCCGCCGGCGCCGAAGGTCACCGAGAAATATTTGGGCTGCAGCTCCGCCAGCTTCTGGCGCGCCACGCGCAGTTTTTCCGCACCCTCGGGGGTTTTAGGCGGGAAAAACTCGATGCTGATATTAGGGGTTTCCATCTTTGTTCAGGAGTAAGGTAGAAAGCGCCCACGAAATCACGCTGTACAGGATCGCCGCCAGGAAGGCCGACCAGAATCCGGCGACATGGAAGCCCTCGACCAGGTGCGCCACCAGCCAGAACAGCAACGCATTGATGACCAGAATGAACAGCCCCAGCGACACCAGCGTCACCGGCAGGGTCAGCACGACCAGCACGGGACGGATCACGGTGTTGACCAGGCCCAGCACCAGTGCAGCCACGAGGGCGGCGCCGATGTTGGTGACGGTCACGGAGTGCATCAAAAACGGCAAGGCCATCAAGGCGGCGGCGTTGATCAACCAGGTCAGGAGCAGGCGCATATCTGTGTCTTTCGTGAAGGCGTAAAGGGGCCGGCACCACCCGGGTGGGTGGCGCCATGTCACGGAAAGCTTACCAGACGACTAATTAATAACGATAGTGGTCGGGCTTGTACGGACCTTCCTTGCTCACCGAAATGTACGCAGCCTGCTCTTCGGTCAGCGTGGTCAGTTGCGCATTCAGCTTTTTCAGCTGCAGGCGCGCGACCTTCTCGTCCAGGTGCTTCGGCAGGGTGTACACGCCGACCGGGTACTTGTCGGTGTTGGCGAACAGCTCGATCTGGGCGATGGTCTGGTTCGCGAACGAAGAGCTCATCACATAGGACGGGTGACCGGTGCCGCAGCCCAGGTTCACCAGGCGGCCTTCAGCCAGCAGGATGATGCGCTTACCGTCCGGGAAGATCACGTGATCGACCTGCGGCTTGATGTTTTCCCACTCGTACTTCTTCAGCGCGGCGACTTCGATTTCGTTGTCGAAGTGGCCGATGTTGCAGACGATCGCCTGGTCCTTCATCTTCTGCATGTGCGCTTCGGTGATCACGTGGTAGTTGCCGGTGCAGGTGACGAAGATGTCGCCGTGTTCGGCAGCATAGTCCATGGTCACGACACGGTAGCCTTCCATCGCGGCCTGCAGAGCGCAGATCGGATCGATCTCGGTGACCCAGACCTGGGCCGACAGCGCGCGCATGGCTTGCGCCGAACCCTTGCCGACGTCGCCATAGCCGGCGATGACGGCGATCTTACCGGCGATCATGACGTCGGTCGCGCGCTTGATGCCGTCGACCAGCGATTCACGGCAGCCGTACAGGTTGTCGAACTTCGACTTGGTGACGGAGTCGTTGACGTTGATGGCCGGGAAAGCCAGTTTGCCTTCCTGGTGCATCTGGTACAGGCGGTGCACGCCGGTGGTGGTCTCTTCGGTCACGCCCTTGATTTCCGGCAGACGCTTCGAGTACCAGGTCGGATCGACGGCCAGGCGGCCCTTGATCGCGTTGAACAGGCAGATCTCTTCTTCCGAACCCGGCTTGTCCAGCACCGAGATGTCCTTCTCGGCACGCACGCCCAGGTGCAGCAGCAGGGTCGCATCGCCGCCGTCGTCCAGGATCATGTTGGCGTGCTGGTCGCCCGGCCATTCGAAGATGCGGTGGGTGTATTCCCAGTACTCGTCCAGGGTTTCGCCCTTGATGGCGAACACCGGGGTGCCGACCGACGCGATGGCGGCAGCAGCGTGGTCCTGGGTCGAGTAGATGTTGCACGATGCCCAGCGCACTTGCGCGCCGAGGGCTTCCAGCGTGCGGATCAGCACGGCGGTCTGGATGGTCATGTGCAGCGAACCGGCGATGCGCGCGCCCTTCAACGGCTGGCTGGCGGCGTATTCCTCGCGGATGGCCATCAGACCCGGCATTTCGGTTTCGGCAATGCGGATTTCCTTCTCGCCCCACGAGGCAAGACCGATATCGGCAACGAGGTAATCCTGGGAAGTGTTTTTCAGTACGGCGCTCATCACGCCCTCCTTTCATGTTAAGAAAAAAGTAACGTGAGCGCGGTGTTGATGATCCGAGCCTGGCGAAAGTGAAAACTTTCGTCGCAACGCTCCTCGGAATTCATAAGTTTAACACGGTGGGCAGGTGTTGTGCCCACCGTGAAGCGCAGTGTTGCTTAGCTGCGCATGCGTCGCTCAGGACAGACCGGCTTCGGCGCGCAGCAGCGCGGCCTTGTCGGTGCGCTCCCAGCTGAACTCCGGCTCTTCGCGGCCGAAGTGGCCGTAGGCAGCCGATTTTTGATAGATCGGACGCAGCAGGTCCAGCATCTGCACGATGCCTTTCGGGCGCAGGTCGAAGTGTTCCATCACCAGTTCGGCGATCTTCTCATCCGAGATCACGCCGGTGCCTTCGGTGTAGACGGTGATGTTGATCGGCTTGGCCACACCGATCGCGTAGCTGACCTGCACCTGGCACTGGCGCGCCAGGCCGGCGGCAACCACGTTCTTCGCCACGTAGCGGGCGGCATAGGCGGCCGAGCGGTCGACCTTGGACGGGTCCTTGCCCGAGAACGCGCCACCGCCGTGCGGCGCCGCGCCGCCGTAGGTGTCGACGATGATCTTGCGGCCGGTCAGGCCGCAGTCGCCCTGCGGACCGCCGATGACGAAGCGGCCGGTCGGGTTGACCAGGTAACGGGTGTCCTGCAGCCATTCTTTCGGCAGCACCGGCTTGATGATCTCTTCGATCACCGCTTCCTCGATCTGGCTGTGGCTGACTTCCGGCGCGTGCTGGGTCGACAGCACCACGGTGTTGACCGACACCGGGCGGCCGTTCAGGTAGCGCAGCGTGACCTGGGATTTCGCATCCGGACGCAGCCACGGCAGGCGGCCGTCCTTGCGCAGTTGCGACTGGCGCTCGACCAGGCGGTGCGCGTAGTAGATCGCGGCCGGCATCAGTTCCGGGGTCTCGTCGCAGGCGTAGCCGAACATCAGGCCCTGGTCGCCGGCGCCCTGGTCGAGGTCGATACCGGCGCCTTCGTCGACGCCCTGGGCGATGTCCGGCGACTGCTTGTCATAGCAGACCATGACCGCGCAACCCTTGTAGTCGATGCCGAAGTCGGTGTTGTCGTAACCGATGCGCTTGATGGTATTGCGCGCAACTTGAATATAATCGACGTTGGCGTGCGTCGTGATTTCCCCGGCCAGCACCACCAGACCCGTGTTGCAAAGGGTTTCGGCGGCCACGCGCGCGTTCGGATCCTGCTCGAGGATGGCGTCGAGAATGGCGTCGGAAATCTGGTCGGCGACTTTGTCCGGGTGGCCTTCCGAGACGGACTCGGAAGTAAAGAGGTAGTCATTGGAAGACATCTAGGCTCCTGATACTGTTGAGATAAATGCCGCAGTACCATTGCCTGCGACGCTTTAGCGATATTTATATTCCGCTTCGCAAGTTGTCATTAACTCCGCGGATCCTGCTTCAAAGTGGTATTTTACGCTCCTTAAAAAATTTTGGTGAAGCAAGCCGCTTCTCCTCTACCCTAAATCAATAGATGCTTGTCCTTTTGTTCCGCCTCCTATCAAGGTTCCCCCTACCTGTGCTACACGCGCTGGGTACGGCGCTCGGCTGGCTGGTTTACCTGATTTCCCCTTCCTACCGCCGGCGCCTGCGCAGCAATCTCGAGCTGGCCGGCTTTGGCGTTCATCGCCGCGCCGCCATCGCCGAATCCGGCAAGGCCATCGTCGAACTGCCCTTCGTCTGGTGCGCGCCGCAGGACCGCGTCACCCGCCACGTCACGATGGAGAACTGGGAGCTGGTCCAGCGCCAGCTCGACAATGGCAAGGGCATTGTGTTCCTGACGCCACACCTCGGCTGTTTCGAACTGACCGCCCAGCAGGTGTCGCTGCGCCAGGAGTTGACGGTCATGTACCGGCCGCCGCGCAAGAGCGCGCTGAAACCGCTGGTCGAAGGCGCCCGCGCGCGCTTGAACATGCATCTGGCGCCGGCCAATCTGTCCGGCGTGCGCATGCTGGTCAAGGCGCTCAAGGGCGGCCAGCCGGTCGGCGTGCTGCCGGACCAGGTGCCTCAGGAAGGCGAAGGCGTGTGGGCGCCCTTCTTCGGCCGCCCGGCCTATACGATGACGCTGCCGGCCAAACTGGCACAGCTGGGCAAGGCCGACATCCTGCTGACCTATGCCGAGCGCCTGCCGCACGGGCGCGGCTACGTGATCCGCTTCGTGCCCTTCGAGGGCGACCTGTCCGGCACCGCAGCCGAGCAGGCCGCCAGCATCAACCGCGCCATGGAGCAGCTGATCGCGCGTTGTCCTTCCCAGTATTTCTGGAGTTATAACCGCTACAAGCGTCCGCAAGGCGTGGCAGCCCCGGAAGCCGAGGCGGTCGCATGAGGGCGCTGATTGCATTGCTGTGGCTGCTGCACTGGTTGCCGCTGCCGATCCTGGGACGCATCGGCAAAGCCGTGGGCAGCCTGATGTATTACGCGATCCCGAAACGCCGAAAGATTGCTTTGACCAACCTGCGCCTGTGCATGCCCGAGCTGAGCGAAGCGGAGCGCAAGGACATCGCGATGCGCCACTTCCAGGGCTATTCGCGCAGCATCCTGGAGCGTTCGCTGCTGTGGTGGGCGCCGATTCCGCGCCTGCGCAAGCTGATCCACATCGAGCCCTCGGTCCCCCAGGCCGAGATGGAAAGCGGCCCGACTATCCTGCTGTGCCCGCATTTCGTCTGCCTCGACGTGGCGGGTGTCGGGGCGCGCGTGATCCCGGTCTCGTCGATCTATTCGCCGCAGAAGAACCAGGCCTTCGACCGCCTGCTGCGCTACGGCCGCGAACGCTTCGGCCCGGTACGCCTGTTTACGCGCGAAGAAGGCATCAAGCCGATTTTGCGCGCGCTGCGCGACGGCCTGCCCTACTTCATGCTGCCGGATATGGACTTCGGCGCGAAGGACTCGGCCTTCGTGCCCTTCTTCGGCATCCCGGCGGCGACGCTGACGGCCCTGCCCCGCCTGGCGGCCGCCGCCAAAGCCAAGGTGATTCCGGTGATCGCGACCTTCCTGCCCGACTATAAAGGTTACCGGGTGGTGTTCTATCCGGCCTGGGAGAACTATCCGGGCGACGACATGATCGCAGCCACCCGCCGCATGAACGAATTCATCGAGGAGCGGGTACGCGAGAACCCGGCCGAGTATTTCTGGACGCACAAGCGCTTTAAAACCCGGCCAGACGGCGAACCCTCGTTCTACGAATAAGGAACAGCAATGCAACTCAAATTCACCAAGATGCACGGCGCCGGCAACGACTTCATCGTCATCGACGCCGTCAACCAGCAGGTCGACCTCAGCCCCGAGCAGTGGCAGCGCCTGGCCGACCGCCGCTTCGGCATCGGCGCCGACCAGATCCTGATCGTCGAGCGTCCGACCGAGGAAAGCTGCGATTTCCGCTACCGCATCTTCAACAACGACGGCGGCGAAGTCGAACAGTGCGGCAACGGCTCGCGCGCCTTCGTGCGCTTCGTCAGCGACAAGGGGCTGACCGATAAACGCAGCATCCGCGTGCAGACCATGGCCGGCATCATCACGCCGCGCCTGGAAGACGATGGCAGCGTCACCGTCGACATGGGCGCCCCGGTGCTGGAACCGGCCCGCGTTCCCTTCGACAACGAGGGCCTGGACGGCATGCCAGAAGGCCGCGACACCCTGTGGCCGCTGACGGTCCGCGCACGCGGGGCCGAGCAGACGGTCCTGGTGTCCGCCGTTTCGATGGGCAATCCGCACGCGGTGCAGGTGGTCGACGACGTCGACACCGCCCCGGTGCTTGAGACCGGCCCGCAGATCGAAAACCACCCGCGCTTCCCGAAACGGGTCAACGCCGGCTACCTGCAGGTCCTGGACCGCGGCCACGTGAAGCTGCGCGTGTTCGAGCGCGGCGCCGGCGAAACCCTGGCCTGCGGCACCGGCGCCTGCGCGGCGGTGGTGGCCGGCATCCGGCGCGGCCTGCTTGACTCGCCGGTACAGGTCGAGGCGCGCGGCGGCCGCCTGAGCATCGCCTGGGCCGGTGAAGGCCAGCCGGTCTACCTGAGCGGTCCGGCCGTGACCGTGTTCGAGGGTGAGATCACGCTGTAATACTAGCGGCCCGCTCAGGCCGCCAGGTCCAGATCCTGCGCCTGATCCAGTGGCCCATCCGGGCCGCCCGTCTCCGGCAACAGCGTGCGCAAACGATACAGGCGCTGCCGGTAATTCCCCTCCGGCCCGCCTGGGCCGCAATCGACATTTTCGAACAGGCGCATGACGCGGTCGAGCAACTGGCGCTCCTGCGCCGTCTCGACCGGCACCAGGCGCCGCCGGCTGCGTCCGTAGCTGGCGCGGATGTCGACCACCAGGCAGTGGCCGCGGTCGGCATGCTTGAGGTCTAGCAGCAGCGCCTCGGCGCGGCTCAGGCCGAATGCCAGCGCCAGTTCGAGCCGCGCCGCCAGCAAGGGATATTCCGACAGGTCGCGTCCGTCCAGCAGCGCCGCCAGATCGCGCCAGCCGCCGCCCTCGCGCGGCGCAATCTTGTCCAGCATGGCCGCCGCCTTCGCACAGCCTTGCGCCGCCGCCTTCTGCAGCCAGAACACGGCGCGCACGTCATTGCCCTCGTTCTCGCGGCGCGCCCGCCAGGCCGCATTGCCGCATTCGAGCTGGGCGTCCCGATACCCCATCTCGGCCGCGCGCTCGAGGTATTTCTGGGCCTCGACCACATTCCGCTGCGAGAATTCCGGTTTGACATAAATGCGCGACAGCGCGTACCAGGCCTCGGCCAGCCCTTGCTCGCCGGCCTGCTGCAGCCAGCGCACCGCCTTCTTGAAATTGGCGGCGCCGCCGTTGCCGGCACTGTCGCCGGCGATGCGGCGGCCGTCGATCTGCATGCGCGCGCACGCCAGCCCCAGGGCGAACTGGGCATGGCGGTCCTGTTCGGTCGCGGCCAGTTCCCAGAACGCATGCAGTTCGTCCGGCTCGACGTCGTGGGCGACCACGCCTTCATCGACCAGCCGGGCGCAGCGCGACAGCAGCGTGACCTCGTCCGGCGCCAGGCGCGCGCTGGTCCTGCCCTGGGCCACTTCCGAGCGGGCCAGCGCACGGGCCAGCGGCAGCGCGCGCTCGAGATAGGCCTGGTGCCTGCCCGCTTCCCACTCCTGCTCCAGCAAGGCGAACTGGGCTGGCGTCACGCCGTTGTCGGCGGCACGGCGCAGCCAGCGCTGGCCGGCGCGGTCAGGCGGGTCGGGACGCAGCAGACGGGCTTCCGGCGTACGGGCGTCGGGCGCCCGCGCGGCCATCGCCCCGGCCGGCATGCCGCCTGGCGCTTCGCCGGCCTGGCTGCCGGTGCGCGGCGCCGGCGTCACGCCATGCTCGCGCGCCAGCAGCCACTGCGCTTCGGGGAAGCCGCCGCGGCCCGCATCCTCGAGGGCGCGCAGGGCCTTGGCGCGCTGTCCGGGCGGCACGCGCTCGGCGCCCAGCACCAGCTGCGCATAGACGAGACCGGCGCGCGCCAGCCCGCCCTCGTAGGCACGCTCGTACCAGCAGGTCACGGGCTGGGGGCTCTGGCGCGCGAGCTCGAGCGGGATGTGATTGCCGATCAGCTGCCAAGCCTCGGCACAATCTTGCTTTGCGGCACGATCCAGCCAGTGCAGGGCCGTGGGCAGGCTCTTCGGCAGACCGGCGCTGCCGAACAGATAAAGCCGTCCCAGTTCCAGCTGGGCATCGGCCCGGCCAGCGCGTGCGCCACGGATGATTGCTAACTCTTCACGGTTTGCCATCGTTCTTATCAGTAATGGAGACGCCGCAAATGCGTGCAGAAGCAGGCAAATCACGTTGAGTACGTGACGGATCAGGTCGCCAGGAGCGCTGAACCCGGTATGCGGTGATCGAATGGGCCAGAGTCTATAGCCGGCTCAGGGGCGATTCGTTTGCGATTCCATGTGCATTTGAGGCTGCACAAATATCATCAATCTCTCAAGGCTGTTATGATGACGCACGGAAACTTAATCAATGCTTAAGATTTTACAGTTGAGCGAGCTCAGCCGTTTCGAAAATACAACAGCACGATTGGATTTATTGGCTTTCCACCAATTGGACCCGTCATAATTGACTAATCCGACAACCTTGATGCAATGAGCATTTAAGGTTGGAACATCCGAGTGTTCAGCAACAATAAAAAGTCTCAATACTCTCTGGATTCCTGCGATTCACTTTATAAGGATACAAATAGATGAAAAAATCACTCTTGGCAGTCGCTCTGCTGGGCGCATTCGCCGGTGTGGCGCAAGCGCAAACCGCCGTCCAAATCTACGGCAACATCGATGCTGGCCTGATCAAGCGTACCGACCAGACCCTGAACATCGGCAAGCGCGCCTCGAACACCCTGGGCTTCAAGGGTACTGAAGACCTGGGCAACGGCCTGAAAGCGCTGTTCCAGATCGAAATGCGCTACGAGCCGGACACCGGCACCACGGAGAACAACGGCCGTCCGCTGTTCCAGGGCCAGACCCGCGTCGGCCTGCAGGGTGATTTCGGTATGGTCCGCCTGGGCCGTGGCCTGACCCCGTTCCAGGAAGTCGTCGGTTCGTTCGAACCGTGGCACGGTCTGCCGACCCCGGCCGGTTTCTACACCGACATCTCGGTCGCAGGCTTCAACTCGGCTCCGCTGGACACCAACACCAGCGGCGGTTCGCCGAACAACAACCGCATCTCGAACGCCATCTTCTACAACTCGCCGGTCGCCAATGGCTTCCAGGTGAACGCTTCGTGGGCTAGCAAGGAAGCCACCGGTGGCGCAGTTGCCGGTGTCGGCGCCGGCGCGACTTCGTACGCTGCCAACGCACAAGCTTCGGCCAACCCGTTCTCGGTCGCCGCCACCTACAACAACGGCCCGGCCGCTGCAATGCTGGCTTACGAGCGTAACGCTGTCGAAAGCAAAGTGTGGTCGATCGCCGGCTCGATCGCCGCGACCCCGGAACTCAAGCTGATGACCACCTACACCCGTCAGGATCAGGAACACACCAACACCCTGCGTCCGAAGACCAAGGCATGGCTGCTGGGTGCAACCTACGCCGTCGGCCCAGGCAAGATGCTGGCTGGCTATGGCCGCAAGCACATCGACAACACCGCCTCGACCAAGCAGTACTCGCTGGGCTATGAGTACAACCTGTCGAAGCGTACCTACCTGTACGTCGACGCATCGCGCAAGAAGGACATCGTCAACGTCGCCACCGGCGCGCTGGCTGGTACCCCGACTGTCAACCACTACGACGTGGGCGTGAACCACTCGTTCTAAGCTGAATCAGGGGGTTCGCCCCCTTCAGCTGGAAATCCGCAAGGGCGGGCCTGGGCAACCAGGTCCGCCCTTGTTGCATCCAGGCCTTGTGCGATTCACACAACGTTTGCGTGGCTGAGCCGAATCACCCGGTGCGACTTGATGGGTATCTGAAGCAGCGCGTCGAACAGGACTTAATTGCTGGGCGCATTGTCGAACCCGAGTACATGGGAGGTGTGATGAAGAAGATCGTGCTGGGCGCGCTCGCCGGCGCCTGTTTTCCGACCCTCGCGCTGGCCCAGACCAGCGTGCAGCTCTACGGCATCGCCGACGCCGGCCTGATGTGGCAACGCGGCTCGTCGCCCAAGATCATCAGCGGCGGAGAAGACGGCTCGCGCCTGGGCATCAAGGGCAACGAGGATCTGGGCCGCGGCATGAAGGCCGTGTTCAATCTTGAGGCACGGGTCGAACTCGACACCGGCAGGCAGCAACCGACCCTGATCAACGAAAACCAGGGCTATTACCTGACGCGCGGCATGGAAGCCCTGCCGTCCAACCTGCTTGCGGCCGTGCGCAGCGCGCTGCAGCCGCGCGGCGGCCCGGCCGTCAATCCGGAAAACGCGCTGTTCGACCGCACCAGCATGGTGGGCCTGGTGACGCCGGTCGGTGCGCTCCTGCTGGGGCGCATGTACACGCCGGGCTATGAAGTGTTCGCAGCCGCCGACACCTTCGAAGTCGGCACCGGCGGCACCTGGGGCAGCGTGACCGGCGGCACCGCCGGCTTCCAGGCGCTGGGCGCCGACATCCGCTCCCAGCGCGCCCTGCAATATCGCGCCGCCCTGCCTTCCGGACTCGGCGGTTCGGTGATGATCGCCGGCCGCGGCTCGGGCTACTATGGGCTGTACAACAAGTTCTGGGGCGCTGCCATCACCTATAAAGCACGCGGCTGGGACGTCGGCATCGGCCACAACCACGGCTACGATCCGTCCGGCGCGCCCAGCCTGCGCACCACGACTGCCGGCGGCTCCTATACCTGGAACGACTGGAAGTTCTTCGCCGGCTGGCACGACCAGCGCAACCGCCACTCGACCCTGCTGCCCACCTACATCGGCGGCTGGGATGCGCTGATCGCGCCCCAGCTCGCACCGCTGGGCCCGGCCACTGCCGCCGCCCTGCGCGCGGTATTCGTCAACAACATCAGCATCAACAGCCAGCAGGATGCGGTCGGCTACCAGATCGGGGCGCAGTACCGCATCGGCCCCAACCGCATCCTGGCCTCGGTTGCGCACCAGAACGACCGTACCCCGTCCGACAGCGACGCCACCCTGTTCGCGCTCGGCTACAACTACTTCCTGTCGAAGCGGACCGACATCTACGCCGTCGCGTCTTTCATCCGGAATGCCAACGAGGCGCAGTACAGTCCAGCGACAGCGGGGGCGCCGGGCGGTTTCACCAAGACGCCTGGCGAAGACGGGCGCGCCTTCCAGCTGGGAGTAAGGCACCGCTTCTGACATCGGCGCCACGGCGGCGGGCCAAGGCGCCAGCGGATTGGCATGATTATCTGCTGGTAGCGGTTGCAGTCAGGTAAAATTAGCGGTCTACCTATTTCGCAAGACCGTGCAATGACCGTAACACTGGATTCCGCTGCCATCGCCCAATACCTGGTCGACCACCCGCAGTTTTTTGAAGAACACGCCGGCCTGCTGGGCGAGGTGAAACTGTCGAGCCCCCTGACCGGCCGTGCCGTCTCGCTGCAGGAACGGCAGATGGAAGTCATGCGCGACAAGTACAAGGCGCTGGAACTGCGCATGGCCGAGCTGATGCGCCATGCCGAGGAAAACGCGGCGATCGCCAACCGCTTCCACGGCTGGACCCGGCAACTGCTGGAAGCCGGCGCGCCCGACGAGGCGCCGGCCGCGATGCCGCGCGCCGTGGTCGACGGTCTGATCCAGCATTTCATGGTGCCGCAGGCAACCCTGCGCCTGTGGAACCTGGCGCCGGAGCACGCATCCGAGTGGTACGCCAGCGGCGTCTCCGACGACGTGCGCCTGTTCGCGAACGGTTTGCGTGCGCCCTACTGCGGCCCGAACCGCGATTTCGAGGCCGTGCGCTGGCTGGACGACAGTGCCGACGTGCGTTCGACCGTGCTGGTGCCGCTGCGCGCCGGCGGTGCAGCCTTCGGCCTGCTCGTGCTCGGCTCGCCGGATCCGGAACGATTCAGCGCCGGCATGGGGACCGACTTCCTGGTCCACATCGGCGAAACCGCCAGCGCCGCGCTGCTGCCGCTGCGCGCCTGAGGCAGCGGAGCCCGACATGACCACCCCGGCCGCCGACGACTGGACCGGCCGTTACCTGGAAGAGCTGCGCACCCAGCGCAAGCTCTCCAGCCACACCATCGCCGCCTATGCGCGCGACCTGGCCGAGCTCGGCGCATTCAGTACCAGGCTGGCGGACCATAGCGACTGGACCAGGCTGACCCACTTCGACATCCGCCGCTTTGCCGCCAAGCTGCACGCCGACGGCCAGAGCCCGACCTCGATCGCGCGCAAGCTGTCCGGCTGGCGCGGCTTCTTCAACTGGCTGGCGCCCCACACAGCGCTGCCCGCCAATCCGGTCGAAGGCGTGCGCGCCCCGCGCCGCGCCAAGCGCCTGCCGAAAGCTTTACCCGTCGACGATGCCGTGCGCCTGATGGATGCGCAGCGCGGCGGCCATCCCGAGCCGGCCGAGCTGTGCGACCGTGCGATGTTCGAGCTCCTGTATTCGAGCGGCCTGCGGGTGTCGGAACTGGCCGGCCTCGATGTCGGCTTCGTGGCGGCCAAGGATGGCGTACCGGCCTCGCTCGGCTGGCTGGAACTCGAAGCCCAGGAAGTCGTCGTTACCGGCAAGGGCAACAAGATGCGGCGGGTGCCGGTCGGCGGCCCGGCACGCGAGGCGATCGCGACCTGGCTGGCAGTGCGCCCGCCGGCCAGCGACGGCAGTAATGCCCTGTTTCTGTCGGCGCGTGGCGCCCGTGTCACCCCGCGCGTGGTCCAGCACCGCCTGAAGAACCATGCGATCAAGGCCGGCCTGCCGGTCCACGTGCACCCGCACGTGCTGCGCCATTCCTTCGCCTCGCACCTGCTGCAATCCTCGGGCGACCTGCGCGCCGTCCAGGAACTGCTGGGCCACGCCAGCATCACCTCGACCCAGATCTATACTTCGCTCGACTTCCAACATCTGGCCGCCGTCTACGACAAAGCCCATCCGCGCGCCAAGGCGAAATAAACGCTGGCCCGAACAGATCAAACTTGTGGCAGCGCACAGAACCGCCGCCGGTGGTGACATTCCGCAAATTCCGGCATAATCCCCCGATTCTCGGCCGCCGGACGGCCCACTAAGATCGGATAGCGAAATATGGAATTAATCCCCAGCACCATCCTGACCGGCTTCCTCGGCGCCGGTAAAACCACGCTGCTCAACCGCATCCTGCAGGAAAAACACGGCCTGCGCATCGCCGTGATCGAGAACGAATTCGGCCAGGAAAACATCGACAACGAGATCCTGGTGCAGGACTCGAGCGAACAGATCGTCGAGATGAACAACGGCTGCATCTGCTGCACCGTGCGCGGCGACCTGATCGTTGCGCTGGGCAACCTGGCGCGCAAGCGCGATGCCGGCGAACTGCAATTCGACCGCGTGGTCATCGAAACCACCGGCCTGGCCAATCCCGGTCCGGTGGCGCAGACCTTTTTCGTCGATGAGGAAGTGGGTGCGCACTATCTGCTCGACGCCGTTGTCACCGTGGTCGATGCACGCCACGGCATGGACCAGCTGGACCGCCACGAGGAAGCCCAGCGCCAGGTCGGCTTCGCAGACAAGATCCTGATGTCGAAGACCGATCTGGTCGATCCCGCCGCACTCGAAGAGCTCAAGGCGCGCATTCGCCGCATCAATCCGCGCGCGCCGATCAGCACCTCGGACTTCGGCCGGGCGCCGATCCAGGAAGTGCTCGACCTGCGCGGTTTCAATTTGAACGACAAGCTGGAACTGGACCCGGCCTTCCTGACCGCCGACGAGGCCCACGAACATGGCCACGATCACGATCACGACCACGTGCATACCGAAGCGTGCGACCATAGCCACGACCACCATCACGGCCACCACAGCGACGACATCGCCGCCTTCGTGTTCAAGAGCGAGCGCGCCTTCGACCCGGAACGTCTCGATCAATTCCTCGGCAGCATGGTGCAAGTGTTCGGCCCCAACATGCTGCGCTATAAAGGCGTACTCTTGATGGCCGGTGCGGACCGTAAGGTCGTATTCCAAGGCGTGCATCAAATCATGGGCAGCGACCTCGGTGCAAAGTGGGGCGATCAAGAAGTCCGCGGCAGCAAGATGGTGTTTATTGGTAAAAATTTACCAAAAGACGTGTTTATCCGCGGATTGGAACAATGTTTGGTATAAACTACTCCGGTTCTGTATTGCAGGTCAGGCAGTGCAAGGCGGGATGGCCAAGCCCGCCGTTACGGCAGCGAACCAGCGCACAGCTCAACAATAGTGGGCGCTGAGTAAGCTGATAAAATGGAAACTCTGTCGTATCAAAGGTATCATGACTAAAACAACGAAACCGAACACCGCGGCGCAGCCCGAAGAACGTCTCCTGACGGAAGAAGAGATTCGGGCGATGAGCGACGACGACTACATGAACCCGGCCCAGCTGGCGTTCTTCAAGAACCGCCTGCAAGAGCTCGAGAAGGAATTGCTGAAGAACGCCGGCGAGACGACTGAGCACCTGCGCGAAACCGTCCTGGTGCCGGATCCGGCCGACCGCGCCACGATCGAGGAAGAGCACGCACTCGAACTGCGTACCCGTGACCGCGAGCGCAAGCTGCTCAAGAAGGTGCAGCAGTCTCTGGCGGCCATCGAATCGGGCGAATACGGCTGGTGCGACGAAACCGGCGAACCGATCGGCGTTGCGCGCCTGATCGCCCGCCCGACCGCGACCCTGTCGCTGGAAGCCCAGCAGCGCCGTGAACTGAAACAGAAGCTGTACGGTGACTGAACCGTGACAGGCTCTCCTGAAAAAAGCATGCGTCCACCGCATGCTTTTTTTATTTGGGCTATCAAGTTGAGCTACATGGATATTTCCCATGGGATACACTAACGTCGGCTGATCGGTCGATTGACGCAGCTCAGGCGTGCGCGCCACGTGTCGCGGGCCGCCGTGCTACTGTCTCGACCGGTGAAAACGGTAACAAGGACCGACGTGGGACTCTTTTCCTTCCTGAAGAAAAAGAACGATGCGCCCGAGGCGCGGGCCGGCGCACGCCCGCGCGGCATGGGCCGGCATCCCGGCGGGCTGGCTGACCCCGCCAGCGCCTTTGCCCCGACCACCCGCATGCCGCTCGACACCGAGGCCGAGCGCGAACGCCAGCGCGAGATCGCGCGCGCCACCGCCGCCAAGATCGACGAGATCGAGCTGGAGATGACGTCCGACATCTTCGACGACCATGCCTGGGCCGGCAACCGTCGCGCCCCGGCCGTCGCTGCCGGCGCCTCCAGCGCGCCCCTGCTCGACCTGAACACGGCCGACCTGCTGGTGCAGGAAATCTCCCCAAGCACCGCCGTCGCGCCCTCCAGCGCCCCTGCGGTCGAGGAAGCGGCGATCCTGTACGCCAACGGCCAGCTCGAGGCCGCCGAAGCGATCCTGCGCGAGTGCCTGGACGGCGCCTGCCGTAGCGAGCGCCAGCCCTGGTGGATGCTGTTCGACCTGTATCAGGCCACCGGCCGCGAACCGGCGTTCGAGAGCATCGCGATCGACTACGCCAGCCATTTCGAAACCTCGCCGCCGGCGTATTCGCCCATCCTGGCGCCACCGTCGGCGCCATCGGCCCAGCAAGTCTTCACCGGCGTGACCCCGACCGCGACCCTGTCGGGCCAGCTCGACACCGGCGCTGCCGGCCAGTTGGCGCGCGTGCTGGCCTCCAACCTGCCGCTGATACGGCTGGATTTCAGCACCATCGCCTCGGCCACGCCGGAAGGCTGCGCGGTCCTGCTCGACGCCCTGCAGACCCTGCGCCGCGCCGGCCGCGAACTGGTCGTGGCCGGCGCCGACCACCTGCTGGCGGTGCTGCGGCCGATGCTGGCGATCGGCGACCGCACGCCCGGCGAGGCGCCCTGGCTGCTGCTGCTCGAACTGCTGCTCCTGATGAACCGCGAAAAGGATTTCGAAGAAACCGCGATGGACTATTGCGTCACCTTCGAAGTCTCGCCGCCCTCCTTCGAGGCGCCGACCCGGGCCGCCGTCAGCGTCGGCGCCAGCAGAGGTCCTGGCAACGGCAGCCCTGCCGCCGCGGGCGACCATTTCCTGCTGCCCGGCCTGGTCGAGGGGAACAGCGCCGCACTGCTGGACGCGATCGCAGCCTATGCCGGCCAGCATGCCGCACTGGTGCTGGACTGCTCGCGCCTGGCGCGCATCGACTACGCCGCGGCGAACGCCCTCGCCGCGCGCCTGCGCCAGCTGACCGACCAGCCCGGCGGCGATGGCAGCGGCAATCAGCGCAGCATCGAGCTGCGCGACCTGAACCACCTCGTGGCCGCCCTGCTGCGCCTGCTGGGCGTGGGCGACTACGCCCGCCTGTACGCCCACAAGTATTGAGCATCCGTCCGCTGACGGACCCAGAGGTCTCGAAAACCGTAGCGAGCTGCAACGCGCAGCAGGTTTGCGAGACCTCTGCAGTTTCTTCTTGCAATACGGTGAATGGTCCCCAAGTTCGATGAGCAATCAACCACGAGGCAACTATGGAACAATTTCACGGCACGACCATTCTGAGCGTGCGGCGCGGCGAACAGGTCGCGCTCGGCGGCGACGGCCAGGTCACCCTGGGCAACGTCGTCATGAAGGGCTCGGCGCGCAAGGTGCGCAAGCTCTACCAGGGCAAGGTGCTGTGCGGCTTCGCCGGCGGCACCGCGGACGCGTTCACCCTGCTCGACCGCTTTGAAGCCAAACTGGAAAAGCACCAGGGCAACCTGCTGCGTGCCTCGGTCGAACTGGCCAAGGACTGGCGCACCGACCGCGTGCTGCGCCGCCTGGAAGCGATGCTGCTGGTGGCCGACCGCGAGAAGACCCTGATCATCACCGGCAATGGCGACGTGCTCGAGCCCGAAGACGGCATCGGCGCGATCGGCTCGGGCGGTGTGTATGCGCAGTCGGCCGCCAAGGCCCTGCAGGAAAACACGGATCTGGCCCCGGCCGACGTCGTCAAGAAGGCGCTCACCATCGCCGGCGAGCTGTGCATTTATACGAACATGTCCCACATCGTCGAGACGCTGTAATGAGCAATCACCTAAATAAGCACATGAACATGACCCCGTCCGAAATCGTTTCGGAACTCGACAAGCACGTCGTCGGCCAGGGCAAGGCCAAGCGCGCGGTGGCGATCGCCCTGCGTAACCGCTGGCGCCGCCAGCAGGTGGGCGAACCCCTGCGCCACGAGATCACGCCGAAGAACATCCTCATGATCGGCCCGACCGGCGTGGGTAAAACCGAGATCGCGCGCCGTCTGGCACGCCTGGCCGATGCGCCCTTCATCAAGGTCGAAGCGACCAAGTTCACCGAGGTCGGCTATGTCGGCCGCGACGTCGACACCATCATCCGCGACCTGATCGACATCGGCGTCAAGCAGACCCGCGCCGCCGAGGTCAAGAAGAACCGCCAGCGCGCGGAAGATGCGGCCGAAGACCGCGTGATCGACATCCTGGTGCCGCCGGCGCGCGACTTCGGCTTCAACGTCGGCAGTACCGAATCGAAAGACGGCGACGTCACCCGCCAGACCTTCCGCAAGCGTCTGCGCGAAGGCGCCCTCGACGACAAGGAAATCGAGATCGAAGTGCTTGACGCCGCCCCGCAGGTCGACATCATGGCGCCGCCCGGCATGGAAGAGATGACGGAGCAGATCAAGTCGATGTTCGCCGGCGTCGGCGCAGCCCGCAAGAAGGCGCGCAAGATGAAGGTCAAGGATGCGATGAAGATCCTGGTCGACGAGGAAGCCGCCAAGCTGGTCAACGAGGAAGAGCTGAAGCAGAAGGCGATCCAGAACGTCGAGCAGAACGGCATCGTGTTCCTGGACGAGGTCGACAAGATCGCCTCGCGCTCGGAGCACGGCGGCGCCGACGTCTCGCGCGCGGGCGTGCAGCGCGACCTGCTGCCGCTGGTCGAGGGCACGACCGTCAACACCAAGTATGGCATGATCAAGACCGACCACATCCTGTTCATCGCCTCGGGCGCGTTCCACCTGTCCAAGCCGTCGGATTTGATCCCGGAGCTGCAGGGCCGCTTCCCGATCCGCGTCGAGCTGGAAGCGCTGTCGGTCGAAGATTTCAAGAGCATCCTGACCTCGACCGACGCCAGTCTGACCAAGCAGTACGAGGCCTTGCTGGAGACCGAGGGCGTGAAGCTGGAATTCGCGCCGGAAGGCATCCACCGCCTGGCCGAGATCGCGTATTCGGTCAACGAGCGCACCGAGAACATCGGCGCGCGCCGCCTGTACACGGTGATGGAAAAGCTGCTCGAGGAGATCTCGTACTCGGCGACCGACAAGTCGGGCCAGACCCTGGTCATCGACGCGGCCTACGTCAACGAGCGGCTGGATGCGCTGGCGGTCAACGAAGACCTGTCGCGCTATGTGTTGTAACTGAGTACTGTAATCAGAGAAGAAGGAGGCGAAGATGGCGAACAAGGCGCTTGCAACCCGGCAGAGGATGATGCTGCGCGTCGATCCGGCGCCGCTCAAGCCGCGCAATCCGTTCGCCGGCTTCGCCAAGCAGCGCGCGGCCGGCTCCCATGAAAAACCGCTGTCGAGCGAACGGCAGGCCGCCAAGCGCGCGCTCAAGAAGGTCAAGCTGACACCCGACGAGGAGTGACAGAAGCCCCCTTCTTCTGTACAGTACAGAACCCATGAGCTCCCCCGACATGGTTCTGGACGTCCTGCGCGCCGAACTGCGCGCTGCCGGCATCACCTACAAGATGCTGGCCGATCGCATCGCGATGAGCGAGTCGAGCATCAAGCGCATGTTCGGCCAGAAGGACATGACCCTGTCGCGCCTGGCGCAGATCTGCCAGGCGGCCGGCATCCACCTCGAAGACGTGCTGCGCCGCGCAGCCGATGCCCGGCCCCAGGCCGACACACTCACGCTCACCCAGGAAACCTCGCTGATCGCCAAGCCGCACCTGCTGCTGATGGCGATCTGCTGTCTCGGGCACTGGAGCCTGGAACAGATCATCGAGACCTACCGCCTGACCGAGCCGGAGTGCATCGGCTTGCTGGCCGAGCTGGACCGGCTGGGCCTGATCGAACTGAAACCCCTGAACCGCTATACCCTGCGCGTCTCGAACGCCTTCCGCTGGCTGCCGGACGGCCCGGTGCAGCGCTACTTCCGCGAACATGTGGTGGGGGATTATTTCGACGGCCGTTTCGACGGTCCGGGTGAAGCGCTGATGTGCCTGCCGGCGCGGCTGTCGCTGGCGAGTGCCGGCGAACTCACGGAAAAAATCTATCAACTGGCCGGCGAACTCGCCCGGCTGCACCGCAACGACCGCCGCCTGGCGCCGAACGACCGTGACGGTTTTACCTTGCTGGTCGGTTTCCGTTCCTGGGAGTTTTCGGCTTTTACAGCACTGCGCCGCTAAGAGCGCGTAAGGCTCTTACTGGGTAGAGGGCTGGCCGCTGACCGGGCTGCCCGTCGCCGGACGCGTCGGTGGCGGCATCTGCACCGGCGCCGGGGCCGGGTTGTTCGCGTTCGGGTTGTTCGGGTTGTTCTGATTCGCGGGCGCGCTGTTCGGGTTGGACGGCGGCGGCGCGTCGTGCTGGCCGACGTCGCCCGGCGCGGCGTATTCCTGGTTCTGCGGCGGCTGTTGCTGGACGGCGCCCGGCGACATCGGCGGCTCCGGCACGGTCGCGCCCGGCGCAAGAGTGGCAGGCATGGCGCCGGCCGAATTGGCGGCGGCACCCGGACCGCCCATCGCCGCGGCTGGCTTGCTGTCGGCCGCCAGGTCGAGCCGCTTCATGACGCCGCCGTCGGACAGCATCACATAGCGCGGATGCACCTCGGCCAGGGTAATGCCCGGCACCAGTTCCTTGCCCACCCGCAGTGCCTTCGGCGGCGAACCCTCGGCCACGATGATGGCCACGCTTTCGCGCCCGGCCGAGACGATGCCGGTCAGCTGGTAACTGGTGGCGCTTGCCGTCGCGATCTGGCCGCCGAACAGCGTTGCCGCCGCATCGATGGACGGGTCCGGCATGCTGGCGTGCGGGACCGCGGCGATCGGACGCTGCGGCGGCTGGTACAGCTGCAGGATCCAGTACGCGAGCGAGGCCGCCAGCAAAATCACGCCGAGCAGGCTCAAAAGGAGGGGCAAACGCTTGTTCATCAGTGTCCTTGTCAGCGCACCAACTGGTTGATTTCAATAATCGGCATCAGCACCGCCAGCACGATCAGCAGCACGACCAGGCCCATGGCCAGGATCAGTACCGGCTCGAGCAGGCCGGCGATGGTCAGCGCGCGGCGTTCCAGATCCGCCTGCTGGGAATCGGCGGCGCGCTCCAGCATGGCCGGCAGCTCGCCGGTGATCTCGCCGGCGCGGATCATGTGCACCAGCATCGGCGGGAAATATTTTTGCACGGACAAGGCGCGCGCCAGGCTCACACCTTCGCGCACGCTGGCGGTCGCATCCTCGACCAGGCCTTTCATGGCCACGTTCGACAAGGTGTCGCGGCTGGTCTCGAGCGCGCGCAGGATCGGCACACCGGAACCGGTGGTGATCGCCAGCGTGCTGGCGAAGCGCGCCGTGTTCAGGCTGCGCTCGAAGCGGCCGTAGACCGGGGCGTCGAGCAGCCAGGCATGCCAGCGCAGCTTGAGCGCAGGATTGCGCAGTGCGCGGCGCCACATGACCCAGGCCCCGATGATGGCCAATCCCACATAGATGCCGTAAGCGCGCGTAAAGTTCGACACGCCCAGCATCATGATGGTCAGGAAAGGCAGCTTCTGCTTGGTGTTGGCGAACACCGACACGATCTGCGGCACCACGTAGGTGAGCAGGAAGATCACGATGGCGAATGCGACCACGGTGACGATCGCCGGATACGTAAATGCCAGGCGCACCCGCTGCACCAGCGCGTTGCGGCGCTCGATGTAGTCGGCCAGGCGCGCCAGCACGCGCGCGATCTGGCCGATCTGCTCGCCGGACGAGACCAGCGCGCGGTAGATTTCGGCGAAGTCGCGCGGATGCCGCGACAATGCACTGGAGAAGGACGCGCCGCCCATCACTTCGGAACGGATCGAGGCGATCAGGTCGCGCATGTAGGCGCGCTCGGCCTGCTCCAGCAGCGCCGTGAAGGCCTGCTCGAGCGGCAGTCCCGCTTCCAGCAGGCTGGCCAGCTGGCGCGTGAACAGGGCCAGCTCGACCTGCGACAGCCGTTCGCCGAAGCCGCGCGAGCGCGCCGTGCCGCTCTCGTCGACCTGGGCCGCGATGGCCTCGACCGCCAGCGGCGTCAGGCCCTGCAGGCGCAGGTCGGCGCGCGCGGCACGCGGGCTGTCGGCATTCAGCACGCCCTTGCGGGTCACGCCGCCGGTATCGACGGCTTCGTAGCGGAAGGCCGGCATCAGGCGGCCTTCGTCACGCGCAGCAGCTCGGCTTCGGTGGTGACGCCTTCGCGTACCCAGCGTTCGCCGTCGTCGTGCATGGTGCGCATGCCGGAGCGCAGCGCGGCGTCGCGGATATCAGCTTCCGACACCTGGTTGTGGATTTGCGCACGGATCTGCTCGTTCGTTTCCAGCAGCTCGTAGACGCCGACCCGGCCCTGGTAGCCGGTATGGCCGCAGCGCTCGCAGCCGACCGCACGCCACTGGCCTGGACCTTCCTGCACCTTGCAGTAGGAGCAGAGTTTACGGACCAGACGCTGCGCCATCACGCCCAGCAGGGACGACGACAGCAGGAACGGCTCGATGCCCATGTCCAGCAGACGGGTCACGGCCGAGGCCGCGTCATTGGTGTGCAGGGTCGCCAGCACCAGGTGGCCGGTCAGCGAGGCCTGCACCGCGATCTGCGCGGTTTCCAGGTCGCGGATCTCGCCAATCATGATCACGTCCGGGTCCTGGCGCAGGATCGCGCGCAGGGCCTTGCCGAAGGTCATGTCGATGCGGGCGTTGACCTGGGTCTGGCCGACGCCGTTCAGGTCGTATTCGATCGGGTCTTCCACCGTCATGATGTTGGTGGTCGACGCGTTCAGGCGCGACAGCGCGGCGTACAGCGTGGTGGTTTTACCCGAGCCGGTCGGGCCCGTCACCAGCACGATGCCGTGCGGCTGATTGATCATCTTGTCGAACTGCGGCAGCAGATGTTCGCTCATGCCGAGGTGGCTGAGGTCGAGGCGGCCCGCTTCCTTGTCGAGCAGACGCAGCACCGCGCGCTCGCCGTGCCCGGTCGGCAAGGTCGAGACACGCACGTCGACCGGCTTGCCGCCGACGCGCAGGGTGATGCGGCCGTCCTGCGGCAGGCGTTTCTCGGCGATGTCCAGCTGGCTCATGATCTTGATACGCGAGATCAAGGAAGCGTGGATCGCCTTGCGCGGGCGCACGATGTCGCGCAGCGCGCCGTCGATGCGGAAGCGCACGACGGACGTTTGCTCGAACGGTTCGATGTGGATATCGGACGCGCCTTCGCGCAGCGACTGGGTCAGCAGCGCATTGATCATGCGGATGACCGGGGCGTCGTCGGACGATTCCAGCAGGTCTTCGATGGCCGGCACGTCCTGCAGCAGCTTGGTCAGATCGAGGTCGGCGTCGAACTCGTCGGCCACCTGGGACGCGTCGCCGCCGGCATTGGCGTAGGCGGCGGCGATCGCGGCTTCCAGCTCGGCACGGTCCATGCGGTGCAGGACGATGCGGCCGAAACGGCGCGAGACTTCCGCGATCGCGGCCGGTTTCGTGGCATTCGACACCAGGACTTCGACGGCCTGCGACGGGTCGCCGTTGGAACGCGCCAGCACGCCGTAATCGCGTGCAAATGCGTAGGGCAACAGGTTATTCATGATGTTCAGTTCTGGTTCGGTTGCGGCTGCACCGGGCGGAACTCGGGCTGGGCACGCTGCTGGCTCCGCTGGGCCGGCTGGCTCGTGCCCGGTCCGGTGGCGGCGCCCGGACGCGGCGCGACAGGCGCCGGCGGCGGCATCGTGGCCATCGCACCACCCGCAGGCGGCTGGCCGTTGTTGTTCAAAGGCGGCAGCATCGGCGCGCCGAGGTTGCGTATCAGGATCGAATCGTCGGCCGGCTGGCTGGTCGCGCCGGCGGCACGCATCAGCTCGTAACGATCCATCGAGATGCTGGTGTTCTGTTCCTTGCTGCGCACCACCACGGGGCGCAGGAAGACCATCAGGTTGCGCTTGTTACGGGTGCGCGACTTGTACTTGAACAGGTTGCCGAGCACCGGGATGTCGCCCAGGCCGCGCACTTTTTCTTCGTTGTCGGATTCGTCGTCGGAGATCAGGCCGCCCAGCACGATGATCTGGCCGTCGTCGGCCAGCACATTGCTTTCGATCGCGCGCACGGTGGTGATGATCCCTGCCGCATTGTTGGTCGAGTCGATCCCCGAGTTCTCATGGTAGATCGACAGTTTGATCGTACCGCCTTCCGAAATCTGCGGGCGCACTTTCAGCAGCAGGCCCACGTCCTTGCGGTCGACCGTCTGGAACGGGTTGCTCGCCCCGCTCGCCCCGGTCGTGAACGAACCGGTGATGATCGGGATGTTCTGGCCGACCTTGATCGTTGCCAGCTCGTTATCGAGCGTGATCATGTTCGGCGTGGACAAGATGTTGGCGTTACCGCCGTTTTCAAGGGCGCTCGCGATCGCCCCCAGGCCCAGCTTGCCATTGATCTGGCGGAACAGGCCGATCGACAGGCCGCTCAGCGAGGGCAGACTGCTACCGCCGGTGCCGCCGGTGGTGCCGCTGCCGCCGCCCAGGCCGGCCGACGCCGCGGCCGCCAGGTTGATGATGTTGTTGCTGCCGCCACTGTTGAAGGACTGCAGGCCGCCGACGCGATAGCGGCTGCTGTCGTCGCCGGTAATGCCGACCCACTGCACGCCGAATTCGGAGGCCTTGTTCGAGGTGACTTCGACCACCAGCGCTTCGATGTAGACCTGGGCGCGGCGCACGTCGAGCTGGTCGATGACGCCGCGCAGGTTGCGGTAGACCGCATCCGGCGCGGTGATGATCAGGCTGTTGGTCGAGGCGTCGGCCTGGATGAAGCCGGAGCCCTGGCCGCCGCCGGCGCCGCCGGCCGTGGCCTGGCTCTGCTGGCCGTAGGTATTGCCGGTGCCGCCCATGCCGACGCTGCTCTGCTGGCCTTGCTGGCCGCCGAGCCCGCCGCCGGTGCCGCCGGCGCCGGTATTGCCGCCGGCCTGGATCGAGCCGCCCGAGGTGCCCTGCTGCTGCACCGGCACCGCCGAGGCGTCCTGCGACACCACCGCGCGCAGGGTCTGGGCAACGCGGCTGGCGTCGGCATTCTTGAGGTAGACCACGTGAATGTTGCCGAGTTCGCTGGTCGGCTGGTCGAGCTTGGCGATCAGGCTCTTGGCCATGTTGGCGCGCGCGGCCGAGGGCGCACGCACGATCACGGCATTGGTGCGCGGATCGGCCAGTACGGTGACGCGGCCGGCATCGCCGCCCGGGCTCGGTTCCATCAGGCGCGTGACCAGGGTTGCGACGTCGCTGGCGATGCCGTTGCGGATCGGGACCACGTCGAGGTCGCCGGTCGAAGGCGCGTCCAGCGCGGCGATGATCTTCGACAGGCGGCGCAGGTTGTCGGCGTAATCGGTGATGACCAGGCTGTTGTTGCCCGGGTCGGCCATGATCGAGTTGTTCGGCGAGATCAGCGGACGCAGCACGGCGGTGAGATTCGCCGCCGATTCATGCTGCAGGCGGTAGACCTGGGTCGCGACCTGGTCGCCGCGCACCCTGGAGCCGCCGACCCCGACCTGGGTCGGCGAAGACTGCAGCTTGGCTTCGGCTTCCGGCACCACCTTCGCATAGCCGTCGCCGGTGACCACCGCATAGCCCTGCAGGCGCAGCGCCGAGGTCAGCAGCGCGAAGGCCTGGGCCTTGCTCAGCGAGCGTTCCGAGACCAGGGTCAGCGTCCCCTTCACGCGCGGGTCGATGATGAAGGTCATGCCGGTGTAGTGGCCGACCGCCTTGATCACCGATTCCATGTCGGCGTTGACGAAATTGAGCGCGGCGCCATTGCCCTCCTGGGCGAACGCGGGTGCGGGCGGGACTGCGCCGAGGACCGCGCAGCACAGCATGACGTTGGCGGCGATGCGGCGCAGGGCCGGAGTTTGCTGGGTTGTTTTCATTATCTGAACTCTAATGCGATTATGTTCTTGCCGTTCACCATTCGGCGCTGGCCCAGCAGGTTGAGCAGGTTGCCCAGCGTGTCTTCGTATCCCTCAGCCGCCGACGCCTGTCCCGAAAAGCGCAGGCGACCGTTTTCCAGAGTACCACTTCCCGAGAGCAGTAGCGCACCACGAACAGTGCGCAGCGCCAGGTCGGCCCTCTGGCCGCGCCAATCCATTGCCATGTCGTAGCTGCCCAGCGGTTTGACCGGGCTCATACGCGATCCCATGTCGGTCAGCGACAGCACGGTCCTGCCCTGCACGGCCACCGTCTGGCCCTGGCGTGCGATGTCCAGCAGGTTCCAGGACAGCTTGATCACGCCCGACGGCGCCAGCGTGTTCAGCGGCGCGCCGAGCCCGGCCAGGCCCTCGGCCGGCAGCAGCAGTTCACCGGCGCTGACCTGCCATTGCGACCAGCTGCCGCTGATGCGCACCGGCTGCGCCAGCGCCTTGTCGTTGGCCAGCTCCATGTTCACCTGGCCGAACAGCACCAGCGGCGACAGGCGCCAGCTGAAGCGGCCCGGCAGCAGCGGCGTGACCGATCCGCCCTCGCCCGGCGCCCCGCCCACGAAGGCTGAGCCGCGCCAGAGCGTACCCTGCGCATCTCCCAGAGTCAAACGTCCGCCGGTCTGGCGCTCGACCATCGGCCCCAGCCAGGCGGCCGGCAGGAACAGCAGCACCGTGACGGCGACCGCGAGGACGGCCAGTCCGCCCCACAGCAGCGCTCGCTTCATTGGGCGGCGCCGGTGTTCTGACGCAGCGTCATGCTGGCGTCGACCTGGCCGGCCGCCGGCAGCGCGGTGACGACCGCGTCCTGCACCAGCACGCGGTTGGCGCGGCGCTGCTCGTCGAGCCAGGTCACGAGGTTGGCGAACGACACGTTATTCAGCTGCAGCTTGATGTACTCGCCCGTCATCGACAGCGATTGCGGCGTCAGGCCGCGACCGCTGAGACTGGTGTTGACGGTTTCGCGGGTCAGCGGCGTGGGCTGGGTGCTCGGCGCGGCCGACAGCCGGCCTGCTTCCTGGGCCATGGCCTGCAGCTCGGCGGCCTGCTGGCGCAGCTGCGGCAAGGTGCGGCGCAGCTGGGCGCGGCCCTCGACGGCCGGGTCGACCAGGATCAGATACAGCAGCGCCAGCAGCACGACGGCGCCGCCGACGCCGAGGAAACGCCGCTCCTGTTCGGTGCGGGCGAGCCAGAGCGCGGTGGCGCGCTCGCGGTATTGGGCGATGGTGGTGGCGAGACTCATTGCTTGGCTCCTGTGCTGCGGATCAGCCAGCTGCCCGGCGCGGTTTCATCGAGGCTCATGTTGCGCGCGGCAAGCGCCGTGCGCAGCTGGCCCGTCAAACCGGGGTCGACAGTTTCGGGTTTGACTTTGACCGACAGCGCGCGTTCGCGGTATTCGATTGACGCAATGCCGGGTTGACGTCCGAGCGAACGCGTAGCTTCGCCGAAGGCCGCCGCCAGATAGGTAAATTCGTCGGGCGCCACTTCGCCGGTGCTAGCGCGGGCGCGCGCGATGTTCTGGCGCATCTGGGCGACCGGATCGAGGATCGTGGTCTGGTTCGGATACGCTGAGCGGAAAGTCTGGGTCATCGACTGGCGCACGGTATCGGCTTCGCGCTTCAGGCGCAGCCATTCCACGTTCAGGCCGATCAGATTGATGGCGAGGGCCAGCAGCGCCAGCCGGATCGGCCAGCGCCAGCGGCGCCAGTCGCGCGGCTGGCTGCCGGCGGCGCCGAGGCCGCTGACCAGGTCGAGCGCGGTGGTCTTGGAGCCGGCGATCCAGTGCGCCCAGTCGTCGGCCTCGAGCGTGATGCCGGGGCCGGCCTCGACGGCCAGCGCCTGGTATTCGCCCAGCTGGCCGGGCGGCACGTACAGCACCAGCGGCGCGTCGCCGCTGAAGGCGCGCGCGGTCTGCAGCACCACCGCCGGGGCGGCGTCGAGCGCCAGGCCGAAGCCCTGGAACAGGCCCTGGCGCAGGGTCAGCTCGGCGCCCTGGATGGCGGCCGAGACGCTGCCCGGCTGCAACGGCAGGCACAGCTGGGCAGGCACGGCGGCCACCGAGCGCGCACCCTGCGCCAGCAGGCTGCGCACGATGGCTTCCAGCCAGTCGCGGTCGACCACGGCGATCGGGCGGCTGTCGTCCGGCTGCTGGGGCGCGGCCACCAGCACGTGATCGAGCGGGTCGCCCAGGATGTGTTCTTCGACCAGGCCGGGCAAAGCGGCCTTCAGGCGCGCGCCGGTCAGGGGCGGGGCCGCTACCGACAGCAGGTTGACGTCGGCGCCAGCCAGCAACAGCACGACGCGGCGGCTGGCGCCGACCAGGTCGCCCAGGTTGCGCAGCGGGCCTTCGCCCTGCTGCTCGATGACGCCGCCGTCGTTGACGAGGGCGAAGCGGCTCAGCGCATGTTCGCCTTCCGCGCGGGCGGGATGCCGGATGTAGAGTGTAGTCAAACCGTCTCTCTTTCTTGATCTTTTAATACTGGCGGATCCAGACCACCTGCGTGCCGCCACCGGCAATCAGCGTCGGAAAGCGGTGGATCAGCGCCTCGGCATCCAGCGCGGCGCGGTCCAGGCGGATCCGGCTGTTCACCAGGAACCAGCTACTTTTTACATCCGCCGCGCCGGGCGTGACGGGCCGGTTCTGCCCGATTTCCGACGAAAAATAATTCATGTCCCGCCAGGCCGCGCGCTGCCGCCGCACGACCAGCGAATTCGCTTCCGACACCGACATGTTCGGTATCAGGGAAGCCAGCACCTCGGCTGGCGCCGTGTTCACGTTCACCGGCGTCGCTTCCGGCAGCACGATCACGAAGGGCCGCAGGCGCTCGACCATGGCCGGCGTGAAGCCCGGCACCGTCAGCAGGTCGTCCACCGCCAGGAATTTCATCGGCGTGCCGGCCACGCTGCTGCGGGCGGCGCGCTGCACGGTGCCCCCGGTCGGCGGATTGGCGTTCTGCTGCGGATTGGCGTTCTGCTGCGAATTCGGGTTCTGCTGCGGGTTGGAGACTTGCTGGCCATCCGGCCCGACCGTCGCCCCGCCCTCCGGCGTCGGTGCTTCGAGCGGCTGGCCGGCGGCTACGAACGCGGCGACCCGTCCCGCCAGCTGCTGGTCCATCTGCAGGTTGCGCAGCAGGCGGCCGAACACTTCCATCTGGCCCTCATCGGCCTGGCCGTTGTTGGCGAGATTGCGTAAATTGTAACGCGAGCAGGCGTCGATAATGTTACCCGACAGGGTCGCGTCGAAATTTTCTCCTTCGACCCGTTCACGCTCGATGTACTGGTCGAGCCGGGTCTCGGCCAGCGGCGTGGCCCAGACGTGGTCGAGCGCGGTGAAATCGCGGTGGTCGAGGCCGTCCTGGAACAGCACCAGGCTGGCCCAGTCGAGGGCGCCGCGCAGGATCCACTTGGTCTGCAGGTGCAAGCGCTGGTTTTCCATCGAGCGCACCTGCACCTGCTGCTGCCAGAACAGGCTGGCGACAATCGAAATCGCCAGCGTGGTCAGCAGCAGCGCGGTGATCACGGCGACGCCGCGTTGGCGCAGGCCGCGCATGCGTGGCCGTCTCATGGTTCCCCCAGCAGGAAAGACTTGGTCATCGGTACTTGCTGCCCCTGCACCTGCAGCGCCACCTGCATGCCGGTGGGCGGCAGCGGCACGGTATTCGGGTCCGGCTGGGCCTGGTTGTTGCCGCCGGCGGCCGCAGCCGCAGCGGCGCTGCCGGCCGTGGCCGCACTGGTCGACTGGCGCCAGGCGCGGTTTTCCCAGGTCATCACCTGCATGCCCGCCACCCCGTTCTGCAGCGCGACGGCGCCGCTGGTATCGGTGTCGCTGACCGCGGCCTGCCACAGTCCGTCGAGCTGGACCAGGTCGCGCACGCCCGGCGACTCGCGCCGCACCAGGGTGCCGTTGACGATGCGGTAGGCCACCACCTGCAGGCGCGAAGGCTGGTTTTCGTTGAAGACCTCGCGCACCATCGTGAAGCGGTCGGTACCGGTCAGCAGATAGGGACGGCGGTCGAGCACGTCGCGTCCGGCGATGTGCTCGCAGTCGCTCTGCATCTGCGCGAAGGCCAGCTGCATGCCGCGCGTGGTTTCCATCTGGTTCGTGAGCGCGACACGCGCGCGGATGATGCCGTCCAGGCCGCGCCAGCCGAGCACGGCGACGATCGCGAGAATGCTGATCGCCACCAGCAGCTCCACCAGGGTGAAACCATACTGAAGTTTGCGGCTCATAGACGCGGCCTCAGCACAAGTTGGACCAGTTTGACTATACGCCGGTTCGGATTTTCGATGTCGAATACCGAGACTTCGACACGGCGCAAACGCGGGTTCGGACTGGAGAACACTTCTTCCTGGCAGACCAGGTGCAGGTCGCCCTGCGGGCAGTCGAAGCCGCGCTTGCCGATTTCCGGGAATTCTTTGCCAAGGCGGATTTGCACGAGCCGGTTCTCGGCCGACCAGGTCGCCATCATCGAGGTGCGCAGGCCGCTGCTGTTGGCGGTCAGGCTGCCGACCGCGCGCAGGCCGGCGCCGAGCGCGGTGCCGACGATGACCAGGGCCACCAGCACTTCGAGCAGCGTGAATCCGGCGGAGCGCAGTTTGTTCATGCGGGTCTTCATTCGACGGTGAAATGGCCGACCCCGTCGGCCCGGATGCCGACGCGGTTGCCGCCGCTGGCCAGGATCAGCACGAAGGGTTTGTCGACCGGTTCGCGGCCGAAGGTGATGCGCAGCGGGTTCACGGTGCCGCCGCTGGCCGGGTCCAACAGCAGGGTCAGCGGCGCGTTCTTGAAATCGCGCTCGCGCAGCAGGTCGTCGCTGCTGCCGATCGGCTCCCAGCGCGTCTCGTTGCGGACCAGGAAGCGATAATGCTCGGGTGTGGCCTCGAAGGTGACCGGGCGGTTGCGCACGATGGCCTCGTCGCGCGCCAGCTGCAGCAGCAGGGTCAGGCGCTGGGCCTCCTTCTGCAAGTCCTGGCGCGGGCTGGGCATCGCATTGAGCGAGGCCAGCCCCAGCGTGACGCCGATGATGACCATCACGACCATGATCTCCACGAGCGTGAAGCCGCGTGTGCGCACGTGCTTGCTCATCGGGCTGGGATCTCCTCAGGCGGCTGGCCCGGCGATGTATTGATTGGATGAGCTTATAAGCCGGGCTGATTTATCGGCTTGGCTTATTTATCCCAGGAACCGACGTCGGCATCCTCGCCGGCGCCGCCCGGCTGGCCATCCGCGCCCAGCGAGAACACGTCGATCTCGCCATGCAGGCCCGGCTGCAGGTACTGGTAATTGTTGCCCCACGGGTCTTTCGGCAGCTTCTCGACGTACCCGCCCTCTTTCCAGCCGTTGGCAGCCGGACCGGTGGTCGGCTTCTGCACCAGCGCCGTCAGGCCCTGTTCGGTGGTCGGATAGCGCTGGTTGTCCAGTTTATAAAGCTTCAGTGCCTGCATCAGGGTTGCGATGTCGGTCTTGGCGGCGGTCACGCGCGCTTCGCCGGTACGGCCCAGCAGCTTGGGCACGACCAGCATGCCGAGGATGCCGATGATGACCACGACGACCATGATCTCGACGAGAGTGAAACCGCGCTGGCGGCGCCGCTGCATGCGATGCGAAATGTTCTGCATAAATTAAGAATGGTTGGTGGTCAAAAGAGTCGAACGAATCGAACTAGTATAAGGCCGAATGCCGTCAAACCGTCATTCGGAAGACTTTACAATTGTAAGCCAAGCACGAGACTACCAGAATGCTTGCAGGAATGACTATTCGCGTGCGGCGCACACCGGACAGGCAGGATTGCGTCCGATCTGCATCGCTGTCCAATCCATCGCGCGGCCATCGAGCATCAGCAGGCGCCCGACCAGCGGCTGCCCGCATCCCGCCAGCAGCTTGAGGGCCTCGGCCGCCTGCACGGCGCCGATCACGCCGACCAGCGGCGCGAACACGCCCATCGTGCTACAGGCCGCGTCCTCGAAGCGGCTGTCCTCGGGGAACAGGCAGGCATAGCAGGGCGAAGCCGGGTCGCGCACGTCGAATACCGACACCTGGCCATCGAAACGGATCACTGCGCCGGCCACCAGCGGCACGCGTGCAGCCACGCAGGCGCGGTTGACAGCCTGGCGGGTGGCGAAGTTGTCGCTGCAGTCGAGTACGACATCGCTGGCAGCCACCAGTTCCAGCAGGCGCGCGCCCGCCACCCGTTCGCGCAGGGCGACGACCTCGATCTCGGGGTTGATCTGCATCAATGCCTCACGGCCGGACTCGACCTTGGGCTGGCCGATGCGCGCCGTGGTGTGCATGATTTGGCGCTGCAGATTCGTGAGGTCGACTTCATCGTCGTCGACCAGGGTGATATGGCCGGCGCCGCTGGCGGCCAGGTACAGGGCCGCGGGCGAGCCGAGGCCGCCGGCGCCGACGATCAGGACCCGGGCGCCCAGTACCCGCGCCTGCCCTTCGATGCCGACCTCGTCGAGCAGGATGTGGCGCGAATAGCGCAGCAGCTGGCGGTCGTCCATCGATTACTTTTTGGCGCCGCCCTTTACCTCGGGCGGCTTCTGCTCGGTGCCCGGCAGCTTGGCCGGCGCCGGCGCATCGTCGAGCGGGTCGGCCTTGGCCAGTTTTACGGGCAGGCCCTTGAAGTGGTTGATGGCCTGAGCCAATTGAAAATCGTCCTTGCCGCCGAAGTCCGGCGCCTTGCCGCTCTTGAGCATGGCCAGCGTGCGCTGTTCTTCTTCCAGCTCGTCGCGCTTGGCGCTGACCGAGCCGTTCTTGCCCACCGGTTTAAGCTCGCCCTCGTTCGACAGGTGATGGTCGAGGTCGGCTTCGCGCACGCGCAGTGCATTCATGCCGTCGCCTTCCGGCGTTTCGTCGACTTTCAGGTCGGGGACGATGCCCAGTGCCTGGATCGAGCGCCCTTTCGGCGTGTAGTAGCGCGCGGTGGTCAGTTTGACGGCCGTGTTCTCGGTCAGCTGGCGCAGGGTCTGCACCGAGCCCTTGCCGAAGGTCTGGCTGCCCATCACGATGGCGCGCTTGTAGTCCTGCAGGGCGCCGGCGACGATTTCCGAGGCCGAGGCCGAGCCGGTATTCACCAGCACCACCATCGGCACGCTTTTCAGGGCCGCCGGCAGCTTGCCGAGCGGATCGGTGCCCGGGCGCGCATAGAAATCGCGGCGGCCGTAGAAGGTCGTGTTCGACTCGGGCAATTGCCCCTTGGTCGAGACGATCACCTCGTTCTGCGGCAGGAAGGCGCTGGTGACGCCGATCGCGCTAGGCAGCAGGCCGCCCGGATCGTTGCGCAGGTCGAGCACCAGGCCCTTGATGTTGGGGTTCTGGGCGTACAGTTCCTTGAGCTTGGTCGCCAGCTCGTCGACGGTCTCTTCCTGGAACTGGCTGATCCGCAGCCAGGCATAGCCGGGCTCGACCAGCTTGGCCTTGACGCTGGCCATGCGGATTTCTTCGCGCTCGACCGGCACCACCCAGGGCGTGTCGGCGCCGCGGCGCGCAATGGTCAGCAGCACCTTGCTGTGCGGCTCGCCGCGCATGCGCGAAATCGCTTCATCGAGGCTCAAACCCTTGACCGGCACGTTGTCGATGCGGGTGATCAGGTCGCCGGCCTTGATGCCGGCTTTGAAGGCGGGCGTGTCCTCGATCGGCGAGACGATTTTCACGTAGCCGTCTTCCATCGCGACCTCGACGCCGACCCCGACGAACTTGCCCTGCACCGTTTCCTGCATCTCGGCGAAGTCTTTTTCGTCGAGGTAGACCGAGTGCGGATCGAGCGAGGCGACCATGCCGGCGATCGCGTCCGACAGCAGCTTCATGTCCGCCACCGGCTCGACGTAGTCGCTCTTGATCAGGCCGTAGACGTCGGCCAGCTGGCGCAGCTCGTCCAGCGGCAGCGGCGCTTCCGTGCCGCCTTTCTGCGCCATCGCCGAAAACTGGACCGAAGCAGCCACGCCGGCCACCATGCCGATGCCGACAAGGCCGAGGTTCTTGAGTTTGTTGCCCATTGCTGTTCCTAAGTACCTAGAATTTGACCCAGCCGGCCGGATCGATCGGTTTGCCCAGATGCCTGAGTTCGAAGTATAGACCCGATTCTCCGTTACCGCCGCTGCTGCCCGCGCTGGCAATGACGTCGCCGGCCTTGACCGCATCGCCCACGTGTTTCAGCAGGGTTTCGTTGAAACCATAGATCGACAGATATTCGCCGCCGTGGTTGACGATGATGATATTGCCCATGCCACGCATCCATTGCGCATACACGATCCGGCCCGGGCCGATCGCGCGCACGTCGGTGCCCGTCGGCGCCTTGATGAACATGCCTTTCCACACCGGGCCGTCGGCGCGCTTGGCGCCGAAACGGGCGGCGACGGTGCCGGAAACCGGCGCCGCCATGCGGCCGCGCAAGCTCTCGAAGGTGCCGCTCGGCAGGTCGGCGGCCAGCGCGGTGTCGGCGGACCTTGTCGGCTTAGCTTGTTCGGCCGGCTGCTCGGCCACGCGCGGTTCTTCTTCCTTGACTGGTGGCGGCGGTTTGTAGGGCTTGCCGGCCTTGGCCGCTTCGCGCGCCAGGCGTTCGCGTTCGGCCTGCTGCTCCTTGGCGCGGGCCAGGGCGCGCGCCTTGGCTTCGGCGGCGGCCTTGGCGCGTGCGGCGGCCAATTCCTGCTGGCGCTTGCGCTCTTTCTCGGCAGCGATTTCCTGTTCCCGGATCAGCTTGGTCAGGCGGTCGACCAGGCCCGTCATGCGCTGGGCGTCCTGCTCCAGCTTGTTGGCTTCCTTGCGCTGGGTCACCAGCTTGCTCGACAGATTGGCCACCAGCGCCGCGTGTTTGGCCTTTTCCTTTTCCAGCAGCGCCTTCTGGTCGCGCTGTTCCTCGGCGATTTCTTCGAGTTCGTCCTTGGCGTTCTGGGTCTCGGCCTGGTTCGCCTCGACCGCCGCCAGGTTATCGCGCAGCGAGCCCAGCAGCTTGGCCTGGGCCTGCGACACGTAGGCCATCATCTGCAGGTCGCGGTTGATACGGTTCGGGTTGTCGCCCGACAGCAGCAGCTTGATGCGGTCTTCGTTGCCCGCCACGTATTGTTCGCGCAACAGCTTGGCCAGCTGCTGCTTTTGCGCGGCGATGGTGCGCGCGAGGCGCCCCTGCTGGGTCGAAAGATCCTGCAGCTTGGCATTGGTCGCGGCCTGCTCGCCGGCCAGTTCGCGCAGCGAGCGGTTGGCGTTCGAGATCGCCTCTTCCGACTCGGCCAGCTCGTCGGCCGCGTCGTCCTTTTCGCTTTCGGTGCGGCTGATGTCCTTCTTCAGCGCGTTCAGCTTTTGCTGGATGCCGGCGCGCTGGGCTTCGGCCTGGGCTTTTTCCTTGCTGCGCGCGGTCTGGCGCGGCGCAGCGTGCGCCGCGCCGACGGATAGTGCCCATGCCAGCAGGCCGCACAGCAGCATGCTGCCGGCGGACTTGGCGCCGGCAGGCTTAACGAACGGGAATGGCAAGATTTACTTCGCTTTCCCTTGGCTGGCCACGGCGGCCATCGCGGCCGCGATCGCTTCCTGGTCGCCCAGGTAGTAATGGCGGATCGGCTTCAGGTTCTCGTCCAGTTCATAGACCAGCGGAGTGCCGTTCGGGATGTTGAGGCCGACGATGTCGGTGTCGCTGATGTTGTCCAGCATCTTGATCACGGCGCGCAGGCTGTTGCCGTGGGCCGAGATCAGGATCTTCTTGCCAGCGCGGATCGCCGGGGCGATTTCCTCGTCCCAGGCCGGCATCACGCGCGCCACGGTGTCCTTCAGGCATTCGGTCAGCGGAATCTGTGCTTTATCGAGGCCGGCGTAGCGCGGATCCTTGAACGAGGTGCGCGGATCGTTTTCTTCGAGCGCCGGCGGTGGGGTGTCGTAGCTGCGGCGCCAGACCAGCACCTGCTCGTCGCCGAACTTGGCGGCGGTCTCGCCCTTGTCCAGGCCCTGCAGGGCGCCGTAGTGGCGCTCGTTCAGGCGCCAGTCGTTCTTGACCGGCAGCCACATCATGTCCATCTCGTCCATGGCCAGCCACAGGGTGCGGATCGCGCGCTTCAGGACCGAGGTATAGGCCAGATCGAAGGTGAAGCCGGCTTCGCGCAGCAGGCGGCCGGCGGTCTTGGCCTCGCCCACGCCCTTTTCGGTCAGGTCGACGTCGGTCCAGCCGGTGAAGCGGTTTTCGAGGTTCCAGGTGGACTCGCCGTGGCGCATGAATACGATTTTGTACATAAGGCTCTTCGGGTAAATAAGGTTGGCAGGAATACGGATTCAGCTTCTATTTTATAATGCGACGATTCAATTCAGTTCAACCGACGGAAACTTCGTGAAATTCATCCTAGACCATATCTTTGTTGTTGCGATTGCCGTGATTTCCGGCGGTGCCCTGCTGTTCCCGGCGCTGGTGCCGCGCGGACGCCGTGCCTCTCACCTGCAGGCGACCCAGATGATGAACCGCGGCAAATCGACCGCCGTCATCGACGTGCGCAGCAGTGAGGAGTACGCCGCAGGCCACCTGCGCGACGCAAAAAACATTCCGCTGGCAGACTTGGCCAATCGCATCGGCGAGTTGGACAAGTCGAAAACCAAGACCGTGATCGTGGTCTGCCAGAGCGGCGCCCGCGCCGACAAGGCTGTTCGCCAGCTGCAGGCCGCCGGCTTCGCGGATGTCTACGCACTGGAAGGCGGGATCGCGGCCTGGACGGCTGCCGGCCTGCCCGTGACCAAATAATCGTAAGAAAGGATTGCTTATGACTGCCCATGTCGTTCTCTATCACACCGCCAGCTGCCCTTACTGCGTGCGCGCCGAGCGCCTGCTGGAAGCCAAGGGCGTGACCGACATCGAACGCATCCGCGTCGACCTCGACCCGGAACAGCGCGCGATCATGATGCAGCGCACCGGCCGCCGCACCGTGCCGCAGATCTACGTGGGCGAAACCCACGTCGGCGGCTTCGACGACCTGTACGCGCTGGACCAGGCCGGCCGCCTGGAACCGCTGCTGAAGGGCGACGCGGCCTGATTTTTAGTTTGAAACCGGGCTTGAATGCCACGGAAAAGCCAGGAAATCGCAGGGCCGTCGGCAATGCTATTGCAACCGAATTGGTTTTGATACAATTGCCGACGCCTTGACATTCAAGCATGCGGCAGCCTTAAGCTGTCCCCTCTATACACATTGAAAGCGTTCCATGGCTGACGAAAACCTGCAACCCGTGTTCCAAATCCAGCGTATCTACCTGAAAGATATGTCGCTGGAACAACCGAATTCCCCGGCTATCTTCCTCGAGCAGGAAGCCCCGACCATCGAGGTCTCGCTGGACGTCGGCGCCGAAGGCATCGCCGATGGCATCTACGAATCGACCGTGACCATCACCGTGACCGCCAAAGTCAAGGACAAGGTCGCTTTCCTGGTCGAAGGCAAGCAAGGCGGCATCTTCGAAGCCCGCAACATCCCGGCTGACCAGATGGATCCGCTGCTGGGCATCGGCTGCCCGAACATCATCTACCCGTATCTGCGTGCGAACATCGCCGATCTGATCACCCGTGCCGGCTTCCCGCCTGTGCACCTGGCCGAGATCAACTTCGAAGTGTTCTACCAGCAGCGCCGCCAGGCACTGGCCGAGCAGGCTGCCACCGCCGGCACCCCGGCCGGCAACCAGTAATACCTGCAGCAAGTAACACCGGAAGCTTCGGCCGCCTGCATCAGGCCGGCCGGGCTTTCTTCCCTGCCTTTCGGCGTACGTCGTTTTCCCAAAGGCCGCTCATGCTTTCCACCCGGTTCCGTCAAGCTCTCATCGCAGGCAGCATGTTCATGCTGGCCTCCTGCCCGGCGTTCGCGTTCGATTTCAAGACAGTGGGCCCGCGTTCCGTGGTCCTCTACGACGCCCCGTCCGCCAAGGGCGGCAAGCTGTTCATCGCGCCGAGCGGCATGCCGGTCGAGGTCGTGCTCAGCTACGGCGAATGGGTCAAGGTGCGCGACGCCAGCGGCGACATGGCCTGGACCGAAGCGCGCGGCTTATCGGCGAAACGCAACGTGATCGTGCGCATGGCCGGCGCGAAAGTGCGCGCGGCGCCGGAAGAGAATGCCGCCGTCCTGATGACGGCCGATAAGAACGTCCTGCTCGAGCTGGTCGATCCGGAAGCCGGTCCGTGGGTGCGCGTGCGCCACCGCGACGGCATCAGCGGCTACATCAAGGCGTCCGAAGTCTGGGGCATCTGACACCCCTGCCCTAAAAAATCATGCCTGAAGCCAAACAACCCCAACCCATCACTGTCCTCGGCGCCGGCGCCTGGGGCACGGCGGTCGCGATCGCGCTGGCCGCCCGCCACGACGTCCTGCTGTGGGGCCGCAATCCCGAGCAGATGGCCGCCACCGAAGCGGCGCGCGACAACGTGACTTACCTGCCCGGCCATCCGCTGCCCTCAAGCTTGCGCGTGTCCGCCGATTTCGAGGCGGCCCTGGCCCACGTCACGCAAGCCGCGCCCGGCGCCACGCCGCTCCTGATCGCGGCTTGCCCAGTGGCCGGCCTGCGCCCGCTGCTGGAACAGCTGAAGGGCCGGAACATTCCGAACATCGTCTGGCTCTGCAAAGGTTTCGAATACGGCACCGGCCTGCTGCCGCACCAGGTGGTGCGCGAGGTGCTCGGCGATACCGTTGCCGGTGCAGCGCTGTCCGGCCCGTCGTTCGCCCAGGAAGTGGCGCGCGGCCTGCCCTGCGGGCTGACCGTGGCGTCGAACGATGCCGAGCTGCGCGAGCGCGTCGTGTCGCTGGTGCATGGCGGCAGTGTGCGCGTGTATGCCTGCGACGACATGGTCGGCGTGGAAGTCGGCGGCGCCGTGAAAAACATCCTGGCCATTGCCACCGGCGCGGCCGACGGCCTGGGCCTGGGCTTGAATGCGCGCGCGGCATTGATCACGCGCGGCCTGGCCGAAATCACGCGCCTGGGCGTCACCCTGGGTGCGCAAGCCAGCACTTTCATGGGGCTGACCGGCATGGGCGACCTGATCCTGACCTGCACCGGCGACCTCTCGCGCAACCGCCGCGTCGGCCTGGCGCTGGCCCAGGGCAAACAGCTCGAGACCATCGTCAAGGAACTCGGCCACGTGGCCGAAGGCGTGCCGTGCGCGAAAGCCGTGCGCGAACTGGCGGCGAAACTCGGCGTGGACATGCCGATCACGCATGCCGTGGCCGAGGTGCTGTTCGACGGGAAATCGGTGCAGGAAACCGTGGACCGTTTATTGGCGCGCGATCCACGGAACGAGTTGGCGTAATCCTCAGGAAGCCGGCGCGTCCTGCGACTCGCGGCGCGTCGGGCCGCCGCTGTTGTCGCCGGGATGCAGCAGGATGGTCATCAGGGCCACCGCATCCTGGTTGGCGCGGATCGCGTGCGGCTCGCCGCCGGCCAGGTACACCAGTTCATTCGGGCGCAGGATCGTGGTGCGGCCGTGGGCTTCGAACGCAATCTCCCCTTCCAGGCACAGCAAGGTCATTTCGCCCTCGACCCAGTGTTCGGGCATCGGCTTTTCCTTCGGCAACACCAGCCGGATCAGCTCCATGTGATCGGTCTTGATCAGTGCGATCGATGTGAAGTTCGCGATGTCGTCTTCGCCGCGCTGAAGCGCGATGCATTCGCCGGATCTCGCATGCTGCAAGGCCATGGTGTTCTCTCCTTAATTGCGCTTACTCATCTTCAAATGTCTGCGGCACCCCGCGCAACCAGTTCACCAGCGCGGTAGCGTCCTTGAATCCTTGCGCGAGCTGGGGCACCAGCTTTTCCGGAGCGTTGATGTCGACCGGCTGCTCGATCCAGACGAAATAACTCTTCAGCTTGAGGTACTCGACCAGCGGGTGGTTCGGGTCGAAGCCTTTCGGCGGACGTTGCAGCTTGTCTTCCGGATTCAGGTCGCCATAGGTCTCGCGCAGATGTTTATTCTTCAACATTTTGGCGAAACCTGTCGCATCGTTGACCACGTGTTCGCGGATCGCTTTCAGGCGCGGCGCCGGCGGCAGGTATTCGCCGGCGCCGAACAGCAGGGTACCGTTGGCTTCGATGTGGAAGTAATAGGTCGGGCCGCCGGCTGCGCTGGGACGGCGCTTGTCGCCCGGTGCGATGCCGGCCGAGAAATGGTTTTTGTACGGTGTCTTGTCGTTTGAGAAGCGGGTGTCGCGCTGGAAGCGGAACACCGCCTTCTTCGGATCGCAGGCCGCTATCTGGCGGTCGAATTTGGAAATTTCCTTGATCAGTTCCGCCACTGTCTCGATGAATTCGGCGCGCAGGATGTCATATCTCGGCTTGTTCCAGAGGAACCAGGGGCGGTTGTTGTTGTCCTTGAGTTCGGTGAGGAATTGCGTCAGGTCGCGCAGGTGCATAAATTTTTCTTATTCATGTGAGTGGGTTCAGGGTGTCTGGCGCGGGCGGCGGCCGACCGTGACGGCTAGCGTGGCCTGCTTGTTCTTGCGCATGACCGTCATCTGCGATTTTTCGCCCGGCGGCAGGTCGGCGATCAGGTTCAGCATGTCGTTGGTGCTGGACACCTTCTTGCCGTTCACGGCCAGCAGGATGTCGCCCGGGCGCATGCCGGCACGGTCGGCCGGACCGCCGCGCACGACGCCGGCAATGATGGCGCCGCTGTCGCGCGCGAGGCCGAAACTGTCGGCCAGTTCTGGTGTGATGTCCTGGGATTCGATGCCGATCCAGCCGCGCACCACCTGGCCATGCTTGATGATGGAATCGAGCACGGTTTTCGCTGTCGAGACGGGGATCGCAAAACCGATGCCGACCGAGCCGCCGGTCTGCGAATAGATCGCCGAATTGATGCCGAGCAGGTTGCCGCGGGTATCGACCAGCGCCCCGCCCGAGTTGCCGAAGTTGATCGCGGCGTCGGTCTGAATAAAATTCTCGAAGTGGTTGATGTGCAGGTTGTTGCGGCCCAGCGCGGAGATGATGCCGAGCGTGACGGTCTGGCCGACCCCGAACGGGTTGCCGATGGCCAGCACCACGTCGCCGACGCGCGCCGCGTTCGGGTCGCCCAGCACGATCACCGGCAGCTTGTCGGCCTTGATGCGGATCACGGCCAGGTCCGTTTCCGGGTCGGTGCCGACGATGGTGGCGGCGGCTTTGCGGCCATCGGCCAGGCCGACCTCGATTTCGTCGGCGCCCTCGACCACGTGGAAATTGGTCAGGATATAGCCATCGCCGCTGACGATCACGCCCGAGCCCAGGCTGGCCATCTGCTCCTGCGGCGGCAGCTTGTCGCCGAAGAAGCGTTTAAAAAAGGGATCCTTGAGCAGCGGATGCGTCTCGCGCAGCGCCTTGCTGGTCAGGATGTTGACCACCGCCGGCATCGCGCGCCCGGCGGCATCGCGGTAGCTGCCCGGGGTCGGCGCCGACGATGCCTGCAGCACCGGGATATCGCGGCCGGGGCCACCGATGCCGACCTGGACCGGCGCACGGCTCAGGAAGTCCGGACGCAGGGCTGCGATCACGGCATAGATGCCGAGGGCGATCGTGACGGTCTGCGCGAACAGGAGCCAGTAGCGCCGCATCGTACGAGACTTATCTGTTCTTCAGGGCGTCGCGGATCTCGCGCAGCAGCAGCACTTCTTCCGGCGCCACCACGACCACTTCTTCCTGCTGCCTGGTGTGGAACGAATCGCGCAGACGGTTCATCAAACGCACCATCTGGAAGATGATGAAGGCCAGGATCAGGAAGTTCAGCAAGATCGTCAGGAAATTACCGTAGGCCAGCACCGCGCCGGCCTTCTGCGCTTCGGCCAGCGGCAGTCCGTAGGGCTGGTGCGCGAGCGGAATGTAGTAATCGGCGAAGTTCAGGTTACCGAACAGCATGCCTACCGGCGGCATGATCACGTCCTTGACCAGCGAATCGACGATGCGCCCGAAGGCCCCGCCGATGATCACGCCGACCGCCAGGTCGACCACATTGCCCTTCATCGCGAACTGCTTGAACTCCTGCATCATTCCCATGCGCGCCTCCGTTGATGTTTTGGACATACCCCTTGGCGATGATACCTGAAGCGGGTCTGCGCATGCTGCAAGTGAACTTCTACGTCTTCGCAAGGCGGAACCGGAAATGCACGTTTGGAAGGCATCGTAACCACCAGAACGTTTTTTCTTTAGTTTGTAAAACTGTTCACATATAATCGACTGTTGCAATAAAGGTTTTTACCCAATTGCAATCTTTTGCATTGCAGCATTTCGCATTTGACGAATGGAGTTGGTATGAGTAATGAGAAGCAGGTCGATACAGGCCGGCGAGGCTTGCTCGTGGCTACATGCGCGGCGGGCGGCGTTGTCGGTGTTTCAACGGCCGGAGTTCTGGTGAGTACTTTCCAGCCTTCGGAGCGAGCGAAAGCGGCAGGTGCGCCGGTCGAGGTGGACATCTCCGACGTCAAGCCCGGCGAAATGAAAGTGGTGGAATGGCGCGGCAAGCCCGTCTGGGTCTTGCGCCGCACTCCGGAAATGCTGGCCAGCCTACCCAAGAACGATCCGCTGGTCGCCGATCCGAAATCCGAAAAACCGTATCAGATGGAAACACCTGATTACGCCAAAAACGAGACCCGTTCGCGCCCCGAGCACAAGGAAGTGCTGGTGGCGGTGGGTATCTGTTCCCATCTGGGCTGCTCGCCCTCGTCCCGCTTTGCCGAAGGCGCGCAGCCGAACCTGCCGGACGACTGGCACGGCGGCTTCCTGTGTCCTTGCCACGGTTCGACCTTCGACCTGGCTGGCCGCGTCTTCAAGAACAAGCCGGCGCCGGCCAACCTCGACGTTCCCCCGTACATGTATCTGTCCGAAAACAGGATCCTGATCGGCAAAGACGAGAAAGGCGAGGCATAAGATGGGCGCAGCGTTCAAGGAAACCAAACTCCCGGCGAATGCCCCGAAGAGCCAGAAAGCCCTGGCCTGGATCGACGACCGTTTCCCGTTGTCGAAGCTGTGGAACGACCAGTGGGGCAAGTACTATGCCCCGAAAAACTTCAACATCTGGTACCTGTTCGGCTCGCTGGCCATGCTGATTCTGGTGCTGCAGATCGTCACCGGCATCTTCCTGACCATGCATTACAAACCGGACGCCAACCTGGCCTTCGGTTCGGTCGAATACATCATGCGTGAAGTCCCGTGGGGCTGGCTGGTGCGCTACATGCACTCGACCGGCGCTTCGATGTTCTTCATCGTGGTCTACCTGCACATGACCCGTGCGCTGCTGTACGGTTCCTACCGCAAGCCGCGCGAGCTGATCTGGCTGTTCGGCTTCGCCACCTTCCTGTGCCTGATGGCGGAAGCCTTCTTCGGCTACCTGCTGCCGTGGGGCCAGATGTCGTACTGGGGCGCCCAGGTGATCGTCAACCTGTTCAGCGCGATCCCGCTGATCGGCCCGGACCTGTCGCTGTGGATCCGCGGCGACTACGTGGTGTCGGATGCGACCCTGAACCGCTTCTTCGCCTTCCACGTGATCGCGATTCCGCTGGTCCTGCTGGGCCTGGTGGCCGCGCACCTGATCGCGCTGCACGAAGTCGGCTCGAACAACCCGGACGGCATCGAAGTGAAGGAAAACATCGGTCCGGACGGCCACGGCGTCGACATGATCCCGTCGCACCCCTACTACACCACCAAGGACCTGTTCGGCGTCTCGATGTTCCTGTTCATCTACAGCGCGGTGATCTTCTTCGCGCCGGAGATGGGCGGCTACTTCCTGGAGTACAACAACTTCATCCCGGCCGATTCGATGAAGACCCCGCCGCACATCGCGCCGACCTGGTACTTCACGCCGTTCTACTCGGTGCTGCGCGCCACCACTTCCGACTTCATGTGGGTGGTGATGGCCGGCGTCGCCGCCTACGTCGTGTTCATCTGGCTGCGTTCGCGCCTGTCCTATAAAACCAAGATCGTCATCACCGCCATCGCCGTGGTGCTGGAGATCGGCATGCTGTTCCTGGATGCCAAAGTGTGGGGCGTGGTGCTGTTCGGCTCGTCGGTCGTGATCCTGGCCCTGCTGCCGTGGCTGGACCATTCGCCGGTGAAGTCGATCCGCTATCGTCCGGACTGGCACAAGTACGTGTACATCGTGTTCGGCATCGTCTTCGTTGCGCTGGGCTATCTCGGTACCCAGCTGCCGACCCCGGCCTACACGCTGATCGCCCAGGCCTGCACCCTGATCTACTTCAGTTTCTTCCTCCTGATGCCGTGGTGGAGCGCCTCGGGCCGGTTCAAACCGGTTCCGAACCGCGTGACCTTCACTCCTCATTGATCGCCACGGAAAAGGACAACCATGAAATTTTCGAAGAAGATACTCGCGGTCCTTGCCTTGCTGCCGGGATTTGTATTGGCTAACGAATGCCCATACCCGCTGGACCGTGCGCCAGAGCGCAGCGACGTCGCGTCGCTGCAGAATGGCGCCAAGCTGTTCGTCAACTACTGCCTGAACTGCCATTCGGCGTCGTCGATGCGCTACAATCGTCTACGAGAGTTGGGCTTGAACGAGGAACAGATCAAGAACAACCTGCTGTTCTCCGGCGAAAAGGTGGGCGACATGATGAATATCGCAATGCGCCCTGCGGACGCGAAAGCCTGGTTCGGCGCGGTGCCGCCGGATCTGTCGGTGATCACGCGTGCCCGTTCCTCAAGCTGCGGCTCGGGGGCAGACCACCTGTACACCTACCTGCGCACTTTCTACAAAGACGATTCCCGCCCGACCGGCTGGAACAACATGGTGGTGCCGAACGTCGCCATGCCGCATGTCCTGTGGCAGCTGCAGGGCGTGCGCACCGCCAAGATGGTCGAGGGAGAAGATCCGCACGAGCACGGCAAGAAGATGCTCAAGTTCGCCGGTTTCGAGGAGGTCAGCAAAGGCCAGCTGAGCTCGCAGGAGTTCGACACCCAGGTGGCCGACCTGGTCGCCTACATGAACTGGATGGCGGAGCCGGCGCAGGATCTGCGCAAGCGCCTCGGTGCGATCGTGTTGCTGTTCCTTGCTTGTTTCGCTTTCCTTGCGTGGCGTTTGAACGCTTCTTATTGGAAAGACGTAAAGTGATTTGATTGCCCGGTTATAATGCGGGCAATTATTATCCTGGGGTGAGCCGTGTGGGCTTCACCCCTTTGTTTCTTGAAGGAACTATAAACCATGATGGTTCTCTACTCCGGCACCACGTGCCCGTTCTCCCAGCGCTGCCGTCTGGTCCTGTTCGAAAAGGGCATGGACTTCGAAGTGCGCGACGTGGACCTGTTCAACAAGCCCGAAGACATCTCGACGATGAACCCGTACGGCCAGGTGCCAATCCTGGTCGAGCGCGAGCTGATCCTGTACGAATCGAACATCATCAACGAGTACATCGACGAGCGCTTCCCGCATCCGCAGCTGATGCCGGCCGACCCGCTGATGCGCGCCCGTGCCCGCCTGATGCTGTTCAACTTCGAGAAAGAGCTGTTCGTGCACGTGAACACGCTCGAGAACGAACGCAGCAAGGTCGGCGACAAGAGCCACGACAAGGCACGCGCCGAAATCCGCGACCGCCTGACCACGCTGGCCCCGCTGTTCCTGAAGAACAAGTACATGCTGGGTGACGAGTTCTCGATGCTGGACGTCGCCATCGCGCCGCTGCTGTGGCGCCTGGATCACTACGGCATCGAGCTGTCGAAGACCGCCGCGCCGCTGATGAAGTACGCCGAGCGCATCTTCTCGCGTCCGGCCTATATCGAAGCGCTGACGCCTTCGGAAAAGGTCATGCGTCGCTAAGCTGCGCAGCCAGCCCGCGCAGTCCAGCCGCACCGTTGCACGCCAGTTTCCGACGCCATCCGGCGAATCGGATTACACTGGCGTGTAACAACTTGTAAGCATTCTGATCCTGAACATGCCAGATATCTCCACCAAGCCCTACCTGCTGCGCGCCATTTACGAATGGTGCACGGACAGCGGCTACACGCCTTACCTGGCGGTCAAGGTCGACGCCGCGACCACGGTTCCGATGGAATACGTGAAGAAGGGCGAGATCATCCTCAACATCAGCTACGGCGCGACGTCCGGGCTAAAGATGGATAACGACGCGATCACTTTCCGGGCGCGTTTCAACGGCGTCTCGCGCGAGCTGTACATTCCCGTGCAGAACGTACTGGCGATTTACGCCAATGAAAACGGCCAGGGCATGGCCTTCGACGTCAGCACCACTGCGGCCGACATGGCGCCGCCACCGGCGCCAGCGATCGAACCGGCCAGCGCCCCTTCCCTTGGCCTGGCTCCCGTGCCCGGTAAAACGAATGGCGTGACGGCAGAGGTGTCGCATCTACCCGACGACAATGACGAACCGCCCAAAAAAGGCGGCCGTCCGACGTTGACCAGGATCAAATAAGGGTATAATTCTGGCCATATTGCCGGCTTAGCTCATCAGGTAGAGCAGTTGATTTGTAATCATCAGGTGGCGGGTTCGAGTCCTGCAGCCGGCACCAAAGTATCACGCATTGAGCCCAGCCTTTCGGTTGGGCTTTTTGTTTTCTGTCGGTACATTTTACAAATCAGCGCGTGGAATCGTTTCCAAAACGTTAAGTTTTTGTTTTAAAACGATAAAAACTTTCTGGCATTATTTTTGCTGATCAATAGTCTCCAACCACGACATAACAGGAGACATCGATGTTCAAGAAAATTCTGCAAACCGGCCTGGTGAGCGCTCTCATCTTCGCCAGCGGCCTGGCAGCTGCCGCGCTCATCGCCTTCACCCCTGCCAACGACGCGACGGGCCAGGTCTACACGAACAACGCCAACGAAGGCTGGGACAACCACCGTGGCATCGGCTTCACGGTCAGCTCGACGCAGATGCTTTCCAGCGTCGGCGCCTGGCTCGATCTGACGAACACCGGTCTCAGTTTTGCCGTCTCCGAAATCTCGTCGCCGACCGATGTGTTCTCCCGCACCACGCTGCTGGCCTCGGGCGGCTCGACCGTCTCCACCAGTGGCTTCGAATGGATCGATTACGGCTTCGACCAGCTCACGCTCGATGCGGGAACGAACTACCTGATCGAATTCTGGTTCAACGGCCCGTCGAACCAGAGCTTCTACTTCAATAACCAGAACGCTGCCTGGTCGCAGGGCGCATTCACGGGACTCGACGGCACCATCGGCGACGATTTTTATAACTCGACCGTCGCCGCCTTCCGCGTCAATGCGATCGAGCCGGCCGCCGACGTGCCGGAGCCGGCGTCGCTGGCCCTGCTCGGCGCCGGCGTGTTCGCGCTGGGCCTGCGCCGCCGCCGATAAACTGCTCAGCGGGCGTGGATGGTAATGGCGTCGACCTCATCGTGCCTGCCAAAAGCGAAGCGCACCGGCAGGAACAGTTCGATCACGCCGGCATTCGTGCGCGCATGCATCGACACCTCGTCCACCGTGAAGCCGCCGCCGCCTGCCAGCGCCAGCGGCAGCATTAGCTGGTCGCCCAGGTATTCGCTGACCGCCGCCTTCGTGCACAGGAACTGGCGGGCGCGCTGCACCGCCTGGCGCGCGACGTTCTCGGCCGAGACCGATTTTTCGCCGAAGGCCGTGAACACCTCGGTGGTGTGCGCGTATTCGAGGGTCAGCATCAGCGCATTGCCGGGCCCCTGGTTGTCCGGCAGACGCCGCGCCAGCAGCTGCTCCTCTCCCCAGTTCATGGCTTTGCCCACGCACCCGAGTTCGCGCTGCGCGACCCGCGGCGGGATGCCGGCGATGAAGGATTCGGCATACGCCGCCTTGCGTTCGCCGCGCTCCATCCAGCTGCGCGGCTGCAGCCGGGCGCAAGGCTTGACGCTGGCGACGACCTCGCCGCCGCCGGCCGGATAAAAGCCGAAACGTTCGATGTGCACCTCGACCTGCGCACCCATCTCAGCCAGCAGGCGGCAGAAGGCGCGCTGCAGGAACTGCACCGGCGGCGCCATCGGGTTGTGGGTGCCGCCGGACAGGTGCAGGGTCGAAGGGCGGTCAGCTGTCAGCAATGCCGGCAGCACGGTCTGCAGCACCAGCGTGCAGCTGCCGGCGGTGCCGATCGCGAAGCGGTAGTCGCCGCCCTGGATGGGACCGGGCACGAACTCGAGCTCCTGGCTGCCGACCGTCGCGCCGCTGACCTGCGCACCGCAGATCTGGCTTGCTGCCTGCACCGCCACCAAGTGCTGGCGCATCAGGCCGGGCTTGGCGCGGCGCGCGCGGATCTGCCGGATGCGGAAAGGCCGCCCGGTGATCATCGCCAGCGTCAGCGAGGTGCGCAGGATCTGGCCGCCGCCTTCGCCGGTCGCGCCATCGAGTTCGATCATGATCTTCCCTTCTTCTTATCCTTTTACGCACACGATCTGCTTGAGCGTGTGCACCACTTCGACCAGGTCGCTCTGCGCCTGCATCACCGCGTCGATGTCTTTATACGCCATCGGGATCTCGTCGATCACGCCTTCGTCCTTGCGGCACTCGACGCCTTCAGTGGCCTTGACCTGATCCTCGACCGAGTAACGGCGCTTGGCTTCGGTGCGGCTCATGGTGCGGCCGGCGCCGTGGCTGCAGCTGTTGAAACTCTCCGGATTGCCCTTGCCCCGCACAATATAGCTCTTCGCGCCCATCGAGCCTGGAATGATGCCGAGTTCCCCGGCGCGCGCCGACACCGCGCCTTTGCGCGTCACCAGCACGTCCTTGCCGAAGTGCTGCTCCTTCTGCACGTAGTTGTGGTGGCAGTTCACCGCTTCGACGTGGGTCTCGAAGCGCTTCGAGATCACCGTGCGCACGGCCGCGATCAGGTTCTGCATCATCACCTCGCGGTTCATGCGCGCGAACTTCTGGGCCCAGCCGACCGCCTCGACATAATCGTCGTAATGCTGCGTGCCTTCCTTCAGGTAGGCCAGGTCCTGGTCCGGCAGGTTCGCGAAGTGGGTGCGCATGTCCTGCTTGGCCACTTCGATGAAGTGACTGCCGATCGCATTGCCGACGCCGCGCGAACCGGAGTGCAGCATGAACCACACGAAGCCCTGCTCGTCCAGGCAGATCTCGATGAAGTGGTTGCCACCGCTTTCCCTGATTGACAACATATTGTCAGCAGTCCATTATTGCCGTTGGTAAAGAGGAAAATGCTAGGAAATTTTAGGTGAACGAGCATGATGAAGCGCGCTGTAGCCGACTGACAATTGTCAGCAGTGGTCTGCTACGCGTAACCACTGACGAATGGGACACTCCGGACGTTCTATTTCAACGCCTTGGAGCCAATGCATTGGACCTGCTGTTAGGTGCAACGGCCCCTGGGTCCCCGGCCTCACAAGGCAGCGCGAAACGAGCCGTTCTGCTGTTCGACTGCCTCTTGAGGGTCATAGACGAGCAGCGCATATCGTCTTCTATCGCCTTCCACACCGAACGCTTCCGGACGCTTCAGGTTCTGTTTTATGGCGCTTTGGGCTCAAAGAAGTTTATAGACGCATCACAGACAACCCGAGCCAACTGGGCATACACCTTCTACACGGTGCTCAAGCGGCTAAATTCCACGGTACCCGTAAATCTCGCCGACCACCGTCAGAAAGCGACCGCGGCGGTGCCCGATGAGTTTGTCCAGGCCTTTGAGCAAATCAAGCTTAATGACGAGCAGGTTCGACGGCTGCGGCCGTACCTGCTTCAGGCCAAGTCTGGCACAGAGTACAATGTCCTGCTCGGGGACATGGTGCCCGTTCTTGGTGAACGCTTCACGAATCAATTCTATGAGGGCCTACGCTCGATAGCTCGGCCAAAGGCTAAGGATTCCAGTCTTCGAGACTTCGGCACCACGTTCACGCGGTTTGTCTGTCATCTAGCAGAAGGTCACCAGCCGATACTGCCAGACCTTCTCATGGAGCCGTCGTTTGTTCAGACGTTTTTGGTCGATTTCATGGAGTACCACTTCATGAAGATGACTCGTCGCAAGGACGCCGTTCAAGAGGGCACACTGGGCTCTCTACAGAAGCTGTGGTCTCGTTACCAGAACTACTGGAATTCGCTCGTCAAACAGGAGATTGTAGCTGCGCCATTGAGCGCCTTTCCAGCTGGCAACCCGAAGCTTCTGTCAGGCGATTCAATCGGGCACCGAAAGGTCAAGACTGATACGGATGGTAACTCAACCGTCGTTACCCAGAAACTCATCACGACTGTCCCGTTACACATTACCGACGAGGAAGCTACAAAACTCCTTTTCGAACAGTTGAAGGTCGATTTCGCCATGGTTCAGTCATGGCTGCGCGGCCACCTTGACTCGTTTTTCCGTGACCGTGAACGGGGGCATGCCCTGGCCGCTGAAGTACAAAAGCTTCCGCCGGCCAGTGAGCTCGAAAAGGTAACAAGCTCTACCTCGGGAGAGCGCGGTTTTCCTTTCGCCATCAAGTATTTCAAAGAGACGCACGCCGGATATACCGACACTTCCCGCGTCCCAACCATTGTTTACCCTGACCTTGCAGCACGTAGCAGAGTCTCGAAGGAACGCCTCGCTCGTTACCTTGGGATACCTGGACGCCAAGAGGCCATGGCGTTTATGGGGCTCCTCGCATCGTATGATGGCCGCTTTTCCGAGTCTGCTCTTGCTACGGCGAAACTACTCGATGTTAGAGGCAAGCGAGTCAACGCCGTCGAAACCGACGGAGGACTAACGCTTACCGTGCTGAAGGAACGTGACGCCGGCGATGGTTGGCATGACGTTTTATTAAAGGAAGATGTCGCCAGTGTCGTCCGACAATGGATTGAAGCTACAGCGCCCCTTCGCAAATACATGAAAGACAACGATGTTACCGGTTGGCAGAACCTGATTATCTACACTGGCAATCCGTTGGGCGCTCCAGCTCACTTTATCCGCAGCAGTAACATCAATTCTACTTTCCGGCATTTCGCGCTCGCGCACGAATCTCGACTCGGGAGCCTGGCGACTCATATCACCATTCCCAGAATTAGGTCAACTCGTGGCGTTCTGGTATTCCTGGAAACTATGGACATCACACAGATGGCCCGGGAGCTCGGCAACACCAATGAGACGTCCCTAAGGCACTATCTCCCCGATTCGCTCTGGGAATACTTTACTACGCGCTGGGTGCGAATCTTCCAGAACCTGCTTATTGTTGAAGCCACTAAGGACACTCCGTACATGCAGCGTGCTTTACATTTTAGTAGTGCTGCCGAAATGGACGAGTTCCTGAGGAACCACGCAGTCACCCCACTTATTCCAAAGGAAGAGGAAGTTTCCGAGCAGCCTGCAGGCGCCAGTCCAGGACGAGCACCGAGCGAACTAATGGTCGCTGCAAGCCCCGGCATATTCGCTACCCTTTTATCCATAGCAGAGGCGGCTTCCCAAGCAACGGCACTTGGCCGCGCCCTCACGCCACAGGCGCTGTATTGGACAGAGTTCAGCAAACGACTTAAGGCGCATGTGGAAAGCGCAGCGTTTCACGACCGAAGCATCAAAAAAATGATGTCTGCCGCAGCAGCCAGCACTATACCAGCAAACTTCATGGAGGTGGTCTGTGCTTAGCCAACTGCCGAAAGAACTGGATTTTATCAACAAGTTCCGGGTCACTAATCAGACCCTTGAGCATGCGTCTTGGCGCGACAACTCGTTCGAAGCTGACATGTGGGAATGCACATTTGGCACCGAAAAGACATTCATCGACTTCCGTAAGGTAATCGACGATGGCTCCTTGCTCACGGCCCCAAAGAATAGCTCCCTGCTGGGCAACATCAAGCGATTCCTTTGCCTGCAAACACATCCATCACTTACAGGCAGCATCACAGTCAACCTCAAAACGGCACGACTGCGTGTCGCAGTCGCACTGCACGTAGTGGACTATTTCCTGCTCCAAGGCTCCGAGCTCAAGCTGGCAGCCAAGGGGTTCCGCATGGTGACATCCGACGATGTCATGCTGTTCCTCGACATCCTCACCTCCCATCGCTCTATCAAAACTAGCATTTACACTCCAAAGAAACGGATAGTTTCGTTCTTGATGAATGTTGACGTGTCCCCGGAAGACCTGGCTGCAACGAAAGTAGCTTGGCCGGAACTCTTCGAGCTGGACGATAATGAATCAGATTGGATACTCCCGGCTGACCAAATCATCAAAGCAAGAGCGTGGTTGAAACTGAACGACATTTACTCTCCGGGGAACGCCTCTGGAATGACCGAGTTCAAATATCGCGTGAATCGTACGCGATTACTTCGACTTGCCATAGGCAACCAGGTTCTTTCTGACTTGAAGTTCGACGGACTAATCCTCGACGGACTTGATGTCGCTCCCTCTCGCCGTTTCAATCAGGAGTTGCCGGCGGTCCCGGTCAACAACCTTGACGAAGACGAGCGGGCCGCCGCTGAATTCGTTGCCAGCTACATTGGCGCGCTCAAGAGCATGCGAGTTGCACGGCAACACGGTGTCGAACTTATTTCCGACCAGGCATTGACGGCACTGGAAGAAGCCACAGTGCTGCGTAACGAGCGAACAAAAGAAAGAGCACGGTTCACTACTCTTCCCTTCGAAGTTGCCAACACTATTTTTGGCCAGGCGATTGAGTTCTACCTCGAGTACGGCACAGAATTGGTTGATTACTATCTGGCCTTGGCTGCGACTCATGGCGATATGCGACAGCTGCCAATCCCTATCCCCGACAAGCTGAGAGCGCTTGGAGTCACTGACTGGAGGACAGCTACTGATACGCGGGAGGAGTTCTTCACCCAACTCAGGAGCGGCCGGAACCTCTACAACATGCTTGAGGTGCTGTATGGGGCTATCGGGATTCTAGTCAACACACTGATGGCACGCCGGGTCTCGGAACTCGAGGACCTTACCCAGGAGAGCATTGTTGAAGAGGCTGGATGGCACTTCCTCGCCTTCAACTTGAGAAAGGCGAACGTCCTAGAGCATAGGCAACGTTCACTTCGCCCACTTCCCAACATCGGGGCCGAGGCGCTCAAGCTATTAGCAAAACTATCCACTAACCTACGGAAACTGGGCTACAAGTCCAATGGTTATCTCTTCGATTTTCCCTTCAGTGCGTGGCATAGCAACCCACCCTTCTACGGCACCTGTCAATCTGATTTGCGTCGATGCTTCGACCGGTTCTGCGATTACTATCAAACCCCGACAGACGAGCAGGGCCGGCGCTACTACATCCGTGCACATCAACTCCGCCGGAATTTTGCCATGCTGTTCTTTTGGCAAGGGTCATTCGGGGGTATCGAGGTCCTGCGCCACTTCCTTGGGCATAAGAAGCCCTCGATGACCTACCGCTACGTTACAGAAGCCCTTCCGGGCAAGGCTCTTAGACGCGTCAAAGCGACCATCGCCAAGGACATGATTAAGGCAGACCACTCCGCGACCGAAGAGCTCGCACAGCTCATTTGCCAGCGATACGCCTTATCGCTCAATGAACTGCACATTCTGCCGGAAAGAGACGTTGTTGACTACGTTGAAGACCTGCTGGCATCAGGAGAGGCGGAAGTGGAGCCGGAGTTCATCGAAGGCCCTCACGGGGAGGAATACCGCATCCTCTACAAGGTAATCAAGAACCCTAATCGGCTACATGAGGCCTGAGATGACTGGACCGGCACAAGAAATATCCCTCCCAAAATCCGCGTCAGTACGCATGGAATACGAGCTCCTCGTAAAGCTTGTCCGGGCGCCTGAATCGGTTGATGAAAAGCTACGGGAAACCATCAGCCCAGCTCTATCTACCCAAGGCGGCCTCGCCGCCTTTGAATGCGCCGAGTCCGGGATAGTTGGAATGTCGTTGAACACGCATAAGGCGATTGCCAACAATGTAATTGACGGCGGCTACGAGGCGCTGAACGACTATCGGAAGGCTGCCCTCGAAAAGCTCAAGGAGCTTCAAAGGAGGGCCGAACGCGCAGGCCGTGGAACGATTGACTGGTACAGGGACGAGCTGGCGACAAAGACCGAACAGCTTGCTCGAGTTACCAATGACATTGCGCTTATGAGCCAGCGCCTTGATGAAGTGTTAGCTCTTGCGCAGCAAATGGCAGCAGCCGCAGGAAAACAGGATGAATTCCAGAAGCGACGCGGCGAATTACTCAGGAAGTTCAAACAACCGATGCTCGCTCAATCATGACAAATCAGAGCAAGCTTTACTGCATTACAACGGAAGACTGCACGCTCCCATTGCATGCAGGGCGCGGGTACCCAGCGCACGATGTTCCACAGCTTCTCTGGCCTGATGGCACGGTCTGCTGGATGGCCAATCTCTACCTATTAAGTGGCTACAGGAAGGGGCGCTCCCGAAAGAACAAAGGCGGCACACTTTTGACTTGGGCGAAAAACCTAAGCCACCTTATCCGATGGTGCTATCTGAACAAAGTCGATTTTATAGACCTAACCGATAGCCATTTCAAGATGTTTGTCAACATGCTACTAATGGAGAAGGATGATGAACAACCGACGGAAAAGAAGCGTGCAGAGCAGCAAGTTGCAAATATCTGCTCAACCGTTCTCAACTTCCTGGCGTTTGTGGACAGCCGGCTACCCGGACTAAATCTCATTGGCCCGACCGGTAGGATTAGGGCTGAACTAAAGACGTCGCAGATTACGTCCAAAGGTGGCGCATCAACAGTCAATCGGACCAGTTGGGTGCACGAGTCCGTCCCACGACACCGGAAGTCCCGGCGGCGACAGCCCATATCGACATCGGCCGTAAATCGACTCTACGAAGCGAACGCGGCACTAGACGCAAATCGGTTCGTGTCCCGCCGACGATACATGATGCTCCGCCTTCTCGAGGTTACAGGTGGTCGGCGCATGGAGGTATCCCTTGTCAAGATACAGGATGTTGAAGAAGCGACCAAAACAGGTGAACTAAAGGTATACAATGCGAAACACCGCCGGGATGACACTTATCGCTTCGTACCCGTTACACAAACTGACCTCAAAGAAATCCTTTCTTTCATTAAGCATTATCGACAACTGGTTATTCGTAAGACCATAGGTCTTGCCAATGACCATGGCTATCTCTTCATTGGAGTCGACTCTGGTCAACCGCTGGAAATCAACACCCATACCACGGAATTGTATTTGCTTAGGAAGGCTGCGGGTATTGATGATGAAGAAGCGTGCCTACACGCATTCAGACATCGTTTCATCACAAATATCTTCCGCGACCTCATCCGAACACATCACTACCAGAATGAGGGCGACCTCCGCCGCGCCCTGCTCTCGACGGAAACGTTAAAGCTCAAGGTCATGGAGTGGACTGGGCACAGCAGCATTGACTCTCTGGACCATTACATCCACCTCGCCTTTGAAGCAGAGTCCAACTTTCAGGTGACCCTTGACATGCTCCAGGCAAAAAAGGTCGTGGAGTCCTTACACGTCATTCTTATGGATTACCGTGGACAGTTGCAGAACGCTACTTCTCCGTCTAACCTTTTAGCCTCGTTAACGGAAGTCGTTTCCGCGGCTGCGTCGGAACTACACGTTCTGCTCCAAGGACCGGAAGCGGCTTTGGGCATGAATGTCTAAGTTCCACCAGCACCCCAGAGGTGTACGGCCATGGGGGCGTCGACCGCAGAGTTTCAGACTTCTCAAATCTCGTGATACTCCCTGATACCCCGCCTTGGACTCAACATTCCCAAAGTGTCGCTTGGCACCTTCTGATGGTTAGTATCTGTAGACTCCCATCTGACAATCATGGTAGCTCTGAAAGGAAATACCTTGCTGAGGGCTTACAGGGACCGCGGGGAGAATTTCACTTGGTTACAGCATGTAGCCCAAATCCGAAGCACCGGTGGGATAGGCGAACATTGTACTTTTAAGTTCCTCCGTAGTGATGCCGTGCCGAATGGCCAGCGCAAACACGTTAATCACTTCGTCCACATGCGGCCCAACCAAATGCGCACCCACCACAAGGTCTGTTTGTTCATCGACCAGCACTTTGAACCCGTACATGGGCTCCGCAGCCTGGCGTGCCGTAAACCAGGTTGATGCCCGCTGGCTTTGCACTCGGAACTTGATTCCCTGCTGGTGCGCTTCGGCCTCGCTGAGACCAGCCCGCGCGATTGGTGGAGTAGTGAATGCAACGCTCGGGATACCCCGGTAATCTGGTTTTTGGTGATTTCCCCTAAGTATATTTGCGGCGACCACCTTCCCATCGTGGCTTGATACCGGTGTCAAAGGCGGACCCTTTTGCGCCGCGTCACCGGCCGCGTAGACGGCGGGGTTGGTGACGCTCTGCAAATAGTCGTTGAGTTCCAGACGCCCGTTACTTGTCGCAACGCCTGCCGCTTGAAGATTAAGCGAAGCCAACGCGGGAACGCGCCCGGCTGCGTGCACGACCAAATCGGCATCAACGCTGACTTTGGCTCCGTCGGTGGACGCCTGTACCCGGTAACCATTGTTGTATTTCTCGATTGCTTCGACTGACGTCCTGGTCCGAACGTCGATGCCAAGTGCCTGAAATTTCTCCATCAACCAGCCGACTAGCTCCGCGTCAAATGCTTGTAATATGCTTTCGCCGCCTTCGAGAACGGTAACGCTTGCCCCGGCGCGCGCGGCAATGTGAGAGAACTCAGCAGCGATAAAGCCGCCTCCAACCACGACGATGCGCTTGGGTAGTGCATCGAGAGAGAGAAAGCCTTCGTTATCAATGACGTTTTCTTCGCCCGGAATGTTCAGTTTCACCGGCTCCGCACCGGACGCTATCAGAATGTACTTCGCTTCGAGCGCTTGGCCGTCCACGTCCAGGGAGTTCTTACCCGTGAACTGGGCACGACCGTGGAAGATGTCGATGCCTTTGTCGCGGTACCGCTGCTCATTTTTCTCCGGTACCGGGTCGGTGAAGGAGCGTTTGAAGGCCATCAGTTTCTGCCAGTCGATATGGACATCTCCAGCGACTCCCTTGTCGTGCATTCGGTGGACATGGTCGATGGCGGAAGTGCCACTGATTAGCATTTTTTTGGGGTCGCAGCCCCGTAATGCACAGGTGCCGCCAAAGGGACGAAAGTCCGTGACCGCAACGCTCCATCCTGCGGCGCGTACCCGCATTGCGGCAATCATCGCGGCTGTGCCGGCTCCGATAATGACTAGGTCGTATTGCGTTCCCATGATGCCTCTCCAATGCTGAGAATTGAAAATGAGTAGGCACCAGGTCGCCTCGTCAATCGAGGTCGGGCTGCGGGAGCGCCTACGATGCGCGGCTTAAAGAAATCCTGCGGTATTCAGGCTTGGACTACTCACCTCGAGGTTGCGGCCACCTTCAACGCTTATCCTGCACAGCACGACAACTGCTTCACATCCTTGAAGAATGTTTGGGCACACAATTTCAGCCCTTCAACCATAGTCAGATAAGGGAATAGCTGGTCGCCCAGCTCCTGCACAGTCATCCCATTGCGAATAGCCAGCGTCGCAGTTTGTATCATTTCGCCAGCTTCGGCAGAAACTATCTGGGCGCCGAGCAGGCGGCCCGTCTGTTTGTCGGCTACCAGCTTGATAAAGCCCGCCGTATCGAAGTTGGCCAAGGCGCGAGGCACGTTGTCGAGCGTCAGTGTCCGGCTGTTCACCTCGAGCTTCTGCGCTTCGGCCTGCTGCTCGGAAAGCCCAACAGTCGCGACTTGCGGGTCGGTGAAGACAACGCCAGGCACCACCGACAGGTCGAGAACCGCGTCACCGCCCATCATGTTGCGCGCTGCGCGGGTGCCGGCCGCGGCAGCCACATAGACATACTGTGGCTGATTCGTGCAGTCGCCCGCCGCGTAAATGTGAGGGACGGACGTACGCATGTGCGTATCAATGACCACTGCCCCAGTGGCGTCGAGTACAACTCCGGCTGCATCCAACCCTAGCCCAGCCGTATTGGCCTGCCGACCGGTCGCCACCAGTAATTGGTCGCCGGCGAGTGTTTGGTCTCCGACGGTGAGATGGAATAAACCACCTTCGTGCCGCACCTCCTTGACCTCCGTGTGGGTCAGAATATGCATGCCTTCAGCTTCGAGCACCGCCTGCAATCCGGCGCCAATCGCGGGGTCTTCTTTCGACAGAAGCGTTGAGCGGGCAATCACAGTGACCTTCGACCCCAAACGAAGGAATGCCTGGGCCAGCTCCAGGGCTACTACGGAGGCGCCATAAACCAGCAGATGCTCGGGTAGTTGTTCGGCGATGAGTGCTGCGGTCGAGGTCCAGTAAGGCGTGCCTGCCAGTCCCTGTGTGGCCGGAATGCTCGGGGAACGACCAGTGGCAATCAAAAAGCGGTCTGCAGCGATTTGTTGCATTGTCCCGTCTGCTTTGGTGACTTCGACGGTATGCATATCAATGAAGCGCGCACGGCCCTGAACCAGGCCGATATTGGGATTTGACTCCAAAATCGACTCATATTTCGCAAGGCGCAGTTCCTCGACACGACCCTGCTGCTGGGCGACCAAAGCTGCGCGGTCGACCTTGGGCGTGCTCTTGCTCACGCCCGGAAAAGGGTGATGCGCTTGCTGATGCGCGATGTGCGCTGCGCGAATCATGATTTTCGATGGAACGCAGCCGACATTGACGCACGTGCCGCCGATGGTTCCGGCTTCGACGATAGTCACCGATGCGCCTTCCTCTACTGCCCGCAATGCCGCGGCAAACGACGCAGAGCCGCTGCCGATGATGACCACTTTCAGTGCAGGCCCGCGTCCAGCAAGCTGGTCAGTTCCTTTTTCGTTCACCCGCACAGCGTAACCCTTGGCCTTTGCGGCTTGGATGACGATTTCGGCTTCAACTCCTGCCTCCAAGGTTACCTTCGCCAGACTCTCGCCGTAGGATACCGATGCATTGAGAATCCCTTTGACCGTGGAAAGCGCGCCTTCCAACGAAGTAGCGCAACCGCCACAGGTCATGCCGGTAACGTGAAAATCCAGTGTTTTCATATTATTTCGCTACTTTCAATGTCGACGCGTAGCCTGCGTCGGTGGTTGCTTGAGTAAGCTTTTCAACGGATGTTTTGCTGTCGTCGAAGGTCACAACAGCCTCCTTCTTTGCAAAATCGGTCTTGGCTTCCTGCACGCCGTCGACCTTCTTCAATGCTTTGTTGACCGTAATTGGACACGTGATGCAGTTCATTCCAGGAACGTCTAGGGTCACGGTCTTTGGTGCAGCAAAGGCCGATGAGGAAACTGCGATGGCCGCGATGAGCGAGCTAATTGTGAAAAGGTTTTTGAACATTATATTTTTCCCGAATAATTAAGAGATAACTGGGCAGCAATTCATGCCCGGAATGAACAACAGGAGGACAAGGATTGTCCCGTACAGCAGTGAAGCAACACCAATTGCGCGGAGGGTCCACTTCGTGACGCTACTCTTTGCGAACATGCGGTATTCCTAGACGAGCAGCGGCACGAAATACGGATAGACCAACGCAACCAGAACGAGCATCGAAACAACCCAAAACATGGACCGATACCTTTTGTTGGTCTGCGGCATGGCACATAGCGTTCCGGGTTGGCAGTCTTCCGCGGCAGGTGCGCGATAAATCTTTCGGTAGGCCAAGACCATACAAGCTAGGGCCAAGGCAATAAACACCGGTCTGAAGGGCTCAAGTAACGTGAGGTTCGAAATCCAGGCGCCACCTATGCCAAGGCTGACTAAGACCAACGGCCCGAGACAGCAGGCGGACGCTGCTATTGCAGCCAAAGCGCCGCCAATCAGGGTTGTTTTTGTAAGCTTTTCTGTGTTCATGTACGTTCCAAAGTAAGGCTAGTGAAACCAGTATAGAGGCCGTACAATAGTACGGAGTCAAGCGAATTTTTTGAGACCGGAGGGACATATATGCATCAGGCACTTACAATCGGGAAACTTGCAGCAGAAGCGGGTGTCAATGTCGAAACTGTCCGGTTCTATGAGCGGCGGGGATTGCTTGCCCAGCCTGAGAAGAAGCTTGGCGGCTTTCGTTACTATGACGACCAGGCTGTCGCCCGGGTACGGTTCATCAAACGTGCGCAGACGCTGGGGTTTTCGCTAGAAGAAATCAACGATTTGATGGTTTTGAATCAGAACGATGGTTGCCGACAAACGCACGACGCGGCCGTGGCCAAACTCGCTATCGTCGAAGCCCGCATCGAAGATTTAAACCGGATACGCACGACGCTGAAAACGCTTATCAAGGAATGCGAGGCGGGAGGAGCTGACCTGTCGTGCCCCATCATCGAGACCCTCGGGGGGCTGTAACATACGACGCGGAAACTGAACGAACTGCAGGATTTTTGGTTTGACGTGCTTCACGGCGCGAAGCGGCGCTGGCAGATAGTGCCCAACGGGCAAGGTCATGATAGCCAGGCTGACGCAGCTAACTGACAACTTTTGACAAAATTCTTCTCAATCAGGAAAACGCTGCCCAGCGTGCCCAGGTGCTTGTAGTTGTTCGTGTTCTTCAGCTTCGGCGTCTTCTGGCAGATGACATTGAATTCATCCTTCAGCGTCGTCCAGGCGGCGTCGACGGCGCTTGGCGGGGTCTCCCACGAGCCCTTGTCGCGGCCCTCGAATTTGCCACCCCGGCCGCGCGTCTTTGGCGACATCCCGTGCGGCACCGAGCGCTCGATCGCGCTGCGCAGCGGTCCCAGGTTGTCGGGCAGGTCGTTGGCACTCAGGGTCGTCTTCGCGGCCATCATGCCGCAGCCGATGTCGACGCCGACCGCGGCCGGGATCACCGCGCCCAGGGTCGGGATCACGCTGCCGATGGTCGAGCCCTTGCCGACGTGGACGTCGGGCATTGCCGCCATGTGTTTATAGATGAAGGGCATGCGCGCGGTGCTGGCCAGCTGGCGCTTCGCTTCTTCCTCGACCGGCACGCCGCGGGTCCACATCTTGACCGGGCTGCCGCCGTCCACGTTCAGGACATCGTAGTGTTCGTTGTTCATGGTTTTCTCTCTTCCGTATGACGGTATAGGGTGTTCTCAGTGCCCGACAAGGGTGGTCAGGACGTTTTGCCAGACGCGCTGCGCCTGCCAGACCGGCAGCGCATCGGCGGCATCGGATGCCGTCTGCCCGGCGGCCGGATAAATCCTGACCTGGGCCGCCATGCCCTGCACGTCCATGCGCAGCGATACCGCCTGTGCGCTCCCCGCCCTGCCCTTTGCACCGGCCTTGCCGACGCTGATGACCCAGCCCATTTTTCGCTCCTCTTGTCCTCGTTTGTACCTTATCTATTGCAATCGGCGTGCCAGGTCATCTGGTCGGGCTCAGGCAAGGAAGCAAGTGATTGATTTATAAGGAGATGCTAGAGGCAAAGGATGGATTCTTGTGAGACCTCTTCCATTGGGAAATATGATAAATTTATATTTCAGGATAAGTTTTTATACGATGAAAAACAAAAAGATCGTGGTCATTGGCTTTGTCGGCACCCAGCTCGACAGCGGCAAAGGCAGCGCACGCTGGGAGAAATGGCGGCCGACAGTCGCGCTGACCCAGCATGAAGACGTGGTCGTCGACCGCATCGAGCTGCTGTACAACGGCCAGATGCAGGCGCTGGTCACGCTGGTAGGCCAGGATATCGGAGCGGTCTCGCCGGAGACAACGGTGGTGCCGCACCATATCGAGATCGACGATCCCTGGGACTTCGAGCAGGTCTATGGCGCGCTGTTCGATTTTGCGAAGACCTATCCCTTCGATCCGGAGAACGAGGAGTACTGGGTGCACATCACGACCGGCACCCACGTCGTGCAGATCTGCCTGTTCCTGATGACGGAAGCGAATTATTTTCCGGGCCGCCTGCTCCAGACTTCGCCGCCACGGCGCCATACGCCCGGCGAGCCGGGCAGCTATGCGCTGATCGACCTCGACCTGTCGAAGTACGACCAGATCGCCCAGCGCTTCTCGCGCGAGCAGCAGGAGGGGGTGGCCTTCCTGAAGTCCGGCATCGCCACGCGTAACGGCCGTTTCAACGCGATGATCGACGAGATCGAGCGGGTCGCGATCAAGTCGAAGGCGCCGATGCTGCTGATGGGGCCGACCGGCGCCGGCAAATCCTTCCTGGCGCGGCGTCTGTATGCGCTGAAAAAGGCGCGCCGCCAGGTCGATGGCGCCTTTGTCGAGATCAACTGCGCAACCCTGCACGGCGACGGCGCGGGGTCGACGCTGTTCGGCCATACCAAGGGCGCGTTCACGGGGGCGGCGTCAAGCCGCGCCGGGCTGCTGCGCACCGCCGACAAGGGCCTGCTGTTCCTCGACGAGATCGGCGAACTGGGTCTGGACGAGCAGGCCATGCTGCTGAAGGCGATCGAGGAAAAGCGCTTCCTGCCGGTCGGCGGCGACCACGAGGTGCACAGCGACTTCCAGCTGATCGCCGGCACCAACCGTGACCTGGCGCGCGAAGTGGCGCGCGGCCGCTTCCGCGACGACCTGTTCGCCCGCATCAACCTCTGGACCTACGAGCTGCCCGGACTGGTCGAGCGCCGCGAAGACATCGAGCCGAACATCGATTACCTGCTGCGCGAATTCGGCGCCGAGCATGGGCAGATGGTGCGCTTTAACAAGGAGGCACGCGACCGCTACATGCGCTTCGCGATGTCGGACGCGGCGCGCTGGACCGGCAACTTCCGCGACCTGTCGGCCTCGGTGATGCGCATGGCCACGCTGGCCGAGGCGGGCCGCATTACCAACGAGATCGTCGAAGCGGAAAGCCTGCGCCTGCAGCGCTTCTGGCAACCGTTCCGCGAGGCGCCGGCGGACACGGCGGACGCCGATCTGGAAGCACTGCTCGGCGCGGATGCGCTCGCGGCGCTGGACACGTTCGACGCGCTGCAGCTGCAGGCGGTGGTCAAGGTCTGCCGGCAAGCGAAATCGCTGTCGGATGCGGGCCGCAAGCTGTTCGCGGTCTCGCGCACTGCGAAGCGCCAGCCGAACGATGCCGACCGCCTGAAGAAATACCTGGCGCGTTTCACGCTCTCCTGGGATGCGCTGCAGGACTAGGAATTCTGCGCTTCATACCGCCGATGTCGCCGTCTGTCGCAATCCGGGCTGGTTTCAGCGGGCGCGGGCCTATAGTGGATTCATCGGCAAACCTTTTGGAGAAGACGTCATGAACAAACTGCTCGGCACCGCATTCCTCGCCACTGCTTTTTCGATCGGCACGCATGCCGCCTGGGCGGACGACATCGTGCGCGAAAACCGTCCGGTCGATGCCAAGGTCTCGAAGATCCACCTGGGCGGCGTGATCCGCCTGAACGTGCGCCAGGGGCCGACGCCGTCGCTGGTGGTGTCGGGCGACCGCCGCTATGTCTCGAAGATCACGACGACCCAGCGCGGCGACACCCTGACGATCGATACCGAGAACAATAACAACATGCACTTCGGACGGAATAGTACGGGCGAGCTGCGCGCCGAACTCACGGTGCCGAACCTGCAGGAATTCGTGTCCGAGGGCGTCGGTCAGAGCGAGGTCTCGGGCTTCAGCGGCGACAGACTGCTGGTGTCGCTGGATGGCGCTGGGGCGGTGAAAGTCAGCGGCCAGTACCGCGATATCGATGCCCGCCTGGGCGGCGTCGGCGGGCTGACCCTGAACACGACGGGCCAGGCCGAACGCATCGACGTGAAGCTGGGCGGCGCCGGGCAGATCAGCGTGAGCGGCCAGACCAAGGTACTGCGCGCTCACCTGGGCGGCGTCGGCAGCCTCGATGCCCAGCAGCTGCGTGCCGAGTCGGTCGATCTGGACATGTCGGGCCTGGGCGGCGCCAGCGTGTTCGCCAGAACCGCGGCCAACGTCAACCTGAACGGCATGGGGTCGGCCACCGTGTACGGCAAGCCGGTGACCCGCAACGCGACCACGAGCGGCTTTGGCAAGGTGAGCTGGCAGTAAGGGTGTAACCGGCAGGCGGCTGGGCCGCCGTGCCGGCCGGGTGCGGGAAGGCTTAGCGGATCACCGTGTCGTTCTTGACGGATTTCACGCCCTTGACGCCACGCGCCAGTTCGACGGCGCGCTGGGCGCTTTCACGCGAATCGACGAAACCGCTCAGTTGAACCGTACCCTTGAACGTTTCCACCTGAACCTGCGTCGCCTTGACGGTCGGGTCGGCGGCAAAGGCGGCCTTCACTTTACCGGTGATCATCGAATCATCGATATATTCGCCGGTGCCTTCACGGGTGGGGGTCGGGGCGCAACCAACGGCCGAGACCAGCAGCGCGCCAGCGATAACGGATTGGACAATAGCGGTTTGGAAACGACGAGTAAATGCCATGGCAGTTCTCCCGAATTATTGAGATTTTATTATTCCCAATTTCGGCGTAGCCTGTCGCCCGCTACTGTTGTTAAAGCGACACTGTCCCTCTAGGGTGCACCGGCCGCGCTTGCCTGCCCCGCCGGCGCCGCATTCGCACGGCCGGCAATCAAACCCGCCGACAGGTCGTGGCCGATCACCAGCCGCACGTTGGCGCGCCCGGTGCTGTTGACCTCGACCGGCTTGGCGGAGCCGAAGCGCTCGGCCAGCCGTTCGGCCACGCCGCGGAAGGCCGACTGGTACTCGATCCGGGTCCGGCTCACCGCAAATCCCTTCTCGTTGGTCAGCCGCACCACCTTGAGGTCCGGATCGCGCAGCTGGCGCAACATCAGCCTGGCCAGGCCCTGGCGGCCGTTGCCGTTGCTGATCTCGAGCCCGGCGACGGCGGGCGGATTGCCGTTTGCCGGCAGCGCCATCGGCGCGGCGGGCATCGCCGGCGTCACCGGCGGCGCGCTGCGGGGCGGGACCACGCGGTGCAGTTCGAGCATGCCGTTCGACTTCTGGACGACTTCGATGAAGGCCCAGTCCTGGTCGACGGCCCGGGTCGTCTTGACTGCACGTTCGATCGCCGGCAGCCTGGCGCCGCCCGCCGCCACCGCATAATCCGCGCGAAAATCATGCTCGCGCAAGGCGCTGGCCTGCCGCAGCATCTGCTTCGCACGCTCGTCCTGGCCGAGCTGCTGCAGGGTTTCGCCGAGACGCTGCCAGGCGCGATGGTTCAGCGGATCGAGCAGGCAGGCCTTTTCCAGCGCGATGAGGGCGTCGTCGTATTGGCCGTTGAGGAAATAGGCGTGACCCAGGTTCCCGAACAGGAAGGCGGTGGCGGGCCCGGATGCCATCGTGGCCCCGCGCGTCAGTTCGCGCCAGATCGGAATCGCTTTCGTGAAATCGCGCTGCTCGACGTAGGCGATCGCCAGGCCGTTGCGTGCGTTCACGTGGCCGCCATCCGCCTGCAGGGCCGCCTGGTAGGCCAGGATCGCCTCATCGTAGCGGTGCGCCAGGTGCAGATTGCGGCCGCGGACGTATTGATCGTCGGCGGCTGCAGCAGATGCGGCCGGCGCCGCCTGCTGCCGCACGAGCGGACTGCTGCAGGCCAGCAGCAGCGCACCGCTGCACAGCAGAGGCAAGGTGTGGGTCAGGATTCGGGCTCGCATGATGCCTCCGCTGGAAATCAGTGTGTTTCGGTGAGGACGGTACCGAAGATGCGCGCGATCTGGATCCCGGCCGGGCCAATCAGCACCATCAGCAAGGTCGGGAAAATGCAGAAGATGAGGGGGAACAGCAGCTTCAGGCCGATCTTCGCGGCAGCTTCCTCGGCCATCACGCGGCGCTTGTTGCGCAGGTTGTCCGAATACACCCGCAGCGCATCGCCGATACTCGTGCCGAAGCGCTCCGCCTGGATCAGCATCGCGACCAGCGCATCGACATCGTCCAGGCCGACGCGCAACGCGAAATTGCGCAGCGCCTTTTCCTTGGTGAAGCCAGCCCGCATCTCCATCAGAACGATTTGCAGCTCCTGCGCCAGGATCACGCTTTTGATGTGGATCTCGGTCGCCACCTTGACCAGGCCGCGCTCGAGACTGAGGCCCGCCTCGACGCAGACAGTCAGCAAGTCGAGCGCATCGGGGATGCTTTCGAATATCTCGCGCTTGCGCCGTTCGACGATGCGGTGCAAGGCCACGTTCGGCAAGTAGTAGCCGAGCGTCGCGGCCAACAGCAGGACGAACAGGATCTTCGCACCCTCGATGGCGCCGGGCACGAAGAACAGCACGATGCCGGCGATTGCGGGCAGGCCCAGCGCAAGCGCGGTCTTGGAGGCGAAGTACAGCGTCGGCGCCGCCGGGTTGCGCCAGCCGGCATTCATGAAGCGGGCGCGCAGCGTGGATTTTTCCCAGCCCTCGTCCGGCACCGACAGTTTGGTCAGCGGCCGCACCACGCGCGCCACCCGCTCGGTCCACTTGCCACGCTCGGCTGACGTGTCGTCCGAGCGCTCCATGGAACCGAACAGGCGCTCGCGCAGCGTGCCGGGCGCGAACAGTACCATCCCCAGCCATGCCAGGCCGCAGACGACCGCGAAGACGAAGACCAGGAATACCAGCTGCTGCGTAGTCATCTTCGCCTCCTCAGATGCGGATACGGATTGTCTTGCGTAGCCAGATCACGCCGATGACGATCATCGCCATGGCGTAATAGAGCAGCTTGACGCCGACCGGGTCGGTCCACAGCACGCGGATGTACTCGGGATTGAGCAGCACGATCATCCCGCCGACCGCAAACGGCAGCAGTCCCAGGATCCAGGCCGACATCCTGCCCTCGGCCGACAACACACGCACCTGCGCCAGCAGCTTCAGGCGGGCACGGATGATCGTGCTGATATTGCCGAGGATTTCGGCCAGGTTGCCGCCGGTTTCGCGCTGGATCAGTACGGCGATGATCAGGTAGCGCAGGTCGGTCAGCGGAATCCGCGCGGCCATGTTGTGCAGCGCCTCGCTCATCGGCACGCCGTAGTTGATCTCCTCGCGCACGATGCGGAACTCGCTGCTGAGCGGCTCGGCCAGCTCATTCCCGACGATCTGCAGGACGTTGGTGAAGGAGTGCCCGGCACGCAGCGCGCGTGCGATGAAGTCGGCGGCGTCCGGCAGTTGTTCCTCGATGCGTACCATGCGGCGCGTGCGTTCACGCCTGACCAGGCCCATCGGAATGAGCGAAAACACCAGCGCGGCTGCAATCTGGATCGCCAGCGGCAGGCGCCAGCTCGCGGCCAGAAAGGCGCCCAGCAGCAGCGCGGCGCCCGACCACACCATGAAAACCCCGACCGACCACTTCGAACCCGATTGCACCAGCAGCTGGTCGATGCGGTGCACGGCGGGGACGTGTTGCAGCACGCGATCGATGAAGTCATGGCGGCTGAAGCGGCGCTGCTTGAGAATCGAGATGCGTTCGGCGCTGCGGCCGGCGCTACCCGACATCAGCTGCAGGCGCCGCGCCACGCGCTGCGCTGCGGAGCCGTGCGTGCTCACCCACCACAGATAGAATCCTTCGATGCCCAGGATCACGGCAGCAAACAGAAAGATGACGAAACCGTAGAAGAGGATATCCATGCGCGGCTCCGGGTCCCGATCAGGTAAAGATACGGTCCGGGTCGAACGTATCCTCGGGCACGGGAGCGCCGAACATCCGGAGACGCTCGGCGAAGCGCGGGCGCACGCCGGTGGCGCAGAAATGGCCCAGCACCTTGCCATCCGAATCCACGCCGGTCTGCTCGAAGCGGAAGATCTCCTGCATCGAGATGATGTCGCCTTCCATGCCGGTGACCTCCTGCATGCTCACGACCTTGCGCGTGCCGTCGGTCAGCCGCGAAGCCTGCAGGATCACGGTAATGGCCGAGCAGATCTGCTGGCGGATCGCGCGCGGCGTGAGGTTCACGCCGGCCATGCCGACCATGTTCTCCAGGCGCGCGAGCGCGTCGCGGGGGGTATTCGCGTGGATCGTCGCGAGCGAACCTTCGTGACCGGTGTTCATCGCCTGCAGCATGTCCAGTGCTTCGGCCCCGCGCACCTCGCCGAGAATGATCCGGTCGGGACGCATACGCAAGGAGTTGCGCACCAGCGCGCGCTGCGTCACCTCGCCCTTGCCCTCGATGTTCGGCGGACGGGTTTCGAGCCGCACCACGTGCGGCTGGCGCAGCTGCAGCTCGGCCGCATCTTCGATCGTTACGATCCGCTCGTTACCGGGAATGAAACCGGAGATCAGGTTCAGCATCGTGGTTTTGCCGCTGCCGGTGCCGCCGGAGATCAGGATGTTGATCTTGGAAAGTCCCAGGCTTTCCAGGACCTTGATCATCGGAGGCGTGACGCTCTTGTAGTCGAGCAGGTTCTGCACCGTCAGCGGCGTGGCGCCGAACCGCCGGATCGACACCAGCGGTCCATCGACCGCGAGCGGCGGGATGATCGCGTTCACGCGTGACCCGTCCGGCAGGCGCGCATCGACCATCGGGCTCGACTCGTCGACGCGGCGGCCGACGCGCGAGACGATCTTCTCGATGATCTTCATCAGGTGGGCGTTGTCGTGGAAGGTGATGTCGGTGAGTTCCAGGCGGCCGCGCCGCTCGACATACACCTTGCTGTAGGTGTTGACCAGGATATCGGAAACGGTCGGGTCGTTCAGCAGCGGTTCGAGGGGGCCAAAGCCCAGCATCTCGTACTGGATGTCGAGCACCAGATGGTGCCGTTCCTGCTGGTTCAGGACGATGCGCTCTTCCTCGATGATGCGCTGGACCAGCAGCGCCAGCTCGTGCTTGAACTGTTCGCTGGTCAGGCGCTTCAGGCGATCCAGGTCGATCCGGTCGAGGATCATCTGGTGCATCGTCTTCTTCAGTTCCTGGTAGGCCTGTTGCGCCACTTCCGGCAAAAGCTGGTGCTGGCGATCCTCATCGGCTCCGGACAAACGCTCGCGCAGGGACATGGGTTCGATTCCTTAAAGATCAGTTGTCGCCGTCGCCGCGCCCGAACAGGCGGTCGAACAGGCTTTTGGTTTCGGTCACGCGGCGCGCAGTCACCACTTCGACCAGGTCGGCCAGGCTGCGCGCTGCAGCGCTGCCGCGTGCCAGCTGCAGCACCGGAATGCCCTGGTTGACCGAGTCGGTGACGGCGATGTAGTCGTTAGGGATGGTATGCAGCACTTCCGCGCCCAGCGCTGCATGCAGGTCCTGCAGGCGCAGCTTGCCGCCCTTTTCGTAGCGGTTGACGATCAGCCGGATGTGATCGGTGACGTAGCCGAGCGAACGGAAGATATCCAGCAGGCGGCGCGCGTCGCGGATATCGGGCAGCGCCAGTTGCAGCACCGGGTAAATCGCGTCGGTGGTGTCGAGCGCGCGCAGCGAGACAGCGTCGATCTGGCGGCCGACGTCGAGCAGGATGAAGTCGTAATGCTGGCGCGCCACGCGCAGAATGATGTCGATCTGTTCCGGCTTGACTTCGATACCCTGGCCGGGATCGTCGGCTGCGGCAAGTACGCCAAATCCGGGGGCAACGTGCACCAGGCAGGATTCCAGGAACGGACCGTCGATACGGGCAATCTGCTGGCATACGTCGGACAGCGTCATGGCCGGCTTCTGGTCGGACACGTACAGCGTGGCGTCGCCGAACTGGCGGTGCAGGTCGATCAGTAGCACCTTCTTGTCGGCCAGCGTCGCCAGCGCATAGCCGAAATTCGTCGAAATGAAAGTCGCGCCGCTGCCGCCCTTGCAGGCGATGAAGGCCAGCACCTTGCCGTCACGTGCCGAAGAAACGCCGGCGCTGGCGGCAATACGGTCGATCGCCTCATGCAGCGCGCGGTGCACCAGCGGCAGCTGCAGCACTTCGCGCACCCCGGCGCGCATTGCACGGATCAGGAGCTCCGGATGGTGGTTATCGGTCAGCAGCATGAAATGCGCTGCCGCGTAGTGGCGGGTCAGGCGCTCCAGCAGATCGCTGTCGGCGACATCCATCTCGCTGATATCGACGATGACCAAACTGGGATTTTCCGCCAGCGGACGGTCGAGCGCATCACGGAGGCTGACACGGCTGGCGGACACATTCAGCGGCGGTACACGCGCGGCGCCTTGTGAGGCGATCTCCGCGTAAAGCTGAGTGTCGCGGCTGATCAGGAGGGCTTTCATCGGATTCCTCGGAGCGGCGTTCTAGCAGGTCCATGCCAGGTTCGGGTGAAGTGCCGCAGGACTAAGCCTGCGGGCGCCGCGTCATTTACCGCGGCTCACGGTAATCAATGGTTGGTTGGCGCTGGGGTCGTGTTCCTTGAACGAACGTTGATAGCGTTCCTGCGCCGAGAGGGCGGCAGCACCGTCCATGCCATGTACCGGATTCGTGTTGGCCGCGGCGGCCGGCTCGATGACCTGGGCGGCGAGGTTGGCCCGTACCGATGCGCCAAAATGCTGGTTGAAGCGCGGCGTCGAGCTGCAGCCTTGCAGCAATGCGCCCAGCATGACGGCAAGCAGGATCGGAAGACGTCGGATGGACATTGCGTTCTCCTATTTCAGTTCGAAGCCGCCGGCGCTCTGCGACGGGCGTGGGGTCAGTGCCGGGTTCGATGCAGCCGCGGTCGTGGCCGCGGGGGCTTCGCCTTCGAGGCGGCCGCCGAGCATCAGCGCGGCACGCGAGGGAACGCCCACCTTGTCGGTCGGCAGCTGGTACCCGGGGCCCTGCAGTGGCTTGACGAGGTGGGCAGTAATCACGAACACCAGTTCGGTACGGTCCTGCTGAAAATCGGTGCTGCGGAACAGCGCACCCAGAACGGGCACTTCGCCCAGCACCGGCAGGCCCTTGAGGTTGGTCACCAGGTTATTCTTGATCAGCCCGCCGATCGCGAAACTCTGGCCGTCATACAGCTGGACCGTGGTGCTGGCGCGCCGCGTGGTCACCACCGGCAGGATTGCCAGGCCCGCCACGCCGTTGGCCGACAGACCAATGCCTTCACGCGACAGCTCGGACACCTCGGGCGCCACACGCAGGTTGATACGTCCCCCGGACAACACGGTCGGGGTGAAGCGCAGGCCAACGCCGAACTCCTTCTCTTCGAGGGTCACGCGGTTGTTGTCCTGCGCGACCGGCACATAGAATTTGCCGCCGGCCAGGAAGGTGCCCTCCTGCCCGCTGATGGCCATGACGTTCGGTTCGGCCAGCACGCGCACCAGGCTGTCCTGCTTGTCCAAACCGGCCGATGCACCGTTGCCATTCGATTTCCCGAAGGTCAGCGAGCCGTGCGTCGTCCCCGACAGGAAGTTCGACAGCAGCACCGCGCCCCAGCTGCCCGAGGCTGTGCCCCATCTGACACCGGCTTCCAGGCGCTCGAGCAGGCTCTTCGAGACCTCCGCGACCTTTACTTCAAGCTGTACCTGCTGCGGCGCGCTGACGCTCAACAGGTTGACCACGCGTGGCCCAGTACCGGCGCCGCCGGATTCCGCACCGGCCTGGCCGCCGGCTGCATCCTGTTTGTCCGGCATCGGCAGCGGACGCAGCGGCCGCCGCACGTGGGCATTGGCCAATTCGATCGCGCGCGCCACAGCACTGGCATCGCTCACGGTGCCGCTCAGCACCAGGGTGTCGCCGGCTGCCAGCACCTTGATGTCGCGTTCCTCCGGCATCGCCGCAGCCAGCGTCGCCCGAAGCGGCGCCGCATCCATGGCCACCGTAATGTCCAGCATGCTGCACTGGCCGCTCTTGCCCTGCACGATCATGTTGGTCGTGCCGACGTCGACGCCGGCGATGTACAGCGTGTCGGGGGCAACCAGCAGCGCCTGCACGACCGCCGGATTGCCAACACTGCGGTGCTGGACCGTCTCGGGCAGACGCATCAGGCTCGACTTCCCGAGCTCCAGCGCGAGCTGGGCAGGTTTTGCCGGCTCCCCCTGGCAGCGCAGGCCGGCATCGGTACGCGTCGGCGCAGCCTGGGTCGCGTTGTCCGCGCCCTGGCTTTGCTTGGCAGCGGACGCGGGGGCGCTGGCGGCGAGCATCATGCCGGCGGCCAGCAGGCAGCGGAACATCGGTGTATGCAGCAGACATCCGTTCATGGCATCACCCCGGGACAGGTTCAGAAGCACTCCTGCGTCATGCGCAGGCCGTTGAGTACGGTGGCGCAGTCACGCTTCACCGGTGCAGCCACCTTCACCACCACCGGTGCCGGACGGGCCGCCGCCGGCTTCGGCGCAGGCTTGGGCGGCATCGGCGGTGTGTTCGCCGGCAGCAAGGTCAGCTTGGTAGCGCCCTCGGTGCTCGCGGACTGCGGGTCGACCTGGTTGCGCAGGGCCAGCGACAGCGTGCCGACGCTACGCGCCAAGTCGAGTTTCTCGGCCTGCTCCGGCGTGACTTCGAGCGTGACTGCGTTGACCACCTTCGGCTTGGTCTCGTCGCGGTTGACTTCCTGGGCGACGGCGAGCACCAGAATCCGTTCCAGCACGATTTTCGAAATGCTTTGCTCACGCGTTTCGGAACCGGGCTGAGGATCTTTCTGGGTACTGACGATAATGTCGACATAGTTGCCCGGCAGCGCAAAGCCGGCCACGCCGATGACATCGTTGACGCGTACCGTGATCGCGCGCTTGCCTTCGCTGATCAGGGCCGACAGGCCGCCCAGCGTGCCACTCGGCGCCAGCTTGGCCTCGCTGACCGGCTCGCCCATCAGGAGATTGCTCTTCAGCACCCGGCCACTGAGCTTTTGCGGATCGGTAAACGCGCCTTTCGGCACGCTGTCGGCCGGCCATTCGGCCAGCTTGAACATGTCCGGCGCCAGGCGCTGGCCGAGGCTGATGTCGGCGGTGGCCACGACGATACGCCCACTGCTGCTTCCCGGCTGGTTCAGCAGCCAGCGCGACGCGAACACCACGGCGGCGAGGCCGAACAGGATGGCAACCGCCATCACGATCAAGGCACGCTTGTTCTTCATTTAGGCCTCCTCCTTGCTGGCGATGAACATACTGCGCCAGGCCTGCTCGACCGTTGCGGTGGTCAGACGCGGCTGGTGACCCGCAAAACCTGCAAAGTCGGCGATGCGGTCCAGGAGTTCGACTGGATAACAGGCCAGCAGCGGATGGCGCGACCGGGCATGCAAATGTTCGATCAGGTAGTCGACCGCGCTGTCGTCGTAGTCGATGCGCCGCATGCGGCACTGACGGCGGAACAGGGCGCGATAAGCGCTCGGCGACCACGCTTCGATCACAGCCTTGTAGCCGATGCGGCGCAAGGCGGCATCGTCGAACACGGCCGACGGATCCAGGTTGGTCGCGAAGACCATGGCGACGTCGAACGGTATCGACTCCGCCTGGCCGCCCTGCAGCGACAGTTGATCGACGCCGGTGCCGAGAGGGCCGATGAAGCGGTTGAGCAGCTCGGCGGCCGGTACCCGCTGGCGTCCGACGTCGTCGAGCACGAGCATGCCGTTATTGGCCTGCAGGTGGGGTGGCGCGTGGTAGAGCCCTTCGTCGCTGTCGAAGCGCAGGTCGAGCATGTCGCGTCCCAGCTCGGTGCCGACGTGGACCAGCGGACGTTCGCAGACAGTCCAGCGCGCGTCGCAGCTGCGCCTCTCTTCCTGCTGGCGCGGCACCGATGGCGACGCCACGTGGATGGCGGGATCGTAGAGGCGGATCACCTGGCGCCCGACCATCAAGGCGTACGGCACGGCGATCGGTCCGGGCAGCAGGCGCCCGAGCTTGCGTGCCAGCTGGGTCTTGCCGCTGCCGGAGGGGCCATGCAGCAGCAGCGAGCGGCGAGCATACAATGCCGCACCCAGCACGTCGCGCGTGGCCGGAGGCAATCCGTCCTCGCCCAATGCACCGGCAAGCTGGGCCGCGGTGACACGTTCGGCATCAGCGTGATGCAATGCCTGGCGCTCGACCATCGCGCGATACGAGGCCAGCGTTACCGGGGCCGGGCCCACATAGCGGCAGCGTGTCAGGGCGTCCGCAGCGCCGCGCTGCCCGATCGCGGTCAGCTGGTATTGCATGTCGATGTCGGATTCGCCGCACCAGGCGACTTCCACCTGCTGCTCGGCGATCAGAGGATTGAGCACCTCGCGCAATACACTGATCGACAGGCGCAGTTTGCCTGCCAGCACCGCCAGCTGCGCCTTGCCGCCAACCTGGATTGCCTTGAGCACCAGGTCGGTCAAGAAGCGTGGTTCGAGGCCGGTGTCGCGCACGGTCTTGGCCTGGCGCGGCAGGATGGGCACGATGTCCGGTCCCACTGGCGACACCGCTTGCACGGCGTGCGGCAACGTCGCGGTACTGCCTGTCGATAGCGTTTCAATCATCGAAACCCCCTGAAAACTACATGTTTTCCGAAACGGGTCAGAATTGATTCTAGCGATGGGACATAAGCCCGCTTTTGCGTTTTACCAAGAAGGCGGGCTCAACCGTATTGGCGGACCAGGAACACGATCGTGCCCGCCGCGATCGCCAGGCCGTAAGGCATCGAACCGGCACTGGGCTGCGCCGCCGACGCAACGATTCCCATTCCCGGCGTCATGGCGCCGCGCAGCATCCGTGCGAGATTGCCCACGACCAGGCCCAGTCGCCGGTTGACCAGCACCAGCAACACTGCCATCACACCGCCGGCGCACCAGCTCAACACGGCGATGTCGAATACTTCGGAAGGGCCAGTAAATGCCCCGACCACCATGATCATCTTGACGTCGCCAGCGGCCATGCCGCGTAATAGGTAAAGCGGCAAGAACAGCGCCAGTCCCGTGCCCATGCCGCCCAGCGCGGCCAGCAAGGATGCACCCGGATGGGCAGAGAACAAGCGCAGCAGCAGCGCCCCGGCAAGACTGACAAGCAGCAACCGATTGGGAATGCGGCGCGTCGCCAGGTCGTCGATGGCCGCAATGCTCACTAGCAGTAGCAGGCCTACCTCGAGATATGCGTCAATAGGCATAGCTCCTCCAGAGCAAAAGATCCTGCGGACGTGGCGCCCGGGACCTGTAGATGGCGCTCAGACCGTTATGCCGGCCAGCATGGTGCCGATATCGTCGAACAGCTTGTTGAGCGAGGTGTCCAGGGCAGTGGCCCCGGCGATGATTGCCACACCGACAAGTCCGGCGATCAGCCCGTATTCGATGGCGGTCACGCCGCTCTCGTCATCGACAAGCGTTTTAACTGCGGAGATGAACTTACTCATGACATGCTCCAATAAGGAAGATCAATGAAAACAGCGCTGGCCGAACAAGGCTGTCCACAAACCGTCCAGGCTACTGTCTTGCAGCAAAAAGACCCTCCGGCAAAAGCGCCAGGAGGGTCTTGCACATCAGGTGTTACACAGTCACACCCACTTTGGTACCGATGTCACCGAACAGCTTGCCCAGTTTGCTACCCAGGGCAGTCGCGCCGACAATGATCCCGACACCGACCAGCGCAGCGATCAGGCCGTACTCGATGGCCGTCACACCGTTCTCGTCAGCAACGAAGTCTTTGACTGCGGAGATGAAGTTGCTCATGATTTACTCCCATATGGTAGGTTAGTAAGTACAAACCTGGCCGGATGTACTACTTGTTGCTTTCTGCGGCTTGCTGCTCCGCGTTGGCCAGTGAGTTCACTATAGGAGATGATGCCGTACGGCAAGTTGACTACACGCAAGTTTTCCATAGAGCACTATTTCTTGTCGATTAGAATCACTCACCCCTTGTCAGGGGGAGCCAGCTCGCCATGATTCTTGCGAAAATCCCTTGAGGACAAAAAAATTGCTTTTGCATAATTGCATAGAATACAAAAAGCCTATATGCTGTTTCGCTTGCTCTTTGTGACATGCCAGATACCTGCGAACGCGACGGCGTCTGCTCCGAGCCGGCAGGTCGGTGGATTACATTGCTGAGAACGACATGGACTCGCTTCTGAAACACATGGTGGACATGACCGGCCACCGCGATCACGCGATGCTCGACATTTCCGTGATTTCGGCAGTGCAGGAACTGGCCGGCGCCGCGCAGACGCGCATCCTGAGCATTGCCACCGTGGCTGGACAGCAGTACCTGCGTTCTCGTGCATCGATCCAGGCCGGCGGCGAAGCGCGTCTGGAAGACGTCCACGAAGGCGTTCTCGGCGAACCCCTGAGCCCGGAACTGGCGCGCTGCCTGGTCGAACACCGCACCAGCGCCGAAGAGTCCGGCGTCGATGGCAGCCGTATCCTGTGGCTGCCGATCTGGTTCGGCGACAAGGCCAGCACCTGCCTGGAGCTGCGCAACGACCAGCCCTTCAGCAGCGATACCATCCACACCGTCGGCGGCATCGTCGGCGTCTACCGCAATTTCCAGAACCTGCTGGACTACAGCGAGCGCGACTCGCTCACCGGCCTGCTCAACCGCAAGACCTTCGACGACCAGCTGGCGCGCATGCTGCACAGCACCCACGAACAGGATCCGCGCCTGCCCGGCACGGCCGAGCGGCGCCAGCTGCATGGTCCGGAAAAGCAGTGGCTGGCGGTGGTCGACGTCGACCACTTCAAGGCCGTCAACGACAAGTTCGGCCACCTGTACGGCGACGAGGTGCTGATCCTGATCGCCAACCTGCTGCAGTCGTCGTTCCGGGTCCAGGATCGGGTGTTCCGCTTCGGCGGCGAGGAATTCGTGGTGTTATTGCGCTCGACCACGCTGGAAAACGCATGGAAGATCATCGAACGCTTCCGCACCAATGTCGAGAACCACGAGTTTCCGCAGGTGGGCCGGGTGACGGTCAGCGTGGGGTTTGTCAGCATCAGCGCCTACGAATCGCCGGTGGTGACCCTGGGTCACGCCGACCAGGCGCTGTACTACGCCAAGAGCAATGGCCGCAACCAGGCCTGCCACTACGACGACCTGGTCTCGCACGGTGTGCTGCAGGCGGTGGCGTCGAACGACACCGCCGAATTCTTCTGAATTCTTTTAAATGAATGCCGCCGCGTTGGCTACGCCAGCGCCATGAAGCGCATCGGGTCCACCTTCCACTTCTCGGGCGATTCGTGGCGCACGATCTTGTCGCCGCCGCCGAAGCCGAGGCCGCGCGACAGGTCGACCGTTTCCGGCTTGATGTAGATCTGGCTCTTGGTGCTGAAGAACACGTTGACCTTCGGCGTCAGCAGGCTGGTCTCGTGCGGCTCGACCACCACACCCAGGCGGCCCGATTCCAGCAGCACCATGGTGCCGACCGGGTAGATGCCGACACAGCGCATGAACTCCTGGGTCAGCGTGGGATTGAAGTGGAACTTGCTCCACTCGTACATCTTGCGCAGCGCTTCCGCCGCCGGCATGCCCTTGTGATAGCAGCGGTCGGCCGTGATCGCGTCGTAGACGTCGACGATGGCGGCCATCTGCGCCAGCTCGCTGATCTGCTCGGCGCCCTGGCGGTCCGGATAGCCGGTGCCGTCGCGCCGCTCGTGGTGGTGCAGCGTGATGTCGAGCGGGATCGCGCCGATTTCCGGCGAACGGCGCAGGATCTCGTAGCCGTCGCGCGGATGGCGGCGCACGATGTCGAACTCTTCGTCGGTCAGGCGGCCGGGCTTGTTCAGGATATGGTCCGGCACCAGCGCTTTACCGGTATCGTGCAGCAGGCCGCCGATGCCGGCCTGGTAGATGGTCTCGTCATCCATCTTGCGCGAGCGGCAGAACGCGACCAGCAGCGTGCACACGCTGACCGAATGCAGGAAGGTGTAGTCGTCCTTGTTCTTGATGTACGACAGGCCCAGCAAGGCGCTGGCGTTGCGCAGGATGGAAGCCGTGATGTTCTCGACCACCGGCGACACCTTGTCCACCTCCACCGCCTTGCCCAGGCGCGCATCCTGCATCACGGTCTTCACCAGGCCCGCGGCCTGGCGGCGGATCGCGACGGCGCGGTCGAACTCCTCGGCCAGCGTGGTGCGCAGCGGCGCCACCGGCTTGGCTGCGATCGCCGCCACTTCCGCCTCCACCACTGCCGCCGCTTCCTCGACGGTCGGCGCATCGCCCACGTCCAGGCCTTTGCTGCAATCGATGGTCACGCCGCGGATGCCGGCATGCAGGACCTTGCGGACCTCGTCTTCGGTGGTGATGACGAAGCGGTTTCGGACGAAGGGATGCTCCATCCAGCCGCAATCGAGGTCATGGATGGCCATCCCCACGCGAAGCTGTGAGGAATCGATTTTCTTAAGCATGGGGATAAAACAGGGGGTATGTTAATCTCGCCGCGTTTCGACGCGCTTTCAGTATAGCAACTGTTCAGCTACCCAGTTGCCTCAAGTAAATTTTATTACCTATTTGTGTATCCTTAAAGATACATCCATTTCTTTATGGAACTTCGTCAGCTCCGCTACTTCGTTGCCATCGTCGATCACGGCTCACTCTCGCGTGCGGCGCTGGTGCTGCACGTGGCGCAGCCGGCGCTGACCCAGCAGTTGCGCCAGCTCGAGGGCGAACTCGGCGCACAACTGCTGCACCGCTCGGCGCAGGGCGTGGTCAGCACCGATGCCGGCAAGGTCTTCTACGAACATGCGCTGGCGATCCTGAAGCAGGTCGCCGATGCGCAGGCGGCCGTCACCCAGTCGGCCGAGCGGCCATCCGGCAGCGTCACGCTCGGCCTGCCGCACAGTATCTCGGGCGCGCTGGCCCTGCCCCTCTTGACCGCAATCCGCCAACGCTATCCCGAAATCACCCTGCAGCTGACCGAGGAACTGACCGGCAACCTCGCCGAGCAGCTGCGCGCCGGCCGCGTCAACCTCGCCGTGCTGCTCGACGACGGCCAACTGGCCAGCTTCGCCACCACCCCGCTGGTCGAGGAAGAATTGCGCTTCATCTGCCGTGCCGATGCGCCCTGGGCCGAAGGCCGCGACAGCCTGAGCCTGGCCGAGGCGCTGGAAGCGACCCTGATCCTGCCCGGCCTGCAGCACGGCGTGCGTCCGCGTATCGAGAGCACGGCGCGCACCGCCGGCCTGCACACGCGCGACGTCATCGAGATCAACTCGATCGCGATCCTGAAATCGGCGATCCTCGCCGGCATGGGCGCGACCATCCTGCCGGTGGCGCCGGTGCAGGCAGAAGTCGAGCGCGGGGCGATGCGCGCCCTCTCCATCCACAGCCCGTCGATCGCGCGCACGGTGGCGCTGTGCACTTCGAAGAACATCCCGCTGACCAACGCCGCAGCCGCCGTCAGCCCCCTGGTCGCGCAAGTGGCGGCGGAGCTGTGCGCCAGCGGCGCCTGGATCGGCGCACGGGCGCTGGCCGCGTCTTAAGTAGCCATCATTTTTTCTTATACCCCCATCCCCATTTCGTATTTCCGTATACGTCAGCTTGTCTCTACACTGCCGGCCAAAGCTAAAAAAGCATAATCCGGTCCGTTTCAGCCAGCGCCTACCCGGCGCGACGCCCGCCACGGTCCTACCTGAACACCATTTGGAGACTTCATGCCTGACACCATCCTGGGCCAGGGCGCGCCTGCGCCTGCCACGCCTGCCGCTCCCGCTACCCCCGTCCTGAAAGACGTCAGCCTCGACGACAAGTACACGGCCACCGCCGGCAAGATCTTCCTGTCCGGGATCCAGGCGCTGGTGCGCCTGCCGATGATCCAGAAGATCCGCGACGAAGCCGCGGGCCTGGACACGGCCGGCTTCATCTCGGGCTACCGCGGTTCGCCGCTCGGCGGCCTCGATGAAAACCTGTGGAAGGCCAAGGGGCACCTGGAAGCGAAGAGCATCCAGTTCGTGCCGGGCGTGAATGAAGACCTGGCCGCGACCGCCGTCTGGGGCACCCAGACCGTCGACCTGATCGGCCCGGCCAAGCACGACGGCGTGTTCGCCATGTGGTATGCCAAGGGCCCGGGCGTGGACCGCTGCGGCGACGTTTTCAAGCACATGAACCACGCCGGCACCGCGAAACACGGCGGCGTGCTGCTGGTAGCCGGCGACGACCACGGCGCCTACTCCTCGACCCTGCCGCACCAGTCGGACCACATCTTCGCCGCCTGCATGATCCCGGTGCTCTACCCGTCGAACGTGCAGGAATACCTGGACCTGGGCGTGCACGGCTGGGCGATGTCGCGCTACGCCGGCGTGGCCGTGGCCTTCAAGGCGCTGGCCGATACCGTCGAATCGAGCGCCTCGGTCGATGCCGATCCGTTCCGCGTCGACGTGAAACTGCCGCAGGACTTCGCGATGTCGGAAGGCGGCCTGAATACGCGCCTGTCGTCGGTGCCGCTGGGCCAGCAGGCGCGCACCCAGGAAGCGCTGATGCAGGACTACAAGATCTACGCGGCCCTGGCCTACGCCCGCGAAAACAAGCTGAATCGCGTCACGATCGACAGCCCGGACGCCAAACTCGGCATCATCGCGTCCGGCAAATCCTATGTCGACGTGCTGGAAGCGCTGGAAGAACTGGGCATCGACGAAGCGATGGCAGCCCAGGTCGGCCTGCGCCTGTACAAGGTCGCGATGATCTGGCCGCTGGAACCGGAGGGCGTGCGCGAATTCGCCCAGGGCCTGGAAGAGATCCTGGTGGTCGAAGAAAAGCGCCAGGTCGTCGAATACCAGCTCAAGGAACAGCTGTATAACTGGCGCGACGACGTCCGTCCGCACATCGTCGGCAAGTTCGACGACAAGGGCGAGTGGGTCTCGCCGCGCGGCGAATGGCTGCTGCCCCCTAAAGCCGATTTCTCGGTCGCGCAAGTCGCGCGCGTGATCGCCGGCCGCATCGCCCGCCTGAACCTGGAAGACCGTACGCGCGACCTCATTAAAGCGCGCCTGGCCTTCCTGGAAGCCAAGGATGCGGTGCTGATGAAAGCCGTGACGACGCCCTTCCGCCCGGCCTTCTACTGCTCCGGCTGCCCGCACAATACCTCGACCAAGGTGCCGGATGGTTCCTTCGCGCTGGCCGGCATCGGCTGCCACGTGATGGCGACCTCGATCTACCCGGAGATGAACAAGCTGACCACCCACATGGGCGGTGAAGGCACGCCCTGGATCGGCCAGGCCGCGTTCTCGAAAGTGCCGCACGTATTCCAGAACCTGGGCGACGGCACCTACTTCCACTCGGGTTACCTGGCCATCCGCGCGGCGATCGCCGCCAAGGTCAACATCACCTACAAGATTCTGTATAACGACGCGGTCGCGATGACCGGCGGCCAGCCGGTCGACGGCGTGACCTCGGTGCCGCTGATCGCCCAGCAGATGGCGGCCGAAGGCGTCAAACGCATCGCCCTCGTCACCGAAGACCTGTCCCGCTACGAAGACCGCTCGGCGCTGCCGGAACTGGTCACCATCCACGACCGCAAGCACATGGACGACATCCAGCGCGAACTGCGCGAGCTGCCGGGCGTGACGGTCCTGATCTACGACCAGACCTGCGCCGCCGAAAAGCGCCGCCGCCGCAAGGCAGGGGCGCACGGAGCCCGTGCCGGCGAGTTCCCGGACCTGAACAAGCGGATGGTGATCAACGAAGCCGTGTGCGAAGGCTGCGGCGATTGCGGCGTGCAGTCGAACTGCGTCTCGATCCTGCCGAAGGAAACGGAATTCGGCCGCAAGCGCGCCATCGACCAGTCGTCCTGCAACAAGGACTACTCGTGCGCCAAAGGCTTCTGCCCGAGTTTTGTGACCGTCGAAGGCGGTACGCTCAAGAAGAACAAGGCCGGCGTCGCGAAAGAAGGCACGGACGATGGCTGGGACACCCTGCCGGCGCCGGCGCTGCCGTCGATCGCTGCGCCGTACAACATCCTGATCAACGGCATCGGCGGCACCGGCGTGATCACCGTCGGCGCGCTGATGGGCATGGCGGCCCACCTCGAGGGTAAAGGCGCGTCGGTGCTGGACATGACCGGCATGAGCCAGAAGAACGGTTCCGTCACCTCGCACGTGAAGATCGCCGAGACGCCGGAGCGCCTGCGCGCCCAGCGCATCGCCACCGGCGAAGCCGACCTGGTGCTGGGCTGCGACATGCTGACCGCCGGCGCCTCCGACGCGATCTCGAAGATGCGCCCGGGCCGCACCACGGTCGTGGTCAATCTGCACGAGCAGCCGACCGGCACCTTCGCCCAGCAGAGAGACTGGGAATTCCCGGCCGCGCAGGTGCGTTCGCTGATCGCGGAAGCCGTGGGCGGCGAATCCGGTGTCGACTTCATCGACGCTACCAAACTAGCGACTGCACTGATGGGCGACTCGATCGCCGCCAACCTGTTCATGATGGGTTACGCCTGGCAGAAGGGCCTGATTCCGCTGTCGGAAGCCTCGCTGCTGCGCGCGATCGAACTGAACGGCGTGGCCGTCGCCTCGAACAAGCGCAGCTTCCTGTGGGGTCGCCGTGTCGCCATCGACCTGAAACGCGTCGAGAAGACCGCCACCCCTGCGCAGGCCATCGTCGTGCAGATGCCGCAGAGCCTGGACAGCGTGATCAAGAAGCGCGTCGAGTTCCTGACCGGCTACCAGAACGCCGCCTATGCCACGCAGTACCTGGAACTGGTCGACAAGGTGCGCAAGCTCGAAGCGGCCCAGAACCTGGGCAGCAAGTTGTCGATGGCGGTGGCGAAGTCCTACTTCAAGCTGATGGCCTACAAGGACGAGTACGAAGTGGCGCGCCTGTACACCGACGGCCGTTTCGTCGAGCAGCTGAAAAGCCAGTTCGAAGGCGACGTCAAGCTCAAGTTCAACCTGGCGCCGCCGCTGTTCGCGAAGAAGGATGCCAAGGGCCATCTCGTCAAAGCCGAATTCGGTTCGTGGATGTTGGGCGCTTTTAAACTGCTGGCCAAGCTGAAAGGCCTGCGCGGCGGCGCCTTCGACCTGTTCGGCTACACCGCCGAGCGCAAGATGGAGCGCGCCCTGATTGCCGAATACCGTGGGATGATCGAAGGCGTGCTGCGCTCGCTGGATGCGTCGACCTATGCGACGGCGGTCGAGCTGGCTGCGCTGCCGGAACAGATCCGCGGCTTTGGCCACGTCAAGGAAAAGGCGGTGGCCGAGTACCGTGCACGGATCGACGAACTGCTCAGCGGCAACGTCAAGAAACGCGCTGCTTGATCAACCGGTAACGTCATTCCCGCGGAAGCGGGAATCCATACTGAAGCAGCGTATCTGCACACTCAGCATGGGTTCCCGTTTTCACGGGAACGACGGCGTTCTGCATTCTTGACGTTTACGTTAACGTCATATACCGTACCAAGAACTCCTGTTCGCTTCCGCAATCTCAAGGAACACCATGAACGACATCACCCCCGCCGCCAAGCTCGAACTGCCGGAGCAGCCGCAACTGGCCAATAAAGTGCGTTTCGTGACCGCAGCCTCGCTGTTCGACGGCCATGATGCCTCGATCAACATCATGCGCCGCATCCTGCAGTCGAACGGCGCCGAGGTCGTGCACCTGGGCCACAACCGCTCGGTCGACGAAGTCGTCACCGCGGCCCTGGCCGAGGACGTGCAGGGCATCGCCATTTCCAGCTACCAGGGCGGCCACGTCGAATATTTCAAATACATGATCGACCTGCTGCGCCAGCGCGGCGGCACCCATATCAAGGTGTTCGGCGGCGGCGGCGGCGTGATCGTGCCGTCGGAAATCGAAGAACTGCATGCCTACGGCGTGACCCGCATCTTCAGTCCGGAAGACGGCCAGCGCATGGGCCTGGTCGGCATGATCCGCTCGATGCTGGAAACCTGTGACATCGACCTCTCGACCTATTCGCCGACCTCGCTCGAGCCGCTGCAGCTAGGGCCGATCGCCCAGCGCCACCGTCCGCTGGCCCAGCTGATCACGGCGCTCGAAAACGGTAAAGCTTCCGCCGAGCTGCGCAAGCAGATCGTCGATGCGGCCGAAGGTTTATCGGTGCCGGTACTCGGCATTACCGGTACCGGCGGCGCCGGTAAATCCTCGCTGACCGATGAACTGATCCGCCGCATCCGCCTCGACCAGAACGACCGCATCAACATCGCGGTGGTGTCGATCGATCCGTCGCGCCGCAAGTCGGGCGGCGCCCTGCTGGGCGACCGCATCCGCATGAATGCGATCAACCCGTGGAACGGTCAATCCCGCGTGTTCATGCGCTCTCTCGCGACGCGCGAAGCCGGTTCCGAGATTTCGCAGGCGCTGCCGGAAGTGATCGCCGCCTGCAAAGTGGCCGGTTTTGATCTCGTCATCGTCGAGACTTCCGGCATCGGCCAGGGCGACGCCGCGATCGTGCCGCACGTCGACCTGTCGATGTACGTGATGACCCCGGAATTCGGCGCCGCTTCCCAGCTCGAAAAGATCGACATGCTGGATTTTGCGGATTTCATCGCGATCAACAAGTTCGACCGCAAGGGCGCCCAGGATGCGCTGCGCGACGTGGCGAAGCAGTACCAGCGCAACCGCGAACTGTGGTCGCAGAGCCCGGACCAGATGCCGGTGTTCGGCACCCAGGCATCGCGCTTCAACGACGACGGCGTGACCGCCCTGTACCACGGCCTGCTGCCGGCGCTGGCGCAACGCGGCCTGAAAGTCGAGTCGTCGAAGCTGGAAAAGCCGGCCCAGAAACACTCGAGCGGCAAGAACGTGATCGTGCCGCCCGCACGCACCCGTTACCTGGCCGAGATCGCCGACACCGTGCGCGGCTACCACCGCAACGTGTCCAGGCAGGTGAAACTGGCGCGCGAACGCCAGCAGCTGACGGAGACCAAGCGCATGCTGGCGGCCGCCAACCGCGAAGTGATCCTGGACGACCTGATCACCGAGCGTGACGGCGCCATGGATGCCGGCGCCCGCAAGCTGCTGGCCATGTGGCCGGACATGCAGGCGGCCTACGCCGGCGACGATTACGTCGTCAAAATCCGCGACAAGGAAATCCGCACCAAACTGGTGCAAACGACGCTGTCCGGCACCAAGATCCGCAAGGTCGCGCTGCCGAGGTACGAAGACCATGGCGAAGTGCTGCGCTTCCTGATGCTGGAAAACGTGCCGGGCTCCTTCCCGTTCACGGCTGGCGTGTTCGCCTTTAAACGCGAGGGCGAAGACCCGACCCGCATGTTCGCCGGCGAAGGCGACGCCTTCCGCACCAACCGCCGCTTCAAACTGGTCTCGACCGGCATGGACGCGAAGCGCCTGTCGACCGCCTTCGATTCCGTCACCCTGTACGGCGCCGACCCGGCCCTGCGTCCCGACATCTACGGCAAAGTCGGCAACTCCGGCGTGTCGATCGCGACCCTGGACGACATGAAGGTGCTGTACGACGGTTTCGACCTGTGCAGCCCGAGCACCTCGGTCTCGATGACCATCAACGGCCCGGCCCCGACCATCCTGGCGATGTTCATGAACACCGCCATCGACCAGCAGATCGACAAGTTCGTGGCGGATAACGGCCGCCAGCCGACCGACGACGAAGCCGCCAAGATTCGCGAATGGGTGCTGGCCAACGTGCGCGGCACCGTGCAGGCCGACATCCTGAAGGAAGACCAGGGCCAGAACACCTGCATCTTCTCGACCGAGTTCTCGCTGAAGGTGATGGGCGACATCCAGGAATACTTCGTGCACCACCAGGTCCGCAATTTCTATTCCGTGTCGATCTCGGGCTATCACATCGCCGAAGCCGGCGCGAACCCGATCTCGCAGTTGGCGTTCACGCTGTCGAACGGCTTCACTTTTGTGGAAGCCTATCTGGCGCGCGGCATGCACATCGACGACTTCGCCCCGAACCTGTCCTTCTTCTTCTCGAACGGCATGGACCCGGAATACACGGTGCTGGGCCGCGTGGCGCGCCGCATATGGGCGGTGGCGATGCGCGACAAGTACGGCGCCAACGACCGCAGCCAGAAGCTGAAGTACCACGTGCAAACGTCCGGCCGCTCGCTGCACGCGCAGGAGATCGACTTCAACGACATCCGCACCACGCTGCAGGCGCTGATCGCGATCTACGACAACTGCAACTCGCTGCACACCAACGCCTACGACGAAGCGATCACCACGCCGACCGACGAATCCGTACGGCGCGCGTTAGCCATTCAATTGATCATCAACCGCGAATGGGGTCTGGCCAAGAACGAGAACCCGAACCAGGGTTCCTACATCATGGAAGAGCTGACCGACCTGGTCGAGGAAGCCGTGCTGCAGGAGTTCGAACGCATCGCCGAGCGCGGCGGCGTGCTGGGCGCGATGGAAACCGGCTACCAGCGCGGCAAGATCCAGGAAGAGTCGATGCTGTACGAGCACAAGAAGCACGACGGCTCGCTGCCGATCATTGGCGTCAACACCTTCCGCAACCCGAAAGGCGCGGAAGCCCCGGCCACCATCGAGCTGGCCCGTTCCACCGACGACGAGAAGCAGTCGCAGCTGACGCGCCTGGAAGCCTTCCACCAGCGCCATGCCGCGCAAGCGCCGGCCGCCCTGGCCGCGCTGCAGCAGGCCGCGATCGACAACGAAAACGTGTTCGCGCGCCTGATGGACGCCGTGCGCGTCTGCTCGCTGGGCCAGATCACGACCGCGCTGTTCGAGGTCGGCGGGCAGTATCGCCGTAATATGTAATCGGCTGCTGACGCCTTTTACACCCGCATACCGATGCTTCGTGTATGCGGGTGTTGTGTTTTTTGAACGTGTGTTAGCATCTGTCAACACCTAGGATAAAATCTTATCCTTAGGAAGGTGTCGGCAGAATGCGATCATGAAAAAAGAATTTTCGATTTATCTGGACCTGGTTCGCTTCGTTGCCGCAGCACTGGTTTTTATCGCTCACTCCAACGATCGCCTGGTCATTTCCCAGCAGCTCCTCTTTGCCGGTCATGCGCGCGCAGCAGTGATCGTGTTTTTCATTCTGTCCGGTTATGTGATCTCCTACATCACGGCCGAGCGTGAAAAAACTGCGCTGACTTACTGGTCGAGCCGCCTGTCGCGCTTTTATTCTCTGGTGATCCCGGCGCTCTGCCTGACGCCTCTGCTCGACATGATCGGCCAGTCGATCATGCCCGAGATGTACGTGGGACGCACGACCACCGATTTCGGCTGGTTCCGTTTTCTTATCAGCCTCGGGTACCTGAACGAGATATGGACCATGTCCATCATGCCGTTTTCGAACGTGCCTTTCTGGTCGCTCTGTTACGAGATGTCCTACTACGCCCTGTTTGCTGCCGTCGCCTTTACAGCAGGGAAAGTCCGGATGTGGCTCGTGTTGGGTCTGTGCCTGCTGATCGGCCCGAAAATCCTCTTGTTGGCGCCGATCTGGGCATTCGGCGTCGTCTTGCACCGATGGAAGGCACTGGAAAACCTGCCGGTCTGGTTTTGCTGGGCGCTGTTTTCGTTTTCGGTGGGCGGCTACTGGCTGTTCCAGCACTATCAGATGACGGAGTACGGAATACACCTGCTGCAGCAGGTGGCCGGCGCCAAATGGGACCGGCTGGCATCCTTTTCGCGTCCTTTCATAACGGATTACCCGCTGGCCCTGATCGTTTCGGCCAACTTCATCGGTTTCCGGGGGATTGCGCCGGCATTCCGTCCGCTATTGCTGACCTTCGAGCGTCCGATCCGCTGGATCGCCGCCTTCACCTTTCCGTTGTACGTATTGCACCAGCCTTTCCTGCTGTTTTACGCAGCCTTATTACGCGGCGATCCCAGCAAGCCCTTGTTCTATCTCAGCGTCGCCACATGCACTCTGCTAAGCGTAGGCGTGATCGGTCACGTCGTCGACCGTAAGCGCTACCGTCTCAGGAACTGGATCGAGCATCGCCTGAAAGCGCTGACCTCGACGCCCTGGTGGCAAAAACGCATTTCGACCATCATCCGTTCCCGTCCACTGGGTATTTGACAGGTAGCCGTCGCCGCCGGGCCGGGCTCGGGATTGGGCGGCGCCAATCGGGCGAAGGTGAAAAAATCCTTGTGGTAACATCAACAAATTATTTTGAGTAAGATGATGCGAACACGAGTCTCCATTACGATCGACACTGAATTCAGTATTGGCGGCGCTTTCGCCGACGCATCACGTCTCCCGATTGCCGAACAAAACGTCTGGTGCAACATCAACGGCCGTTCGGAAGGCCTGGGCTTCATGCTCGATACATTTCGCCGTCACCAGGTGCAAGCCACCTTCTTTGTAGAGACCGTCCAGCGCTTCTATTTCAAGGACGATCCGATGCGCGCGATCGCCCGGCAGATTCACGCCGAGGGCCACGAAGTCGAGTTGCACTCCCACCCCTGCTGGTCGCTGTTCGCCCACGAGGACTGGCGCGAACGCGCACGCACTGCCCGCGCGCCCGACAATTTTCATGGACGCGAGCTGGAGGACACGGTGCGCTTGCTCCAGCAAGGCATCGACACCTTCCGCGACTGGGGTTTGCCGGCGCCGCGGGCTTTCCGCAGCGGTAACCTGCAGCACGATGAAAACCTGTTCAAGGCCTTGGCCAGGGTCGGCATTCCCTACAGCTCGAATGTCGCCGTGCCGGTTTTTCACACCGGGAATCCCGACTATGCACTCTACAGCGGCACCCATGAGCGCCATGGCGTACTCGAGTGCCCGGTGCTGTCCTACTCCGACTGGAAGGTGGGACCGCGCAAACACATGAAGGCGCTGACCATTGCCGGCACCAGTTTCGCGGAAACCCGTGTCCTGCTGGACAAGGCCCAGGCCGCCGGCATTCCGCTGGTCGTGATTCTGACCCATCCTTTCGAATACGTGCAAAGAGCCGACCATACCTATCACCGTACGCGGCGCCACGCACTGACCCAGCAGCGTTTGACCCAGCTGTGTGCTTACCTGAAGGACAACAGCGACCGCTTCGATGCCTGCGGCATGGTGCGCGCCGCCGACGATCCGGCCTGCCGCGACGAACGCAATCTACTGTTGAGCAGCCCGATCTGGCGCAGCGTGCCCAGGATGGGCATGCAAGTCGCCTACGACCGCTATGGCCGCTGGGCGCTCGCTAATTCAACACCTCTCGCCTCATGAAAAACTGGATCAACCGCCGTTTCGGCACCTGGCGCGGCCTGGTGCGCCTGCTGCTTGCCGACGCCGAGCTGGCAACCGGGCGCCTGCGCCCTTTCATGCTGCACAATCCCGAATCGGTACGCCGCGTGGTGTTCGTCTGCCTCGGCAATATCTGCCGCAGTGCGTACGCTCACTACATCGCCGCCGACTGCGGACTGCCGGTCGCCTCGTTCGGCCTGCGGACGCATACCGGCGGCTCCTCTCCCGCATCGGCGGTGGCGGCGGCAGGCCGGCGCAAGGTCGACATGACAGCCCACCACGCCCTTGACTGGAAGGATTTCAAGCCCCAGCCGGGCGATCTCTACCTGGTGATGGAAGTCCGCCAGGCGCACGAACTGCGGCGCCGTCTGGGCCCGCGCAGCGACGTGCAGGTCTGCCTGCTCGGAATGTGGTGCAAGCCCGTCATGCCGCATCTGCATGATCCCTATTCCCTGAGCGACGATTATTTCGACACCAGTTTCCGCCGCGTCGAGCAGGCCGTGCGCAATCTTGCAGCCGCCTTGCCGCACCTGAAGCGCAGCGAAGCCGCCGTCCATGCCGATGACAGGAGGGTTGGATGAAGCCGTCGCTGCCTGCCGTCGTCCTCGGCATCGATACGCCGATCGGGCTGACCGTGATCCGCGACCTGGGCAGCCACGGCGTACCGGTGATCGGCATCGCCCGCAAACACGATGCCCTCGGCATGCATTCGCGCTATCTCAGCCGCGGTCTGGTGCGTCCAGGCACCCCGGATGCCCTGATCGAGCAGCTCGTCAAGCTTGGCGAGGAGCTGGGCCAGGCTTGCCTGTTTGCGATCTCCGAAGGCGATATCGATCTGCTGAACCGCCATCGCGCGCGTCTTGGCGCCTTCAAGCTGGCGTTCGCCGACGAGCGCCGCATGGCCAGCGTGCTGGACAAGGCCCAGACCTATGCCGCCGCCGCCAGGGTCGGCGTGCGCACGCCGCGCACCGAACTGCCGTCCAGCATGGCCGAGGCGGAACGGGCCAGCGCCGTGCTGCGCTACCCGGTCGTGCTCAAGTGGGCCAACCCGCACGAGGCCAACCGCTTGCTGGCGCCGCTCGGCATCGTGCCCGACAAGATGCGGTATTGCCACTCGGCGCAGGAACTGCTGGACTACCTGCGCCCTTTCGAACCGGCGAACACCTATCCGCTGATCCAGGAATACTGCCCGGGCCTCGGGCTCGGCCAGTTCATCCTCATGAAGGATGGCCAGCCGCGCTCCACCTTCCAGCACCTTCGCCTGCACGAATGGCCGCCGGAAGGCGGGTTTTCCAGCATGTGCGAATCCCTGCCGCCGGATGCCCATCGCGAACTGATGGAAAAATCGGTCGCGCTGCTGCGCGAACTCGACTGGGAAGGCGTGGCCATGGTCGAGTACCGCTACGACCCGAAGACCGGTGAAGCGGCGCTGATGGAGATCAACGGCCGCTTCTGGGGCAGCCTGCCGCTCGCCTGGCACGCCGGCGCCGGCTTCCCGATGCTGTGCTACCGCCAGTTCGGCCTGGGCGAAACGGTGAACCAGCAGACCTACCGCGCCGGCGTCCGTTGCCGCTTCATGGTGCCGGAGACCAAGCGCTTGTTACGCATCCTGTTTCAGCAGGACCGCATTGCAGACCGTAGTCTGAAGTTTGCACGCCTGCCCGAGCTGTTCGGCTATCTGCTCGACTTCATCCGCCCCGGCAGCCGTTATTATGTGTTCGACCGGCGCGACCCGCGTCCCTTCTTCGGCGACCTGGCCCAAATGGCCGGCCTGTCGCGCAAGGCGCCAAAGCGTACCGCCGTTCCTGCCGCTGCGCGCTACCTCGACAAGGATCAGGCGAACGGCTGAGCTTTTCCAGGACCACCACGGAGCCACGCATGCCGATCAAGCCAGAACAACTTGCCGCCCTGATGCGGGAAGTCGAGCAGGAAGATCCCATCGATTTCGCCGACCTGCCCTTCCCCGAGGACGACCTGCGCGAGCTGGTCGCCAACCATCTGTGCGAGATGGCGGCGTCGATGGAAAAATTCAGCACCGAAGACCGCCTGATGACCCTGCTGGCGGTGTCGGCCAAGCTGGTCCTCGAAAACCTGGTGCTGCACGTGCAGCTGCTGCGCCGCCACGGCATCCCCGCCGGCGAAAATGTGGACGCCTTGTTGAGCCGCCTGCGCAACAACGACAAGAAGTAAACGACGCACCTGAGCCACAAAGTCGTTTGATTTAACACAATTACCTATTGTGTTAATGGCAGGCAGATTTCTTCGGGTATGATTGACTTTCGCTAATTTTCTGTGCAGACAGATTTGTTTGCACCGGCCGATTTTTTGAGGAAAACATGCCGCGTAAAGTCAACAAGGGAGCCCTTCGCACCGCTCTCGTCACTGGCGCCATCATCGTCAGCGCCGCCCTGGGCGGCTGCAACCGCAGCAAGCCAACCGAACAGCTCCTGGCAGATGCCAAGCAATACCAGCAAAAGGGCGAAACCAAGGCGGCAATGATCGAGCTGAAGAACGCCGTCGCCAACAGCCCGGAGAACGGTGAAGCGCGCCTGGCGCTCGGCATCCTGCATGCCGATACCGGCGACTTCGTGTCGGCGGAAAAAGAACTGCGCAAGGCGCTGTCGCTCGGCATCGACAAGAAGCGCGCCCTGCCCTCGCTGGCGCGCTCGCTCGAACAGCAGGGCAAGTTCAAGGACATGCTGGACACGGTCACGCCCGAAGCGGCGGCCGGCTCGGCCGAGCTGCTAACCCTGCGCGGCAATGCCTATCTCGACATGAACGATGTCGAGAAGGCCAAGGAAGCCTATGAGCAGGCGGCCAAGCTGCAGCCCGACAACGGCAACGTGCTGATCGGCATGGCCCGCCTGGCGCTATACCAGAAGGACACCGCGGCCGCCGAAAACTATGCCGACCAGGCCGTCAAGAAAGATCCGAAAAACAGCGAGGCCTGGATGTTCAAGGGCTCTCTCGCGCGCGGCGAAGGCAAGATGCCGGAAGCGCTGGCTGCCTTCACCCAGGCCTCGGTCGTCAAGCCCGACCACCGCACCGCGCACATCGAAAAGGCGCTGGCCGAGATCAACCTCAAAAAATTCGACGACGCCAAGGCCGACCTCGACACGGCGCGCAAGCTCACGCCGGGCAGCCTGCAGCTGGCCTACACCCAGGGCCTGCTCGACTTCACCCGCGGCCAGCACAAGGCGGCGCTGGAATCCGTACAAAAAGTGCTCAAGAGCGCGCCCGAACATATGCCGAGCATCCTGCTGGCCGGTGCGATCGAGCTGAACCTGGGCGCCTACCAGCAAGCCGAGCAGCACCTGCGCAAATACCTGGAAGCGGCGCCGGAGAACACCTATGCGCGCAAGCTGCTGGCTCAGGCCCAGCTGCAGACCGCCCCGTCCGAAGCCCTGGCCACCCTGGCGCCGGCCCTGAAGAATCCGTCCGACGACCCGCACCTGCTGGCGCTGGCCGGCGAGAGCTACCTGCGCACCCAGGACTTCGGCAACGCCACCACCTACCTCGAAAAAGCGTCGGCGCTGGCGCCGAAGGTCGCTGCACTGCACACTTCGCTCGGCATGTCCAAGCTCAAGCAGGGCGACCAGGCCAAGGCCCTGAGCGAACTCGAACTCGGCGCTTCGCTCGACACCAGTTCGCCGAAGGGCGGCATGGCGCTGGTGCAGGCCGAGCTGTCGATGAAGAACTACGACAAGGCGCTGGCCGCGGCCCAGAACCTGGTCAAACAGCAGCCCGACAATGCGCAGGTCCACGCCCTGCTGGGCTCGGTCTACACCGCCAAGCAGGACCCGGCCAACGCCCGCGCCGCTTTTGAAAAGGCGATGGCGATCGACCCGACCTTCTTCCCGGCCGCGGCCAACCTGGCCCAGCTCGACCTGAACGCCAAGAAGCCGGCGGATGCGGAAGGCCGCTTCACCGCCATCCTCAAGAAGGATCCGAAAAACGTCAATGCGATGACGGCCCTGGCCGAGCTGGCGAACATGCAGGGCCAGCGCGACAAGGTCACGACCTGGCTCGAGAAGGCCAGCAGCGAGAACCCGGGCGCAGTCGGTCCTGGCGTGCGCCTGGCCAACCATTACCTGCAGACCAAGCAGACGCCGAAGGCGCTGACCCTGGCGCGCAAGCTGCAGACCGAGAACCCGACCGATCCCAGCCTGCTGAACCTGCTGGGCCAGGTGCAGCTGGCCAGCAATGACAGCGCCGCGGCGATCGAGACCTACAGCAAGCTGGTCAACGTGCAGCCGAAGTCGCCCCAGGCCAAGTACCGCCTGGCCGGCGCTTACGCGGTCGCCAAGCGCGACGACGATGCCGCTTCCGAGCTGAAGAAGGCCGTCGCGCTGCAGCCGGACTTCCTGCCGGCGCAGCTGGCGATGGCCGAGCTGGCGATGCGCAAGAAGCGTCCGGACGACGCGCTGGCCATCGCGCGCACGCTGCAGAAGCAGGAACGCAACGCTTCCGCCGGCCTGATGCTCGAAGCCGATCTGCTGCTGCTGCAGAAGAAGATCGACCAGGCCGTGCCGCTGTACGAGAAGGCCCAGGCGGCCCACCCGACCACCCAGGTGGCGCTGACCATTCACCGCCTGCAGAAGCTGAGCGGCAAGGGCCAGAAAGCCGACCAGGAACTGGCGCAGTGGCTCAAGGACCATCCGAACGACGTGCAGGCGCTGATGTATTCGGCCGAGCAGAGCCTGGCCGGCAAGCAGTACCAGCCTGCCGCCGCCCAACTCGAGTACGTCCTGAAGCTGACGCCGAACAATGCACTGGCGCTCAACAACCTGGCCTGGACCTACCAGCAGCTGAACAACCCGAAGGCGCTGGAAACGGCCGAGAAGGCGTACAGCATCGCCGGTAACAACCCGGCCGTGCAGGACACCCTGGGCAGCATCCTGACCGACAAGGGCGACAGCAAGCGTGCGGTCGAGCTGCTGCAGAAGGCGGTGACGATCCTGCCGGAAAACGGCGACATGCAATTGCACCTGGCCCAGGCCCAGGTCAAGAGCGGCGACAAGGCGAATGCGCGCAAGACCCTGGAGAAGCTGTCTGCTGCAAATAAAGGCGAAGCCTCCGCCAAAGCGGCCGCGCTTTTACAGCAAATGTGATATTTCACCGGCGGCGCAAGCCGCCGGTGTCACAAATGGTGTCCTTTCCACACATTTGTTGTCAAACATTCATTTCTTTGTAGAATCTTTACTGCCCTGGTGTTACGATTGTTAAAGAACCCGCGCGCATGCGCAAGATAATTATCGACGTCCTGCGGAGATCGAAGAATGAACAGTTTAACAACTGCTGAGGAATTGAAGAAAGCGTCCTCTGAACCTCAGGACGCACGTTACGATACGCCTCCGAAAGGGGATAGCGAGCTCGACTGTGATACGATCACAGACGTGACTATTAACGAAAAATCATTCGGTATCCGAACCGCGGACACGGATGGGAGACGCAGCTCTGCGAACCTTCTCATCAACAAGATGTATGCGTGGCGCGGTTATTCGGGCACGCATCGTCTGGACGATGACCCGAACCGGATCACCCTTTCGGCTTCCGACCACGGCGAAGTGGTCGGAACGGTCACGCTCGGCATCGACTCCCCGGTCGGTCTGCTGGCCGACGAAGTCTTCAAGGACGAGATCGACCGCTTCCGCGAGCGCGGCGCCAAGGTCTGCGAGATCACCAAGCTCGCCTTCGACCCCAAGGTGCGCTCGAAGGCCGCGCTGGCCTCGCTGTTCCATGTGATGTTCATCTACGGCCGCCGGCTGCACAAGTGCACCGACGTCTTCATCGAAGTCAATCCGCGCCATCGCCGCTTCTACGAGACGATGCTGGGCTTCAAGCGCATGGGCGAACTGCGCATCAACCCGCGCGTCGATGCGCCGGGCTGGCTGCTGTGGAACAGCCTCGACTACGTGCAGGAGCAGATCGAGCGCTACGGCGGCACCAGCGACGCCATCGAGAACGAACGCTCCCTGTTCCCCTACTTCTTCTCCCAGAAGGAAGAAGAAGGTATCGCGCGCCGCCTTACCAACCTCGGTTAATACGCGTTATCGCACCTGGGCTTCAGCCGGCACTTGTTTGCCGGCTTTTTCATGTCGATCCAGGATAGGCACGATCAGCCGGCGCATGAACAGGCCGATACCGCCCCACATCGTGATGAACCACAGCGGCACGCCGCCCGGCGGATTGCCGGGATAGCCCCACTGGCCGCTGTGCACGCCCGTGTATTCGATCAGCGCCCCCAGCAGCACCATATAGCCGGCATAGGCCAGGTCCAGCGGCTCGTGGAACAGCACCAGCCCGACCAGCAGCAGCACGCCCGTCACCGTCAGGAGCGTATTGCCGTCGTGGATGGTCGCGAACGCGGCCGAATAGGCCAGCGCCAGCGCCCATACCACGGCGCGCCGGCCGCCCGGCGCCGGGCCGTTCAGCAGACGCCGCGTGTGCAGCAAATAGAAACCCCACATGAACAGTTCCCAGACCGGCTGCAGAAACACGTCCGGATGCGCGAACATGAAGATGCCCTGCTTCAGGGATGCCCCGTTCATCGCCGTGAAGAAGGCGCAGACGCAGACGTAGAAGATGGCCTCGACCTTGCTGAGCCGGCCGAAGGTCAGGGCCCACAGGACCAGCAATGCGGCCAGCTTGCCGAGATTGGTCGGCACGAAGGCCAGGATCAGCATGACGGCCGGGACCTGGAGAAGAAGACGGGTTCGCATATTCATTTGGCAAGTAAACAATAAAGACGTTGATGTTGTCAATCAGCAAAAGAAAAAGGCCTCCGAAGAGGCCTTTTCGTGAGAGCGTGCCGAGAATTACTTGGCAGCTTTCTTTTCGCGGCGACGCAGGGCAGCGCCCATGCCGACCATTGCCAGACCCATCAGCGACAGAGCGCCCGGTTCCGGCAGGGCGAATGCCTGACCCGGATCGTCGATACGTGCGCCCAGGATGTCCGGGCCTTCGCTCCACAGCGGGTTGTAGTTGTAGCTGTTCTTGAAGCGCAGATCGCGCAGGCCCAGGTAGCTCGAGAACCAGTCCGAGTTCAGCTGGTCAGCCCACAGGCCGCCGGCGGTGGTGACGATGGAACCGTAGGAGTCAGCCTGGCCCGAGAAGCCGTTGCTGCTCGGAACTTGGTTGCCGACGATGGTGTTCAGCGCGTTGCTGGTGTCCATGCCGGTATCGAACATGATACGGGCCAGGAATTGGCCTTCGGTGAAGCCGGCGGCGTGCGATTCATCGATACGGATGCTCGGATCGATGCCGGTGTTGGACACGGTCGATTTCGACATGGTGTCCAGGTCGCGCCAGTACAGGTCCAGGTAACCGCCGGTTGCCGGGAACGGGTTGGTGGCCGACGGGCTACCTTGCTGGATGCCGTAGAACATACCGGTGATCTGGCCGCCCTGGCCGTTCACGTAGAAAATGTCGCCGTTCGGGTCCACTGCGTCGTGCGGGGTGTTGACGTCACCGCGTTCAGCGGTCGACACCAGGATCACGCCCCAGTTGATTTCGTTGCTGCCGTAGGTGTGTGCGCCATTGATGGCGATTTGTTCTTGACCCGAGAATTTCAGGTAGATCGGACCAGCTGGCAGGGTCGACGGGGCTGGGGCAGCGAAAGCGCTCATGCTCATGACGGTGCCGGCAGCGAAAGCGAGTAACTTCTTCATGTTCTCTCCAATATTTGGAATGTAATTGATGATTAACGACAGCACAGGTATATAAGCAACCTGCGTGCCAGCTTGAAGAAGTACCGTGTAAGTTACTGATCTTGAAGCGAATTATTATTAGGAAATCAATATTATTGCGTATTGACAGTATCCAGTTCGCAAAATTTGTAAAATATCCCGACAGTGAGGCAGTTAACACAACGGCTGAGCAGGAACGATCGTCAAACGTGGTAGCGTCCCGGGGCCAGCAGATCATGCGGATCGAATTCGCGGCGCAGTCTTGCGTGCAGGCGCGCCGAATCGTCGAGCCAGCCCTGCAGTTCGGGCATGGCGTCCACCGCCAGGCGGTAAGGGAACCAGCCGCGCTCGCGGCCGGCCGCGATCAGCTCGCGGTAACAGGCCTGGGCCGCCGCTACCGCCGCCGGAGAATTGCGATCGAACAACAGCGGCACGGTGCTGTCGAATAATTTGTCACTCAGGGACGTGAAGGTCAGCAAGGGCTCGATGCCATGGCGGCGGGTGATCTCCCGCACCATCTGCACATAGGCGCGGGCGCCGGCGCCGCGCATCGGCACCAGCGGCGCGTACCAGATCAGGCCGCAGCCGTCGCGGGCCGGATCGCGCGGTCCGTCGCCGTGCGGCTGCGGATTGCGCCAGTAGGCCAGCGGCAAAGCCGTCTCGTTCGGGCGTCCCAGCACCAGCTCCATCGAACTGGCCAGCGTCGATGCCGTGCTCGACAAGCGGCGTCCGGCGGGCCCCGGAATCCAGCGCGACAGCCGCAACAGGGTATTCGCGTTGTCCTGGCTCAGGAAAAGCAGGCGGCTAGCCACGCCTTTCAATTCGGCCCGGATTTCCTTCTGCGCCGCCTTGACCATCCGCGCGGTGCCGTACAGGGTGCCGAAACCGGTCCACGGCAGGATCTGGTACTGGCCGCCGAGCGCCTCGATGACGTCCGCCGGGATCAGGCCGTCGGGTCCGACCTGGCTGGCCGGATACGGCGCCGACATCGCCAGCACACGGTGCCGGTTCATCAGGTTCAGGCCGCCGACGGTGCCCGGCAGCCGGCCGAGAATCGTGCGGATCTTCTCGATCGCCGGTTCGAGCAGGCTGTCGTCCTTCAGGCTGAACAGGCAGACTTTCACTTTTTCCGGCCGCCGCGCCAGCATGATGCTCATGCGCGTGACGATGCCCAGGCCGCTCTGGGTGAACAGGCCGCTGGCATACGGGCCGATGCCCCATTTGAACAGGCGCGCGATGTCTTCGCCGCCGGCTTCGCGCATCGCCGAGCGGTACAGGCTACCGTCCGCCAGCACCGCTTCCAGATCCGTCACCGCGGCAAAGTGGTCGGTGATCGGCGTGACACCATAGCCGCGCTCGAGCGCATTGCCGAGCAGGCTGCAATGCGGACCGGCGCCGGTAGTCGGCACCATGAAGGGCAGATTGTTCGTTTCCAGGAACGCGGCCAGCATGCCCTGCGTGACGCCGGGCTCGACCGTGACTACGCCCATCTCCTTATCGAAGTGCAGGATTGCGCGCAGTTGCGACAGGTCGACGATGACGCAACCGTCGCGCGCCGCGAGGGCGGTGCCGTAGCCCCAGTTGTTGCCGGTACTGATAGGGTGGACGGGAATCCGGTAGCGCTGGGCGATGCGCATGACTTCCGGCAGCAGCTTGCTGTCGCGGATGCGCAGCGCGGCGGGCAGCCTGCGCGCGGCGCCGGTCGTGTCGGCGCCCCAGGTTTTCAAAGCTGCATCACCCTGCAGCACATTGTCCGGGCCGAGCAGGGCCTGCCAGGCGTCGAGCGCCGGCGCCAGTGGGTTCGTGGTGTCTTGCATGAATCAGGGAGTCAAAAAATCAGGAATCGGGATGCTTCAGCTTCAGGTTCAGTTGCTCGATCAGTTCGCTTGCCGCGCTGACGATCTGCCCGGGTTCGAAACCGGCCTTCGTCATTTCCTTGAAAAACGAGCGCGCCAGGATCTTCGCTGCGTCTTCCGGGTTGCGGTAAGCCAGGCGCACCTTGTCCTGGACCTGGTCGCGCGCTTCCTGCAGCAATGCCAATTGGGAAAAGCGCGAGTCCAGTAAACGTTGCAATTGTTGCACCTGGATCGATTTGCCGACAAAGAGCGCCATTATATTCAGCAATTGCAGGTCGTTCTGGCTGAACGCGGGACTGTCCTTGGCGCACGCGACATTGATGACGCCGACGATCTTGCCGTCGATGCGCAGCGGCGCGCACATCAGGCTGCAGCCGATGCCTTCACGCCCCTGCGCCAGGCTCGCCAGTTCGGACTTGGCGATGTCCTCGACCAGCAGTGCTTCCCCGCTGGACAGTACCCGGCCGGCGATGCCTTCGCCCTGCCCTACCGAGCCGGTCAGTGCCGCATCCGGCAGCTTGCCGGCGCGCGCCAGGACCGTCATGCGCAGCTGGCCCGGCGCGCCGCTGTTGAGCAGCATGATCGAACAGCTGCCGGCGCCCAGCAGTTTCGCCGCCAGCGCCGCCTGATGCTGCAAACAATCGTCGAGACTGCCTTCGGCCAGGAAGTGCTGCAGATCCTGGAGCCGTACCCACTTGTTCTCTGCGCTTCCCATGTCGCCCTCGCATCAGGATTGATTGCACATCAATAATTTTTTAATACTATCAGTGCGCCGCCTTTGCGTCAGGCGAAAGAAATGCTTTGTGGAATAAATGGCGTGTCAGCATCAAGAAAGGCATGCGCAGCCAGTTACCGCGGATATACAGCATGCCGTTGGCCAGGGGTGTAAGAGGACCGGCGCAGCTGGGATGCGCCGGCAGCAGCGCGCGCAGGAACAGGCCGTCCATCAGGGCCCGCAATGGCTGTCCGGGACCGTCCGCCGCGGTCGCGCGCAGGGTCGCCTCCGGCACCGGGGTGCCGAGCAGGCGCCGGCAGTAACGCAGCGCATAGAACAGCGGCCGTCCCAGTTCCAGTTCGCGCGCGCGCGCCGGCAAGCCATCCCAGAAGCCATCCTGGCGGCCGAATTCCAGCAACAGGCGGTGCAGGTCGAACAGGTTGCGCGTACCGTGCGAGAACTCGCCCTCCGAAAAAAGGTGCACGGCACAGTGCAGCACCATGTCCTGCGGCGCCAGCGTGTGCAGGGATGGCATGCTTGTCGCGAAGCCGGGCAGCGCGACGGCGGCCGCACGCAGCTTGGCGGGGTCGGGACGCACTGCGGCGGTTTCGGGCAGGATCGCGTGGTGCACGTCGATGACGTTGCCGCGGCGCAGGTGCTCCATCGGCGGCAGCTCGTGCATCCACTCGCGGTAGTAGCGCTGGTCGTAAGCATCCTGCCGGGTCGACGCCCAGCCGTGCAGCATCAGGGCCGCCTCGACTGCGTTCAATTGCGCTTTCGGCACCAGGATGTCGATGTCGGAAAACAGCCGGCCGCGGCCCGCCTCCAGGCCGGCCATTGCATACGCGCCGCCCTTCAGCAGGATCAGCGGCAGGTCCAGGCCGGCCAGGGCCCGGCCAATCTGCATGACTTCATAGCGCACCGCCTGGGCGTGACGTTCGCCGGCGGTGCGCGCCCATTCGAGGTGGACGCGCGCCGCCGCGGGCGCCTGTTCGAGCAGGCCGGCATCTTCCAGCAGCACCAGCAGGATGGCGCTCATCTCGGCGCTCAGGGCCTGGCGCATTAACAGGTCCCAGCCGGCCGCATCGAGCCCGGCCGCCGCATGCGGGTCGCGCAGCACGCGCAGCAGGAGCGGTAAATGCGAAGGCATCGTCTTCATGCGCCGTCTCGCGCCAGGCGTTCGAAAAACTGGACGGCTTCGTCCAGTTTACTGTAACGAAATTCGTAGGCAGCGGTGGCGTCGATCAGGCGGCCGAGCGCCGTAAAGCCGCGCATGCCCAGCACCTGGTAATTGAACGCATTCTCGGCCACGCCCATGAAGGCGCGCGCCTTGCCCAGCGGCGCCAGGGTCAGGGGCGCGCCGGCCTCAAAGCGCGGAAACACGATGAAAGCCGGCTGCGCCGTTTCGTCCGCGCGCGAAATGCTGGCCGGCGGCGCCTTCAGGTGGGCGATGGTGCCCTTGTTCGTGTTCTCGACCGGCGGGCTGAGCACGGCGTCCGGGGCATAGGCGCGGATGATGGCGATCGATTCGTTCTTGAGGCTGACCGGGCGCGGCAGCGGCAAGACGACGCCGTCGTCGAGGCGCACCAGGGTCATTTCGTCGGACAGCAGGCGCCAGCCGCGCGTGACCAGGGCCGCGCACAGGGTGCTCTTGCCGGAGCCGGGCGGCGCCGGCAGGATGATCGCCCGCCCGTGGCGCTCCAGCACGGCGGCGTGGATGATCAGGTAGGAATGGGCGCGGTGCGACACGCACCAGTTCATGACCCACTCGAACATCGGGTAGGCCTGCGCCAGCGGCAGGGGCTGGAAGGGGGTCGCCCCTTCATGCGAGAAGCAGACTTGCGGACGGAAGAAACGGCGCAGTCCACCGGCCCGCTGCAGCGACAGGTGGAAGTCGGCAAAGCCGCCGGGCGCGTCGACAGGGTAATCGGCGTACAGCAGCGCGATGCCGTCGACCAGTTGCGGGATGTCGCTGCGGATGCGGTTGGCGAAGGGGCCGGTACGCAGCACCAGTCCGGGACCGGCCAGGCGGGCCGCCAGTTCGCGCCGCGGCAGATCGGCGACGGTCAGCATGGCAGCGGTTCGACGAGGTCGAGTCCGGCGAGGTCGCGCAGCATGTCTTCGATCGCGGCGGCCAGGGCATCGCCCTCGGCATCGAAACGGTCCGTCAGGCGCGCTGCGAGGGTGGCAGCGTCAAGCGGAGCGGGATGCAGCGCCAGCAGCACCTCGACGGCGCCGCCGTCCAGCAAGTGGGTGTTGCCCGACAGGTCGTTGTACAGCACCGCTTCGCCGTCCCATTCCCGGAAGGCAAGCAGCTGCCCCGGCACCACACGCCACATGTCCGTTGCCGCCTCGTCAGTCGTGGGTGTTCGCGAGGTAGTTCTTGACCTGCTCGGCGTTCCAGTAGACGCCTTGCGCCGGGCTGTAGCTGCCGGTTTTCTGCAGATCCGACCACATCTTCTGCAGGGTCGCGACCGAGAGGAAGCTGATCTTGCCGGATATGACGTTCAGGTAAGTCGCGACCAGGTGCATGCCGAGGTTGTACTTGTCGAACGTCTGCTTGCTCAGCAGGTTCAGCATCGTCGAGCAGTCGTAGGAGGTGTTGAGCGTCTTGGCCGTGCAGGCTTTTGAATTGCCGCCGAACACGCTGGCGAACATGATGGTACGCGAGCAAGGCCAGGACGAATGGTTTTTCCAGTAGCCCGGCGACAGGCCGGCGCAGGTGGTCGATTGGCTGTAATTGCTGCTCAGGCCGCCCGACAGCGCGCCGGACGGCGACTTGCAGATCAGCGGGGTCATGGTGGCGCGGCTTTCCAGCGTGACCAGGAGACCGGCCGCGCCGACGCCCGCTTTGGCGAGCCTGCGCCTCGCGACACCACGTTCGCTCAAGGACAACGGCGCTGCGTTTCCATTGTTTTCTTGATTTTCGGTAGCCACGTGCGGTATCCCCAAAGAGTTGTTGCGATCATGCGAAGTGTTCGTCACTCCCCATAAAAAGCAAGTTCCGGGCCATGAACACGCGGTTCCGAAAAAATAGCTTTAAATCAGGCGCTTACTTCCTGAAATACTGCCCGGAAATTTCTATTGTATGCCGGAACGCCGGCAAGTGTAAAAATTATCGACGCGAATAATTAGAAGAAACTTTCCGGAATAACCAGCACATCGCCCGGGCGCATCGGCATGTTGGCCGAAATATCGCCTTCCTTGATCAGGTCGTCCAGGCGCACGTTGAACTTCTGTTGCTTGCCGTCGACGGTACGGATCACGCTGGCGCGGTTGCCTGCGGCGAATTCGGTCACGCCGCCGACCGCGATCAGCACATCCATCAGGCTCATGTCGCGGCGGTACGGCAGGGCCTGCGGTTTGGTCGCCTGGCCGACCACGCGGATCTGCTCGCTGAAGTTGCCGACGAAGTTGGTGACGATGACGGTCACGACCGGCTGCTGGATGAACTTGGCCAGCGCTTTTTCGATGTCGCGCGCCAGATCGGTCGAGGTCTTGCCGGCGGCCGGCAGGTCTTCGACCAGCGGGGTGGTGATCTTGCCGTCCGGACGGACCGGGACCGACATCGACACCTCGGGATTGCGCCACACCATGATGTTAACAGTATCGCCCGGCCCGATCAGGTAGTCGGGGTTGGTAACCTGGGTTTGCGGCGGCGCGACAGTGCTGGTGGCGCAGCCGCCCAGAGCCAGCGCCAGCACGGTGGTGGCTGCCACGGCCGTATGTTTGATCAGGTTCGCCTTGTACTTACCCACGTCATTCCCCTTCTTCGAGCACAAAATGTTAATAAGCCGCTAACGGCGATGTATTGTATAACATAGTGCTTTGAGAAAAGGCTCGCACGCGAGAAATCTTTCCCAAAGCCTCACTTCTGTTGCATCAGATTCTTCACATGCTTCACCGGTACCGCATACGTGATCCCGCTCGGGTTCGTGATCGCGGTCTCCTTCAAGCCTTTGACGAACACGGCGTTGATGACGCCCCACACCTCGCCGCTGGCCGGGTCGTAGACCGGACTGCCGCTGTTGCCGGGATACGCCGTGGCGTCGAGCTGGAAGACATCGAAGGAAGAGCGCTGCAGCTGGGCCACCTGACGCGGGTCGAGCTTGCGCGAGTTCAGCGAGGGCCTGACGACCGGCGTGATCGCGGCCAGGGTGGCGCGGTGGGTGGCCGCATGCAGGCCCAGCACCATTCCCAGCGGATAGCCGGTAAAGGCCAGCGACTGCCCTTCGAGCACGCTGTCCGAGTCGCCCAGCTTCAGCGCCGGCAGGGGCGGACCGCTCAGTCTCAGATGGGCCAGGTCGTGCTCGTTGTCGCGCGCGACCAGCTGGGCCGGGCGGAAGCGCACCATCTCGCCATCGCCGGTCACGATGCCGAGCTGTTCCATATGCGCCTCGTCCAGCGTCTCCGGCACCACGTGCGCATTGGTGATCACGCTCAGGCCATCGCCCACCACGAAGCCGGTGCCGACGAACACGGTCGAGGGACTGCGCGTGCGCTCGAAAGTGCCGATGCCGACCACCGAACGCTTGACGCTCGGCACCACCGCAGTCAGGTCGGCGGCGATGACTGGCGTTAACATGCATGTCGCAGCAGCAATGGCCAGTAAATACAGACGGCGCCGTGAAGGTGTTTCAGTAGCGCACCAAGCGTGCACCCCTTTTTGCATTTTAGACATTACAATGAAGCGGTTTCTTTTAGAAAGTTGCGATTTCGCAAGTCTACTTCATGAATGCTCCACACGTCGCTTCTCTCGTTTCTTCAACGCAAAATTTCACAAACTCAATGCGGAAATTGCGCTAAGTCCGGGTTTCTTAAAGGAATTTGTGTTGTAGCCGGGGTACGTCTTGTTGAGCTCTTCACATTTTTCTTGTGCTTAATTGCAATTGCCCTGACTACAAGCGATGATGCGAAGTATTCCCGTTCCTTTTGATCCAGATCAGTACTTGATACTGGGTCTTTCTTGGTGAGATTGACAAGATGGCAGAGATCACAGCCACCCTCCTGAACTTCCTTAAAGCAATCGGCAAGTACCGCTGGTATGCGGTCGCCATCTCCTGGACGATCGCCGTGATCGGCTGGGCCGTGGTGATGCGCCTGCCGAACCAGTACGAGGCATCGGCCCGCGTCTACGTCGACACCCAGAGCATCCTCAAGCCCCTGCTGTCGGGCATGACCACCCTGCCCAACCTGGACCAGCAGGTGGTGTTCATGCGCCGCACCCTGATCAGCCGGCCGAACGTCGAGAAACTGATGCGCATGGTGGACCTGGACGTCAAGGCCAAGGACGCCAAGGAGCACGAAAAGATGGTCGACGACCTGGTGTCGAAGATCAAGATCGCCGGCACCGAACGCGACGACATCTATACGATCACCTACACCTCGGACAACCCGAAGCTGGGCAAGGACATCGTGGCCTCGCTGCTGACCATCTTCGTCGAGGGCAGCTTCGGCGGCAAGAAGCAGGATTCGGAAAAGGCCGTGCAGTTCATCGACGACCAGATCAAGTCGTATGAAGAGAAGCTGACTTCCGCCGAGAACCAGCTGAAGGAATTCAAGATCAAGAACATGGGTCTGCTGCCGCGCGAAGGCGGCGGCGACTTCAGCGGCCAACTGCTCCAGGCCACCGACCAGCTGAGCCAGGCACGCCTGGAACTGGCCGAGGCCGAGCAGGCCCGCAACGCGATCCGCCGCCAGATTTCGGGCGAGCCGAGCAAATCGGGCAAGCCGGGCGAGATCGAGATCCCGATCACCGATCCGGAACTGGAAGGCCGTATCGCCACCGCCCAGAAGAACCTCGACGCGCTGCGCCTGCAGTACACCGAGCAGCACCCGGACATCGTCGCCAACCGCCGCCTGCTGGACCAGCTGCTGGCGCAGAAGGCCGACCTGGCCAAGCAGAAGAAGCGCAGCGCCGATCCGGGCGCGGGCTACAGCCCGATGCTGCAGCAGCTGAGCGTCTCGCTGTCGCAGGCTGAAGCGCAAGTGGCGTCGATGCGTACCCGCGTCGAAGAATATTCGGCCCGCGTGGCGCGCCTGCGCACCCAGAGCGGCCAGGTGCCGGAAGTCGAAGCCCAGCTCGCCCAGCTCAACCGCGACTACCAGGTCAACAAGGAAAACTACCAGAAGCTGCTCGAGCGCCGCGAATCGGCACGCCTGTCGGGCGACCTGTCGTCAGCCACCGACATGCTGACTTTCCGCGTGATCGATCCGCCGACCGTCCCGTCCGCACCGACCGGCCCGAACCGCATGCGCCTGTTCTCGGCGGTGTTCGTCGCCGCGCTGATCGCCGGCATCGCCGTCGCGTTCCTGATGAGCCAGCTGCGCCCGACCTTCCTGAGCCAGGCCACCCTGCGCGAGGTCACCGGCCTGCCGGTGCTCGGTTCGATCGGCATGAACTGGACCGCGGAACAGACCGTGCGCCGCAAGCGCCGCCTGGCCGCCCTCGGGGTATCGGTGCTGGTGCTGTTCGGCGTCTACGGGGCGGGGATGGCAGCCATCCTGTCCCACCCCACGCTTTAATCGCGGCGCCCCCGCAAAGATTGCAAGGAGTTCCACGTGAGCATTATCGAAAAAGCGGCCAGCCGCATCGACCGGCAGCGCAGCGCTGCCAACGCCACCTCTGCGGTCCCTGTCGTGGCGGATATCCCGACCGTGACCGTGGCCGATACCGTCATCCACGAGACCGTGCACGCGATCCCGGCCGCACCGGCCGCGGCGGCCGCACACGCCTTCAACGAGCAGCCGGCGGCCCCCAAGGTCAGCACCCGGCGCGTCGAACTGGACCTGGCGCGCATGCGCGAACTGGGCATGGTCACGGCCGCCGGCGGCCGTACCTCGCTGCTGGAAGACTTCCGCATCATCAAGCGTCCGCTGCTGCAGCGCGCTTTCAACGAACGTGCGCAGGGCGACAAGCCGGGCAACCTGATCATGGTGACCAGCTCGCTGCCTGGCGAAGGCAAGACCTATACCGCGATCAACCTGGCGATGAGCATCGCCATGGAACTCGACCACACCGTGCTGCTGGTCGATGCCGACGTGGCGCGCCCGTCGGTGCTGCGCACCCTCGGCCTGCCGCCGCAGCGCGGCCTGATGGACATCCTGGTCGACGACAAGCTCGACATGGCCGACGTGATGCTGCGCACCAACGTCGATACGCTGTCGATCCTGCCGGCCGGCACCAGCACGCCGCGCGCGACCGAGCTGCTGGCCAGCTCGACGATGAGCAACCTGGTCAACGAGATCGCCAACCGCTACCCGGACCGTATCGTGATCTTCGACTCGCCGCCGCTGCTGCTGACCAGCGAATCGCGCGTGCTGGCTTCGCACATGGGCCAGATCGTGATGGTGGTCGAGGCCCAGACCACGACCCAGCATGCGGTGAAGGAAGCCCTGAGCCAGCTCGAAGGTTTCAATAACGTCAACCTCATCTATAACAAGACCAGGGATCTCCCCGGCATCGAAGAGACGTATGACTATCACTACGGCTAAGCGGCCGGACCGGGCGCTGCTGCTGACGCCGCTCGCCCTGGCTACATTGCTGATGGCAACCGAAGCGCGCGCGGACACGAAATTCATCCCGACCATTGGCCTTACCGGCACTTACAGCGACAATCCGACTTTGCTGCCGAGCGAACAGGCGAAAGGCCAGTTCATCATCGAGTCGGTTCCCGGTTTCACCTTGAGCACCCGCTCGCGGCGCCTGCGCTTTGATGCCGCCGCTGACTGGCATTTCTATGGCTATCAGGACCGCGACATTCAAAACGCGCGTCACCGTGACCGCCGTTATGCAGGCAGTGGCGAGGCAATCCTGATCGACGACCTGCTGTCGGTCGCGGCCAGCGCCAACGGGTCGAGTCAGGCCGTGTCGGCCTTCGGTCCGCAGTTCGGCAACCAGTATTCGAATACCAACCGCACCGACGTCCGCACCTGGAGCATCTCGCCCACGCTGAAGCACCGTTTCGGCAGCACCGCCGACCTGATGCTGGTCGCCACGCGCGATGGGGTCGAGTCCGACCAGATCAGCTCTGCCTATGGAGACAGCCTGTCGACCACGGCCACCCTTAACCTGAGCAGCGGTGCCCGCTTCACAACGCTCGGCTGGGGCCTGAGCTATACCCGGCAGATGCTGGACAGCCGCCAGTTCGGCTCGACCACATCGCAGAACGCCAACTTCAGCCTGCGCTACCGCCTGAGCCGTACGTGGTCGGCCCTGGCCACGGTGGGCTACGACGAGTACGAATACCTGGCCCTGCGCAACCGCACATCCGGCCGCAGTTACACCGCCGGGTTTTCGTGGGCTCCGACCTCCCGTACCAGTATCGAAGCCACCTTCGGGCACCGTTATTTCGGCAAGACCGGTTCGCTCGCCGCTACCTCACGCGCGCGCCACCTGGTCTCGCGCATCACCTATACCGACCAGGTCACGACCAACCGCCAGCAATTCCTGCTGCCGTCGGCAGTCAGCACCTCGGCCCTGCTCGACCAGCTGTTCAGCAGCAGCATCCCGGACCCGGTCATGCGCGCCGAAGCCGTGCAGGCCTATATCAAGGCCACCGGCCTGCCGCCCAGCCTGGCCAACGACGTGAATTACCTGAGCAACCGCTATCAGCGCGAAAAGCAATTGCAGGCGGCTTACATCATCACCATGCCGCACAGTAGCCTGGTGCTGTCCGCTTACAAATCGGAACGCGTTGCCTTGTCGACCCAGCAGAGCGACAGCGAGCTGCTGGGCAACCAGCTTGCCTCCCTCAACGACAATGTGCGCCAGCGCGGCTTCAATGCCAGCTTCGGCTACCGCCTGTCGGCGCGCACCAGCGCCAACGTTTCAGCGTGGACGACCCGTTCGACCTCGATCGGCACCGGCCTCGAATCGCCAAGCCATGCCTTCACTGCTGGCATGTCGCGCCAGTTCGACCGCAAAACCCGCGGCAGCCTCGAATTGCGTCATATCAGCAGCGTGTTCGATGCTCGCGGACGCGACGTTACCGAAAATGCGCTGGCGGCGACCCTTTCAGTCCAGCTTTAATCGGAGCAGCGATGTACGAAACCTTTTACGGATTTTCCGCCAAACCCTTCCAGCTGCGCCCGGACCCGCACTTCTTCTTCGGCAGCAAGGGCCACAAGCGCGCCATGGCCTACCTCGAGTACGGCCTGTCGCAGGGCGAAGGCTTCATCATCGTCACCGGCGAAGTCGGCGCCGGCAAGACCACGCTGGTGCGCAACCTGTTCAACCGGCTGCCCTCGGACCAGATCGTGGCGGCGCACATCGTCAACACCCACCTCGATCCGGACGACACCCTGCGCATGGTGGTGTCGGCGTTCGGCCTGCCGTACGAAGGCGCGAGCAAGACCGACCTGCTGACGCGCCTGGAAAAATTCCTGTGCGACGTCGACCACCAGGGCAAGCGCGCCCTGCTCGTCATCGACGAAGCGCAGAACCTGTCGGCGCGCACGGTCGAAGAGCTGCGCATGCTGTCGAACTTCCAGACCGACGACAAGTCGCTGCTGCAGACCTTCCTGCTCGGCCAGCCCGAATTCCGCGCGACCCTGCACAGCCCCGGCATGCAGCAGCTGCGCCAGCGCGTGATCGCCAGCTACCACCTGGGCCCGATGGATGCGCAGGAAACCCGCGCCTACATCGAACACCGCCTGGCCACGGTCGGCTGGAACGGCGATCCTTCTTTCGATGACGGCGCCCATGCCGCGATCTACGCCTACAGCGGCGGCATCCCGCGCAAGGTCAACACGCTGATGGACCGCGTGCTGCTGATGGGCTACCTGGAAGAGATGCACGCCTTCACCGAAGCCGACGTCAACACCGTCATCAGCGACATCAGCGAAGAATTCCAGCTGCCGGAGGGGCAGGCGCCGGCACCGAGCCAGGACATCCTGCCGGGCAGCAGCCTGGGCAGCCTGCCGCAGGAACTGCGCACGCTCGACCAGCGCGTCGGCGAGCGCCGCGTCGCCAGCGTCGAAGTGCTGGACGAACGCATGATGCGCCTCGAAAAATCGATCGTTTCCGTACTGTCGATCCTGAAGAAGATCGTCGCCACGCCCCAGGGGGCGGTAACCCAGCCGATGGATAACCAAGAATGAACATGGTCGAACTGGCCCCGCGCCGCCTGCCGGCGCCGGGCGAACGCATCCGCAACGCGATGACATGCGACGTCGAGGATTACTTCCAGGTGTCGGCCTTCGCGCCCTACATCGACCGCGCCAGCTGGCCGGACCGCGAATGCCGCGTCGAAGCCAACATGGAACGCATCCTGGCGCTGTTCGAGCGCCAGGGCGTGCGCGCGACCTTCTTCACGCTGGGCTGGATCGCCGAGCGCTATCCGCAGCTGGTGCGCCGCATCGTCGCCGGCGGCCACGAACTGGCCAGCCACGGCTACGGCCACCTGCGCGCCTCCGACCAGACCCGCGCCGAATTCGCCAACGACATCCGCTCCGCCAAGGCGCTGCTGGAAGACATCGGCGGCCAGGCCGTTCTGGGCTACCGCGCGCCGAGCTTCTCGATCGGCCGCGCCAACCTGTGGGCGCTGGACGAGCTGCTGGAGGCCGGCTACCGCTACAGCTCCAGCATCTACCCGATCGCCCACGACCACTACGGCATGCCGGAAGCGCCGCGCTTCGCGTTCTACCCGAACGGCCCGGACGGCCTGCTGGAAGTGCCGATCACCACGGTGAACATGTTGAACCGTAACCTGCCGGCCGGCGGCGGCGGCTACTTCCGCCTGCTGCCCTACGCGCTGTCGCGCTGGATGATGGCCAAGGTCAACCGCGACGACCGCCAGCCGGCGCTGTTCTACTTCCACCCGTGGGAGATCGACACCGCGCAGCCGCGCCCCGAAGGCCTGGACGCCAAGTCGCGCTTCCGCCACTACATCAACATCGACCGGATGGAAAGCCGCCTCGAAGCCCTGGCGCGCGACTTCGCCTGGGATCGCATGGACCGCATTTTTCTGAATCAAGCATGAACTCGATCATCGAAGCAGCAGTAGTAAAGCGGGCGGCGCCCGCCTCCGGTCCCACCCCGGCGGCCGGCCCGCTGACCCTGCACCTGATGCAGCCGCAGGACCGTGCGCGCTGGGACGCTTTTGTCCGCGCCTGCCCGGCGGCCACCTTCTTCCACCTGTCCGGCTGGCAGCCGGTGATCGAAACCGCGTTCGGCATCAAGACCTGGTTCTATTTCGTCGAACAGGACGGCCAGATCCAGGGCGTGCTGCCGCTGGCCGAGATCAAGAGCCGCCTGTTCGGCCACTCGCTGGGCGCGATGCCGTTCTGCGTCTACGGCGGCCCCGCAGCCACCAGCGATGCCGCGCGCGCGCTGCTGGACCAGGCTGCGCACGAACTGGCGCAAAAGCTGGGCGTGGGCCACCTGGAATACCGGGGCATGCAGCGCTTCCACCCGGAAGACCCGGCCTGGCACACCAAGGAGCTGTACGTCACCTTCCGCAAGGAGATCAGCAGCGACGACGAAATCAACCTGAACGCGATCCCGCGCAAGCAGCGCGCGATGGTCCGCAAGGGCATCAAGCTGGGCCTGAAGGGCGTGGTCGAGGACAACGTCGACCGCATGTTCGAAGCCTATGCGCACAGCGTGCACCGGCTCGGCACCCCGGTGTTCCCGAAAAAATACTTCGCGCTGCTGCAAAAGACCTTCGGCGACGAGTGCGAAGTGCGCACCATCCTCACCGAGAAGGATGAGCTGGTGGGCTCGGTGCTGTCGTTCTACTGGCGCGACGAGGTCGTGCCCTACTACGGCGGCGGCATGGACATCGCGCGCAACGTGGCCGGCAACGACTTCATGTACTGGAACCTGATGCAGGCAGCGGCCGCGCGCGGCTGCCGCATCTTCGACTTCGGCCGCAGCAAGCTGGGCACCGGCGCTTACGACTTCAAGAAGAACTGGGGTTTCACGGCCGAACACCTGCCCTACGAGTACAAGCTGTACGGGGCACAGGCGCTGCCGGACAACAATCCGCTGAACCCGAAGTACCAGCTGTTCATCAAGATGTGGAAGAAGCTGCCGCTGCCGCTGGCGAACTTCATGGGCCCTTACATCGTCCGCAACCTGGGCTGAAACAGGCAAATATTGTGGAAGACCTGCTCCTGCTGATCCACCGGATCCCCTACCCGCCCAACAAGGGCGACAAGATCCGTTCGTACCACCTGCTCAAGCACCTGGCGCAGCACTACCGGGTGCACCTGGCGACGTTTGTGGACGACCCCGGCGACTGGCAATACGTGCCGCACGTGGAGGCGCTGTGCGCGAGCAGCCATTTCGCCCGCATGAACCCGCTGCTTGCGCGCGCCAAAAGCCTGTTCGCGCTGCTGAAGAACCGTTCGCTGTCGCTTGAGTACTACCGCGACGCCGGGCTCGATCGCTGGGTGCGCCAGACTGTGGCCGCGCACGGCATCGAGCGCGTGCTGGTGTTCTCGTCGGCGATGGCGCAGTACGCCGATCCGTATCGCGGCGCGCGCCGCGTGGTCGATTTCTGCGACGTCGACTCCGACAAGTGGCGCCAGTACGCGGACAAGAAATCCTTCCCGATGAACCTGCTGTACCGCTACGAAGCCGACCAGCTGCTGCGCTATGAACGGCAGGTGGCGCGCGACTACGACGCCTCGCTGTTCGTGTCCGCACCCGAGGCCGACCTGTTCCGCCAGCTGGCGCCGGAAAGCACGGCCAAGATCGGCCACTTCAACAATGGCGTCGATACCGACTACTTCTCGCCCGAGCAGGTCCACGCCAGCCCATACGCGGCGGACGAGCGCGCGCTGGTGTTCACCGGCGCGATGGATTACTGGCCCAACGTCGATGCCGTGCAATGGTTTGCGCAGGAAGTCTTCCCGCAGCTGCGCGCAAGCTCGCCCGACCTGCGCTTCTACATCGTCGGCGCACGCCCAAGCCCGGCGGTGCAGGCGCTGGCCCAGCAGGCCGGCGTGGTGGTGACCGGCACGGTGCCGGACGTGCGCCCCTACATCGCCCACGCGGCGGTGGCGGTGGCGCCGCTGCGCATCGCGCGCGGCATCCAGAACAAAGTGCTGGAAGCGATGGCCATGGCACGCGCCGTGGTGGTGTCGCCGCAGGCGCTGGAGGGTATCGACGCCGAGCCGGGCACCGAACTGGTGCTGGCCGAAGACGCCGACGCCTTTGTCGGCGCCGTCAACGCACTGCTGGCCAGCCAGGACGGCGCCCGCGAAGCGATCGGCCAGGCCGCGCGCGCCAAGGTCCAGCGCCGCTACAGCTGGTCGAGCAATCTTGCCTGCATTGGAGAGAACCTGGAATGATGCTCAATCCCCCTCCCGGCGTGGCCGCTGAAGCCGGCCTGGGCACGCCGCCGCTTGCCCGTTCGTCGGTGCTGCTGCTGGTGCTGGCGCTGCTGGCGCCCTTCGCCCTGTACTTCGGTACCGTGCGCTCGATCGTCTCGATCTGGAACAGCTCCGAGACCTTCGCTCACGGCTACGTGATCCTGCCGATCAGCCTGTGGCTGATCTGGCGCCGCCGCGCTAATTTCAGCCTGTATCCGCCGCAGCCGTATGCGCCGGCGCTGGCGTTGCTGGCTCTGCTCGGCGCCGGCTGGCTGGCGGCCCAGCTGGGCGAAGTGCAGGTGGTCTCGCAGTACACCTTCGTGGCGATGTTCCCGGTCGCGGCGCTGGCGCTGCTCGGCCCGCGCCTGGCCGGCTCGCTCGCCTTCCCGCTGCTGTTCCTGCTGTTCGCGGTGCCTTTCGGCGAAGTCTTCGTCGGCCCGCTGATCCAGTTCACCGCCGACTTCACGGTGGCCGCGGTGCGCGCCACCGGCATTCCGGTGCTGCGCAGCGGCACCCGTTTCGAACTGCCGACCGGGAACTGGTCGGTGGTCGAAGCCTGCAGCGGCGTGCGTTACCTGATCTCCTCGATCACGCTCGGCTGCCTGTACGCGTATCTGACCTACCGCTCGATGACGCGGCGCGCACTGTTCATCGGCCTGTCGGTGGTGGTGCCGATCATCGCCAACGGCCTGCGCGCCTACATGATCGTGATGATCGGCCACCTGTCGGGCATGGAACTGGCTACCGGCGTCGACCATATCATCTATGGCTGGCTGTTCTTCGGCCTGGTCATGTTCATCATGTTCTGGATCGGCAGCTACTGGCGCGAAGACACGGACGGTCCGGCCGCCGACAGCGCCGGAACCGCCTCGGCGCGCATCGCTGCCGGTATGGCCGGCGCGCGCCTGCCGCTGATGGCCGGCAGCGTGATCGCCCTGTGCGCGCTGTGGCCGGCGTTCGCGCTGTATGGCGAACACGCCAACCACAACCCGGCGCCGGTCGAACTGGCGCAGGTGCCGGTGAGCTGGCCCGCAGCACCGGCATTCGCCGACTGGAAGCCGGACTACATGGCCGCCGACGCCAGCCTGCACCAGAGCTATGCGAACGGCGCCGTGCCGGTTGCCCTGACGGTGCTGTACTACCGCAACCAGGACCGCGCGAAATCCCTGATCAGCTCCCTGAACCGTCTGGCCGGCTACAAGGACGCCTGGCACGAGACGGCATCGGGCGCGCGCATCGAGAACGTCGGCGGGCGCGCACTGGGCCTGCGCGAAACCGTGCTGCGCCGCGAGGGCCGTGCGATCGTGGTGTGGGACTGGATGCATGTCGGCGGCCGCGACACCACCAGCAATGCCGTCGGCAAGCTGCTGCAGGCGCGCTCGAAGCTGCTGCTGCAGGGCGACGACGGCGCGGCGGTGATGCTGTCTGCGCCCTTCGACGAGAATCCGGATACGGCGCGTGCGACACTCCGCTCATTTCTGTTAGACAATTATAAACTTATCAATGCAACGCTCGATAACGCGCGCCGACATTGAAGAGAAAACGTAACACGAAGACATGCGCATCATAATTTTTACAGCACGCCTGGATTTCAACGTCCGCTGGAACGTCGTGACGCTCGCCGACCGTTTCCCGGAATCCGAGATCGTCGTCCTGCTGCACGCTCCGCGAAAAACCCCAGCACAACTGCTGCGCAACCAGTGGCGCAACCTGCGCCGCCACGGCTGGCGCTGGGTTCCCTACCAGTCCGCGGAAATCGTCCAGCTCGCGACCGCGCGCCTGCAATCGCCGCCGCCCCAGCAGAGCGCCGACTGCCCGGGCCAGCACTTCACGCTGGAAGCGCTGAAGAAGCATCCGCGCATCCGGATCCATGCAGTCCCCGCCATCAACGGCGAGCAATCCTGCGCCTGGGTGCGTGAATTCGGCGCCGACCTCGGCGTGGCGCTGGGCGCCCCCATCCTCAAGCCGGCCCTGTTCACGCTGCCCCGCATGGGCACCATCAACCTGCACAAGGGCCGGCTGCCGGATTACCGCGGCATGCCGCCGGCGTTTTGGGAACTGCACGACGGCGCTCGCGAAGTCGGCTGCACCGTGCACAAGGTCGACGTCGGCCTGGACACTGGCGACATCCTGCTCGAGGGCAGCGTGCCGGTGGACCGCTATTCGACCCTGAGCGGCCTCAAGGTCAAGCTGGACCGGCTTGGTGTCGAGCTGGTGACCGAGGCCGTCGGCCGCATGTTCGATGGCAGCGCCGTGTTCAAGCCGCAGCCCCAGGGCGGCCGCACCAATACCCGTCCGAGCCTGGCGCTGCAGGCCAGCGTCGAGCGCAAGCTGGCGGCGCGCGATCCGTCGCGCGGCAACCTGCTCAAGCGCGCCGCCAAGCAGATGCTGTTCGGCGCCTATGCGCACGCCTGGATGCCGGCCCTGAACTGGCTGCACGGGCGCAGCGGCGACCAGCGCGTGATCATCCTGCTGTACCATCGCGTCAGCGACGAATTCCGCGACCACGTCACGATCGGCATCGAACGCTTCGACCAGCATATGGCCTATGTGGCCAAGCATTTCACGACCGTGTCGCTGAAGGAGATCGTCGAGGGCAAGATTCCGCGCAATACGTCCAAGCCGGTGATTGCGGTCTCGTTCGACGACGGCTACCTCGACAATTACGAGAACGCGGCGCCGATCCTGCTCAAGCACCAAGTGCCGTGCACCTTCTTCATCAGCACCGAGATGATCCGCACCAACCAGCCGTTCGCGCACGACATGCGCGCCCTCGGCTTCGGGCTGGACAACATGAACTGGGACCAGGTGCGCCGGATGCGCGACTGGGGCCTGCATTTCGGCAGCCACACGCGCAACCACGTGAACCTGGCCGAGATCGACGACCAGCTGGCGCTCGAGGAACTGCAGGGATCGCTGAACGACATCCGCAAAGAACTGGGCCAGGAACAGGTCTTCATCGCCTTCCCCTACGGTCGCAAGAAGCACATCACGGCAGCCCGCGTCGGCATGATGAAGAAGCTGGGCTATGCGGCCTGCTTCTCGGCCTACGGCGGCCTGAACGGCTCGGACATCGACCTGTTCAACATCCGCCGCATCGGCGTCAACTGGGCATTCGACCTGACTACGCTGCACGCGCGCCTGCGCGGCTGGGACAAGACGCAATGAGCCAGCCGCCCCTGATCGTCCACCTGACGTATGTGCTGGATTTCGGCGGACTCGAAACCCTGATCGTCGAAACAATCAACCGCATGCCGGCGGACCGTTACCGGCATGCCGTCGTGTGCCTGACAAAGTACACCGACTTCGTCAAGAAGATCACGCGTCCGGGTGTCGAAGTCATTGCCCTAGACAAGCCGCCCGGGCTGGCGCTGTCGACCCATGCACATCTGTTCAAGGCGCTGCGCCGGCTACGTCCCGCGATCCTGCACACCTACAACCTGGCGGCGATCGAGTACGCCGCCACCGCCATGCTGGCCGGCGTGCCGGTGCGCGTACATGCCGAACACGGCCGCGACGCGCGCGACCCGGAAGGACGCAACCCCAAGCACAATCTGCTGCGCCGCCTGCTGGTGCCGGTGGTCGATTGCTATGTGCCGGTGTCGCTCGACCTGCAGCAATGGCTGCGCACAGTGGTGAAGATCCCGGATGCGAAGAACCTGCTGATCGACAACGGCGTCGACACGGCCCGCTTCGCGTCCAACGCAGCTGCGGCCGCGCCGGCTGGCAGTCCCGACTGGCGTGACTGCTTTGTGATCGGCACCGTCGGCCGGATCCAGGACGTGAAGGACCATGCGACCCTGGTCGCCGCGTTTGCCATGCTGCGCGACCGTCTGCCGGCACTGCGCGACCGGCTGCGCCTGGCGATCGTCGGCGAAGGACCACTGCGGCCGGCGCTGGCGCAGCAGGTGGCGCAAGCCGGCCTGACCGACGTCGTGTGGCTGCCGGGTGCGCGCAACGACATTGCCGCCATCATGCAGGGTTTCGACGTGTTCGCGCTCAGCTCGATCGCCGAAGGCACGCCGGTGACGCTGCTCGAGGCGATGGCCTGCGAACTGCCGGTGGTCTCGACGCGCGTCGGCGGGATCCCGGACCTGGTGCCGGAAGGCGTCGCCGGCGCCCTGGTGCCGGCCAGGGATGCCGGCGCGCTGGCCGATGCCCTCGCGGTCTACGCGCGCTCGCCCGAACTGGCAAAACGCCATGGCGCCACGGCGCGCCAGCGCATCGAACAGCGATACAGCATCGACACCATGCTTGCCGCCTATCTGGGCCTGTACGACGCCCTGCTCGGCGCAAAGACTAAACTCAACAAAGTAATCGAACCATGTGCGGAATAACTGGTATTTTTGACATGCGCGGCCAGCGCCAGATCGACGGCGAGCTGCTGCACCGGATGAACGAATCGCAGTTCCACCGCGGCCCGGTCGAAGGCGACCTGCATCTGGAGCCGGGACTGGGCTTCGGCCACCGGCGCCTGTCGATCATCGCCCTCGAGGCGGGCCTGCAGCCGCTGTTCAACGAAGACAATACGGTGGCGCTGGTCTTCAACGGCGAGATCTACAACTTCCGCGAACTGCGCGCCGAACTCGAAGGACTGGGGCATGCGTTCCGCACGCCGTCCGACAGCGAAACGATCGTGCACGCCTGGGAACAGTGGGGCGAAAAGTGCGTCGACCACCTGCGCGGCATGTTCGCGTTCGCCATCTGGGACCGCAATGCCAAGGTGCTGTTCCTGGCGCGCGACCGAGTCGGCATCAAGCCCCTGCATTACGCGTTCCTGCCGGACGGCCAGTTCTTGTTCGGTTCCGAACTTAAGTCGCTGCTGGCGGCGCCGGCGTTGTCGCGCGAGCTCGATCCGCGCGCGGTCGAGGATTATTTCGCGTACGGCTATGTGCCCGAGCCGCGCACGATCTTTAAGAACGCCTTCAAGCTCAGCCCCGGCCATACGCTGACGCTGCGCGTCGGCGAACCCGCGCCGCAGCCGGTGAAGTACTGGGACGTCCCGTTCACCCCGCATGCGCCGGCCGACCAGCGCGAACTCGAGCTCGAACTCGTCGAGCGCCTGCGCGAAGCGGTCCAGAGCCATCTGATCGCCGATGTGCCGCTGGGCGCCTTCCTGTCCGGCGGCGTCGACTCGAGCGCGATCGTGGCGATGATGGCGTCCGGCGCCGAAGAGCCGGTGAACACCTGCTCGATCTCGTTCAACGACAGGGATTACGACGAATCCGAATACGCGGCGCAGGTCGCGCGCCAGTACGGCACCCGCCACCAGGTGGAAGTCGTCAGCAAGGACGACTACGGCCTGGTCGACATCCTGGCCGGCCTGTACGACGAACCATATGCCGACAGCTCGGCGATTCCGACCTACCGCGTCTGCGAACTGGCGAGGAAGCGCGTTACGGTTGCCCTGTCGGGCGATGGCGGCGACGAGAACTTCGCCGGCTACCGCCGCTACCGCGCCACCATGGCCGAACAGCGTATCCGCAAGGCGCTGCCGGCCGGGCTGGCCGGTCCGGTGTTCGGCTTCCTCGGCAACGTCTATCCGAAGGCCGACTGGGCGCCGCGCATATTCCGCGCCAAGACGACCTTCGAAGCGCTGGCGCGCGACCTGGTCGACGGCTACTTTCACGGCGCCTCGGTGCTGCCGGACCGCGTCCGCGACCAGCTGTTCTCGGACGGCTTCCGCAGCAAGCTGCAGGGCTACCGCGCCATCGAAGTCATGCGCGGCCACGCCGCCGAGGCGCCGACCGACGATCCGCTGTCGATCGCCCAGTACATCGACATGAAAACCTATCTGCCGGGCGACATTCTGACCAAGGTCGACCGCGCCAGCATGGCGCATGCGCTCGAAGTGCGCGTGCCCCTGCTCGACCACAAGTTCGTCGAATGGGCGTCCGGCGTGCCGTCGTCGATGAAGCTCAAGGGCAGCGAAGGCAAGCACATTTTCAAGAAGTCGCTCGAGCCGCATCTGTCGCACGACATCCTGTATCGCAAGAAGATGGGCTTCGCAATTCCGCTGGCGCATTGGCTGCGCGGGCCCCTGAAGGAGCAGGTGCGCAAGGCGGTGCTCAACCCGGTCCTGCTGGATACCGGCATTTTCAACGCGCGTTTCCTGCGCCAGATGGTGGAACAACACGAATCGGGCAGCTACGACCATGCGCTGCCGCTCTGGTCGGTCCTGATGTTCGAAGCCTTCCTGCGCAAGAACGGCGCCGACGCCGCCATCCATCAGAACTGAAGAGCAAAGTACCATGCGAGTCCTGCACGTCCTCGACCATTCGATCCCGCTGCACAGCGGTTATACCTTCCGTACCCGTTCGATCCTGCGCGAGCAGCGCGCGCTCGGCTGGGAGACCTTCCACGTCACCGGCGCCAAGCAGCATGCCGACGACCCCGGCACCGGCGGCATCCTCGAGGAAACCTCGGACGGTCTGCACTTCTACCGCACCCCGTCGACCGGGAGCTCGTTCGGCAAGCTGCCGGTGCTGAGCCAGTTCGACATCGTCAACGGCCTGGCCAAGCGCCTGGCCGAGATCATCCCGGTGGTCAAGCCGGACGTGCTGCACGCGCATTCGCCTTCGCTGAACGCGCTGGCCGCGCTGCGCGCCGGCAAAAAATTCGGCATCCCGGTGGTGTACGAAGTGCGCGCCTTCTGGGAAGACGCCGCGGTCGACCACGGCACCAGCACCGAGAACGGCCTGCGCTACAAGCTGACACGCGCCCTCGAAACCTATGCGCTCAAGCGCGCCGACGCCGTCACCACCATCTGCGAAGGCCTGCGCAAGGACATCGTCGCGCGCGGCATCGCGGCCGACAAGGTGACGGTGATCCCGAACGCGGTCGACCTCGACAAGTTCTCGATGGGCGGCAGCGCCGATCAGCAGCTGAAGGAAAAGCTCGGCCTGGCCGGCTCGCGCCTGATCGGCTTCATCGGTTCGTTCTACGCCTACGAAGGCCTGGACGTGCTGCTGCGCGCGGTGCCCCTGCTGGCGGCGCAAATGCCGGACCTGCGCGTGCTGCTGGTCGGCGGCGGTCCGCAGGACGCCCAGCTGCGCCAGCTGGCCAAAGAACTGCACATCGAAGACAAGGTCGTGTTCACCGGCCGCGTACCGCACGACCAGGTCAACAAGTATTACGACCTGCTCGACGTGCTGGTCTACCCGCGTCTGTCGATGCGCCTGACCGACCTGGTCACGCCGCTGAAGCCGCTCGAAGCGATGGCCCAGGGCCGCATCCTGGCCGCGTCCGACGTCGGCGGCCACCTGGAACTGATCGCCGACGGCAAGACCGGCGTGCTGTTCCGCGCCGACGACCCGGCGTCGCTGGCGCAGAAGGTCGGCGCCCTGCTCGAATCGCAGCAGAAGTGGCCGGCGCTGCGCCAGGCCGGCCGCGATTACGTCGAGACTGAGCGCAACTGGCCGGTCAGCGTGGCCCGCTACAAGAAGATCTATGGCCGCCTGACCGGTACTGTGGCCGCATGAAGATCCTGACCTTCAGCACCCTCTTCCCGAACAGCGAGCAGCCGGGACACGGCATCTTCGTCGAGACCCGCCTGCGCCACCTGGTCGCCAGCGGCCAGGTCGAGTCGCGCGTGGTCGCGCCGGTGCCCTGGTTCCCGTCGCGCGATCCGCGCTTCGGCAAGTACGCCAAAATGGCGGCGGCGCCGCGCGCCGAAGTCCGGCACGGCCTGCAGGTGGCGCATCCGCGCTACCTGACGATTCCGAAAGTCGGCATGAATCTGGCGCCCACTTTGCTGGCGCAGGGCGCGAAACCGGCCATCGCCCGCCTGCTCGACGAAGGCTTCGATTTCGACCTGATCGACGCCCACTACTTTTATCCGGACGGCGTCGCCGCGGTCAAGCTGGGACGCTACTTCAACAAGCCGGTGGTCATCACCGCGCGCGGTTCCGACATCACCCTGCTGCCCCAGTTTCCGGGGCCGCGCCGGATGATCGTGGCGGCCGCGCGCGAGGCCGATGCCGTGATCACCGTCTGCAACGCGCTGCGCGACGAGGTGATCGGACTCGGCGTCGACGCCGAGCGCATCGTCTCGCTGCGCAACGGCGTCGACCTCGAACTGTTCCAGCCGATCGCGCGCAGTGATGCCGGCCCGTTCACCCTGCTGACGGTCGGCCACCTGGTGCCGGTCAAGGCCCAGGAACTGATCATCGGCGCGCTGCCGCTGCTGCCCGGCGTGCAGCTGGTGGTGGCCGGCGACGGTCCGAACCGCGCCATGCTGGAAAACCTGGCGCGCGAACTGGACGTCACCGCACGCGTGCGCTTCCTGGGCGCCGTCCCGCAAGCGCAGCTGCGCCAGCATTACGGCGCCGCCGATGCGCTGGTGCTGGCCTCGAGCCGCGAAGGCTGGGCCAACGTGCTGCTCGAAGCAATGGCCTGCGGCACCCCGGTGGTGGCCAGCCGCGTGTACGGCACGCCCGAAGTGGTGGCGGCGCCGGAAGCCGGCGTGCTGATGGGCGAGCGTTCGCCGCAGGGCGTGGCGGACGCCGTCAACGCCCTGCGCGCCGCCTATCCGGACCGCGCCGCAACCCGGCGCTATGCCGAGCGCTTCTCGTGGAAGGACACCACGGCCGGCCAGATCCGTCTATTTCAAGGTGTGGTCGCGAACGCCGGTCCGTCCGCAGTGCGCACCGCCGTTATCTGATTAGGAAAGAAGTCAATGGAAAGTATCTTGTGGACCCTGGACTTGATTGCCGTTGTCCTGTTGTGTCGCTGGGCAGTGGCGGAAGAGCACAAGACCGCGCCGCCCCAGAAACGCAAGGGTTGAGACGACAATGCGCGACGCAGTCATCCTGTTGGCCTTGCCTTTTCTGCTGTTTGTCATAGCCAAACGCCCCTTCATCGGGCTCGGTCTGTGTATCTGGACCGCATTGTTCTTCCCGAACGGTTGGCTGTACGGCATCGCCGCTAGCATCCGCTACAACCTGCTGTTCGCGGGCGTCACAGTGGCCAGCTATGCCATCCTGAAGAACAAACCGAAGTTCAAATTAACGACAACAGGGGGCCTGATCCTGCTGTTCTTTGCATGGACCACCCTGAGCACCTTGATGGGTATCGGTTACGCCGATCGGGCGTGGGACTTCTGGAATCGTTTTCTCAAGGTCATCGCTCTGTTCCTGTTCGTGCTGACGATCGTCGAAAACAAGTTACATGTCGACTTCTTCCTCTGGTGCACTGTCCTCTCCGTTGGTTTTTTTGCCGACCTGGAAGCACTGAAATACCTGCTCAGCGGTGGCGGCCACATGATTGAAGGCATGAGCGGACACGTGCTGGGGGATCGCAACGAATTGTCAATTGCGTTCGTGATGATCCTGCCCATGTGCGCTTATCTATTGCAGGAATACGGGAAGCGCTCGAAGGTCGTATCTGCCGCTCTTCTGGGCACGATGGCCTTGATCGTGGTCGCGGTCATTGGAACCCAGTCGCGCGGCGGCTTCATCGTTCTCGTCGCACTTGGCGCTTATTATTATCTCAAGAGCGAACGCAAGGGCTTGCTGACGGTACTGCTTGTGATTCTGGTGGTGGGCGTATCGCAAGTGGTTACCGACCAATGGGTCGCGCGAATCCAGAGTGTGGACGCGGCCGGCCAGGATGCTTCCTTCATGGGACGTGTCGTAGCATGGAAACTCAGTTTCATCCTCGCTTACCACAATCCGTTTTTCGGTGGTGGTTTCAAGGCGCTTGAAACCTTTCCTGTATGGCACATGCTGTCTCAGGAATTCAACTCCTTCTCTTGGTTTTACACGGGCGACCATTTTCCGGACCAAGATCGAGTTCGCGCTGCGCACAGTGTCTATTTCCAAGTCCTGGGTGATCATGGTTTCGCCGGCCTTGCGATCTACCTTAGTTTCCTCATCGGTGCTTTCCAAAAAGCCCGTAAGGTTGTCCGGGTCGCTCGCCAGCACAAGCTTCCACAATGGTTGCCACGCCTAGCAACCACTCTGCAACTGACGATGTTTGCATTTTGTTTGGGCGGCTCGTCGTTGAGCTTCGCCTATTTCGACCTGACTTTCGCCGTCATTGGCCTGCTGATCGTACTCGAATCGCGGATACTGCCGTCTGTTCTCCTGGCGCATGAAAATGGAATTGAACCTAGCTAAAAATATCCGGAGCCTGATGGTCGTTGACCACAACGAACACGGCAGCGTGGCACGAAAGGCCGTCGGCATTGTATTATGCTGTACGGCACACTTGCTCATCGGCAGCATCGCGCCAGTGGCATTAACCTATTTGCCACTGGCATTACTACTCACCCTATACGTTGTTCCACTGGCTTATCCGGGCGCTTGGATGCACCGTACACAACTGTTGCGCAGGATGCCGGATGTACTCCCTATTTCACACATTCGTCTGCTGGGCGTCTATAAGCTCGTCATGCTGTGCATATCAGAGCCTGGCACGATGACTCGTACGTCTCCGTTTCGTGCTGCCATGCAGTCCCTAGGTATTGTTCGGGCGTGATTCCATGAAGCTGCCTGTGTACCCAACCGATCGAGACGCGGGCCAACCCGTGCATAAATCAAGATGAGTTTTACCGAACGTATGCAACGCCAGAGACAAAGCAACGCCATGCCGGCAAGCTCATCCGCCTTCCGGAAGCCAAGCCTGCCGCGCGGCTTGCTGTCGCTGATGTCCCCGTCGGGCGCCCGGGGCCGTCTATCGATCTTTATGTTCCACAAGATTCCGGCGCTGGCCGATCCGCTGGTGCCGGACGAGATGAACCTGGCGCGTTTCGAGCGGATTCTCGACTTTTTGGTCGATCATGCCAACGTGCTGCCACTGGCCGAGGCGGTCAAGGCAATGCAGCAGGAGTCCCTGCCGGCACGTGCGGTCGCGCTGACCTTCGACGATGGCTATCCGGAGTGGATCGACCACGTCAGCCCGGCGCTGCGCAAGCGGGGCCTGCCCGCGACCTTTTTCGTCACCACCGAGCAGCTCGGCGGCGAATCGCTATGGCACGAGCGCATCACTTCCGCCGTGCGTGCACTGCCCGACAGCGGCGTGCTCCTGCCCTACGGCTTCGGCAACTACAGCGACCTGCACAACGCTGCGACCCGCCGCCTACTGGTTTCAGCGCTGCAAGAGCGGCTCAAATACGCGCCCTTGCCCGAACGCCTGGCGGCAATCGAACAGCTCGAGGCCCAGGCCTGCCGTCCGCTCGAGCTGGCTCGGCGCTTTGATGCCGCCGCGGTGCGTACGCTGCACAGCCAAGGCTTCGAAATCGGCGCGCACACGATACGCCACCCTATCCTGAACGAATGCACGCTGGCCCAGGCGCGTCAGGAAATCGCCGGTTCCCGCGAAACGCTGGAAGCGATCATTGGTGGCCGGGTCGAATCCTTCGCTTACCCCAACGGGCGGCCTGGCGAAGATTACAACGCTGCTCACGTGGCCCTGGTCAAGGCAGCCGGCTATACCAGCGCGGTCACGACCAGCAGCGGCGCGTCCAGCAGTGCGAGCGATGTGTTCCAGCTCCCGCGTTTTTCGCCGTGGGGCGACAGTGACGGGCGGATCGCCCTGCAGATGGCGCGCAATATGCTGACCCAGGCGCGTACCGTGAAGCCAGAAACTATCCACGAAGACAAGGATGCAGTGCGTTGCCTGCTGATCGCAAGTACGTTCCCGCCGATCCACGGCGGTTCGGCCGTGGTATATGACAATCTGTGCCGTCACATGCCGGCTGGCAGTATCCAGGTGCTGAGCGCCAAGCGCAACTACATCACCGGGGAGGAAATCGGGGGGTGGCGCGAGCATGACGCCGCCGTCAGCTATCCGGTAAAGCGCATCGACCTGCTGCGTCCGCGCATCGCGCCGCCGCCAGCGAACGTGCTGGTCTCGATCGGCCGGCTGCTGTTCCAGGACATGCCCCTGTACGCTGGCGCCTTGTTGACGGCAAGGCGTCTGATACGCAAGCATGGCATTAACGTCATCTGCATCGGTGAACTGGTCGCCGGCGGCATGCTCGGCGTGGCATTGAAAAAGCTGTTCGGCTGCAAGCTGGTGTTTTACGTGCACGGCGAAGAAATCACGACAGCCAGCAGCGGGCGCCTGTATGGCAACAAGCGGCGCCAGTATCTGGAAGCCGCCGACAAGGTGGTCGCGGTCAGTTCCTTTACCTGCGATGCCCTGACCGGGCTGATGGGCGTGCGGCCGCAGGCCATCAGCCTGATCCCCAACGGCGTCGACACGACCCGCTTCAGCCCTGGTCCGCGCGACGCCGAGCTGATCGCCCGCCACGGACTGGCCGGCAAGAAAGTGGTGCTGACGGTCGGGCGCCTGGTGCGCCGCAAGGGCATCGACATGGCCCTGCGTGCGATGGCCCAGGTCCGGGCGCGCCGCCCGGATGTACACTACCTGATCGTCGGCGACGGCGAATTGCGCGAGGAACTGCAGCGCACCATCGTCGAACTGGGAATGAGCAACTGCGTCACTCTGGTGGGCAAGGTTTCGGACGAAGAATTGCTGCGCTATTTGCGCACCTGCGACCTGTTCCTCATGCCGAACCGCACGCTGGCTGACGGCGATACCGAAGGCTTCGGCCTGGTATTCCGGGAAGCGAATGCCTGCCATAAGCCAGTGGTGGGTGGGCGCGCCGGTGGCGCAGTAGAGGCGGTACACGACGAAAAGACCGGCCTGCTGGTGGATGGTTACAAGCCGGAAGAAATTGCTGCAGCTGTCGAACGTATTCTGTCGGACGATGTCCTGGCAGAGCGCCTGAGCACGAATGGCTTGCAACTGGCGCGCGACAACAGCACGGCTGCCGTAGCACACCAGTTCCTGCGAACCTGCGAACGCCTGCTGGGCAGTACCAATCGCTGATGGCATACCGGGCCGCACGCTAGACTGCACCGATAATACAATTTATCAATAGTAAGTGTAAAATATGCAACTTAAAGCTTGTTGCTCGCTATTGTGCGGTGTGGCGTGTAGAGAATGAATTACGTGGTCGAGGAACCGGATGGCTGATCTGCGGCGCTCGCTGGCAATAAATTTTGTTGCGTCAACTGGAATATCGTTGATGCAATTCGCATTAAACGTCGTACTGGCGCGTCTGCTGTCTCCCAGTGAAATCGGGATCTTTTCGATGGCGGTCGTGTTCGTCAACATCGCCCACATCTTCCGCGACTTCGGGGTCGGCAGTTACATCCAGCGCGAGCCGGAACTGACGCCTGAGAAACTCCGTTCCGCGATCGGCGTGCTGTTTACCTCCTCGTGGCTGATCGCCGGCTTGATGTACCTGGCTGCCGGATGGATTGCCGCCTGGCTGAAGGAGCCACAAGCCGAACCGCTGATGCACGTACTGGCCATCGGCTTCCTGTTCATTCCGTTCGGCTCGGTGACCAATTCCCTTCTGGTCCGCGAGCTGGCAGCCGACAAGCAGGCCATCATCGTCATCGCAGCCATGGTCAGCTACTGCGTGAGCTGCCTGTGTTTCGCCCTGCTGGGCTTGGGTACCATGAGCCTGGCCTGGGCAAATCTGGTCAACGTCGTGGTCACTGCGCTGATGAGCATTCCGTACCGTCCCAAGGGCATGCCCTGGCTGCCCTCGTTCCGGCGCTGGGGCAGCGTGACGAACTACAGCAGCGGCGCGCTGCTGTCGAACTGCGTCACCGCGGTTAACAATGCCGTGCCCGACGTCCTGCTGGGAAAGATCGGCAGCGCACGTCTGGTCGGTCTGCTCAGCCGCGCCAACTCGACCGTCTCCCTGTTCTCCTACGTGGCCGGGACGACGGTCACGTATGGCGCGCTGTCCTATCTGTCGCAAGCCCATCACCGTGGCGAATCACTGGTGCCAACGCTCAGCCGTGCCAATGCGCTGCTGACCGGTATCGGCTGGCCGGCCCTCGCGCTCACGGCCCTCTTCGGCCACGATATCGTGCTGGCGCTGTACGGCGAAAAATGGCTGGGCTGCGTGCCGGCGATCCTGCCGATCACGATTGCCGCTGCCACCGGCATGATGAGCCACTACATCCCGACCGCGCTGATGGCGATCGGCCGCCCCTACCTGGGCGCCATGCCGGTGCTGGTCACGATGGCGGCCCGCATCGGGCTCGGCATTGCGCTGTTCGACGGCTCGCTGGCATCGTTTGCCTGGGCGTTCTGTCTTGCCACCCTTGCCGCCGCCCCGGTCACTTTCTACCAGCAGCGGCGCGAACTCGGGTTTTCCTTCCGGGCCATGCTGGCCTCGCTGTCGTCCAGTGCCCAGGTGACCATCGCCTGCGTCGGCGGCGGCGCGCTGCTGCGGCTGCTGCTGCCAGCCACGCTCACGGGGACGCCTGTTCTGTGCATCATGCTCGTGCCACTGGCGCTGATTTGGTATCTGGCGCTGCGTCTGACCGGCCATGAGCTGGTCCACGAAGTTCATCGCCTGGGCGGCCAGCTCAAGGCGCGTGTCTTCAATGCGCGCCCCGTGTCGAGCAATTGACTTGCCATCATTCGCTTCAAGGAATTGATAACCATGAACAAAGACATTCGGGCTTCAGCCGGCAGCACGCCACGCGACATGTTATGTGTTGTGCTCAGCTTTAACGGCTATGCCGACACCGCCGCTTGTCTGGATAGCATACAGGCCGGTGCCAGCCCGGGTTTCGATGTGCTATTGGTCGACAACGCTTCCAAAGAGGGGGTCGCGGATGCCTTGCGCACCGCTTATCCGGACATTGAATTGCTGGCCCTGCCCGAGAATCTGGGGTGGGCCGGCGGGAATAACGTTGGCATCAAGATTGGCCTGGAACGCGGCTACAAGTGGATCTGCCTTCTCAACAACGACACGGTATTCCCGGAAGGCCAGGTAGGCGCCTGGCTCGATGCGGCGCACGCGGCTCCGCCCTGCCTGCTGCATCCATCGATTTTTTATTGGGATGAGCCTGACATCGCCCAGGTACATCCTGAACTGGACAAGGAAAGGCACGCCCGCTACCGCTTCGAAGACGGCAGCCCGCGTGCGCACATGGAATTCGCCTACGGCGCCTGCCTTGCCGTGCATCGCGAGGTATTCGAGCGGATCGGCATGTTCGACGAGCGCTTTTTCCTGCAACTGGAGGAAACCGACTTCCACCTGCGCGCCGTCGCCGCCGGCTACAAAGCATATTGCGATCCGTCAGCCAAAATTTTCCACAAGGAGTCGCGCGCCTTCGGCGGCACACGGGCAGCCATCAAAACCTACTACGCTACCCGCAATACCCTGCTCATCATCGAAAAGACGCATCACGGGCTGAATGCCAAGCTGCGCGGCTTGAAGAGCCTGTACTGGTCGCTGTCCAATCTGGCCGCCCAGACCGAGCAGTGGCCACGCGTCGGTGTCCCCAGGTTCGTCTTCTGGCTGATGTCGACCGCGCCGAGCGCGCGCGCCATACGCGCCGGTATCGCCGACTACCTGCGGCGCCGTTTTGGCAAGGCGGCCGACAGCTTCCGCGATCGCCTTTCGAGCGACGAAAAGCACCACGCCAAACTGGTCGAGTCCCGCGCCGGCCGCTGAGGCCTCACACCAGCACTTCAGCCGGCCGCGGATGCCCCAGAAACGCCGTCGGGCTCGCCGACAACCCATACGCGCCCGACTGGAACACCACCACCAGATCACCGACCTCGGCTTGCGGCAACGCCATGCGCTCGGCCAGCACGTCGAGCGGCGTGCACAGCGGTCCCACCACCGACACCGTCTCGCGCTCGTCCACGCCCATGCGGTTGCCGATCGCGGCCGGGTAATTTTTACGGATCACCTGGCCAAAGTTCCCTGAGGCCGCCAGGTGATGGTGCAGGCCGCCATCGGTGACCAGGAACACCTGGCCACGCGAGACTTTACGATCGATCACGCGGGCCACGTAGACCCCGGCCTCGCCGACGAAGTAGCGGCCTGATTCGAGCGAGACGCGGACTTCGCCCAGGCCCTCCCTCAGGCGCGGCAACAACGCCGCCAGATTGGCGCCGACCGGCGCCAGGTCGAGCGGCGTCTCGCCCGGAAAATAGGGGATGCCGAAGCCGGCGCCCAGGTTCAGCATGCGCGGCGCGAAGCTGCAGGCGTCGGCCAGGCGCAACGCCAGTTCGACACTGCCGGCATGCGCCTCATTGATGGCTTCTGCCTTCAGACTCTGGGAACCGGCAAAGATGTGGAAGCCCAGCGGTTCGATGCCCAGCGCGCGCAGTTGCTGCACTGCTTGCGGAATCTGCTCGGCGTCGATGCCGAACGGCTTGGCGCCGCCGCCCATGCGCATGCCGGACGCCTTCAATTCGAAGTCCGGGTTCACGCGCAGCACCACGCGCGGAACCATGCCGAGCGCATCGGCCTGGTCCGCCAGGCGCGCGATCTCGCCGGTCGATTCGACGTTGACGCACACCCCTGCCGCGACCGCGCGACGTAGCTCGGCAGTGGTTTTGCCGGGGCCGGCAAAGCTGATGTGGCCCGCTTCGAAACCGGTGTCGAGCGCGACGTCCAGTTCGCCGCCCGAAGCGACGTCGAGGCCGTCCGCCAGGCCGGCCATGTGCTGCACGACGGCCGGCATCGGATTGGCCTTGATCGAGAAGTGCAGCTTCAGTTCGGATGGCAGCGCAGCCCGCACCGCCGCCATGCGTGCGCCGATCAGCGCACGGTCGTAGGCATAGAAGGGCGTGCGGCCCACCCGCTCGGCCAGGCGCGACAGCGGCATGCCGCCGACCTGCAATTCGCTGTCGATGACCGGAAACTGGCGCTGCGGTGCGTGGACGGGTTTGTTCATGCTGCGGATCCGTTATCAAAAAGGTCGACAAAAGGCGCGCGCAAGGCCGGACGATCGATCTTGCCGTTCGGGTTGCGCGGGAACGGTTCGGCATGCAGCGCGACGTGGGCCGGCACCATGTAGGGCGGCATACGGCGCCGGCATTCCTGCAACAGGGCCTCGGCGCTGGCGCCGGGCGCCACTGCCAGCAGCACTACCGCCTGGCCCAGCTCCGGATGCGGCACGCCGAACACCACTGCTTCCTCGGCGAGGCCGGTGGCATATACGACTTCCTCGATCTCGGTCGGGCTTATGCGGTAGCCGGACACCTTGATCAGGTCGTCGGTGCGGCCGACGAAGTACAGGAAGCCGTCGGCGTCACGGCGCACGGTGTCGCCGGACCAGACTGCCATCTCGGTGAGGGTCAGGCCCGGGTCCTGCCCGGGCGCAGGACGAAAACGTTCGGCAGTCTTGGCCGGATCGTTCCAGTACCCGAGCGAAACCAGGGCACCGCGGTGCACCAGTTCGCCTGGTTCGTCGGGCCCGCACAAGCTGCCATCCGGGCGCACCACCAGCACCTCGGCGTTCGGGATCGCGCGCCCGATCGAATCCGGGCGCCGGTCCAGTTCCTCTGGCGGCAAATAGGTCGAACGGAATGCTTCGGTCAGACCGTACATCAGGAACACCCGGGCGCGCGGCAGCGCTTCGCGCAAGGCCGCCAGTGTGGCGCCCGGCATCGCACCGCCCGAATTGGTCAGATAGCGCAGCGTGCAGTCTGCCGGCCAGGCCAGGCGCGACAGCTGTATCCACAGCGGCGGCACTGCGGCCAGGCCGGTAATGCTTTCCTTCTCCACCATGCTCACGATGTCGCGCGCGAACAGGTGATTGATCAAGACCACCGAGGCGCCGGCCTGGAAGGCGCAGGTCAGCTGCGAGAGGCCGTAGTCGAAGCTGAGCGGCAGCACCGACAGGATACGGTCTGCCGCCGTCAACTCGAGGTAGCTCGCCACGCTGCGCGCGCCGGCCACCATGTTCCGGTGCGACAGCACCACGCCCTTCGGCTTGCCGGTCGAGCCGGAGGTGTACAGGATGGCGGCCGGGTCGGCGTCGATGCGGCGCGGCGCCGTGTCGGGCGGCAGCGCCGCGGCGGCCTCGAGCGCCTGCTCCCAGCCGGCCAGCTCGGCCCCGGACGCCAGCGCGTGCCCGTCGCGCAGGCCGGTGGCCAGCACCGCACGCAGATCCGGGCAGCGCGCCAGCGCCGGCGCCAGCGCCGCCAGGCGCTCGTTCGACGTGACCAGCACACGCACGTTGCAGTCGGCCAGAATGTGCGCGACCTGGTCCGGCTTCAGCAGCGGATTGACCGGCACGAAGACGCAGCCGGCGGCAGCGGCGCCGAACATGGCCGCCACGTTTTCGATGCGCTTTTCCAGGAAGATCGCGACACGCTCGCCGGGCGCAAGGCGGCGGACGCCCAGCGCCTGTGCCGCCGCGCGCACCATGTCCGCCAGCGCCGCGTAATCGAGGCGTACGCTGCCGTACGTCAGCGCCTGCGCCTGCGGCGTGCGGCAGGCTGCGTCGAAAAGAATGTCGTGGACCAGCTCGTTCATGGATTCGTGTTGCAGTGCAAATAGGTCGCAATGTTACCATTTCACACTCGAAACAAGGCACAATACGACCAGATACCACAAGCCATCCATGCCCGTCTCCTCCATCCCGACTCCCCCCGCGCCGTCCTCCCGCGTGCCTGCCCGTCCGCAGGTGCCCCTGGCTCCCGTGCTGTCGCGTGCCTCGTTCGCGCGCACCGGCGGCGCCGCCCTGCCGAGTGTGCTCGATGCGGGGCCGGCATGGCAGGTGACCAGCGGCCGCATCGCGCTGGCGCTGGCGCTGCGCGCACTAGGCGTCGGACCCGGCGACATCGTGCTGCTGCCGGCCTACCACAGTCTCTCCATGGTGCCGCCGGTGCTGTGGCGCGGCGCCGAACCGCTGTTCTACCGGGTCGGGCTCGACACCGCCGCCGACCTCGACGACATCGCCGCCAAGCTGGGACCTCGGGTCAAAGCGCTGGTGGTCACCCATTATTTCGGCTTCCACCAGGACATGACAGCGATCCGCGCCTTCTGCGAGCGCCATCACCTGGCTCTGATCGAGGATTGCGCGCATGCCTTCTTCGGGGAACACGCCCGGCGTCCACTCGGTTCCTTTGGCGATTTCGCGATCGCCTCCAGCATGAAGTTCTTTCCGGGCTACGATGGCGGCGTGCTGGTGGCGCGGCGGCCGCTCGCGCTGGCGCTGCACTCGGCCGGCGCCGGCTTCGAACTGAAGGCCATGCTGAATACCCTGGAACTAAGCTTCGCGTATGGCCGCCTGCCGCTGCTGCGCGCGGTGCTGGCGCCGCTGTTGCAAGCCAAGGACAGCCTGTGGCGCGCGCTGAAACGGCGCGGCGTCGCCAGCGCGCCGGCGGCGCCCGGCTCATCGAGCAGCGGGGTCGAGTTCGAGCCGGCCTGGCTCGAACGCCGTGCCTCCTGGTTCGCGCGGCGCCTGCTGCGCAAGGTGTCGGGCGCGCGCATCGTCGACGCCCGGCGCCGCAATTATCTGGCGCTGCAGCGCGAGCTCGGCGCCCTGCCCGGTTGCCGCCCCTTGTACCCGCGCTTGCCGGACGGCGTCTGTCCGTGGCTGTTTCCGCTGCTGGTCGACGACCCGGAACCGGTGTTCGCGCAGCTCCTTGCACGCGGGGTGCCGGTGACGCGCTTCGCTTCCACGCTGTGGCCGGGTGTTGACGCCGACACTTGCGCGGCCAGCATGCGCTTGTCGCGTCAGGTGCTGGCGCTGCCGGTGCATCAGGAACTGCTCGACCGTGAAGTGACCTGGCTGGCGCAACAGGCGCGCGAGGCCTTGTGCGCATGAAGTGGCGCATCGTTCCGGCAAAGCAGTTCGACGCCTTCGCCACGCAATGGGAAGCATTGCACGCGGCCGGCCCGGCCGCACCGATGCTGGCGCCGGCCTTTGTGACCGCGTTGCTGGCGTCCTTCGGCAGCGGCGCTGAACTATTGGCGCTGTGCGAAGACGAAGGCCGCCCCTGCGCCGCGGCGGTGCTGGCGCCGCAGGGTCCGGGCCGCTGGGCTACCTTCCAGCCGGCACAGGCGCCGCTCGGCCTGTGGCTGCAGGCGCCCGGCCTAGACCCGGCGCCGCTGCGCAGCAGCCTGATGGGAGTCCTGCCCGGCTTCCCGCTGCTGCTCGGTCTGACCCAGTGCGATCCGCTGCTGGCGCCGCGCCCGCCCGACGGTGGCCGCAGCGTCACCCTGGATTACATCGATACCGCGCGTCTCGGCCTGAGCGGCAGTTTCGAGGATTACTGGCACAAGCGCGGCAAGAACCTGCGCAGCAACCTGAAAAAGCAGCGCAACCGCCTCGCCGCCGAGGGCATCGCCACACGCCTCGAGACGCTCACCGCGCCGCATGAGATGGCCGCCGCAGTGGCCGATTACGGCCGGCTCGAAAGCGCCGGCTGGAAGGCGGAGGGCGGCAGCGCGGTCGGCACAGGCAACGCCCAGGGCTGCTTCTACACAAGCATGCTGGAAGCGTTCGCGGCCCGCGGGCAGGCGCGCGTCTACCGCTACTGGTTCGGCGAGCGGCTGGCGGCGATGGACTTGTGCATCCTCGAACGCGATTGCATCGTGATCCTGAAGACGGCTTATGACGAAGCGATTCCGTCCACTTTTTCGCCGGCCCTGCTGATGCGCGAGGAAGCGACCCGCGCACTGTTCGCCGAGCCGGACCTGGCGCGCATCGAATTCTACGGACGCGTGATGGAGTGGCATACGCGCTGGACGGACGAGGTGCGCACCCTCTACCATTTGAACCATTACCGGTGGCCGCTGCTCGCGCGGGCCCACCAACAACGGAGCCTCACATGTATCTGGAAGAAGTAAAGACCCTGCTGACCGACGTGCTCAACCTGGGACCGGCCGGCCAGGCCCTCGGCGCCGACTCGCCGCTGCTGGGCGCCCTCCCCGAGCTGGATTCGATGACGGTGGTGGGCGTGATCGCGGCGCTCGAAGACAGCTTCGGCATCGTGGTCGATGACGACGACATCAGTGCCAGCACTTTCGAGACAGTCGGCAGCCTGGCGGCCTTCGTCGAGCAGAAGGCCGGCGCGTAAACGCAGGATGGCGAACAAAGTCCTGATGGTCGCTTTCCACTTTCCGCCCCAGCGCGGTAGTAGCGGCATCCAGCGGACCCTGAAATTCGCCCAGTACCTGCCCGACCACGGCTGGCAGCCACTCGTGCTGAGCGCCCATCCGCGTGCCTACGAGGATGCCGGCGGCGGCACCTACGCGGGGCCCGCCGAGGTCACGCGCGCCTTCGCCATCGACAGCGCGCGCCACCTTTCCCTACGCGGGCGCTACCTGCGGTGGACGGCGCTGCCCGACCGCTGGGTCGGCTGGTGCCTGGGCGCCATCCCAGCCGGCCTGCGCCTGATCCGGCGCGCGCGCTGCCGTGTAATCTGGTCGACCTATCCAATCGCCAGCGCCCACCTGATCGGACTGGTCCTGAGCCGCCTGACCGGGCTGCCCTGGATCGCAGATTTGCGCGACCCGATGATCGACGAGGCCTATCCCACCGATCCGTGGATGCGCCGCGCCGCGGCCTGGATCGAACGCCAGACCGTGCGCCATTGCGCTCGCGCGGTGTGCACCACGCCGGGTGCCGTGCGCAGCTACCGGGCGCGTTATCCGGAACTGCCGGCGGAACGCTTCCAGCTGATCGAGAACGGCTACGACGAGGAGGAATTCGCGCATGCCGTGCCCGCGCCCAGGAAAGCGGACGGCCCCTTCGTGCTGCTGCACAGCGGGATCGTGTATCCCTCGGAACGCGACCCGCGGCCCTTGTTCGCGGCGCTGAGCCGGCTGCGCCGCGAAGGCGGCATCGGTCCCGGCAACTTCAAACTGCTGCTGCGCGCCCCGGTGCACGAGGCGTTGCTCGCACGCCTGGCGCGCGAGCACGGCATCGGCGACGTCGTCGAGATCGCGCCGGCGCTGCCCTATCGCGCCGCGCTGGCCGAAATGCTTGCCGCCGATGGCCTGCTGGTGCTGCAAGCCGCCAACTGCAACGAGCAGGTGCCGGCCAAGCTCTACGAATACCTGCGCGCGGCGCGCCCGGTGCTGGCCCTGACCGATGCCGCCGGCGACACCGCCGCGCTAATGCGCGCCGCCGCCATCGACACCGTGGCGCCGCTCGACGATGCGGAAGCCATCGCCCGGGCCCTGCCGCGCTTCCTGGCGCTGGCGCAAAGCGGCCGCGCACCGCTGGCTGCGCCGGCCTTCGTGCAGGCCCAGGCGCGCCGGGCGCGTACGGCGCGCCTGGCGGCGCTGCTGGACGAGGTGGCTGCAGAGGGGCGGACACGGTGATACCATTGTCATTTATTTAAACAAATCATGCGCTCCACCGAATCTTTCTTCCTGCCGGTCCGGGACGGCATGCGCTACTGCCTGTTCCATCCGCCCGCCGGCCCCTGCCGCGGCGCCCTGGTCTATGTACACCCTTTCGCCGAAGAGATGAACAAGTCGCGCCGCATGGCCGCCATGCAGGCGCGGCGGCTGGCGGCCCTGGGCGTCGGTGTGCTGCAGATCGACCTGCATGGCTGCGGCGACAGCAGCGGCGACTTCGGCGAGGCGCGCTGGGAAGGCTGGAAGCAGGACATCGACGATGCCCGCGCCTGGCTCGGCGCGCGTCTCGGCCAGGCAGTTGGTCTGTGGGGACTGCGGGTCGGCGCCCTGCTCGCACTGGACTACGCTGTGCAGTCGCGCAATGTGCCGCGCCTGCTGCTGTGGCAGCCGGTGGCCGGCGGCGCCGCCTTTCTGAACCAGTTCCTGCGCCTGCGCATTGCCGCCGACCTGGTGCAGGAAGGCGCCAGCAATGGCGGCACCAAGGCCTTGCGCGCCGCCCTCGAACAAGGCATGCCGGTCGAGATCGCCGGCTACGAACTGGCGCCGCAGCTGGCAGCCGCCCTCGATCCCCTGGACCCTTCGGTACTGGCGCCGCGCGGCTGCCGCATCGACTGGTTCGAGGTGACGGCCGCTCCTGGCCGCCCCCTGCCGCCAGCCGCCAGCCGCATCACCGCGATCTGGCAGGCGCAAGGCATCGACGTCAAGGTCCACCTGACCCATGGCGAGCCGTTCTGGAGCACGCAGGAGATCGCCGAGTGCCCGGCCCTGCTGGACGCCACCAGTGCGCTGTTTCACGAGGATGTCCATGCAGCTTGACGAACGCGCCGTTTCCTTTGCCTGCGGCCCACACCGGCTGTTCGGCGTCTTGTCGCTGCCGTCGCAGATGGCGGCGGCGCCCGCGCGTGGCGTCCTGATCGTCGTCGGCGGACCGCAGGTGCGCACCGGCAGTCATCGCCAGTTCACTCTGCTCGCGCGCAGCCTGGCCGAGGCCGGCGTGCCGGTGCTGCGCTTCGACTACCGCGGCATGGGCGACAGCGAAGGCGATGCCCGCGACTTCGAACAGGTCGAGGAGGACCTGCGCGCCGCGCTCGACTGTTTTTTCGCCGAATTGCCGGGCATGCGCGAAGTAGCGTTGTGGGGCCTGTGCGACGGCGCCTCGGCGGCGGCGATGTATGCCCCCCGCGACGCGCGCGTGACCGGCCTGGCGCTGCTCAATCCGTGGGTGCGCACCGAGCAGGGGGCTGCCAAGGCGACCCTCAGGCACTACTACCGCGCACGCCTGCTCGATCCGGGGCTGTGGAGGAAGATCGCCAGTGGCCGTTTCGACCCGGCACAGGCGGTCAAGTCGCTGGCGGCCTCGCTGCGTTCGGCCTTCGGCGGCCCGGCACCGGCAGTCGGCAACGCCGGCGCCAGCCTGCCCGAGCGCATGCGCGCGGCGCTGCAGCGCTTCGACGGCAAAGTGCTGGTGATGCTGAGCGGGGCCGACCTTACAGCGCAGGAATTCGCCGGGCTGGCGTCCGGCTCGCGCGAATGGCAGCGCCTGCTGGACGACGCCCGGTTCACTCGCCACACGCTGCCCGAGGCCGACCACACCTGTTCACGGCGCGAATGGCACAGCCAGGTGGCCGCCTGGACTGCGAGCTGGATCCGTTCGTGCTAAAGCGCTAGCGGCGCGTTGCCTGGCACACGGCGATATCCTCGAAGGCGCCAAAGCGCCGCGTGCGCGTTCGCTGCGCACCGCACAGGTCGGTAGCCGGCTCGTCTGCCGTATGCAGCGGCGGCGTCTCGCGCCACGCAAAGCCAAAGCTGTCCGGCGCCGAGAACAGCGTGCGCAGCGGGTGATGGCCGAGGTAAAGCAGCGCCACCGGCGTGCTCAGGTTTTCACCCAGGTGCAAGCTGGCGCCATTGCGCGCGACAATCGGACCATCGACCAGGTTGCCGTCGATGTCGGCACTGCTTTCCGGAAACCGTACCTGCACGCCGGCCGTGTCGACCAGGGTGTTGTCGATGAGCCGGCTGCGGGCGCTGGCGTTTACGTAGATGCCCGCGTCCGAACAAGACGCAATCAGGTTGGCGCGCATCGTACCCTGCTCGTGCTCAACGACGCATTTCCGGTCGCGGCAATACGGCTTGCCGGTGGCGCCGCCACCGAAAGACAGGCCGACGCGCTGGCCCGGAAAGCCGTGCAGATGCTGCTCGCACAGCACGACATTGCGCTCGAACAGGGTACGCGCGCCGGCGCCTTTGGCGAAAGCGCCGTAGCTGACCTGATCGCCGCCGGTCTTGACGAAATCCGCGATCAGGTTGCGACGCACGATCCAGTCGCTGGCCGCGACCAGGTCGATCGGCGTGACCGGGTTGGCGGTCGTGCGCGGGCCCGTGTTGCCGAGCGTGTTGCCATCGATCCGTCCCGCATCTGGGAAACGCCCGCCCTCGCCATTGATCTTGAAATGGGCGTTGAAATCGAGGATCGTGTTGTTCAAGGCCGTGAAATGGTGCGCGTCGCCGACGACGTGGAAGGCGTGCTCGCAGGCCTCCGGCTGCCTGCAGGCGCCGCGGATGGTGAGGTTCTCGAAGCGCCAGTACGGTGCCTGCACCCTGAAGCCCTCGACAGCCTCGAATGCGATCGTCACCGTGCCCGGCTGCTCGGCGCGCACCACGACCGGCAGCGCTTCGGCACCAGGACGGCTGGCAACCAGGCCGCCTTCCAGACGGTAGACGCCTGGCGCGAACACGATCACGTCGCCCGCTTCCGCGGCAGCGAAGGCGGTACGCGCATCGGCAGCGGTGACCACCAGCTTGCGTGCATGCGCGGGGGTGGTGGGCGCGGGGCCCGGCTGGGCGCCGATGCCCAGCTGCGGTAGCGGTGCTGCCGGATCGGGTTCGCCACGGTCGAGGCCCAGCAACACGGCGCTGAGCCGGCGTCCGGCGCCGGTAATCAGCGTATTGTGGCCGCTGCTGCGTTTCTCGATATAAGGTGCAAGCGTGCGTGGCACGACACCCTGACTTTGCAGGATGTACAGGGCAGCACCCGCTGCTGCCAGGCCGGACAGCGCCAGCAGCGCGCCGGCAACCAGCCATCGGGTGCGCAAGCGCGGACGCGGCGCTGCGCGGCGCGAGGCCGTCAAGCAGCGACCTTGATCCCGTGCCGTCCCATCAGGTCGTACAGGGTCGGGCGGCTGACGCCCAGCATTTCGGAAGCCTTGACGATGTTGCCGTCGGCGTGCGCCAGCGCCCGCACGATGGCCTTGTATTCGGCTTCGTCGCGCACCTGGCGAAGGTTCAGCGGCGCTTCCTCGGCATCGACGTCCGGCAGGCCGAGGTCTTCGGCGACGATGGTGTTCCCGTCCGCCATGATGACCGCACGCTTGATGCAGTTTTCCATTTCGCGCACGTTGCCCGGCCAGGCATAGCCCTCGATCGCGGCCAGCGCGTCGGGCGCGAAATGCAGCGAGGAGCGTGACTCCTGGGCGCAGAACTTGTTCTTGAAATAGTGTGCCAGCAGCGCCGCATCGCCCTCGCGCTGGCGCATCGGCGGGATCGTCACCACGATTTCCGACAGGCGGTAATACAAGTCCTCGCGGAAGCGGCCCTGCGCGCACAGGTCCTTCAGCTTCTGGTGGGTCGCGCAGACGATGCGCACGTCGACCGGAATCTCTTCGTGGCCGCCGATGCGCTCGATCACGCGCTCCTGCAGGAAGCGCAGCAGCTTGGCCTGCAGCGGCATCGGCAGGTCGCCGACTTCGTCGAGGAAGAAGGTGCCGCCGTGGGCCAGCTCCACTTTGCCCTTGGTCTGCTTGGCGGCGCCGGTGAAGGCGCCCTTCTCGTAGCCGAACAGTTCGCTCTCGAGCAGGTTTTCCGGGATCGCTGCGCAATTGATCGCCATGAAGCGCTCTTTTGAGCGGGGCGATAGCGCGTGCACGGCGCGCGCCAGCACTTCCTTGCCGGTGCCGGATTCGCCCAGCAGCATGACGGAGGCCGAGGTCGGCGCCACCTTTTCGACGGTGCGGCAGACTTTCAGCATGCCGGGGTCGCGCGAGATCACGCCGGACAGCGGCGAATCGGCCTGCGACTGCTGCATGCGGCGGTTTTCCTGCTGCAGGTTGTGCAGGAAGAAGGCGCGCTGGATGACCAGGTTCAGCACTTCGGGGTCGACCGGCTTCTGGTGGAAGTCGTAGGCGCCCATGCCGATCGCCTTGACCGCATTGTTGTGGTCCTGGTTGCCGGTCAGGACGATCACGCGGGTGTCCGGCGCCAGCGCCAGGATCTGCTGCAGGGTGGCCAGGCCCTCGGTCGAACCGTCCGGGTCGGGCGGCAGGCCCAGGTCCATGGTGACCACCGCCGGTTCGTGGCGGCGGATCTGGGCCAGCGCGGCTTCGCGGTCGCCGGCGACCACGACGTCATAGGCGTCGAGGCTCCAGCGCAGCTGCTTCTGCAGGCCGGGATCGTCTTCGATGATCAGGAGTTTCGGTTTGGCTTGGGTCACGGAGTTCTCTCTCAGGATTCGCTCAACTGAGCATGGGCTGGCGCCGGCTCGTGGTACAGCGGCAGCACGACCTTGAAGGTGGTGCCGAGTCCGGCCTGGCTGCTGACTTCCAGCATGCCGCCCAGCTCGGTGATGTATTCGCGGCTTTCGAACACGCCGATGCCCATGCCCGCCGACTTGGTCGAGTCGAAGGGCTTGAACAGGCGCTCGCGGATGAATTCTTCGCTCATGCCTTCGCCGGTGTCGGTGATCTCGATCTCGACCGCGCCGGCGTGTGTCCCTTCCTCACGCTGGCACAGGCGGATCATGACATGGCCGTGCGGCGGCGTGGCCTCGATCGCGTTCTGGATCAGATGGCCGACCACGCGCTCGAGGCGCTCGCGGTCCGCCATCACCTTCAGGCCGGGGACTTCGACCACCAGCTGCGGGCGCGGCTCGAAAGCGCTCTTCAGCGCCACCGCCTGGCGCACCACCTGGTCGACAGCCAGAGGCAGCGGCTTTTCGGCGTTCTCGGTGCGCGAGAGCTTCTGCAGCAGCAGCTTCATCTTCTGCACCGAGTGGTTCAGGGTTTCCAGCATGTCGCGCTGGAATTCCGGATTGTCCTTGTGCTTTTCAGCGTTGGCGTTCATCAGCGACAGCTGGGCCACCAGGTTCTTCAGGTCGTGCACGACGAAGGTCGACATGCGGTTGAAGGACTCGAACTGGCGCGCCACCATCAGCGCATTCGCCGCGTCTTCCTGGGCCAGGTGGCCGGCCGCCTGGCTGCCGGCGATTTCCAGCAGGTCGGTGATTTCCCAGTTCAGCTTGAGCGGGCTGCGCGCGCGCTGCAGCAGCACGAAACCGAACAGCTTCTCGTGCAGGATCAGCGGCACCACCAGCCAGCGGCGCGGGTAGTCCAGCAGCCACTGCGGCACGGCCAGGCCCTCATACTTGTCGGGATGGTCCACGAACTCGTCGAGGTCGATCACCCACTGGGTGCTTTCCAGGAACTGGCAGAACGGCGAATTGACCGGCTCCGTGGTGCCGACCGCCGGCACGTGCCAGTGCGCGCGCGGCGCGTAGCTGCCGGCGTCGCTGCGCTGCCACAGGGCGCCGCCTGGGCTTTCGACCAGCGCCGCCATCGCCTGGATCGCGCGGTCGCCCAGGTTCGGGCCGCGTTCGGACAGGGTGCGCGTAAAACGCATCCACTCTTCGCGATAGTCGTAGTTGTAGGTGAAGAAGTGCTTGCTGATCGACACCTTCAGCCAGGAGCGGAAGGTGCCGGAAAACAGGATCACCAGCAGCAGGCAGATCGCGCCGAACAGGAAGCCGGCCTGCATCACCGTGCCCCAGCGGCCGCCGAAGAAGCGCAGGTAATAGCCGGCCGAGCCCATCGCCAGCAGGTAGATCGCGGAGCCGAACAGCGCCGCCGAATGGAACATCACGCGGCGCGAGACCACGAAGGAGGTGCTCCAGGACCGGCTGCGCAGCATCGAGGCCGTTACCAGCGGCACGGTCAGCGCATTGATCACGCCGCGCGCGTTCCACAGTTCCGGATTAAGTTCGCGGAACAGCATCATGTTGGTGTACAAATAAAAGTCGTAGGCGAACATGCCGCCGATGCCGAGGCAGGCGAACTTGATCGCCCAGCGCTCTTCGATGGTCTTGTTGCGGTACACCTGTTCGACCAGCAGCATGCCGTACACGGCCAGGCAGGCAAACGCGGTAACCACCGACAGCCCGCCGACGACGTTCAGCAGTTCGACGTGCCAGTGCCCGGCCAGCATCGCGCCCAGCAGCATTAGATAGGCGCAGCCGGCCGCAAACAGCGAGGGCCGCAGGCCGAACGGCAGCCGGCTGTTTTCGGCGCGCCAGTGGCCCAGCAGCGCCACCAGGAACACCGACCAGGCGCCGTCGCGCAGCACTTCGAGCGAACCGGTGACCGTGCTCCAGAGCCGCCCCTGGCTGGCATCCCAGGCCAGGACGCCAGCCCACAGCGCGGTCAGCAGGCAGGCACAGGACAGGGGACCGCGCTGGGCGCGAGCGCGCCATCCCGACAGCACCAGCAGGCACAGCAGCAGGTAGCCGGCTGCGGCCAGTGCATAACTATAGGCGGCGATATTGGTCACGATGGTCCGCCGGAACAGCTCAACGTCCGCTGCGGAACAGGACGACCTTCAGGGTATCGATCAGGATCAGGACGTCGAGGAACAGGCTGTTGTTCTTCACGTAGTACAGGTCGTACTGAAGCTTTTGCAGCGCATCCTCGGCCGACGAACCGTAACCGTAGCGCACCTGGGCCCAGCCGGTGATGCCCGGCTTGACGCTGTGGCGCACGTTGTAATACGGGACCACTTCGATCAGCTGGTCGACGAAGTACTGGCGCTCCGGACGCGGACCCACGAACGACATGTCGCCCTTGAACACGTTGAGGATCTGCGGCAGCTCGTCGATACGGGTCTTGCGCATGAAATTGCCGACGCGGGTGATGCGCGGATCGTTCTGCTGCGCCCACTGCGGCTTGCCGCCCTTTTCGGCGTCGGTGCGCATGCTGCGGAACTTGTGCACGAAGAAGACCTTGCCGTCCTTGCCGACCCGCTCCTGCGAATAGAACACCGGGCCGCCGTCCTGCAGCTTGACGGCCAGCGCCGCCAGCAGCATCAGCGGGAAGGTCATCAGCATGATGATGGTGCTGCACACGATGTCGAAGCTGCGCTTCATGAAGGTGCGGACAAAACTCTGGTCGAAGCCGCCGCCGAACACCAGCCACGAAGGCTGCAGCGAGTCGACCCGGATCTGGCAGGTTTCGCGCTCGAAGAAAGTGGCGGCGTCGGTCACCTTCAGGCCGGCCAGTTTGCACTCGAGCAGTTCCTTGATCGGGAAACCGCCGCGGCGGTTCTGCACCGACACCACGATTTCTTCGACGTTGTACTGGCGCGCCAGCGAGGCCAGGGTATCGCCCTCGCGGCCGTTCAGCAGGCTGGTCGAGGGCACGCACAGTTCCTCGGTCGGGGTCGGGATGAAGCCGGTGATGTTGTAGCGGTGGTAGCTGGTGCTCTGCATGGCCAGGTCGCTGCACTCCTTGGCCAGCGGGCCACTGCCGAGGAACAGGATGCGCGTCTCGAGGAAGCGCAGCTCCGAGGTCTTGAAGAACACCATGCGGGCGACGAAGATGCCGGCGGCGGCAATCGCGAACACAAGGGCCAGGATGCCGCGTCCGAAATACAGGTCCGGCGCCACATAGAACACCAGGGTCAGGATCAGGAAGCCCATCAGGAACGAGGGCATCAGTTTCATGAAGAACGGGTTGCGCAGGCCTTCATTGAAGTCGAGCTGGTACATCCCCATCGCGCTCATGCTGAAAATGATCGCGGCGGTAAAGGCGATGGCCGAGGTGAAGAAGTGGTCCAGGCTCTCGATGTTTGGCAGGCCGACCGGCTGTCCCAGTTCCATGAAACGCACCGCTGCACCGACGTAGGCGGCGCCCAGCAGCACCAGCACTTCGACGAACAGCAGGACGAAAACGATCTTCGATACGTAGTGGTTAGAGATCCTGAGCACGGTATCCTCCTAGCGCGGCAGGTTGTCGACGTACCAGTCCATGGCTTCCTTCAGCCCTTCGCCGATGCGATGGGTGGGAGCATAGCCCAGCAGCCTGGCAGCCTTGCCGATGTCGGCCTGGGAATGGCGCACGTCGCCCTTGCGGAAGTCGACATAGGTCGGCTTGTGCGCCGCCACGTGCGGGAAACGCGCCGCCAGCAGCCCGGCCATCATCGCGTGCAGCTGGTTGAGCGAGGTACGGTCGTTCAGTGCGACGTTGTAGACCTGGTTGGCAGCCTCGCTATCCGACATCGCGGCCAGCAAATTGGCCTGCACGACGTTGTCGATGTAGCAGAAATCGCGGCTGGTCTCGCCGTCGCCGTTGATGCGCAACTCCTCGTTGCGGATTAGCGCCATCACCCATTTCGGGATCACGGCGGCATAGGCGCCGTTCGGATCCTGGCGCGGACCGAACACGTTGAAATAACGCAGTCCGATCGATTCCATGCCGTAGGTGCGGCCGAACACGTCGGCATACAGCTCGTTGACGTATTTGGTCACGGCATACGGCGACAGCGGCTTGCCGATCCGGTCCTCGACCTTCGGCAGGTCCGGGTGGTCGCCGTAAGTCGAACTCGAAGCGGCGTAGACGAAGCGCTTGACCTTGGCGTCGCGCGCGGCCACCAGCATGTTCAGGAAGCCGTTGATATTGGTTTCGTTGGTCAGCTGCGGGTTGGCGATCGAGCGCGGCACGGAGCCGAGCGCGGCCTGGTGCAGCACGAAGTCGACACCCTGGCAGGCGCGCGCGCAATCGTCGGGCGAGCGGATGTCGGCGTTCAGGAAGGTGAAATTCGACCAGGCTGCCTCACCCACCAGTGCACGTACCTGGTCCAGGTTGTGCTGGTGCCCGGTGGCGAAATTATCGAGACCGGTGACACGCTGGTTCAGCTTGAGCAGGGCTTCCACCAGGTTCGAACCGATGAAACCGGCCGCGCCGGTTACCAGCCAGTGATAGCCATGCTGGTTCAGCTGCTGTTGGACGTCTTGAATCTTGTTCACGTTGGGGACACTCTAACTATTCACGCGGGCACAGGGCGGATAAACCGGCAGTGCTGTCACCTGCGCCGCCCGGCCGCCGCAGAGACGCGGCTGCCGGGCGGGCCGGTCAGGGAAAGCGATACGCTTACAGGCGCCAGACGCAGTAGCCGGCTTCGCTGATCGCCTTCGGATCGAATTGCGATTTGACGTCGATGAAGCAGCCGCTGTCGTTCAGCTTGGACTGGAAATCGACCAGCGAACGCGCCAGCACTTCCTTGTGCGGGACGGCGACGACCAGGGCGTCGGCCTTCGGCAGGTCTTCCCAGCGTTCCAGCTTGATGCCGTATTCGTGCTGGGCTTCCTCGGCTTCGGCAACCGGGTCGTAGACGTGCACGTCGCAGCCGTAGGATTCGAGTTCGTGGACGATGTCCGCGACTTTCGAATTGCGCAGGTCCGGGCAGTTTTCCTTGAAGGTCAGGCCGATCACGTTGACCTTCGAGCCCTTCACGTGGAAACCGTTCGAGATCATCGACTTGACGGTCTTTTCGGCCACGAACTTCGCCATGCCGTCGTTGATGCGGCGGCCGGCCAGGATCACCTGCGGGTGGTAGCCGACCATCTCGGCCTTGTGGGTCAGGTAGTACGGATCGACGCCGATGCAGTGGCCGCCCACCAGGCCCGGACGGAAGGGCAGGAAGTTCCACTTGGTGCCGGCGGCCTTCAGGACTTCGAGCGTGTCGATGCCGACCTTGTCGAAGATGATCGCCAGTTCGTTCATCAGGGCGATGTTCAGGTCGCGCTGGGTGTTCTCGATCACCTTGGCGGCTTCGGCCACCTTGATGCTGGAGGCGCGGTAGACACCGGCCGTCACTACCGATTCATACAGCTTGGCGACGCGGTCCAGGGTGGCGTCGTCGTCGCCCGACACGACCTTCAGAATCGTGGTGAGGGTGTGTTCCTTGTCGCCCGGGTTGATACGCTCCGGCGAGAAGCCGACGTGGAAGTCTTCCTTCCATTTGAGGCCCGATTCTTTTTCCATGATCGGGATGCAGACTTCCTCGGTGGCGCCCGGGTACACGGTCGACTCGAACACGACGATGGCGCCGCGCTTCATGTGCTTGCCGACGGTCTTGCTGGCGCCGGCCAGCGGAGTGAAGTCAGGGTTGTGGGCGATGTCCACCGGGGTCGGCACGGCCACGACGATGTAATCGGCCTGATTCAGGGCCGATGGATCGGTCGTAACCTGCAAATGTTGCGAGGCCTTCAGCTGCTCGGTCGACACTTCACCCGTCGGGTCGATGAACTTTTTATAATTTTCGACTTTCGATGCCGAAAGATCGAAACCGATCGTTTTCGACTTTTTGCCGAACTCGACAGCCAACGGCAGCCCAACATACCCTAAACCGACTACTGCGACGACTTCATCTGCTTTCATATCGCATTCCGTGAAATATAAATTTTTTGCAATTCTGCTAACTTTAAATATAGCATGGAAACAGAACTGCACTCAACAAACGCCTGTGACTTACCCGTAAAAACAACAAGATGCGCTCTGGAAACCGATTTCCATGCACTACAGGCCAGGACTGTTTGCGACCGACGGGTTAAGGGAACGAGCACATCGATGCCGCCCGGTTCCACTCATAGACCAAGTGCAATCTTAACATTTTTAAAAAAGCAAGCTCACGCGTTCACTCTATCGTGCGCGGGGGAAATGATGATTTCTAGGAAAGCATAAGAGGCTTGAAACTGTGCCAGGCTCATTGAGGCAAGCAAGGCACCTGGTCCTCGGGCTGGGTGATCGCCTGCTCGGGCAAACCTAGCGGACTGAAAGCTGGACGCTGGGGCTTTTCGTCTTTCCTGACACGGCCTCCGATCAAGCTGGCAAAGACACCGGGCATGACGGACATTGCCAGTTGGTAGAGCATGACGACAATCGCCAATATCACAAACGGTGTAGCTACCCAATACACGCCATAGGGAAGCGCCCTGCCGAATCGCTGGTACACGGCCCAGCTGGCAAACAGGATCGGCGCATGAATCAGGAACAGGAAAAAACTGTACTTGTTCATTCGTCCGCACCAGTTACCGATGCGCGTTCCCACCAACACCGAGCACATCGGCCAGATCAAAAACGGTGAGACCAGGCGCAGGACTGTGGTATTGACAATTTGGAAATGAATGATGGCTGCGCAAAGTGTTATAAAGGCAGCAAAACACGGCAGCGCATAAGCGTCGAGTGCCCGAAGATTCCATTTTTTGCAGGCAGCCATGCCGCCGATATAGAACATGATCGGCATGAGGTTGCGTGCAACCAATTTCCCATCAAAATCTTGCAAGAAAACAACTAAAACAATCAGCAAACCAGGGATTGCCGCCCTGCGGATCAGGAGACCCATCAGGGGTGCCAGCAACATCAGAGCGATCAGGTCGCGCAAGAAATTCAGCGGGTAATTGATAGGCGAGTGAGACACGCCGAAAGCTGCATCCATCCATACGGCGCTGTCAAAAGGCACCAATTTGTATGCCATGTTCAGCCCGGTAAGCAGTTGGGCTAGCACCGCCGCTACCAGGAGTGGAATGTTGAATGCCAAGAAAGGCAAAAGCAGGGAACGTGCTTTCTTTGCCCAAAGTGCCTTGGGCGACTGGTCCAGACCAGCATGAAAAAGAAGATAACCGGAAATCAACGTCAACATCGGCACCGTTGTTCGGAACATTGCGTTCTGAAAAAAGGCTTTCAACAATGAAAACCAGTCGGCGCCAACTTCTGTGATGGGTACGAAGGCCGGCGTATGGAGGATCACCACCCCGAAAATCATCAGGGGCCGCAATATGTTAATGCGATCCTGGACGGCCCGTTCCATCACGGCTGTTTCCTTTATTCTTGTTGAGTTAACGTATGACTTGGAGATCGAACTGCCCGGCACCCGAAGGAGAGCCCATCTGTACGCTAGAAACGTCGTGTGACAGCGTCGTGGTCACGATAGCAAGACCAAAGGTCTAATTGCAGATAGTAAATCTACAATTCTTTAGAGTCAACATATTGCTTTGAAGCTTAGCCAACACAACAGTCAGCGAGGGGGTGGCGCGGCTGGCGGGGATCGAACCCACGACCCTTGGCTTCGGAGGCCAATACTCTATCCACTGAGCTACAGCCGCGCAGGAGAGAAGCGAAGGATACAGAGTTTCCGGCATCGCGTCTATGGATAGCCAAGTTGTGCAACAGAAATTGCGTTTCAATTAAGAAGTTTTCGATCTATAATCGACCAGTTCCGAGCCATTTTCATAGTAGATGTTGGCCAGCGCCGGACGCCTGCAGGTTTTTTTATTGATAAGTAAGGAAATCATGAGCGACGCAAATCACACTGAACACCAGTCTTTCATCAGGACCCCCAAGCAGTTGATCGCAGCAGTAGCCGGTTTTTTTTTGGTCATTGTCATCGGTATCATCCTGCTGGTGTCGTTCGTGACGAATCAACGTCTGACCGGAGCAGGTTCGGAATTACAGAATAAGGAAGCGGTTGCCGACCGCCTGCGCCCCGTGGCAGACGCCGGCTTCACGCTGAAAGACGCCAACGCACCCAAAGTGCTGCAGGGCGGCCAGGCCGTCTACACTGCGGTCTGCGCGGCTTGCCACGCCACCGGCGCTGCAGGCGCACCGAAAGTCGGCGACAGCGGCGCCTGGAGCGCCCGCATTGCCCAAGGGTTCGATACACTGGTCCAGCACGCCGTGAACGGTATCCGCGCCATGCCGGCTAAAGGCGGCAACCCGGATCTGGACGACGTCGAAGTGGCGCGCGCAGTTGCCTACATGGGCAACCAGGCCGGCGCCAAATTCAAGGAACCGGAAGCGCCGGCCCCTGCGGCTGCCGCTCCTGCTGCCGCTGCTGCTCCCACCACTGCCGCTGCTGCCCCGGCCGTTGCTCCCACCGCTGCACCAGCTGCCCCTGCCCCTGCCCCGACCGCTGCCGATGCCGCCGCGGCAGGTAATACTGCGCAGGCGAACGCTGGCGCCGGTAAAGCTTTATATAGTGCTGCCTGCGTGGCATGCCACGGCGCAGGCATCGCCGGTGCACCGAAGTTCGGTGACAAAGCTGCCTGGGCCCCGCGTATCGCCCAGGGTGTGAATGTCCTGTACGCGCATGCCATCAAGGGCTTCCAGGGCAAGGTCGGCGTGATGCCGCCCAAGGGTGGCTCAAGCGCCCCCGACGCAGAGGTGAAAAGCGCTGTCGATTACATGGTTGGCGCCGCGAAGTAACAATTCCAGTGTCCTCCAAGCCGCCTGCGGGCGGCTTTTTTATTTGTTAGACAACTTTATCCTTCTAATAAAAAATGTATTAATGATATGACAGCCAAACAATATTCGTAACTGAAGAAGCAATGTTTTGTTGCCCATGGGGAACATTTTGGCGATTATTTGACTTTTTCCGTGCATCATCACTTTCTTTGGCGTAATCTAGTTCCCATAAACAAAAAAAGAAACCGACTAGAGATCAACCAGGGAAACCGATAATGAAATACGCACAACAATTCGTCTCACTCCGTCGTCTCTCTATCGCAGCAGCTTGCGCCGCGCTCGCAGCCTGCGGCGGCGGCGGCAGTGATGCAACCCAGAATTCTTCCTCCACTCAGACGGCTGCCCTGATCAACGGCTCGACCGCGACCGGCTCGGCTGCCGGCCTTTTGACCGGCCCTATCACCACCACCGTACCGACGCCGATGCCGGCGCCCGCGGCGCTCGGCGGGACCATCACCGACGTCCGCTTCGAAAACACCAGCGCTGGCGCGGCACAGACCAACGTGCCGGTCACCTTTGGTCAGGTGTTTGCCAAAGGCAGCCTGCTCTCCACCGACAAGCTGACCGGCCGCCTCGAAGACGGCACCGTCGTGCCCCTGCAAGTCGATATCAAGGCCACGCACGCTGATGGTTCGGTACGCCATGCCATCATCTCTGGCATCGTGCCGAGCATTGCTGCGTCTAAAGTGCTGACGATGTCGCTGATCAAAGGTGGCTCGGCGCCGACCGGCAGCGTGACCGTCGATTCGCTGACCCGCACCGGGTTCAACGCGTCTGTGCATGCGAAGATCGGCGGCGTCGATTACTACGCATCGGCTGACGATCTGCTCAAGAGCGGCAAAACTATGACCTGGCTGGCTGGTCCGGTAGCAACCGAGTGGGAAGTCGCCGCACCACTGCGGACGGCGGACGGCAGCGAGCACCCGCACTTGTCCGCGCGTTTTGCCATCCGTTGGTATCCCGGTGTGAACAAAGCCCGTGTTGACGTTGTCGTCGAGAACGACTGGGCTTACGAACCGTCGCCACAGAATTTTACCTACGACGCCAGTGTCATCGTGGGTGGGCAACCGGTATATAACCAAGCCGGCCTGAACCATTTGCATCACGCCCGGTGGCGCAAAATCTTCTGGTTCAACGGTACCGAACCCGCGGTCAACGTCAAGCACAACGTTGCCTACCTAATCTCGAGCGGCGCATTGCCGAACTTCGACCAGTCTCTGGTCATTCCGGAAGGTGCTATTACTGCAGTCCAGACGCGTTGGAAACAATCGGCGACCGAACCTATGGGAAGTGGTTTGACCATGGCCTACATGCCGACGACTGGCGGTCGTGACGACATTGGTCTGCTACCGAACTGGGCAGCAACGTATCTGCTGTCGCAAGATAGCCGCATGAAAGAAATGACGCTGCGTACCGCAGACCTGGCAGGCAGCTTTTCGTCGCACTATCGCGACAAGAAAACCGGTCGTCCAGTCAGCCTTGCCGACTACCCCTACATGACTATTTTCGGTCATCAAGGCGACACCTATAATCCCGCCACCAAGCAGTACGAGGCTTTCCCAGCGTGCGCTGGCGTAGGTAAATGCGATAGCCCGTACACGCATGATGCTTCACACCAGCCGGCACTGGCCTACCTGCCCTATTTGGTCACCGGTGATTACTATTATCTGGAAGAACTGCAGTTCTGGGCCATGTGGAATGCATTCGAAACCAACCCCGGGTACCGCGACAATATCAAGGGCATCCTGTGGTCGGAACAGGTACGTGGACAAGCTTGGTCGCTCCGAACGATTGCCGAAGCTGCCTATATTTCCCCTGACAAAGATACGCTCAAGGCGACGTTGACCAACATCGTCAACAACAACCTCGACTGGTATAACAACACGTACACCAGCGCGAACACTGATGCGCGATATGCCAACAAGCTGGGTTTCATTGCCAACGGGTATGCGATGGCATACGACAATAGTAACGGTATCGGGCCTTGGCAAGATGACTTCTTCACCTCGGCAGTCGGCCATGTTGCCGAGCTCGGTTTCACGAAAGCGAACGCTTTGCTTGTATGGAAAGCGCAGTTTCCGATCGCTCGTATGGTAGGTGCGGGTGCATGCTGGGTTGATGGTGCCATTTACTCGATGCGTATCCGTAGCGCTGAAAATGCACCGTTTTACAGCACGATCAGTGAGGCATACGCTAGCAGCCATACTGCAGCAGTCAATGCAATGCAGTGCGGCAGCGCCGAGATGGCGTCAGCACTTGGTTTGAAGGTCGGAGAAATGACCGGTTTCTCGCCTTATCCGACTGGCTATCCGTCGAACATGCAGCCAGCGTTGGCTTATGCAGCCAATGTCGGAGGTGCCGAAGGTAAAAAGGCGTGGACTGTGTTTATGGCACGCTCGGTCAAGCCGGACTACCGTTACGGACCGCAGTTCGCGATCGTTCCACGCTGATTGCAGCACCGCAGTACCACGGCCCATCCAGGCCGTTCGAAAGGCCGCCTCGTGCGGCCTTTTGGTTTGTAAGGTCCCGCGATGAACACGGCATTTTTGTATCGCAAGTTGATGAGTGCGGCGCTTGGACTGGCATTGAGGCTAAGCAGTAGCAGCGGACCGCGCGATCGACAAGACGAAAACGAAGGACGCGCGCCGATGCAGCTCAGCCGAACCTGCTCGGCATCCTCATATTGAAACGGTAGACCTGCCTTTGAAAGTCAACATCGGCAGGCGGTTTCGAAGCACGAATGACATAGCCCGCAATGTTACAACGTGCGCTGCCACGCAGGCAGTCGAGCTCTAGAATATGTAGCAGCGCTAGCACATGGCACACCCCGATCATTGCCAAACCTACCAGCGGCGCGGCTGCTGCCATCTAACAATCGACGATATCGCCGTGTGCAAGCGACTGTAGTGTGAACGCCATCGGGGCAAGGCTGACCCGGCTGCTAATACTCATTAAATGAATTGTTGAATTGCTAGCCTACACACCGAATTCATTTGGTCTCAGCTCAATTGATAAATGTCTTTAATCTAATATATTCCACAAAAAGTGATGCCGCTAAACAACACGGAGAACACTAACTGCTTTCCGGAATAAAAAATTTTTCTGACTTCTTTTGCAAGACATTTTGTTCTGAATTTTTATATGGCTGAGCTCGCATAGAATTAGAATTTCCAAGGATCAGCTTTTATAGGAGGGGCCATGCTAAATCTGCTGTTAAGGGATCGTTGAGTTGCTATCTCATCTTTAAACACGATCAACCTATCCGACTATTAGCAAATTCGTATACTTGCATAGTATATATTTTTGGTAACAAACGCTTACAAACTGTTTTTCTCAAACGCTATAAGCTTCAGTTTTTCCAGCAGGAATAACTGCAGTAAAGAAATTCGATAAAGAGGGAAAAACATGTCGCAGCAGCAACACTCTAACCTACCAACTGAAAAAAGCAAGGCTATGCACCTGATGCCTGTCTTGCTGATTTCCGTCTTGGCTGCCGGCGGTGTATCGGCAGCAACCTTATCGGTTGGTCCGGGCAAAACTTATGGTGCGCCATGTGCAGCGTTTGCTGCAGCGAAGGACGGCGATACCATTGAAATCCAGGGCAACACCAGCTACAACGGCGACGTCTGCGCCATTTATCGCAATAACCTTACCATTCGCGGTGTGAACGGACGTCCGAAAATCAACGCCAATGGTGCCAATGCACTGGGCAAAGGGATCTGGGTCGTCAGTGGCAACAACGTCACCGTAGATAACGTCGAAATGAGCGGCGCAAAAGTGGCAGACCGCAACGGCGCTGCTCTGCGCCTCGAAGGTACCGGCTTTACGCTGCGCAATGCTTTCATCCACGATAACGAAAATGGCATTCTGACCAATCCGAACACTGCCAGTGACATCGTGATCGAGTACAGCGAATTCGGCCACAACGGTTATGGCGACGGTCAGTCCCACAATCTGTATATCGGTAACGTTAAAAGCCTGACCTTCCGCTACAACTTCTCGCACGATGCCAACATCGGCCACAACCTGAAATCGCGCGCGATCACTAACACGATCGTTTACAACCGCTTCTCGAGCCTGGCTGCAGGGCAGACCGGCAGCACTGCCGCCGGCCAGCCCAGTTACGAAATCGACCTGCCGAATGCTGGTACTTCTTATGTGATCGGCAACGTGATTCAGCAGCCTGCAGTGAACCAGAATCCGAACCTGTTGGCCTATGGTGAGGAAGGTGCAAGCAACCCGGGCAAGGACCTTTATGTGGTCAACAATACGTTCCTGAACGACTATAGTTCGGGGGGTAACTTCGTGATGGTGGGCTCGGGCGTGAGCACCCCGGTTCTGCTGCAGAACAATATTTTTGGTGGTATCGGTACGATGACCAACCAGAGCAATGCGCTGGACAAAACGAATTATCGTGCGGCCGCGCCCGGCTTCGTCAACCGCGCCGGCTACGACCTGCATCCGACCGCCAGCGCACTTGTGATCGATGCCGGTTCGGCACCGGGTAACTCAGCCGCAGGCGTCCCGCTGGCGCCAGTGGCGCAGTACAAGCATGCCGCGTCGGGTGAAGCCCGCAGCGTGTCCGGCAAGCTGGATATCGGTGCGTACGAGGGACAGTCGTCGAGCGGCACTGCACCGGCGCCGACGCCGACGCCGCCAACGACCTCAACCACCTGGACGACCTGCGCCGGCGAGGGTGGCACCTGCACCTTCAGCGGCACGCATGAAGTCCGCTATGGCTCAGGCAACCTTGTTGTGACTAAAACTTTCACTGGCTCGGCCTCATGCTCGAACGCGGTATTCGGCGATCCAGCACCAGGCTATGGCAAGTCCTGCTCCGTTTCCAATGCAAGCAGCGGATCGACCACGCCGATGCCGACGCCGACACCTGTGACCTGGACGGCTTGCGCTGGCGAAGGCGGCACTTGCAGCTTCAGCGGTACGCGTGACGTCCGTTACGGTTCGGGCACGACTTTCGTGACCAAGACCTTCACTGGCGCAGCTTCGTGCTTGAATGCAGTATTCGGCGATCCAACGCCTGGCTATTTGAAGTCCTGCAGCGTTTCGAGCGCGGCGAAATAAGCTTATCTCACAAAAACCAAGGCCTGGCTCTTTTAACGAAGAGTCAGGCCTTTTTCTTGATGCTTACGCGCCGCATATCGTACTCTGGCTTATTCGACAGTCTTGACCCGCTCCTCTTCCTGCATGTCATCGGCGATATACATAGACTGATAAGTACCGGCTGATTGTCGGCTCGACACATACCCGGCAAATACTTGCAGAAGCAATGCACGGAGGCGCTGCTGGAATCGTTCGCACAAAGGTGTTGCCGCCACCACTACAATCACTGTTCCACCTAAAACAAGCGCGCGCCGGCTCCAGCTTGCGGCATCGTCGGGTCCGATATAACTGAACAGTTGTAGGAGCGGGCGATGGAACAGATAGAGCACGAAAGTGCTCGCGGCAACACGCTTGATGAGCGGTCCCATCCCCCAGGACACCTTACCGTGGCGATCCAGCAGGTTATAAGCAGCCACCAGATTCAGGAAAAAGGCGACTGCATCGACATAACGTCCGGTAATCTCCTGATCCATCCATTTGAGACTAACCGCAGCGCGGATCGCAGGCGAGAACGCGAGCATGGCCAGGCTGACGGCAAAAAGTAAAGCTGCGGCCGAGGGCGTGATTTTCCAGGCCCTGCGTTTTTGGTATGCCAGAGCGCCGGCCATCCAGATAGGGAAGAATGCGAAGACCAGCGGCCCTCCCGCGAGAAACACGATAGCGACCAGAGCAATCTTGGCCCGGCCTTTATAAAAAGCCAGTAAACCGAAGATCAGATAATAAAATGCTTCATAGCCGAGCGACCAGAAAGGCTGATTGATCCCTGGCGCATAGCTGATATGCCAAGCTTCGTGCACCAGGAACAAAGACGCTAAATACCGCGCGCCAAGATGGTCACCGTTGAACCAGGGCTGGCCGACATACAGTTCCGGCGCCATCCGCACGCCGAAATAATCGATGACGAATGTGAGTACCAGTGCGGGAATAACGACCGACCACAATCGTGCAATGCGGTTGACGCCATATACCTGCCAATCATTCTCTTTGTTATCGACCACGTAAGCAATGACGAAGCCTGAGAGAACGAAGAAGATAACGACGCATGTGTCGCCATACGCACCCAATTGCCAGAACAGTCCGCCTGTCCAGTTCATACCGGACGCGTGGCCAACGAAAACAATAAAAGCGGCCAGAAAACGTACGACGTCGAGGTAAGCGGAGAATTTGGGTTGCACAGCACTAGGTATAAAAGAGATAGTGATGAATTAAAGAACATATTCCATGCTCAGGCAACAATAATCGCTAGACCCGATAGAACACGCACGAAATCCGTGGGCTTTTGTTAACAATGCGATACTCGTCCTGGTTGACAAGTGGTCACCTGCCCGCTCTTACCATATCTACCTGTGCTTTAGTGAAGCCGTTCGGCCCACTCTCAGGCAAGTTCGTTCATCGGACGCGCCACGCTGCTTTTGGCACTATTGAACTGTTGCATGGTAACGCTGCGACGCACAAACATCGGCTTACTGACCATGGTTTACTCTTGCCTTGTGTTAATATAAATATATCTTATGTAGCTTTATCAAAACCATGTTGAAATCATCAGCGCATCCGGGAAGGCTCCCCCTTCTTCGGAATTTAGGCGCACAGTTCACAAAATTCGCTCTGGCTGGCGGCGCCGGTACGGCTCTGCATTATCTGCTCCTGATCGTACTGGTATCCGGGTTCGACGTTCAGGCGGCGCATGCTGCCTTCGTAGGTGCTGTGGCTGGTGCCTGCGTGGTCTACCTGATCAACCGTCGCTACACCTTCGACAGCCAACGCGCCCATGCACAGACCCTGCCGCGTTTTGCTTTCATGGCGACGATCGGCGCCCTGTTGAACAGCATGTTGGTAGGCACTTTAAGTGCCTCTGGCCTGCATTTTCTACTGGCGCAGATGATCGCCACCATTGCGATTCTCGTTATCAATTTTATTGTGAGTAAATTATGGATCTTCCGGTAGCCGAACAGTTGCAGGCTGTGTCTTCCCATCCGGCTCTGTCGCCACGCGCACCGGGTACCATGCCGAGCGTTTCCGTGGTCGCCCCTGCTTATAACGAACAGGAAGTACTGGGCGAGTTCCACCGCCGCGTGAGCGACGTCATGCGCAGTCTCGGCTGCGAGTACGAAATCGTGCTCGTCAATGATGGCAGCCGCGACAACACTCTGGCGCTGATGCATGCCTTGCGCGCTGCTGATCCGCACGTCACCGTGGTCGACCTCTCACGTAACTTCGGCAAGGAAATCGCTCTCAGCGCAGGCCTGGACCACACCAAGGGCGAAGTCGTCATCGTGCTCGACTCCGACCTGCAGGACCCTCCGGAATGCATCCCGCAGATGCTCGAGATCTGGCGCGAAGGCTATGACGTCGTCTACGGCACGCGTACCGTGCGCGATGGCGAGAGCTGGTTCAAGAAGATGACGGCAAAATACTTCTACCGTCTGATCAAGCAGGTCAGCCGGGTCGACATCCCGAAGGACACGGGCGACTTCCGTCTGATGTCGCGCCGCGCCGTACAGGCGCTGTCCCTGCTGCGCGAAGAGCACCGCTTCATGAAGGGCCTGTTTGCCTGGGTTGGTTTTCCATCAAAGCCATTCCTGTACCGGCGCGACCCGCGCGCAGCCGGCGAAACCAAATGGAACTACTGGAAGCTGTGGAACTTCGCGATCGAAGGCATCACGTCGTTCACAGTTGCCCCGCTCAAGATTTCCACCTACCTCGGCCTGTTCGTGGCCGTGCTGTCCCTGATATATGCATTGTTCGTGATCTGGAAAGCGATGATGTATGGCGACCCGGTGCGCGGATATCCATCTCTGATGGCGGTAATCCTGTTCCTGGGTGGAGTGCAGTTGATCTCGGTGGGCCTGCTGGGCGAGTACGTCGGCCGTATCTTCAACGAGGTCAAGCGCCGCCCGTTGTACTTGGTCAACCGCCTGCTCAGTTCCGAACTTCCCGGCGAACACAGCAAGAAAGAAGAGTAAGCGATGACCACGTCGACCCGCTCGCGCCTGCTCGGCGCCGGCTGTGTGTTTCTATTCCTCGTATTGCTGTGGCTATATCCACTGCTGAGTTTGAAACTGGCGGCCCAGTTCGATTTTGGCGTGCACCTGCGCTGGGCCTCCCAGTTCCATGAGGCTCTGCAGGAAGGCAATGTCCTGCCCCGCTGGGCTTACGCATCCGTCGACGGTTTGGGAGACCCGACCTTTTTCTACTATCAGCCTCTTGTCTACTACATCAGCAGTTTTTTCCACATGCTCGGCTGCGACTTGCGCGTCGCCCTGCTGCTGACTGAAATCTGCTCGTTTGCTTTGCTGGGCAGTACCGTCTTCTTTTATTTCCTGCGCCGCTATCCGAACCGTGGCGCCGCGCTCGGCACGATCTTCGTGCTGGCCTGCCCACCCCTTTATTTTCTTGCCACCCAGATGGCGGCGTTTCCCTGGGTGTTCAGTATGCCGTTCAGCGTCCTGTTCGTTGCCGAAACCATCCGCGAACGGCAGCGCCCAACGCGTCTGGCTGTCCTGATCTGTCTGATATGCCTGGCCCACCTGCTGAGCGGCCTGATGACGCTGTTCGCTACTGGCCTGGCGCGACTGATCTTCGCATTCCCGAACCGGCATAACTTACGTGAACACCTGAGATGGGGACTGGGGGTCGCGCTGGGTCTGGCGCTATCGGCTTTCTTCCTTTATCCGGCCATCACCCAGCTCGACCTGATCACGCCCTCGGGCTGGCTGGGGCCCTTCGACTGGCACCGGGGTTTCGTGTTCCCTCTGTTTACCTACCTGCGCTACGGCTTGCTGTGGATTGGCCCGCAGATTCCATTCCCATTCCTGGCTGTTGGACTGGCAATGCTCACCCTGTTCCCACGCATGCCGATACCGGATCGCGAAGCCGGGCTCACCGCGCGGCGCCTTGCCATTGTCTCCCTGGTTTCGCTGGCATTCGCCAGCGAACTGGCCTACCCGATGTACGCCAACGTCAGCGCCTTGCACAAGCTGCAGTTCCCCTATCGCTTCATGTTCCTTGCTTGCGTCCTGGCCGCGATCGCATTTGTCATCCACTTGAACACGGGCGCCTGGTCACGCTGGAGCAGGCCGGTAAAAAGCGCCGCGCTCGTCATGATGATTCTTTATATCGCGCAGGCCGGCATCCTCCAGTGGAAACTGATTCGATCCGGCGAACGCCTGCCGGAACCGGCCTCGCTCATGCACGGCCGCTTCGGCCAGCCTGAATATATGCCGGCAGTGCATGGTCCCCACTGGGAAGCATATGTTGCCGATGGCAAGCTGGCGGGTGAATGCCGGCGGCTGGGCATCCGTTGTGACGTCACTTCCCAGCGCAGCCATGATATGAACGTGTCGATCGCTAGCTCGCGCAGCGTCGCCGTACGCTTACCCGTCTTCGCATTCCCGGCATGGCGCGCCAGCGTCGATGGCGTCACGCAGCCCTATGCCTTCGACAAGGACACCGGCTTGCTGCTGGTCCAGCTGCCGCCCGGAACGCACGTCGTCGCCCTGGGCTGGTCGCGCCTCCCCGCGGAAGTCACCGGCCTGTGGATCAGTGCCGGCGCACTGTGCATCCTGCTGGGCAGCCTCGCATTTTTCCGTAGACGCACCGGTGAAGTGCAATCCGCTCTTCCATCTTTGTCCGAGAAACACGTGATGCACGCTCAAGCGAACACAGCAAGAAAGTACAGCAAGCAATGACCACGTCGACCCGCTCGCGTCTGTTCGGCGCCGTCCTGCTCGTGCCCTGCGTTCTGTTGCTGTGGCTGCAGCCCCTGCTGAGCACGCGCCTGCCCTACCAGGTCGATCTGCTGGTCCATCTGCGCTGGTCGGATCAGTTCCTGACGGCGCTGCGCGATGGCTGGCTGTTGCCGCGCTGGGCCTACGCATCCTTCAACGGTCTGGGCGACCCGACGTTCATCTATTACCAGCCGCTGTTTTACTACATCACCAGCGCCTTCGGCGCCCTCGGCCTGAGCCAGCCGGCTGCGCTGCTGTGGGGCGCGGCAGTTCCCTACCTGATGCTGGGCGCCGTGGTCTACTTCGCAGTGCTGCCGCGCTTCGAAGCCCGCCGCGCGCTGGCCGGCGCCTGCTTCGTGATGTGCTGCCCGGTGCTGTACTTCCTCTCGGTCCAGATGGCGGCTTTCCCCTGGAGCCTGAGCCTGCCTTTCAGCCTGCTGTTCATCCTCGAGAGCACGCGGCAGCAGCCGCGCCCGGCACGCCTGGCGATCGTGCTCTGCCTGCTGTGCCTGAGCCACCTGCTAAGCGCGATGATTGCACTGTTCTGCACCGGACTCGGCCGCCTGGTGCTGGAATTTCCGCGCCGCGCCAACATCAGGTCCCATTTGGCGTGGGGCATCGGCGTCGCGCTCGGGCTCGGGCTGGCCTGTTTCTTCATCTATCCGGCCATCACCCAACTGGCCTTGATCAACCCGACCGGCTGGACTGACGGTCCGAATTTCGACTGGCGCCGTGCCTTCGCCTTCCCGACCTTTACCTTCGCCCGCTACGGCCTGCGCTGGGCCGCATGCCAGTGGCCCTTGCCGGTACTCGCTCTCGGCATGTGCCTGCTGGCGCTGCGTGGTGGTAGTGGCCAGGCCCAGCGCCTGGCGGTGGTCGGGCTGGCGGCGCTGGTGCTGGGCAGCGAACTTGCCTACCCGCTCTATGCAGTCCTGCCGCCGCTTCAGAAGGTGCAATTCCCCTACCGCTTCATGTTCGTTGCCGCTGCTCTCGGCAGTGCCGCACTGGCGCTGCGCTTGTGCGAAGGCGCCTGGGGCCGGTGGAGCCGGATTGACCGGGCTGCAGCGCTGGCGCTGGCCGGCTTGTACTGCCTGTTCGCGCTGTACCTGCAATCGGATATCTACCGGCATGGCCAGGCGCTGCAGGAACGCACGGCCTACATGCAAGGCCGCTTTGGCCAGCCGGAATACCTGCCCGCCGTGCGCGGCCCGAACTGGAAGCAGTATGTTGCCGACGGCAAGCTGGAAGGTGAATGCCGCCGCCTCGGCCTGCGCTGCGAAGCCGTCGTCCAGCACACCCACGCCATGTCCGCCGTCATCGAGGCGCCACAAGCGGCAAACGTGCGCATGCCGCTGTTCGCCTTCCCAGCCTGGGGTCTGACGGTCGATGGCCAGCCGCAAGCCCTGCATCCCGATCCGGACACCGGCTTGCCGGTCGTTCAGCTGAACCCGGGCCGGCATATCGTGGCCCTGAACTGGGTCGGCCTGCCGGCCGAGGCCACTGGCCGCCGGATCAGTCTGGTATCGCTGGCGCTGCTGGTGATACTGCTGGCAGCCGGATGGCGCCGCCGCCGTGCGCCGGATACCAACGTATCCGGCATCGGCATGCCCGCCAAGGAAGCACTTACCAGATAATCACGCGCTCCTTCGGCCCCAGATACATCCTGTCGCCCGGCTTGACGCCGAAGGCCTCATAAAACCCTGGCTGGTTGCGCAGCGTGCCGTTGGCGCGGAACTGGTCGGGCGAGTGCGGGTCAGTCTTGACCTGCACGATCTGCTGCGGCTCGCGCATCTTCGATCGCCAGACCTGGCCAAAGCCCATGTACAGGCGCTGCTCTCCCGTCAAACCGTCGATCACCGGCGCCTTCTTCCCCTTCAGCGAGATCTTGTAGGCTTTATAGGCGATCGCCAGGCCGGAGTTGTCGGCGATGTTCTCGCCCAGCGTCAGCTCGCCGTTCACGCGGTAGCCCTTCAGCGGTTCGAAGGCGTTGTACTGCTTGACCAGCATCGCCGTTTTCGCCTTGAAGTTCTTGTGGTCGGCAGCGGTCCACCAGTCGCGCAGGTTGCCGTCGCCGTCGTATTGCGCGCCCTGGTCGTCGAAGCCGTGGCTGATCTCGTGGCCGATCACCGCGCCGATCGCGCCGTAGTTCACGGCATCGTCGGCATTCGCATCGAAGAACGGCGGCTGCAGGATCGCGGCCGGGAACACGATCTCGTTCAGCTCCGGGTTGTAGTAGGCGTTCACCGTCTGCGGGGTCATGCCCCACTCGTCGCGGTCGATCGGCTTGCCGAGTTTATTCAGTTCGCGCTCGGCTTCGACCGCTTTCGAGCGCATCACGTTGCCGACCAGGTCGTCGCGCTTCACGACCAGCTTCGAGTAGTCCTTCCACTTGTTCGGGTAGCCGACCTTGGGCGTGAACCTGGCCAGCTTGGCCTGCGCTTCCTTCTTCGTTTTCGGGCTCATCCAGTCGAGCTTGTCGATCGACTGTTTATAGGCCACCAGCAGGTTCTTCACCAGCGCTTCCATGCGCGCCTTGCGCTCCGGCGGGAAGTACTGGGCCACGTAGAGCTTGCCCAGCGCCTCGCCCTGCGAACGCTCGACCGCGCCGACGCCCCGCTTCCAGCGCGGCTCCATTTCCGGGGTGCCGGACAGGGTCTTGCCGTAGAAGTCGAAACGCTCGTCGGCGAAGTTCTTCGACAGGTAGCCGCCGTAGGCATCCAGCAGGTGCATGGACAGGTACGCCTTCCAGGTATCGAGCGAAGTCTTGTTCGCGATCTCGACGAAGGCCTTCAGGTAGGTCGGCTGGCCGACGATCAGGTGGCTGGTCTTGCCCGCCAGGCCGGCGGCATCCAGCCAGACCTTCCAGTCGAAGCCCGGCGCCAGCTTGTCGAGGTCCGCCAGGGCGACCTTGTTGTAGGCCTTGATCGGGTCGCGCAGCTCGACCTTGGTCCACTGCGCCTTGGCGATCTCGGTTTCGAAGCCGACGATGGAGCGGGCGTCGAACACGGCGCGCGGGTTGCCGGCCAGCGTCAGCATGCGCTCGACGTGGCGTTCGTACCTGGCTTTCGCATCCGCCAGCTTTTCGTCGTCCGCCTTCAGGTAGTAGTCGCGGTCCGGCATGGCGAGACCGCCCTGGGCGATGTCGGCGATGTACTTGGTCGAGTCCTTGTTGTCCTGGTGAATATAGAAGTCGAAGGGCACGTTCACGCCGATCTTGCCGAGGTGGGCCAGCAGCGCCGGCAGCTCGGCCTTGTCCTTCAGGGCGGCGATGCGGTCGAGTTCCCCCTTGAGCGGCGCGATGCCGAGCTGCTCGAGGCGCGCCTCGTCCATGAAGCTGGCGTAGTAGTCGCCGATGCGCCTGGCGTCGGCATCCTGGGCGCTGGCGTCAGTAGAGACTTTTTCGATGATGCCGCGCAGTTCGGTCAGCGAGTTTTCGTACAGTTGGTCGAAGGAACCCCAGCTCGACTGGTCGGCCGGGATCTCCACGGTCTGCAGCCACTTGCCGTTCAGGTGCTGGTAAAAATCGTTCTGCGGACGCACCGACGGATCGATGTACTGGGTGGCGATGCCGCTGGCGAGCAGCGGACGCGCGGCGGACGAGGCGGTTTTGGCGGCTTTGCTGCCTTCCGCGTGGGCGAAGCCGGCGGCCAGCGCCAGGCTCAGGGCGCTCAATACGATGCGTTTCATGACAGGACAGTCCCTTCGTTTGTTGTTGTCTTCTTATTGTAGCGTCAATAAAAAAGGCCGCGGCATGCCGCGGCCTTTTACCTACAAAAACGTCGTGCTTACCAGATGATCACGCGCTCGTTCGGCGCCAGGTACATCTTGTCGCCCTGCTTCACGCTGTAGGCCTCGTAGAAGCCCGGCTGGTTGCGCAGCGTGCCGTTGGCGCGGTACTGGCCCGGCGAGTGCGGGTCGGTCTTGACCTGCACGATCTGCTGCTGCTCGCGCATCTTCGAACGCCACACCTGGGCCCAGCCCGCGTACAGGCGCTGTTCACCGGTCATGCCGCCGATCACCGGGGCCTTCTTGCCCTTCAGCGAGATCTTGTAGGCCTTGGCGGCGATCGCCAGACCCGAGTTGTCGGCGATGTTCTCGCCCAGGGTCAGTTCGCCGTTGACGTGGTAGCCCGGCAGCGGTTCGAAGGCGTTGTACTGGTTGACCAGCGCGGTGGTCTTGGCCTTGAAGTTCTTGTGGTCCGCTTCGGTCCACCAGTCGCGCAGGTTGCCGTTGCCGTCGTACTGGGCGCCCTGGTCGTCGAAGCCGTGGCTGATCTCGTGGCCGATCACGGCGCCGATGCCGCCGTAGTTGACCGCGTCATCCGCGTTGGCGTCGAAGAACGGCGGCTGCAGGATCGCGGCCGGGAACACGATCTCGTTCATCTCCGGGTTGTAGTACGCGTTGATGGTCTGCGGCGTCATGCCCCACTCTTCGCGGTCGATCGGCTTGCCCAGCTTGTTCAGCTCGCGGTCGGCTTCGACCACGCGCGAACGCATCACGTTGCCGACCAGGTCGTCACGCGACACCACCAGCTTGGAGTAGTCCTTCCACTTGTTCGGGTAACCGATCTTCGGGGTGAACTTGGCCAGCTTGGCCTGCGCTTCCTTCTTGGTGGCAGGGCTCATCCAGTCGAGGGTGTTGATCGACTCTTTATAGGCGGCCAGCAGGTTCTTGACCAGCGCTTCCATGCGCGCTTTCTTCTCCGGCGTGAAGTACTGGGCCACGTAGAGTTTACCCAGCGATTCGCCCTGCGAACGCTCGACCGCGCCCACGCCACGCTTCCAGCGCGGTTCCTGTTCCTTCACGCCCGACAGGGTGCGGCCGTAGAAGTCGAAGCGCTCGTCGACGAAGTTCTTCGACAGGAAGCTGCCGTAGGATTCGATCAGGTGCAGCGACAGGTAAGCCTTCCAGGTATCGATCGGGGTGCGGTTGGCGACCTCCATGAAAGCCTTCAGGTAGGTCGGCTGGCCGACGATCACGTAGCTCGCCTTGCCCGACAGGCCGGTGGTGTCCAGCCAGGTCTTCCAGTCGAAGCCCGGGGCCATCGTGTTCAGGTCGGCCAGGTTGACCTTGTTATAGGCCTTGATCGGGTCGCGCAGTTCGACCTTGGTCCACTGCACCTTGGCGATCTCGGTCTCGAAGTCGACGATGGCTTTGGCGTTGGCGGCGGCGTTCTTGTCGCCGGCCATGCTCAGCATCTTCTCGACGTGCTGCTGGTACTTGGCCTTAGTGTCGGCCAGCTTCTTGTCGTCCGCCTTCAGGTAGTAGTCGCGGTCCGGCATGCCCAGGCCGCCCTGGCCGATGTCGGCGACGTACTTGGTCGAATCCTTGTTGTCCTGGTGGATGCCGAAGTCGAAGGGCACGCCCACGCCGATCTTGCCCAGGCGGGCCAGCAGGGCCGGCAGCTCGGACTTGTCCTTCAGCGCGGCGATCTTGTCGAGCTCACCCTTCAGCGGGGTCGCGCCCAGCTGTTCCAGGCGCGCTTCGTCCATGAAGCTGGCGTAGTAGTCGCCGATGCGCTGTTCGTCGGTGCCCTTGGCGCCGCCCTTCTTGGCGACATTCTCAATGATGCCGCGCAGCTGCGGCAGGGTGTTCTCGCGCAGTTCCATGAACGAGCCCCAGCTCGACTTGTCCGACGGGATCTCGACGGTCTTGAGCCACTTGCCGTTCAGATATTCGAAGAAATCGTCCTGCGGGCGCACGGACGATTCGATGTATTGGGTGGCGATGCCGGCGCTCAGGGTCTGGCCCTTGGTGGCGGTGGCTTTCGCTGCGGCGGCTGCGCCGCCAGTGCCTTCTGCGTGGCTGACGCTGGCGATCAGGGCCAGGGTCAGGGCGCTCAACAGATACTGCTTCTTCATTCGTGCATCTCCCTCGGATTGTTATGGGTGGATGGGGGCAGCGGGATCGCCGCTACCCCTGTTCTGGTGCTTGGTATTACCAGATCGTGACGCGCTCTTCAGGCTTCAGGTACATCTTGTCGCCTTCCTTGACGCCGAAGGCTTCGTAGAAGGCGGCCTGGTTGCGCAGGGTGCCATTGGCGCGGAACTGGCCCGGCGAGTGCGGGTCGGTCTTCACCTGGTTGATCGCCGCCTCGTCGCGCATCTTCGAGCGCCATACCTGGCCGAAGCCCATGAAGAAGCGCTGGTCGCCGGTGAGGTTGTCGATCACCGGGGCCGGCTGGCCGTGCAGCGAGATCTTGTAGGCTTTATAGGCGATGGCGAGACCCGAGTTGTCGCCGATGTTTTCGCCCAGGGTCAGGGCGCCGTTGACGTGGTAGCCCGGCACCGGCTCGAAGGCGTCGTACTGCTTGACCAGCATGTCGGTCTTGGCCTTGAAGCGGGCCTGGTCTTCCGCGGTCCACCAGTTGCGCAAGTTGCCGTCGCCGTCCGACTGCGAACCCTTGTCGTCGAAGCCGTGGCCGATCTCGTGGCCGATCACGGCGCCGATCGCACCGTAGTTGACGGCGTCATCGGCGGCGGCGTTGAAGAACGGCGGCTGCAGGATCGCGGCCGGGAACACGATCTCGTTCAGGCGCGAGTTGTAGTAGGCGTTGATGGTCTGCGGCGTCATGCCCCATTCTTCGCGGTCGATCGGCTTGCCCAGCTTGTTGATGTTGCGGTTGTAGGCGAAGGTCGCGGCGCGCATCACGTTGCCGACCAGGTCATCCTTCTTGATCGCCAGCTTCGAGTAGTCGCGCCACTTGTTCGGGTAGCCGATCTTCGGGTTGAACTTGGCCAGCTTGGCCTGCGCTTCCTTCTTGGTCTCCGGGCCCATCCAGTCGAGGCTGTTGATCGACTCCCTGTAGGCGGCCAGCACGTTCTTCACCAGCTCTTCCATGCGGGCCTTGCGCTCCGGCGGGAAGTACTGGGCGGTGTATTCGCGGCCCAGGGCTTCGCCCAGCGCGCCTTCGACGGTGGCGACGCCGCGCTTCCAGCGCGGTTCCTGTTCGGTCACGCCCGACAGGGTCTTGCCGTAGAAGTCGAAGCGCTCGTCGGCAAAGCCTTTCGACAGGTAGGGCGCGTACTCGCGCAGCAGCTGCCACTGGAAGTAGGCCTTGACGGTGTCGAGGTCGGTCTTGGCCAGCACCGTGTTGAAGCCGGTGATGTAGCTCGGCTGGCCGACGATCACGTAGTCCGCCTTGTTGCCGATACCGGCGGCGCCCAGCGCAGCCTTCCAGTCGTAGTCCGGGGCCAGCTTCGACAGCTCGTCCACGTTCATCTTGTTGTAGCTCTTGTTCGGATCGCGCAGGTCGACGCGGTTCCACTGCACCTGCGCCAGCTCGGTCTCGAAGGCCACGATGGCCTTGGCCTTGGCGGCGGCATCCTTCTCGCCAGCCAGCGTCAGGATGTTGGCGACGTGCGTCTCGTACTTGGCCTTGATGCCGGCCATGCGCTTGTCGTCCATCTTCAGGTAGTAGTCGCGGTCCGGCAGACCCAGGCCGCCCTGGCGGATGTAGGTCGCGTACTTGGTCGACTCCTTGGCATCCTGGGCCACGCCGATGCCGTAGGGGGTGGCGACGCCGATCTGCGACAGGTGGGCGACCAAAGCCGGCACGCCTTTCTTGTCCTTCAATGCGCGGATGCGCTGCAGCTCGCCGGCCAGGGGTTTGTAGCCGAGGTTGTCGAGCTTCTTCTCGTCCATGAAGCTGGTGTACAGGTCACCGATCTTCTGCTCGTCGCTGCCGGCCTTCTTGCCCGGCTTTTTCTGCACCGTTTCGATGATACCGCGCACCTGCTTCTGGGTGTCGTCGCGCAACTGGATGAAGGTGCCCCAGCTGGTGCGGTCCGACGGGATCTGCGTCGTCTGCAGCCATTTGCCGTTCAGGTGGCCGAAGAAATCGTCCTGGACGCGTACGCCCTGGTCGATGTACTGCGTCTCGATGCCGGAGGTCGTGCCGGCGGCAGCGGTATGGGCCGTGTCGGCGGCGCTGGCGAAGGCGGCCATCAGCGACAGGGTCAGGGTGCTCAGGAGGTATCGTTTCACGCAAAGGTCCTTGGTTGCTGGGAAAAGAACGGCTTGTGGCCATCGGCAAATGTATCACAGCCCGGCTTGCCGAAACCGGGCTGCTGTCTTGCATTCACTACAGTTTCGTTTCGTAGCGGATGCCAAAAGTTGTATAGGTATGTGCGGCCGTGGCAGCGCTCTGCACCAGCGGACCGGTGTCGAGGCTGCGCGCGGTCTCATACACGCGGGCATCGAGGTTGTTGGCCGACAGGCGCAGCTGCGACGCCGTGTTCAGCTTCCACAGGCCGTAGACGTCGAACTGGCGCTTGGTGCCGGTCGTCGCCGTCTCGTTGACCGTGGTCTGGACGATGGTCTGCGGGGTCCAGTTCAGGCTCCCGCCGAGGCTCAGCGGCGAACCCTTGGCGCGGTAATCCAGGCCGAGGTTGGCGGTCTGCTTCGGCTGCTGGTCGAGACGGTTGTTCGGCCCCGGGATGCCATCCACGCGCGACCAGAAGCGGCTGTAGTTCGAGCGCACGTCGACCAGCGGCGCGTCCGGCCACAGCTCCGTCAGCGGAAACTTCGCTTCCAGTTCGATGCCGTTGGTGCGCGCACTGCCGATGTTGATCGGCGTGGAGACCCAGCGCGAGCCCACCAGAACGGTTTGCCGGCGCATCAGGTCGTCGATGTTGCGCACAAAAGCGCTGGCCGACAGCAGGCCGCTCTTGCCCAGGTAGTGTTCGTAGGCGAGGTCGATGCCGGTGGCCAGTTCCGGCTTCAGGTTCGGATTCCCGGTGCGGTCCGGACGGGTGGCGTCGTTGTAGGTCGAGATATACGGCACCGCGATCAGGTCGTTCAGCGCCGGCGCTTTATAACTGCGGGTGACGCTGCCGCGCAGCTGGTCCTTGTCATGGCCCGGAATCCGGTACACGCCGTGCAGCACCGGGCTCCAGACCTTCGAGGTGTTGACCACGTCGGCGCCAACGGTATCGCTGGTCACGCGGATACCTTCCCAGCGCAGGCCGAGATAGGTCGAGAATTGCGGCGTCACGTCCCACTCGTCCTGCACGAACAGGGCCACGCGGCGCGACTGCGCGGCCAGCGAGGCGCCGCCGTCGTCGAACAGCGCCGCGGAATCGCCGGCCGCCACGTGTTCCTGGCGGCGCTTGCTCGCTTCGAGATCCCAGCCGGCCGCGAACAGATGGCCCTGGCCCAGCGGACGGCTGTATTTGCCGCCCGTGTTCACGCCGCTGTCGCGGCTGGCGTCGCTGTCGAGGTAGCGGCGCAGCGGTGCGCCTGCGCCGTCGAAGGTATTGCGGGCGGTGTCAGTGCTGCTGCGGCCGCCCGTGAACCCGAATTTGACCTCGAGGCGGGCGCCGGCTTCGCCGCGGTGCAGCCAGTTGCCGAAGCCGCGCAGGAAGCTCGAAGTCGAATGCGCGTCCGCGCGCTGGTGCGCGTACTCGGGCGCGACGCTGCCGATGGTCTGGTCCAGCCAGCTGTCGGCGCCGTTGCGGCTGCGGTTACTGACGAAGAAGGGCTGGAAGCTCAGCGTGTCGCCGTTCGCGAATTTATACGCCAGGCGCGGCGACAGGAAGATGCCGTCGAAGACGCCACTGCCTTCGTCATGGATCTGCTGGCGGCGCTCGACCGTGCCGTCCTTGCGGGTGCTGAGATTGAGCGTGTCGCTGTCGCTGTGCGGCCGGTTCTGCATCAGCGAACCGCTCATCATCCAGCTGAGCGCACCCGACTTGCCGGGCATCGCCAGCGAGACGTTCGGGCCGTGACGGCCCTGCTCGATGTTGTCGGCCAGGCGCAGCTGGATGTCCTTCTGCTGGTAGCCCTCGCGCAGGATGATGTTGATGGTGCCGGCGATCGCCTGAGTGCTGTGCTCGGCCACCGGGCCGCGGATCACCTCGATGCGCTCGACCTGGTCGGGCGACAGCGACTCGAGCGAGAAGCCCGGCGGCGGACGCTCGCCGTTGACCAGCATCTGGGTATAGCCGTTGCCCATGCCGCGCATGCGCACACCGCCGCCGCCGCGGCCGGGGGCGCCGCCGATGGTCACGCCGGGCAGGCGTTTCAGGACTTCGCTGACGCTGGTGTCGCCGTTGCGTTCGAGTTCTTCGCGGCCGAACACCATCTTGGCGGCGGTCGAGATGCGGCGCGCTTCGGTGTCGTCGGCGCGCGCGCCGCTGACGTTCACTTGCTGGATCTTGGTGTCGGGGGTGGGATGCGGGTCGGCGTTCGTGCTCGCCTGGTCGGCCCAGGCATGTCCCGCCGTGCCCAGCAAGGCCAGGCAGGCCATCGGGATCAGTTTGCTCATGCTTATCGTTATTATCGGTTGCCCGGACTGTTGCCGTCCGGTTCAATCAAATTCTAGCCGTTAAGCATAGCCAAAAAACCGGTCAACGCCCCCTTGTTACTTTACGATACATGGCAGGGAAGCAAAACCATCAAAAAAGCAACGGAATGTCGAGTGACTGGACCGCCTGTTTGTTATTTATTTACATTGTTGACTGGCAGTCAATAATCCTCAGCCGCCGATATTGATGCCGCCGGCACCGCCACCCATGCCGCCGCGGCCATGACCGCCCATGCCGCGGCCACCCCGCTCGCCGCCCTTCTCGCTCCCTCTCTCGCCGCGTTCACCGCCGGGGCGGCCTTCCGGCACCACCCGCTGCAGCTGCTCGTTCAGCAGGGTCGCGACCTGGCGCCGCTGGGCATCGTCGAGGGCGTCGTTCAGGCTCAGCCACAACTCGCGCAGCTGCCGGTCTTCCTGGACGCTGGCCGTGCTCTCGGCCTCGACCAGCGCATTCAGCTCGCGCATTTCGACGTCCGGCCTGGCCAGCAGGGTTTTCGCCTTGTCCTGCAGCGCTTCGCGGCGGTGCTGGCGTTCGCGCAGCACGGCGTGCGAGCGGCTGTCGACCTGCTGCCATAGGGTCTGCTGGTTGGCGTTCAGATTCAGCGACTTCTTGAATTCGGACGTCATCGGCAGCAGATCTTCGGCGCGCATGTCCATCAGCGGCACGGCGAAGCTGGCGCCGGACGCGCCGAGAGTCAAAGTCAGCAGGCAGGCGCGGAGGAAGCGGGTAGGCATGGCAGTCATCGGCATAAAAAAGCCCACGGGGGCGCCGTGGGCAAAGACCACTTCAAGAAGTGGGAGAGAGAGAAAAACTGATAAGAACTATAGAGGCGGGGCTTTTCTGTCGTGTCGATTCTTACAATTACTTACCGGGTGCTTGCGACGGCCTACAAGGATTTACAAGTTCGCTGAAATCGTCAATACGAACGCATAAAAAAACGCCGTTCCCACACAGGCGGGAACGGCGTTTCATGATGCAGTGGAGAGGATCAGCCGCGCTGCTGCTGGCGGCGCTCCGGAATCAGGTCTTTCGCATCGACCAGCTTGTCTTTGTACGAATCGAAGATCTTGGCCAGCGCGTCGCGCATGGCGACCTGCGGCGCCCAACCCAGTTCGTCCATCGTGTTCTCGATCTTCGGCACACGGTTCTGCACGTCCTGATAGCCGGTACCGTAGTAGGCGCCCGAACTGGTTTCGACAATCTGCACCTGTTTGGCGCTGTCGCGGTATTCCGGGTACTCGGCGGCCAGTTCCAGCATCATGTGGGCCAGTTCGCGGATCGAGTAATTGTTCGACGGGTTGCCGATGTTGTAGATCTTGCCGGTCGCCGCGCCGTCCTTGTTCTCGATGATCTTCATCAGCGCTTCGATGCCGTCGTCGACATACGTAAACGAACGCTTCTGCGCGCCGCCGTCGACCAGCTGGATCGGCTCGCCGCGCACGATGTGGCCCAGGAACTGGGTCAGCACGCGCGAGGAACCCTCTTTCGGGGTGTGGATCGAATCCAGGCCGGCGCCGACCCAGTTGAACGGGCGGAACAGGGTGAAATTCAGGCCTTCCATGCCGTAGCCCCAGATCACGCGGTCCATCAGCTGCTTGGAGCAGGCGTAGATCCAGCGCGGCTTGTTGATCGGGCCGTAGACCAGTTCGGAGTTTTCCGGATCGAATTCCTCGTCGTGGCACATGCCGTACACTTCCGAGGTCGACGGGAACACCAGATGCTTCTTGTACTTGGCGGCCGAGCGCACGATCGGCAGGTTCGCCTCGAAGTCGAGTTCGAACACGCGCAGCGGCGCCTGGACATAGGTCGAGGGCGTGGCGATCGCCACCAGCGGCAGGATCACGTCGCACTTCTTGACGTGGTACTCGACCCATTCCTTGTTGATCGTGATGTCGCCTTCGAAGAAGTGCATCCGCGGATGGTCGAGCAGCTCGGTGATGCGCTCGGAATTCATGTCCATGCCGTAGACTTCCCAGTCGGTCGTCTCGAGGATGCGCTTGGACAGGTGGTGGCCGATGAAACCGTTGACGCCGAGAATGAGAACTTTCTTCATTTTAAATAAGCAACATATGCACGTGAACGGGCCATTATATCACCGCGCTTATCCGCTCAAACCGGCCCCGAGCGCCCCGTGCAGGCGCGGGACGGTTATACTCGGCTGCGCTCAGGCATAACGTTAGCGAAGGACCCGACCAGCACATGGGCTCGAAACTCAGGCATTCCGCCCTCCTCACCCTAGGCGCCATCCTCGGCGTCGCGGTCACGATGCAGTTTTCGGCACTGGCCCGCAAGCCGGTCGAGAACGGCATGCCGCTGGACAGCCTGCGCCAGCTGGCCGGCGTCTACGACCTGATCAAATCCACTTATGTCGAACCGGTCGAAGACCGCAAGCTGATGACCCATGCGATGTCCGGCATGGTCGATGCGCTCGACCCGCATTCGGCCTACCTGGACCAGAAAGCCTACCGCGAGCTGCGCGAAGGCACCGAAGGCCGCTTCGTCGGCCTCGGCATCGAGATCGGCCAGAGCGACGAGGGCTATATCAAGATCGTCGCCCCGATCGAGGATTCGCCGGCGGCGCGCGCCGGCATCCGGGCCGGCGACCTGATCGCCCGCATCGACGGCGCGGCCGTCAAGGATATGAACATCGACGCGGCCATCAAGCGCATGCGCGGCGAACCGCACACGAAAGTCGTGCTGGGCATCCTGCGCGAAGGCATTTCAACCCCGCTGGAGATCACCGTGGTGCGCGACGAGATCGTGCAGAAGAGCGTCAAGGGCAAGATCATTACCGCCAACGGCGCCGGCTATGCCTGGGTGCGCATCGCGCAGTTCCAGGAGCCGACCGTGAACGACCTGGCCGCGAAACTGGCCGCGCTGGCGCACGAGCAGCCGGATCTGAAAGGCCTGGTGCTCGACCTGCGCAACGACCCGGGCGGCCTGCTGCAGGGCGCGATCGGCGCCGCCGCCGCCTTCCTGCCCGAGGGCGCCGAGATCGTCTCGACTAATGGCCAGCTCGAAGAATCGAAGGCGCGCTTCTACGGCCGCCCCGAGCACTACATGCTGGGCCGCGGCGAGGATCCGCTGAAGAAAGTGCCGAGCCTGTACAAGACCATCCCGATGGTGGTGCTGGTGAACACCGGCTCGGCCTCGGCCTCGGAAATCGTGGCCGGCGCGCTGCAGGACCACAAGCGCGCGGCGATCGTCGGCAGCCCGACTTTCGGCAAGGGCTCGGTGCAGACGATCCGCCCGATGGCGAACGAGACGGCGGTCAAGCTGACGACGGCGCGCTACTACACGCCGAGCGGCCGCTCGATCCAGGCGCGCGGCGTGGTGCCCGACTTCCCGGTCGACGAAAACGCCGACGGCGACGGCCTGAATGCGCTGCGCATGCGCGAAGCGGACCTGAAAAGCCATCTGTCGAACGACCGCGACCATGAAGAAGCCACGCGCAAGGAAGACATCACCGCGCAGATGCGCATCCTGGCCGCCGAGCGCCACCGCAAACCGGTCGAATTCGGCAGCGCCACCGATTTCCAGCTGGCCCAGGCGCTGCGTCACCTGCAGGGACTGCCGCTGCAGTTGTCGAAGCGCGCCGAGGCGGCGGACAAGGCCGGAACCCTGGCCCAGCAGGCGCACTGAGGGCTGTAGCGCGCACGTTTGACCTAAGTTCGGGCCTGTTCCCACGGTCTGTACGATTGTGTAGAATCGGCAGATTCGCGGGGAGTTTCCTCCCGTTATCACCTTAGAAAGCCAATCATGAAACCTGTCGTCATCAGCGGCACCGGCCTGTTTACGCCACCGAACTCGATCTCCAACGACGAGCTGGTGACGGCCTTCAACGCTTACGTCGAACTGTTCAACGCCGAGAACGCGGACAAGATCGCCGCCGGCGAAGTCACCGCCCTCGAACCCTCCAGCAGCGCCTTCATCGAGAAAGCCTCCGGCATCAAGTCGCGCTACGTCATGGAAAAGAGCGGCATCCTCGATCCGAAGCACATGACCTCGCGCATCAAGGAACGCGCCGACGAGGAACTGTCGCTGCAGGCCGAGATCTGCGTCGCCGCTGCACGCGAAGCGCTGGCCCGCGCCAAGCGCAGCCCGGCCGACATCGACATGGTGCTGGTCGCCGCCAGCAACATGCAGCGCGCCTACCCGGCGATGGCGGTCGAAGTCCAGGATGCGCTGGGCATCGAAGGCTTCGGCTTCGACATGAACGTGGCCTGCTCCTCGGCCACCTTCGCGATCCAGACTGCGGCCGGCGCCGTGCAGACCGGCCAGGCGCGCGCCGTGCTGGTGCTGAACCCGGAAATCACCAGCGCCCACCTGAATTTCCGCGACCGCGACAGCCATTTCATCTTCGGCGACGCCTGCACTGCGATGATCATCGAGGCGGCCGATACCGCCGTCGGCGAGCACCAGTTCGAGATCCTCGATTCGAAACTGAAGACCAAGTTCTCGAACAACATCCGCAACAACTTCGGCTTCATGAACCGCTTCGACGAAGACGGCGTCGGCCAGGCGGATAAACTGTTCCGTCAGCAGGGGCGTAAGGTCTTTAAAGAGGTCTGCCCGATGGCCGCCGAGATGATCCGCACCACGGTCGAAGGCGCCGGTCTGCAGGTCGGCGACATCTCGCGCTTCTGGCTGCACCAGGCCAACCTGAGCATGAACCAGCTGATCGTCCGCACCCTGCTGGGCCGTGACGCCGAGCCGGGCGAAGCGCCGGTGATTCTCGACACTTATGCCAACACCTCGTCGGCCGGTTCGATCATCGCCTTTCACAGCTACCAGGACGACCTGCCGAGCGGCAGCAAGGGGGTGATCTGCTCCTTCGGCGCCGGTTACTCGATCGGCTGCGTGGTGGTGCGCAAGAAATAAGTCACCGTCGCCCCCGACCTCGCCGGCCGCCTTGGCGGGGGCCCAAGTTCGCTCACCGTAACAGCAAGCTCGGCAGTAACCAATATTCGTCATTCCAGCAAGAATATTGGTAGTTCAAATCCTACAAAGGTGCGCTCCCGATTCCTCTGGAATACGGCCTTCCCTACGCGCATGATCGTCCTGTCAGTGCTTTAACAAGCGCAGCATCTGAGGAGGATCAAAATGACCAAGCAAAAAGGACCGGACAGCGTCCGCGCACGCGGCATCGCCAAGGAAAAAACCGTCCCTGTGGCCAATGGCAGCCAGCAGCCACGGGCGCCGGGCTGGGTGGCGCCGGGCGGCGCCAACGTGCAGTCGGCGAACATCGAACAGCAGGGTGCAGCCCTGCGCGCGCGCGGTTCCCTGCAAGGCAACGGCATGGGCGACCAGAATGTCGGCAGCCAGCGCGGCGGCAGCAATGCCCAGCAGGCCGGCTGGAGCGCCCGCCAGAGCGCCCAGCGCATGCAGGCGCGCGGCGAGGAAGACCGCCTGAACGCCTCGCGCCAGTCGGGCTACGGCGGGATGGAACAGAAGCAGGCCAGCGGCTCGGCGCCGATGCAGAGCGAGCAGAAGGCGTCCGACTATACGAGCAAGAAGAGTAAGAAGGGCAGCAGCGGGGCCGGGCAGGACTGAGGCCTGAACGATTGGTGATCGTGGCCGGGTGGCAGTATGCTAACCCGGCCATATTTTTGGCCGGTACTTACAGCCGCGCCGCCAGCTCCGCCCCTTCGCGGATCGCCCGTTTCGCATCCAGTTCCGCCGCCAGCGCCGCGCCACCGATCTTGTGGAAGCGCGGCCCTGCCTTCGTCTCCTCCGAAGGCATCAGTTCGGCCAGGCTCTCCTGCCCGGCGCAGATGACGACGTTGTCCACTTCCAGCAGCTTCTGTTCGCCGCCGACGGTGATGTGCAGGCCGGCGTCGTCGATGCGGTCGTACTGCACGCCCGCCATCATCACCACGCCATTTCTCGCCAGCGTGGCGCGGTGCACCCATCCCGAGGTTTTACCCAGGCCCGCGCCGGGCCGCGTGGTCTTGCGCTGCAGCAGCCAGATACTGCGCAGCGGCGTCGGCTTGTGCGGTTCGGTCAGGCCGCCCGCCTGGCGCACGGCGGGGTCGACGCCCCACTCGCCCATCCATTGATCGACCGGGACCGGCAGCGCCTCGAGCGGATCGTGCAGCAGGAACTCCGCGGTGTCGAAGCCGATGCCGCCGGCGCCGATGATCGCCACCCGCTTGCCGACCTGCGCGTTTGCGCGCAGCACGTCCAGGTAGGACAGCACCTTCGGGTGGTTAATCCCGTCGATGCGCGGCATGCGCACCGAGACGCCGGTGGCCACGATCACGTCGTCGTAGCCGGCCGCCACCAACTCCTCACGCGTCACGCGCCGGTTCAGACGCAGCTGTACGCCGCTGAGTTCCAGCTTGCGCTTGAAGTAGCGGATCGTTTCCGTAAACTCTTCCTTGCCGGGGATGCGCATGGCGACCTTGAATTGGCCGCCGATGCTGTCCGCGGCATCGAACAGCGTCACCTCGTGGCCGCACTCGGCGGCGACGGTGGCCGCCGACAGTCCGGCCGGTCCGGCGCCGACCACGGCGACGCGGCGCTTGCGCGCGGCCGGACGGTACACCAGCTCCGTCTCGTGGCAGGCGCGCGGGTTCACCAGGCAGGTCGCGCGCTTGTTCGAGAAGGTGTGGTCGAGGCAGGCCTGGTTGCAGGCGATGCAGGTGTTGATCTCGTCGCTGCGTCCCGATTGCGCCTTCACGACCCAGTCGGGATCGGCCAGGAAGGGCCGCGCCATCGACACCAGGTCGGCGTCGCCGCGCGCCAGCAGACCTTCGGCGTCGAGCGGCATGTTGATGCGGTTCGAGGCCACCACCGGGATGCCGACTTCCTTGCGCAGCCGGCCCGCCACTTCGGCAAAGGCTGCGCGCGGCACCGAGGTGACGATGGTGGGGATTCGCGCTTCGTGCCAGCCGTAGCCGGTATTCAGGATGGTCGCGCCGGCGTTTTCCAGTGCCTTGGCCACGGTCACGACTTCATCCCAGGTATTGCCGCCCTCGACCAGGTCCAGCACCGAGTGGCGATACATGATGATGAAGTCGCGGCCCACGGCGGCGCGAATGCGGCGCACCACCTCGACTGGCAGGCGCATGCGGTTCTCGATCGTGCCGCCCCAGCGGTCGGTGCGGCGGTTGGTGCGCGCGCACAGGAACTGGTTCAGCAGGTAACCCTCGCTGCCCATCACCTCGACGCCGTCGTAGCCGGCCTGCCTGGCCAGCTTCGCGCAGCGCACATAATCCCTGATCGTGGCTTCGATGCCGCCTTCGCTCAGCGCGCGCGGACGGAAGGGAGAAATCGGCGACTTCTGCTTCGACGCGGAGACGACCAGGGGCTGGTAGCCGTAGCGTCCCGCGTGCAGGATCTGCAGCAGGATCTTGCCGCCCTCTTCGTGCACCGCGCGCGTGACCCGGCGGTGGTTCAGGACGTCGCCCATGAAGTTCAGGGTGCCGCCGAAGGGCAGCAGCCAGCCCTGGCGGTTCGGCGAGATGCCGCCGGTCACGATCAGCCCGACGCCGCCGCGCGCCCGCTCGCGGTAGAAGGCCGCCAGCTTGCCGTAGTTGTAGAAGCGGTCTTCGAGGCCGGTGTGCATCGAGCCCATGATCACGCGGTTCTTCAGCGTGGTGAAGCCGAGATCGAGTGGGGACAGCAGGTGCGGATAAGCGGTGGTCGGGATGGGTGCGTTCATCCCGCCATTACAACGGTTTTTCCTGGAGTCGTGGCACTAAAAAAAGCCGTCAGACCGGGTAGCTTTCCGGCGAACGAATTTCGGCAAACTGCTCGATACTGCCAATCCGCACCGTCACCGGATTCAGGCTGGCCTGCGGCGACATCGAGCGCCAGGCGAACTTCCACTCCTTCTCGCGCGCCTCGGCCCCGGACTTGCTGAAGGCCAGGCCCAGGCGCGAACGGACGCCGTATTCGACCGGGCCGTCGATGCCGGCCCAGTTGGGCAGCGTGCGCTGCACCGCGCGGTGCAGGCGCTCGCCGAATTCTTCGGTGTTGTGGATGACCAGGCAGGCATCGGCCGGGCCCAGCGCGGTAAACAGCTGCTTGTCCCAGGCCTGCGAGAACGACAGGGTCAGGAAGCCGTCCGCCGGCAGCAGGCGGAACTGGCCGGCGCTGAGCGCCTGTTCCAGGTCGGAGCGCATGCCATAGCGGTGCAGGGTGGGAGGACGTTGGTAGTCGTGCATGGAACGGTCTTTCTATCGATTCTATCGGGCGGCGTCATGCAGGTGCATGCGCATGTAGCGGAACGAGACGAACACTTCGCGCAGCAGGAAAATGAAGCTGGCGATCAGGGCGATCATCGCCAGCACGAACATGCCGGCGATGTAGCGGTCGAGCGGCAGGTTGGTCGTATCGTCGAGGAACAGGAAGGCGATGATCACGCAGATCAGGAAGCCGCAGGCGGTGCTCGCGGTCAGTGCGTAGTTGATCAGCTGCCAGCGCGTGTACAGCACGCCCAGCTCCTCGTCGCATTCGGCGTTCGGCGCCTTGCGCAGCTCGTCCTTCAGCACGCGGGTGCGGTCGATGATGCGCGCCAGGCGGTTCATCAGCACGGTCAGCTTGGTGGCCACGCCGGTGAGCAGGAACACAGGCGCGATCGCGAGCTGGATGACGTGGCCGATGTCGTTGGTCTGGATGTTCATGGCGCCAGTGTAGCAGCCTGCCGGCTGCCCTTGGTCTTATTCGAAACGGCCGAAACGCTTGAACTGCTCCGTCGCGGTGACGAGCGCGCGCGCGATGCCGTGCTCCAGCGCCCCATGGCCGGCATCCGCGATCATGCGCAGGCGCGAGCCGGGCCAGGCCTGGTGCAGGCGGTAGGCCGACAGCGGCGGGCAGATCACGTCGTAGCGGCCCTGCACGATCACGGCAGGCAGGTGGGAAATGCGGCCGACGTCGCGGATCAACTGGTCGTTTTCCAGGAAGCCGCCGTTCGCCATGTAGTGCGACTCGAGGCGGCCGACGCCCAGGTCGAGGGTATCGGACGAGGCTTCGTCCTCCTGCGGCAGCAGGAACACGCGGCGGCCTTCGAAGCGGCTCCAGGCGCGTGCGGCCGGCCAGTACTGCTGCGGATCGTCGCACAGCAGGCGGCGCGTGTAGGCTTTCAAGAGGTCGCCGCGTTCCTCGAGCGGGATCGGCGCGATGAACTCGTCGTACAGCTCGGGATAGAACCACTGCACGCCGTACAGGAAGAATTCGATCTCGGCCGGGGTGCACAGGAAGATCCCGCGCAGCACGAAGCCGAGGCAGTGCTGCGGATGCGCCTGCCCGTAGGCCAGCGCCAGGGTCGAGCCCCAGGAACCGCCGAACACCAGCCAGCGCTCGATGCCGAACATGGCGCGCAGGCGCTCGATGTCCTCGATCAGCAGCTGGGTCGTGTTGTTGCGCCACTCGCCGAGCGGGATCGACTTGCCGGCGCCGCGCTGGTCGAACAGGATCACGCGGTAGACCGCCGGATCGAAGAAGCGCCGGTGCTGCGGCGAGAGCCCGGCGCCGGGACCGCCGTGCAGGAAGATCACCGGGATGCCGTTCGGGTTGCCCACCTCTTCCCAGTAGATCGTGTGCAGCTCGTCGACGGCCAGCATGCCGTGGCGGTTGGGCAGGATGGGCGGGAACAGCGACGGCGGAATGGCGGGCATGGGGATGGTTTTCATGAGGCGACAGTCGATTGTAGCGTACCGCCCGGCCGGATCAAACGTCAGAAGAAGGTGTTGAGTGCGCCGCGCACCAGGTAGTCGTCGTCCACCGCCAGCAGCAGCGGCCAGCGGTCGAAGGTCGTGCACGGGTGCGAGATGCCGCAGCCGACCAGGTCGCCGACTTTCAAATCAGCCCGGCCCGGAGCGCCGGCCGTCGGCTCCCCTTCCGGCAGGCGCAGGTAGGCGTGCTGGTCGTTCATCTTGACGATCTCGCAGGCGGCCGGCAGCGCGTGCGGGCTGCCCGGGCCGGGGCGATGGGTCCACAGCGGCACCGGCAGGCCGGCATCGTGCGAGGCATCGCGCTTGCCCATGGTGAGGATGGCCAGGCCCGGCTCGGGACGCGACTGCACCACGCTCCAGATCTCCAGCGCCGGCCGCAGTCCGGCGCCCGGCATGATCTGCTCGCGCTGGTCGAGCTGGCGCAGCGCGCCCTGGTACATGCCGTGGTCGCTGGTCAGATAGCAGCCGCTGCGCAGCACCGCGCGCAGCGGCCGCGACAAACCGTGCAGGTTCTGGAAGCCGCGCGCGACCAGGTCGAAGAAGCTGGAGCCGCCGGCCGAGACCAGGATCTCGGCGGCGCCGAACAGGCCTTCATCGTCGGCTTCCAGCACCAGCGCGCCCAGTTTGGCGACAAAGTCCTCGACCGCGGCCGGGTCGTCCAATAAGCCCTCGTAGCCTTCGAAGCCGGCCAGCAGCAGCCCCGGCGCCCGTTCGAGGGCGCGCGCCACCGTCATCGCCTCTTCCGGCGTGCGGCAGCCGGCGCGTTTGCCGGACAGGCCGAGTTCGACCAGCACCGGCAGCGGCCGTGCCAGCGGATGCGCCGCAATTTCTTCGGCCAGTCTCGCCACCCCGGCCAGCGAATCGGCCAGCACGAAGCATTCGAAGTTCGGGTCGTCGTGCAGCAGCTGCAGCACCGCGCGCACGTCGCTGCGCGCCACCAGCTGGTTCGCGATCAGCACGCGCCGCACGCCGAAGCGGTGCGCGACCTGCACCTGCACCGCATTGGCCAGCGTGATGCCCCAGGCGCCATTCGCGAGCTGGGCGCCGAACAGCTGCGGGCTCATGGTGGTCTTGCCGTGCGGGGCCAGTGCGACGCCGTGGCGCTCGCAGAAGGCGCGCATCCAGTCCAGGTTGTGGCGCAGCGCCGAAGTCTTCAGCACGGCGACCGGGTAGCTGGTATCGCCGTGCAGCACATTCCAGCCCTGCACGCCGATCGCACCCTGGCGCAGCGGCGCCGTGATCGGCAAGCCTTTTATACCAGGCTGCAGCAGCTGTTCTTCGAGACTCGACAGCGCAAGGCCGCCGTGGGGCAAGGCATTCATGGGTTCCTCTGACTCTTCAATTCATCGTCCAGGTCGCGCAGCAGCAGGCCGGCGCTCGGCATCACGTCGCGCGCGCCCGGCGTATAGAACACGCCGGTGGCGATGCCGTCCTCTTCCAGCTGCGGCAGCAGCCCGCCGACCAGCTCATCCAGGGGGAAGGACTGCGGCGCGTAGCCGGTCCACTCGTAATCTGCACATATTTTCGCAAATTCGCTGTCCGGCCACAGCGGAAACACGAGCGTGCCGTCTTCCTTCTTCGCCAGCGCCCAGCCGTTGCGGTACAGGCTCCAGACCGTGCCGGTCTCGGCGACGCGTTTGATGAAATATTCGTAGCGCTGCGGCCCGGGAAGCATCACCGTTTCCTGCACCTGCCTGGTATCGATTGCCATGCCTGCCTCGTCGTCGTCTTCGATGAGCCGAGCATACGACAAGCTGGCGCCGGCATGGCGCAGGCCAGCGTCTAGCTGTCGTCGTCCAGCAGCTGCTGCAGGCGGCGCGGGTAGTGGTTCAGGAAGTCGCGCGTGACGCTGTAGTGCTCGGTGTCTTCGTAATCGACGTGGCTGATGCCGCTCTCGTCGAACAGCAGGATTTTCGCCCTCGGATAGGCCAGCAGGATCGGCGAGTGGGTGGCGATGATGAACTGGGCGCCCTGCTTCACCAGCCGGTCGATGACGGTCAGCGCGGCCAGCTGGCGGTTCGGCGACAGTGCCGCTTCCGGTTCATCGAACAGGTAGAGGCCATCACCGCTCAGGCCCTGCAGCACGCGCATGAAAGCTTCGCCGTGCGAATTGAAATTCAGCCGCGGCGGCGGCGGCGAAAACGGCTGCATTGCGGCCTCGTCCAGATAATTGAACATGCCAAAGGCGCTTTCCGCGCGCAGGAAATACGAGAAACGCGGCTGTCGGAAGCCCTTTACCAGCTTCAGGTGTTGCTGCAGCGGCGATACTTCCGACTGCTCACGCTGCACATTGCGCGTACCGCCCTCGGCCGGCAGGCCAAGCGCCACCGCGATCGCTTCCAGCACGGTCGACTTGCCGGCGCCGTTCTCGCCGACGAAGAAAGTGACGTCCGGATGCGGCTCGAGCACGCCCAATTCGCGCACCGCCGGGATCGAGAACGGATAGGCGTCGGGGTCGGGATCAGCATCCTGGGCAAGCGACACCGAACGCAGATACGGTTTCACGGCAAAGGACATGCGGGCCTCTCGGATAACAAAACACCGCCCGCAGGCGGTGTTTCTGGCACAACGAAAGAGCCAGCTTATTGCATGTGCTGGCCGCCGTTGATGGCGATATTCGCGCCGGTAACGAAGGCCGCCTCGTCCGACGACAGGTAGGCAACCAGGCCGGCCACTTCTTCCGGCTTGCCCAGGCGGCCCATCGGGATTTGCGGGATGATCTTCGTTTCCAGCACTTCGCTCGGGATGTCGGTCACCATCTTGGTGCCGATGTAGCCCGGCGAGATGGTGTTCACGGTCACGCCCTTGCGCGCCACTTCCAGTGCCAGGGCCTTGCTGAAGCCGTGGATGCCGGCCTTGGCTGCCGAGTAGTTGGTCTGGCCGAAGGCGCCCTTCTGGCCGTTGACCGACGAAATGTTGATGATCCGGCCCCAGCCGCGCTCGACCATGCCGTCGGCGACCGGCTTGGTCATGTTGAACACGGAATCCAGGTTGGTCTTCATGACCGCGTCCCAGTTGACCTTGTCCATCTTCTTGAAGGTCATGTCGCGGGTGATACCGGCGTTGTTGACCAGCACGTCGACCGGGCCGACTTCCTGCACCACCTTGGCCACGCAAGCCTGGGCCGAATCGTAGTCGGCGACGTCGCACTCGTAGGCCTTGAAGTCGTAGCCCTGTTCCTTCATCGACGCCAGCCAGCCTTCCGCTTTCTTGCTGCCGGGCGAGTAGGTCGTCACGACCGAATAGCCGAGCGCGGCCAGTTTGATGCAGATTGCTTCGCCGAGACCACCCATGCCGCCGGTTACTAATGCCACTCGTGCCATTGTCTTCTCCTAGTTTTTACGAACCTGTATAAAACTGCCTGTTGTTCTTGCAAATGTTTAATCTCGCTCGACCGCCAGCGCCACGCCCATGCCGCCGCCGATGCACAGGCTGGCCAGCCCCTTCTTGGCGTCGCGGCGCACCATTTCGTGCAGCAGGGTCACCAGCACGCGCGCACCGGAAGCGCCGATCGGGTGGCCCAGCGCGATGGCGCCGCCGTTGACGTTGATCTTCGAGGTGTCCCAGCCCATCTGCTTGTTGACTGCCACGGCCTGCGCCGCGAAGGCTTCGTTGATTTCCATGAGGTCGACGTCTTCGTGGGTCCAGCCGGCCTTTTCCAGGCACTTGCGGGCCGCCGGTACCGGGCCCATGCCCATGATGGTGGGATCGAGGCCCGCCAGGGAGTATGCCTTGATGCGCGCGATCGGGGTCAGGCCCAGCTGTTGCGCCTTGGTGGCCGACATCATGATCACGGCGGCGGCGCCGTCGTTCAGGCCGGAGGCATTGCCGGCGGTGACGGAACCTTCCTTGTTGAACGCCGGGCGCAGGCTCGCCAGACCCTCGAGGGTGGCGCCGTGCTTCGGATACTCGTCGGTATCGAAGACGGTCGGACCTTTCTTGGACGGGATTTCGATCGGGATGATCTCGTCCTTGAACTTGCCGGCCTTCATGGCGGCTTCGGCCTTGTTCTGCGAAGCGAGCGCGAATTCATCCTGCTCGGCGCGCGAGATCTCGTACTTGCGGGCGACGTTCTCGGCGGTGACGCCCATGTGGTACTGGTTGTACACGTCCCACAGGCCGTCGACGATCATGGTGTCGGTCAGCTTGGCGTCGCCCATGCGGAAGCCGTCGCGCGAACCGTTCAGCACGTGCGGCGAGGCGCTCATGTTTTCCTGGCCGCCGGCGATGACGATCTCGGCGTCGCCGCATTGAATGGCTTGCGCCGCCAGGTGGGTGGCGCGCAGGCCGCTGCCGCAGACCACGTTCAGGGTCGAGGCCGGGACGCTGTCGGGCAGGCCGGCCTTGATCACGGCCTGGCGCGCCGGGTTCTGGCCGGCGCCGGCGGTCAGTACCTGGCCCATGATGACTTCGCTGATCGCAGCCGGATCGATGCCGGTTTTCGCCACCAGGTGCTTGATCACCTGGGCGCCGAGCTCGGTGGCAGGGATTTTTGCGAGGGTACCGCCGAATTTGCCGATGGCGGTGCGGCCAGCGGCCACGATGACGACGTCTTCCATATCAATCTCCGAAAAGTGGGCCTTTTGGCTGGAAAGCCAACAATGTTAGATGCATCGCTAATAGCGCGTTTAAGCAAAATCAATCTTATCAGTTTATTTATGGTCGAGAACTAGCAAAACCACGTAGCGAGTTATTGCAGAGCATCTTTTATTGTTCAGTTTTTTATGTGTGGAAATACCCATTGCCACCTATAACGAAAGGGCTGAAACCCTTTACCTTTCAAGGAAATTTCACAGTAGAATGCACGGGCTAGTGCCAACCAGAACGTTTTATGTCCAGATCCCCGAGCTCCCTGCCCATCGAAATCAAGATTTCCACGGTCGTGGCCATTTCGACCATCCTGCATTCGGCCGATCCGATTGCGATCGATGCCGCCCTCAAGCAGATGACCGGTGGGGTGTCGGACTTTTTCGAAGATGAATTCGCCGTCATCGACGTGGCCGGCATCGCCGACGACGCGGCCCAGGTCGACTGGCCGGCGCTGGTGGGCCTGCTGAAGAATTACCGCCTGAACGCGGTCGCGGTGCGCGGCGCGCCGGCTGCGCTGCATGCGGCGATCCGCAGCCACGGCCTGTTCCTGGACGACGGCTCGAGCGGGGTGCGGCCTTCCGATGTGAAAGTGCCCGAGACCCGTGCGGAAGCTCCGGCGCCGCGCGAGGAAGCCCCGGCCGCACCGGCGCCCGCCCCGGCCCCGGCCCCGGCCCCTGCGCAGGTAGCGGCCGCGCCGGTCCAGGCCATGATCGTCGACACCCCGGTGCGCGCCGGCCAGCGCATCTACGCGCGCGGAACCGACCTGATCATCACCGCGGTCGTCAACAACGGCGCCGAAATCATCGCCGACGGCAGCATCCACGTGTATGCGCCGCTGCACGGCCGCGCCCTGGCCGGCGCCTCCGGCAATGCCGATGCGCGCATCTTTGCACTGTCGATGCAGCCGGAACTGGTGTCGATCGCCGGTGTGTACCGTACTTTCGACGAGGGCTTTCCGGCCGAACTGGCGCGCCAGCCGGCACAAATCCGTTTGGCTGGCGACCGAATCGATATATCATCGCTGGGTTCGCCGGGCCGTGCCTGAGCGCATGGGAATCCCCCAGCACTGACCAGATACTGAATAGGGACATTGAATTTTCATGGCAAGAATTATCGTTGTAACGTCCGGTAAGGGCGGTGTCGGCAAGACCACTTCGAGCGCGAGCTTCTCGACCGGCCTGGCGCTGCGCGGCCACAAGACCGCCGTTATCGACTTCGACGTCGGCCTGCGTAACCTCGACCTGATCATGGGCTGCGAACGCCGCGTGGTGTACGACCTGATCAACGTGGTCAACAAGGAAGCGACGCTGACCCAGGCCCTGATCAAGGACAAGCACTGCGAAAACCTGTTCATCCTGCCGGCTTCGCAGACCCGCGACAAGGACGCCCTGACCGAAGACGGCGTCGAGCGCGTGCTGAACGAACTGGTGCAAATGGGCTTCGAATTCATCATCTGCGACTCGCCGGCCGGTATCGAGCACGGCGCGCTGATGGCCCTGACCTTCGCCGACGAAGCGATCATCGTCACCAATCCGGAAGTCTCGTCGGTGCGCGACTCCGACCGCATCCTCGGCATCCTGCAGGCCAAGTCGCGCCGCGCCCAGAGCGGCGGCGAGCCGGTCAAGGAACATCTGCTGATCACCCGTTATTCGCCGCGCCGCGTGGAAAACGACGAAATGCTGTCCTACCAGGACGTGCAGGAAATCCTGCGCATTCCGCTGGTCGGCATCATCCCGGAATCGGAAGCCGTGCTGCACGCCTCGAACCAGGGCAACCCGGCGATCCACTTCAAGGACACCGACGTGGCCCAGGCCTACCAGGACGTGGTCGGCCGCTTCCTCGGCGAAGAGATCCCGCTGCGTTACACCAGCTACGAGAAGCCGGGTTTCCTGCAGCGCCTGTTCGGAGCAAAGTGACATGCCCTTGCTTAATTTTCTGTTTCCCAAGAAACAGCAAAGCGCGAATGCGGCCAAGGAAAGGCTGCAGATCATCATCGCCCGCGAACGCGGCGGCCGCAGCGGCCCGGACTTCCTGCCGGCCCTGCACCGCGAACTGATCGAAGTGATCTCGAAGTACACCAAGGTCAACGCGGACGACATCAAGATTTCGCTGGACCGCCAGGGCAACCTGGAAGTCCTCGACGTCAACGTGGTGCTGCCGGACGCCTAAGCCGGCGCTGCTGTCTTCTGTCCTACCTCCTGCGCCACTTTGGCGCAGGCTTCCACGTGCTGGTAGCCCATCTGGCGAAACAGCACGAACCCGATCGCCGCCGAGGCGATCTGCCCCGCCAGCGGCACGATCTTGGTGGCCGACTTGGCCGCCAGCTTGGCGCCCGATTTCTGCAGCAGCTTCAATACCAGTTCCTTCGTCACCAGCTTGCCGACCAGCGTGCCGCCCAGCGCCGCCATCGCCTGGTAGGTCGCGACCCGCATGTGCGGCTGCAGCGCCTCGATCTGCGCCGGCGTCAGGCCGAAATCCCTGTTGATGTCCTCGACCATGGAAGCGAAGCTGGCCAGGTCCGACACCATGTCCACGCCCGGGATCGGTATCGCCGAAACGCCGGCCGAGATTGCCGCCCGCTTGCGCACCAGCGCCCGGCAGCGCTCGCGCACGCGGTCGATGTCGTCGCCCGACAGCGGCAGAAGAGCCACCGGACCGGCAACTTGTGTCTTTTTCTTGCGAAACTTTTTGAGCATCGTTTTCCCCGGGTTGACAGTCGTAGAGGCAGTGTAGCCCGCCCTGTCAGGAGGCGTTGTCACGGCTGTGACGCTATTCCCCAACGAAAATGTAAATTTATCTGAAGCATGTGTAGCTTTGATTTTAGAAAGTCTGCTATATTCGGAAATAAGTTGTAGGAACGATCCTACAGTAATACTAGTTGTAGTCCCACCTGCCGAGACCGCATCATCATGAGAATCACCGTACTGGACAACGATCCCTCCCAAGCAGAACTGATCTGCCAGGTGCTGACCGGGGCCGGCCATCAATGCCAGGCCTTCGATAGCGGCAAGGACATGCTGGGACAACTGCGCAAGGACAGCACCGACCTGCTGATCCTCGACTGGCAGATCAGCGATGTTCCGGGCGCCGAACTGCTGCGCCGCGCCAAGGAAAAGATGGCGCCGAATACGCCGACCATCTTCCTGGCCGGCAGCGCTTCCGAGGACGACATCGTGTCCGGCGTGACCGCCGGCGCCGACGACTACCTGGTCAAGCCGCTGCGCCGCGGCGAGCTGGTGGCGCGCGTGCAAGCCCTGCTGCGCCGCGCGTATCCGTCGCAGAACGGCGCCGAACAGCTGCAATTCGGTCCTTACACCTTCGAAACCCGCCCGGGCCGCCTGACCATGGGCGGCGAATCGATCGACGTCACGCACAAGGAATTCAACCTGGCGCTGCTGTTCTTCCGCAACCTGGGCCGTCCGCTGTCGCGCGCCTACATCCACGAATCGATCTGGGTGCGTGAAACCGCCGTGCCTTCGCGCACCATGGACACCCACGTCTCGCGCGTGCGCAACAAGCTGCGCCTGCGTCCGGAGAACGGTTTCCGCCTGGTGCCGGTGTACAGCTACGGCTACCGGCTGGAGAAGCTGGGCGCCTGAAGCCAAGGCCATGAGGCCCTGCCGTGAAACCCCGCGCGCAACGGGGTATAATGGGCGTGCTGCCCATTTTTTGATCACCCATGCAACTGCTCGCCGTCGGCCTGAATCACAACACCGCACCGGTCTCGCTGCGCGAGCAACTGGCGCTGGCGCCCGAGCATCTGGGCCAGGCGGTGCAGGCCGCGCGTAGCTGGTTTTCGCGCCTGGATACGCAAATGCCTAGCGGCGGCCAGCACGAAGCGGCCCTGCTCTCGACCTGCAACCGCACCGAGATGTACGCCGCCAGCGACGTCGCCGATCCGCTCGACGCCTCCGCGCGCTTCCTCGCCGACTACCACCGCCTGCAATTCGCCGACCTGCGTCCGCACCTGTACATGCTGCCCCAGCATGACGCGGTGCGCCACGCCTTCCGCGTCGCCTCCGGCCTCGATTCGATGGTGCTGGGCGAAGCGCAGATCCTGGGTCAGATGAAGGATGCGGTGCGCGTCGCCGACGAAGCCGGCGGTCTCGGCACCTATCTGCACCAGCTGTTCCAGCGCAGCTTCGCGGTCGCCAAGGAAGTGCGCAGCACCACCGAGATCGGCGCCCATTCGGTGTCGATGGCCGCCGCCGCGGTGCGCCTGTCGGAACGCATCTTCGATTCGGTCAGCAGCCAGAACGTGCTGTTCATCGGCGCCGGCGAAATGATCGAGCTGTGCGCCACCCACTTCGCGGCCCACAACCCGAAATCGATCACGATCGCCAACCGCACGCTGGAGCGCGGCGAAGCGCTGGCGTCCCGCTTCGCCGGCCGCGCGATCCGCCTGGCCGACCTGCCGGAGCTGCTGCCGCAGTTCGACATCGTGATCTCCTCGACCGCGTCGACGCTGCCGCTGATTGGTAAAGGCCTGGTCGAACGCGCAGTCAAGGCGCGCCGCCACCGCCCGATGTTCATGGTCGACCTGGCGGTCCCGCGCGACATCGAACCGGAAGTGGGCAAACTCGACGACGTGTTCCTGTACACCGTCGACGACCTCGCGGACGTGGTACGCACCGGCGTCGAACACCGCCAAGCCGCCGTGGCCCAGGCCGAGGCCATCATCGAGACCCGCGTGCAATCCTTCATGCACTGGATCGGCGACCGCGCCGTGGTGCCGGTGATCCGCGACCTGCACGAGTCCAGCGAAAGCCTGCGCCTGGCCGAACTCGAGCGCGCTCGCAAGCTGCTGGCGAAAGGCGAGGACGTCGACGCCGTACTCGAAGCGCTGTCGAAAGGTTTGACCGCCAAATTCCTGCACGGCCCGCAACAGGCCCTGCACCGTGCCCAGGGCGACGAACGCGCGCGCCTGGCTGCCCTGCTGCCCCAGCTGTTCCGCGGCCGCCGTTAGCGTCTGCTTTTCTTCTGCGCATGGGCTGATGCAGGCCGTGTCCGTGTATGCTGCCGCCCTGCGGCTCCCCTCTCATCTCAATTAAGTCAGATCGCTATGAAACCATCCATGCTGTTCAAGCTGGACCAGCTGGCCAACCGCCTCGTCGAACTGGACGAACTGCTGGCGACCCAAGGCGCCACCTCGAACATGGACAACTTCCGCAAGATGAGCCGCGAGCACGCCGAGCTCGGCCCGCTGGTCTCGGTCTACCACCAGTACCAGACCGCCCAGGGCGACATCGTCGCGGCGCAGGACATGCTGGCCGACCCGGAGATGAAGGAATTCGCGCAGGACGAGATCGAGGCGGCCAAGCAGCGCCTGCTGCAGCTCGACCTGGAACTGCAGAAGATGCTGTTGCCGAAGGACGAGAACGACGAGCGCAACATCTTCCTCGAGATCCGCGCCGGCACCGGCGGCGACGAATCGGCGCTGTTCGCCGGCGACCTGCTGCGCATGTACACCCGCTACGCCGAACGCAACCGCTGGCAGGTGGAGATCGTGTCGGCCTCGGAATCGGACCTGGGGGGCTACCGCGAAGTCATCGCGCGCATCATCGGCAACGGCGTGTATTCGAAGCTGAAATTCGAATCCGGCGGCCACCGCGTGCAGCGCGTGCCGGCCACCGAAACCCAGGGCCGCATCCACACCTCGGCCTGCACGGTGGCGGTGATGCCGGAGGCGGACGAGGTCGAGGACGTGCAGATCAACCCGGCCGAGCTGCGCATCGACACCTACCGCGCCTCCGGCGCCGGCGGCCAGCACATCAACAAGACCGACTCCGCGGTACGCATCACCCACCTGCCGACCGGGATCGTGGTCGAGTGCCAGGACGACCGCAGCCAGCACAAGAACAAGGCGCAGGCGATGAAGGTGCTGGCCGCACGCATCAAGGACGTGCAGCTGCGCGAGCAGCAGAGCAAGGAAGCGGCGACCCGTAAAAGCCTGATCGGCTCGGGCGACCGCAGCGAACGCATCCGCACCTACAACTTCCCGCAAGGCCGCCTGACCGACCACCGCATCAACCTGACGCTGTACAAGCTGGACATGATCATGGACGGCGACCTGAACGAGCTGACCAACGCCCTGTCGGCCGAGCACCAAGCCGAACTGCTGGCCGCCCTCGGCGATTGACCCCCCGCAAACCGGGGTCAGACACCGATTTTTGGAAATGTCCTAAAGGCTTTTGCCAAAATCTGGTGTCTGACCCCGGTTTGATTCAGGCCAAGTTAAGTCTCGCCGTGCGAAAATCGCAAGATTGCTAACACAGGAATTTCTATGCCCAGTTCCCGCAACGCCCTGCTCCTGATCGCCGCCGTCAGCATCGCCTTGGTCGGCGCGGCCCTTTATCTCCAGCACGCGAAAGACATGCTGCCCTGCCCGCTGTGCGTGATCCAGCGCTACCTGTTCCTGGGCGTGGCCATCTTCAGCCTGATCGGCGCCTTCGCCAACAAGATCAAGGCGCTCGGCAGCCTGGCGCTGCTCTGTGCGCTGGGCGGACTGGGCGTAGTCGGCAAGCACCTGTACGTGCTGGCCCACCCGGGCTTCTCCTGCGGCATCGACCCGATGGAGACCATCCTGAACAAGATCCCGACCGCGACCGCCCTGCCCTGGCTGTTCCGCGCCGACGGCCTGTGCGAAGCGGCCCAGGACACGGTGCTGGGCCTGAACGTGCCGCAGTGGTCGGCGGTCTGGTTCACTGTCCTCACCCTGTCGCTGGTCTGGGTGCTGGTGCGCCGCGGTCGCTGATGATCCAACCCGGCACGCCCATCGCCGCGGCACTGGCCGCACTGCCGCTCGATGCGCTGGAAAACCGCATCCTGCTGTGCCACGCCACGGGTTTGACGCGCGTGCAGCTGATCACCCGGGCCGAGCAGCCGCTGGGCGCAGACGAAGCGGCGCGCCTGGATGCGCTGGTCGCACGCCGCCTGGCCGGCGAGCCGATCGCCTATATCGTCGGCCGCCGCGAATTCTTCGGCCTCGATTTCGAAGTCAACGACGCGGTCCTGATCCCGCGTCCGGACACGGAACTAATCGTCGAGCTCGCCATCGAGCGCCTGCCGCCCCAAGGCCGCCTGCTCGACATGGGCACCGGCAGCGGCGCGATCGCCGTGTCGATTGCCCACAGCCGCCCGGATGCCGCGGTCACCGCACTGGATGTCAGCGAGGCCGCGCTGTCGGTGGCGCAGCGCAACGCTGCGAACAACCAGGCCCGCGTGCGCTTCCTGCAAAGCGACTGGTTCGGCGCCCTGGCCGCCGGTGAACGCTTCGAGCTGATCGCCTCGAACCCGCCCTATATCGCCGCCGGCGATGAACACCTGGCGCAGGGCGACTTGCGCTTCGAACCCAGCGGCGCCCTGACCGACCACGCGGACGGCTTGAGCGCGCTGCGTACGATCGTGGCTGGCAGCCCAACGCACCTGGTGGCCGGCGGCTGGCTGCTGATGGAGCACGGCTACGACCAGGCCGCCAGCGTGCGCGCGCTGCTCGATAGCGCCGGCTATCGCGAGGTGCAGAGCTGGCGCGACCTGGCCGGCATCGAGCGCGTCAGCGGCGGTCGGATCGCTGCCTGAAGCCAGCCCGGCGCGGGCCATTTGCCCCCTTTGTTACAATGGCCGGCCCACTTCCCGGAGCCCACGCATGCCTCGCCTGTCCGCGCCCCGGCTGTTCGCGGCCCGGCTGAGCCTTTCCCTGTTGACTGTGACCCTGCTGGCTGTCGGCTGCCTGCTGGCGCCGCCCGGCGCGCTGGCCCGCGACAGCAGCAAGGAATCGATGCACGACCAGGCCCAGGCCCTGTTCGAACGCGACTGGCAGTGGCGGCTGAAGCATGCACCGGAATTCGCCACTTCAGTCGGAGACCACCGCTACGATGCGCTGCTGAGCGACAGCTCGCTGGCCGGCGCCGCCAAAACGCTGGAACACGAGCGCCGCATGCTGGATCTGGCGCGCCAGCTCGACGGCAGCCAATTGAAAGCGCAGGATTCGCTGTCGCTCGAACTGTTCATCGCCGACAAGGAGCGCAGCCTGGCGCGCAATGCCCTCGCGCCGGTCGACCCGCAGCCGATCACGGCGCGCGACGGCATCCACATCCGCCTGCCGCAGCTGGCCGCGCAGATGCCCTTCATTACCGAAGAAGACTACCGCACCTATATCGCGCGCCTGAACGCGGTGCCGCGCCACATCGACGGCATCGTCGAACAGCTGCGCGCCGGCATGCGCACCGGCTGGACCGCGCCGAAGATCGCGATGGCCGGCCTGCCGGCCCAGCTGCGCGCGCTGCGCGAACACCTGGCCGACGGACCGCTGTCCGAACCCTTCCGGCGCCTGCCCGCGACCATTCCCCAGGAAGCGCGCGAGAAGCTGGTGACCGACGGCCAGGCCGCCGTCGCCAGCCTGGCGCCCAGCCTGCAGCAGCTCGAAGACTTCATCCGCAACGACTATCTGCCGGCGGCGCGGCCGACCATCGCCGCCTCCAGCCTGCCGGGCGGGCCGGCCTGGTACGCCTTCCTCGTGAAAAGCGCGACCACCACCGACCTGACCCCTGCCGAGATCCACGCGCTGGGCCAGAAGGAAGTCGCGCGCATCCGCGCCGAGATCGCGGCGCTGGTGCCGGGCACCGGCTTTCGCGGCAATATCAACCAGTTCATCGCCTTCGCGCGCAGCGACCCGCGCCTGTTCTATACCGAACCGGACGCGCTGCTGAACCGCTACCGCCGCAGCATCGCGCGCGTGGCCAGCAAGCTGCCCTTGCTGTTCAATGCGATCCCGGCCGACGAACTCGCGGTCAAGCCGGTGCAGGCGGCCGGCGCCGAGGGCCAGGGCGCGGCATACTATGAAGCCGGCAGCCCGGACCGGGTGGCGGCGCTGGTGATCAATACGGCGCGTTTGAACACGCGGCCGCTGTGGGAGATCGAGACGCTGACCCTGCACGAAAGCCTGCCCGGCCACCACCTGCAGGTGGCGCGCGCCCAGGCGAACAGCGCGCTGCCGGCCTTCCGCAGACAAGGCTGGTATGTGGCTTACGGCGAAGGCTGGGCCCAGTATGCGGAAAGCCTGGGACCGGAACTGGGCCTGCTGCGCGACCCGTTCTCGCGCTTCGGCTACCTGGCCGACGAGCTGTTGCGCGCGGCCCGCCTGGTGGCGGACACCGGCATCCACGCGATGGGCTGGAGCCGCCAGCAGGCGATCGACTACTTGAACGCGAACACCGCGAATCCGGCGCCGGATAACGAGGTCGAAGTCGACCGCTACATCGTCCGGCCGGGCGAAGCGCTGGGCTATAAACTAGGCCAGCTGCGCATCGCCTCGTTGCGCGCGGAGGCGCAGACCGCACTGGGCGAGCGCTTCGACCTGCGCGCTTTTCATGATGCGGTGCTGGACAACGGCGCCCTGCCGCTGGGCGTGCTGGAGCGCCAGGTGCGGCGCTGGATCGCGGCCCAGCGCACGCCGCCGGTGGAGGCCGCGCCGGCGCCAAATGCCCCGGCTGCCACGCCTTCCACAGCGCCTTCTTCAGCGCCCGCGGCCAAGCCAGGCGACGTATTTCAGTAACAAAAACATCACATAATGCAGAATTGGGGGGTGCCCGGCGCGCTTGGCGTTTTTCGGTTACTCTCTGCACCTCATCGGCAGTACAAGAAAGGAAACACCGTGTCGGATCAATTGAACAAGCGCCTGGCGCTGCTGGACGACGATGCCCACCGCGGCCTGCTGTTGCAGGGCCTGCGCGGCATCGAGCGCGAGACTTTGCGCGTCGACGGCCAGGGTCGGCTGGCGCGCACGCCGCATCCGGTGCAACTCGGCGCCGCGCTCACCCATCCGCAGATCACCACCGACTACGCGGAAGCCTTGCTCGAATTCATCACCCCGGCCGAGCACGACATCGGCCTGGCGATCCACCGCCTGGATGCGATCCACCGCTACGCCTATACCAAGCTGGGCGTCGAGATGCTGTGGAGCCAGTCGATGCCCTGCGACCTGCCTTCGGAAGAAGAGATCGAGATCGCCTGGTACGGCAGTTCGAACATCGGCATGCTCAAGCACGTCTACCGCCGTGGCCTGGCGCTGCGCTACGGCAAGGCCATGCAATGCATCGCCGGCATCCACTACAACTACTCGCTGCCGGAACAGTTCTGGACCCTGATCGCCCAGAGCGAAGGCATCATGGAAGAACGCCGCCATGCATTGCGCGACTTCCAGTCCGAGAGCTACATCGCGATGATCCGCAACTTCCGCCGCTACAGCTGGCTGCTGATGTACCTGTTCGGCGCTTCGCCGGTACTCAGCAAAGGCTTCCTGCGCGGCCGCGCGCACCAGCTCGAAACGCTGTCCGACGACACCCTGTATCTGCCCTACGCGACCAGCCTGCGCATGAGCGACCTCGGTTACCAGAACGATGCCCAGTCCGGCCTGCGCCCGCACGAGAACAGCCTGGAAAGCTATGTCACCTCGCTGATGGACGCTGTCAACCGTCCCTACCCGCCCTACGCCGAGATCGGCACCAAGAAGGATGGCGAGTGGGTGCAACTGTCGACCAACGTCCTTCAAATAGAGAACGAATACTATTCGACGATCCGCCCGAAGCGCGTGATCCGCACCGGCGAGCGTCCGGTGCAGGCGCTGTGCAACCGCGGCGTGCAGTACATCGAAGTGCGCTGCCTGGACGTCGACCCCTTCGAGCCGGTCGGCATCGCCGTCGAGACTGGCCGCTTCCTGGACGCCTTCCTGCTGTTCTGCGCGCTCGAAGAAAGCCCGAAGATCAATGCGATGGAAGGCCAGATCCACGCGCGCAACTTCGCCCGCACCGTCAAGGAAGGCCGTCGCCCGGATTTGACCCTGACGCGCGACGACGTCGAGGTGCCTTTGAAAGACTGGGCGCTGGAGCTGATCGAGCGCATCCGTCCGCTGGCCGAGCTGCTGGACAAGGAGCACAACTACCAGGGCGCGCATCTGGCCTCGCTGGAAGCGCAGAAGGCCAAGGCGCTCGATCCTTCCTTGACCCCGTCGGCCCGCGTGCTGGACGAAGTGCGCGCGCTCGGTTCCTTCGCCAAGTTTGGCCTGCAGCAGAGCGAACTGCATGCGCAGGCTTTCCGCGGCGAGGCGCTGATGCCGGCCGAGGTGGCCGTGTTCGACGAGATGGCGCAGGCGTCGCTGGCCGAGCAGCAGCAGATCGAGCAGACCGACACCGGCAGCTTCGATGATTTTGTTGCTGCTTATAACAGCAGTACACTGTGCGGTAATTGCTAATACGTCGTACCCGCGGAGGCGAGTACCCAAGTTTGTACGCGTTTCGATAGCTCACGCAGAACTTGGGTTCCCGCCAAGGCGGCCGGCCAGGCCGGGAACGACGGTGTGTTGCCGCACGAGGCCCACCTTGCTCACCTTTTACAACGAACACCACGCCCAACACGCACCGCGCCCTACATCGCTGCGCGGCGAGCGTGCGCCGTGTTCGGACAAGCCGGAACGGGCCGACCTCGTCGTCGCCGAACTGAGCCGGCGCGGCCTGGGCCAGATCGTCACCCCGCATGGCGTGCCGCTGGTGTCGCTGGAGCGGGTGCACACGCCGCGCTATCTGCATTTCCTGCGCTCCGCCTGGAGCGAGTGGAGCAACCTCGATCCGCGCAACGGGCAGCACGACGCCCTGCCCTCGGTGTGGCCGATCCGCGGCATGCGCCATGACATCGAACCGGACGATTTCACGGCCAGGCTCGGCCTGTACTCGATGGACAGCGCTACGCCCCTGACCGCCGGCACCTGGGTCGCCGCCAAGACCGGCGCCGATTGCGCCGTCAACGCGGCCCACGCGCTGCGCCTGGGCGAGCGCGGCAGCTTTGCGCTGACCCGCCCGCCCGGCCACCACGCCGGCGCCGATTATTTCGGCGGCAGCTGCTTCCTGAACAATGCGGCCCTCGCGGCCCAGCACCTGCTGGACGACGGCCTGCAGCGCGTCGCCATCCTCGACCTCGACCAGCACCACGGCAACGGCACCCAGAGCATCTTCTATCGCCGCAAGGACGTGCTGTTCGCCTCGATCCACGCCGATCCGCGCCAGGACTACCCCTATTATCTCGGCCACGCCGACGAGATCGGCGAAGGCGAAGGCGTCGGCTACAACATGAACCTGCCGCTGGCGCGGGATGCGAGCTCGAACCAGTGGTTCGCCGCACTGGAATCGGCCTGCCTCAAGATGTCGATGTTCGCGCCGCAGGCGCTGGTGGTGTCGCTGGGCGTGGGCGGCTTTGGCCTGAACGGCGCCGAGTTTCTGCGCGTCGGCGAGCGCATCGGCTACCTGGGCCTGCCCACCGTCTTCGTGTTCGAGGGCGGCGCCGTGGGGTCCGAGCTCGGCATCAACGTCGTCAACGTGCTCGAAGGCTTTGAAACAGCCGTCTGAATTTCAAACAATTGTTTAAATAAGCAAACAAATGATTACTTGGCAATGGAGCGGCTTCGCCGACCTGACGGTCGCGCAGCTGTATGCAATGCTGGCGCTGCGCCAGGAAGTGTTCGTGCTGGAACAGACCTGCCTGTACCCGGACATCGACGGCCTCGATCCGGGCGCCCATCACCTGCTCGGCTGGCGCGACGCCGGCGGCAAACCGGAACTGGTCGCCCACCTGCGCTGCCTGGCGCCGGGCGCGAAGTACGCGGAGATGTCGATCGGCCGCGTGGTCACCAGCCCGGCCGCGCGCGGCAGCGGTCTCGGACGCGAACTGGTGGCGCAGGGCATCGCGCTGGCCTGCAGGCTGCATCCGGGCCACGCGATCCGCATCGGCGCCCAGGCGCATCTGGAAGCGTTCTATGCCGGCTTCGGCTTCGTTACCGTCTCCGAACCCTACGACGAAGACGGCATCCTGCACGTTGATATGATCCGCGCCGCAGCTCTCGCCTGATTACTTGAGGTGGCCCGACTTGGTCGGGTCCGGCATCATGAAAGCCACCAGGCAGGCCACCGCGGCCATGATGCTGACGTACCAGTAGAAATACGGTTCGTGGCCGGCCTGCTTGAACCACAGGGCCACGTACTCGGCCGAACCGCCGAACACGGCGTTCGCGATCGCATACGACAGGCCCACGCCCAGCGCCCGCACCTCGACCGGGAACATCTCGGCCTTGATCAGGCCGCCGATCGAGGTATAGAAGCTGACGATCGCCAGCGCGCAGGTGATCAGCACGCCGGCCATCAGCGGGCTGTGGACGCCGCGCAGCGTGCTCAGGATCGGCACGGTAAAGATCGCCGCCAGCGCGCCGAACAGGATCATCGAGGTCTTGCGGCCGATGCGGTCCGACAGCGCGCCGAAGGCCGGCTGCATCAGCATGTAGATCAGCAGGCAGACCGTCATCACGCGGCTGGCGGTGGGGGTGCTCATGCCGACCGTGTTGACCAGGTACTTCTGCATGTAGGTCGTAAAGGCGTAGAAGATCAGCGAGCCGCCGGCGGTGAAACCGAGCACCGTGATGAAGGCGCGGCTATGGTGGCGCAGCAGCGAACTCACGCTGCCCGCCGCTTCGCTCTTGCGCTCCGATTCCTTGGTGGTTTCGTGCAGCGAGCGGCGCAGGTAGAGCGACACCAGGGCGGAAGCGGCGCCGACCACGAAGGGAATCCGCCATCCCCAGGCCACCAGTTCTTCGTGCGACAACAGCAGCTGCAGGATGCCCAGCACCAGCAGCGCCGCCAGCTGGCCGCCGATCAGGGTCACGTACTGGAAGGAAGCGAAGAAGCCCTTGCGGCCCGGTTCCGCCACCTCGCTCATGTAGGTGGCGCTGGTGCCGTATTCGCCGCCCACCGACAGGCCCTGGAACAGGCGCGCCACCAGCAGCAGCACCGGCGCCGCGGTGCCGATCGTGGCGTAGGTCGGCAGCGCCGCGATCAGCAGCGAACCGCCGCACATCATCAGCACCGAGATCATCATCGCGTTGCGGCGGCCGTAGCGGTCGGCGATGCGGCCGAACAGCCAGCCGCCCACCGGGCGCATCAGGAAGCCGGCGGCGAAGATGCCGGCGGTGTTCAGCAGCTGGACGGTCGGGTCGGCCTTCGGGAAAAAGGCGGAAGAGAAATACAGTGCGCAGAACGAGTAGATGTAGAAGTCGAACCATTCGACCAGGTTGCCGGACGAGGCGCCGACGATCGCGAAGACGCGCTGGCGCGATGTCAGGTGTTCGATTGCATGTGGGTCGCTGGTGTCCGCTGTTGCCATTCCTTCCTCCAAATCTGCCGCGGCCAACAGGGCCAGGCAGACTTAGCATAATGTTTATTCAAGATGCATGGCGCGCCGCAGGCGACCGCCCAGCAGCGGCAGCCCGGCCAGCAGCAGCAGGGCCTGCGCCGGTTCCGGCACCGGCGACAGCAGCACCGGCGCGCAGAAGCCGAACTCGTTGCAGCCGTTGGCGGCGATCTGGCCCAGCTCGTTGATCCCGACCGCCTCGGTGAGCACGAAGCCCTCGTCGAGGCCCGCGACCAGGCCGTTCAGGTCCTGCAGCAGGCCGTCCCGGTACACGAACGCATGCGAAAACCCGAAGCCGGGCAGGCTGCCGGCGCCGACCACCACCCCGGCTTCGTTGAGTGCGCGCGCTTCGCCCCAGTCGCCGCCCAGCGAACCCAGGTCCAGCATGCTGCCGCCGCTCCACAGGAAGGGGTGCTGGGCCACGTTATCGGCGATCAGGCTGTAGCCGGCCACCTGGCCGGCGTTGTTGATCGCGTTGGCCCAGCTGAAGCCGCCGCCCAGGGTGCCGAGGTCCTGCATGACGCCGTCGCGGTACAGGAAAGCGTGGGCGCCGTCGTCCGGGAAGGCCGGACCGGGTGCGGAGCCGCCGACGATCATCCCGAAGTCATTGATGCCGCGCGCCCGTGCATCGGTCCCGCCCAGCGTGCCGATGTCGGTGAGCACGCCGCCGCTGTAGAGGAAGGCGCGGCTGTTGCCGGCAGCATCGGTCGACTCGCCCACCACCTGTCCGGCCGCATTCACCCCGTAGCCATAGCTGTCGCCGCCGTACAGGGTGCCGATGCGCTGGATCGTGCCGCCGCTGTACACGAAAGCGCGCGTGAAGTCGCCCGAGATCGAGGAACCGGTGACGTAGTTGCCGTTGATGGCGGTGCCGTAGGCCGACGGCCCGCCCAGGGTCGGCAGGAAAGACAGGTCGCCCGCCGACCACACGAAGGCGCGCCCGCCCTCGTCGGTGCTGCCGCTGCCGGTGATGCGCCCGGCGTCGTCGATGCCGAGCGCCTGGAAATTCGCGGGCAGGAAGGTGGCGCTGTACAGCGGCTCGGCCAGCGCCACCGCCGGCAGCAGCAGCGCCGCCACGACCGGCACCACGCGCTTGCGGCCGCGCACGGCCAGCAGGCACAGACCGCCCAGCAGCAGCATCCAGGTCGACGGTTCCGGCACGGCAGGGATCATGTCCAGGCGCACATCGGTACAGGAACCCAGGCGGCAGGCGCGGGCCAGGATCTGGCCGGCGTCGTTGATGTCCCTGGCGTCCACGATTTCCCAGTCCCCGGCGCCGGTCACCAGGGCGTTCAGGTCGAGCATCCTGCCGTCCTGGTAGAAGAAGGCGTGCGAGCCCCAGCCGATGTCGGTGACGATATCGGATTCGCCGACCACGATGCCCAGGTTGTTGATCGCGCGCGCGTAGCCGTAATAGCCGCCCAGCGAGCCGAGGTCGAGCAGCGCGCCGTCGCGGTACAGAAAGGGGCGCGAGAGCGGCACGCCGTCCGGGTTGATCTCGGTTTCCGACCAGCCGACCACCAGCCCGGCATCGTTGATGTCGTAGGCCTCGCTGCGCAGGCCGCCCAGCGTACCGAGATCCTGCATGATGCCGCCGGCGTCGCGATAGGCGTGGCGGTCCGGGTCGATCACGCTCTCGGTGGGAACCAGCGTGGCGGTGCCGACCACCGTGCCGGAAGCATTGATGGCGGTGGCGTTGCTCCAGTCGCCGCCGAAGGTCGGGATCAGGCGCACTGTGCCGTTGTCGTAGACGTAGCCGCGCATGGCTTCGCCGACGAAGGGATAGGCATTGCCGGCCACGATCCCGGCGTTGTTAATCGCGACCGCGTTCGAATAGGGATGGTCCTCCCCTAGCAGCAGTCCGATCTGCCGCAAGCTTCCGCCGACATAGGCGAACGCATTGCCGCTCCATGGGGAATCGAAAGCGCCGGCCACGTCGCCGCGGTCGTTGATCCCGAGGCCGTAGCTGCCCGGCGCCACGCCGGCCAGGCTGGTGATGCCGCCGGCGGACAGGATGGCCGCCGCGCCGTTCCAGGTGCCGACGGTCTGCCCGGCATTGTTGAGCGCCGACGGTGCGAAACCGGTCGGCATGAAGTTCATGGTGTACAAAGGATCGGCGAAGGCCGGCGCACCCAGCAGCAGCGACAGCAGGGACGCGCCCAGGCAAAGGCGGACACGGACAAAAAATGGCATGGAAGGCTCCGGCAATGATGGCGTGCCAACGATACGGCCGTGTGTGCCTCTCCGGGCTGCGCCAGATCAGGCGTATGCACGTTGCTTAACGTTAAAAGGTCAGCACGAAGCGCGCGCCGCGCCCCACCGAGCGCGCGTGGCGCACGGTGCCGCCGTTCTCGTGGACAAGGTGGCGCACCATGGCGAGACCGATGCCGCCGCCCTGCTTCTTGGTGGTGAAGAAAGGCGTGAAGATGTGCGCGGCCAGGCCGTCCGGCACGCCGGGACCGTCGTCGCTGACCTCGATGCGCAAACGGCCGCCGCGCACCAGCCGCGCCGCGACCCAGGCCTGGCCGCCTTTACCGTCGTTGCCGGCGGTGGCTTCGAACGCATTCTTGAGCAGGTTGATCAGTGCCTGTTCGAGCTGGCCCGGATCCGCCATCAGTTCCAGCGACGCCGGTTCGACCGAGAATGCGACGGCGCCGCCGCGCGCGCGCCAGGCCGGGCCCACCAACGCGTCCACGCGGTCGAACAATGCGCCGATGGCTAGCCGCTCCGGCTGCGCCGGCGGCACGTTGGACAGGCTGCGGTAGCTGGCCACGAAATCGACCAGGCTGTCGGCCCGTCGCCGGATCGCGTCCAGTGCGGTGCTGAGGTCCAGGCCCACGTCTTCCGGCAGCGCGCCGCGGAATTCGCCCAGCAGTCCGTAGGCCGTGTGCGACAGCGAGGCCACCGGCGTCAGCGAATTCATGATCTCGTGGGTCAGCACGTGCACCAGCTGGCGCCAGGCGTGCAGGGCTTCGGCTTCGAGCTCGCTCTCGACCGGCATCAGGGCCGCCAGGCGCTGCGCCCTGCCCTGCAGCGTCAGCGAAGACACCGCCAGCAGCGCGCGCTCGGTGCCGCGCTCGGTGTCGAAGTCGATCAGCGCGCGCCGTTCGCCTGGCTGCGCCGCCAGCTGGCGGTACAGGCCGGCCGGATCGCTGGCGCGGCCAGGCGCCACGAGTTTGCGCGCATTGCCGTTCAGCGGCGCGACCTGACCCTCGCCGCCGGCGCCGTCGATGCGGAACAGGGCCACCGGCGTGTGTTCGAGACGCGCCTCGAGCGCCAGCGCATTGTCGAGCAGGGCCTGCTGCTCGATCGGCAAGCCGGGCGCGATGGACGGCGGCGCACGCCGCAGCGCGCCCAGGCGGTCCATGCAGCGCCACAGGCTGGCCACCAGCGGCAGCGTCGCGAGCAAGCACAGTACGGCCAGGCGCGGCGAGCCGTACACCGCGCCGGCGCCGAAAGCCAGCAGGACGATGCCGGCCAGCGACAGCAGCACGCCCGCCTTCAGGCGCGCTTCAGATGCCATGCTTGCCCAGCTTGCGGTACAGCGCGGCGCGCGAAAGGCCCAGCATGCGCGCGGCCAGACTGATGTTGCCCTTGGCCTTGTCGAGGGCTGCGGCGATCGTTTCGCGCTCCAGCGCGCCGAGGCGGAATTCGACGTTGGCGCCGTCGGCGGCTTCCGGCGCGGCGCGCAGCGGCACGTCCAGCACGGGAGCCGGCGCCGGCATCGCCAGACCGAAATCCTCGTAGCGGTATTCGTCGTGGGCAGCCAGGATCACCGCGCGTTCGCAGGCATGGCGCAGCGCGCGCACATTGCCCGGCCAGGCCCACTCGCATAGCCGCTGCAGCGCGCTGGGCGCGAGTTCGCGCACCGGCCGCCGGTACTGCGCCTCGTACAGCGACAGGTAGTGATGCAGCAGGCCGGGCACGTCATCTCTCCGTTCGCGCAGCGGCGGCACGCGGATCACGATCGTGTTCAGGCGGAACAGTAAATCCGGCCGGAACACGGCGGGGTCGAACAGGCGCGCTTCATCGAGGTTGGTGGCGCTGACGATGCGCACGTCGATCGGCTCGGGGCGGTCGGCGCCGATCGGCGTGACTTCGCGCCGTTCCAGCGCGGTCAGCAGCTTGGCCTGGCCGGCGAGCGGCATGTTGCCGATCTCGTCGAGGAACAGGCTGCCGCCGCGCGCCGCCTGAAAGCGCCCGGCGCGGTCGCTGCGCGCATCGGTGAAGGACCCCTTGCGGTGGCCGAACAGTTCGCTCTCGAAAGTCGATTCCGGCAGTGCGCCCATGTCGACCGCGAGGAAGGTCGCGCCGGCGCGGCTGGACGCGGCGTGGATTGCGCGCGCCACCAGTTCCTTGCCGACGCCGTTCTCGCCCAGCACCATCACGTTGGCTTCGGTGGGCGCGACGCTGGCGATCATCGATTTCACGCCGCGCATGGCCGGCGAGTCGCCCATCAGGCCGGTGGTGGCGGCGCCGCCGGCAAGCGCGCTGCGGCGCGCCAGCGCGGTATCGACGGCGGCGATCAGTCGCGCATTGTCCCAGGGCTTGGTGATGAAGTCGCCGGCCCCGCGTTTCAAGGCTTCGACCGCCAGCGGCACGTCGGCGTACGCGGTCAGGGCGATCACCGCGGGCGGATGCGCGAGCGTGCGCAGGCGGTCGAGCACGGCCAGGCCTTCGGCGCCGTCGATGCGGCCAGGCGTGAAGTTCAGGTCGAGCAGGACCACGTCGGGCACGCCGGCATCCAGCACGGCGGACAGGCGCGCGGGGTCGTCGAGCGTGGTCACCCGGCCGTGACGGCGGCGCAGCAGCATCTGGGCGGCATAGGCGACGTCGGTGTCGTCGTCGAGGATCAGGAGGTGGGCGGCGGTGTCGGCCATAGTGTTGCCATTCTAGCAGTGCAGCTCAGCCGCGGCGACTTCCCCGGCGGCCGCTGTGGACGCCTGTCCGCAAGCGCACAGGCACAGGTGTTCGGTTCCGGACAGGTGCACGCCGGACAGGCGGAAAAACACGCGAAAACAGACCCAAAACGGCCTGGCACGGCACTTGCAAAAGGGATCACATCATCGTTCGGAGCAACGCATCAACATGGATCACATTCCTCCTTCCGCCGTCACCGGCGCCGCCATGGACACCGTCGTGCCGAAGCGGCGCGGCCGGCTGCCCAAGCGCATCGCCCTTGCTGCCGCCGTCAGCGCCTGCCTGGCCTGGGCCGGCTGGCAGTTCGTGCCGCACGGCCTGCAGGTGGCCAGCCGCGACGTGCGCCTGGCGCGGGTCGAACAGGGCGTGTTCCGCGACGACATCGTCGTGCGCGCCACCGCCGAGCCGCTCAATTCGATCATCCTCGACTCGGTGGAAAGCGGCCGCGTCGAAGAGGTGTTCGCGAAGGACGGCCAGGCCGTCAAGAAGGGCGACCTGCTGTTCCGCCTGTCGAACCCGCAGCGCAACCTGGAGCTGCTGGCGCGCCAGACCGAGTACTCGCAGCAGATCTTCAACGCGGCCCAGCTACGCGTGGCCCAGGAAGCCGTGCGCACCGACCACCAGCGCCGCCAGTCCGACCTCGAATTTGCGCTGAGCCAGGCGCAGAAGCAGCATGCGCGCAACCAGCGCCTGGCCCACCAGGGCTTCATCTCCGCGGTCGCGCTGGAAGAGTCGGCCGATAAACTGGCGCAGCAGCAGCGCGCGCTGGACGAGGAAAAGCGCGCCGTCGCCAGCGAAGAGAAGGTGCGCGACCGCGCGCTGGACCAACTGGACAGCGGCCTGCACGGCCTGCAGTCCGGCCTGAAGCTGGTCAGCGCCACCGTCGACGCGCTGGCCGTGCGCGCCCCCGCCGACGGCGTGCTGACCGATTTCCGCATGCTGGTCGGCCAGACCGTGCGCCCGGACCAGCACATCGGCCGCATCGACGACCCGCAGCATTTCAAGCTCAGCGCCCAGGTCGACGAGTTTTATCTCAGCCGCCTCACGGTCGGCCGGGTCGGCAGCGTGACCCAGGACGGCAAGGCCTTTGCGCTGAAAGTCGCCACGGTCTACCCGCAGATCAAGGAAGGCCGCTTCACCGCCGAGATGGTGTTCACTGGCGGCCAACCCGCGGTGATCAGCCCGGGCCAGAGCATGGACGCCCAGCTGACCCTGGGCGAGCCGGCCAAGGCCATGCTGCTGCCGAACGGCGCCTTCGTGAACGACACCGGCGGCACCTGGGTGTTCGTGCTCAAGAGCGACGGCGAACGTGTCGAGAAGCGCGCCGTGAAGCTCGGGCGCCGCAACAACGCCCAGGTCGAGGTGCTGTCCGGCCTCGCGCCGGGCGAGAACGTCATCATTTCCAGCTACGCCCCGTTCGGCAAGGCCGAGCGGCTGCAACTCACCAAATAATCCATCTTCCAAACACAGGGAATCCGACATGCTCAAACTCTCAGGCGTCAGCAAGATCCACCACGCGGGCGAAGTGCAGACCACCGCGCTCGACCGCATTGACCTCGACATCGCCGCCGGCGAATACGTGGCCATCACCGGGCCGTCCGGCTGCGGCAAGTCGACCCTGCTCAGCGTGCTCGGCCTGCTGGACGTGCCGACCTCCGGCGACTACTGGTTCGAGGGCCAGAACGTGGCCGGCTGGAGCGAGGCGCGCCTGAACGCGCTGCGGCGCGGGAAGGTCGGCTTCATCTTCCAGAGTTTTAATCTCATCGAAGAGCTGTCGGTATATGAGAACGTCGAGCTGGCGCTGGAATACACCGGCACCCCGGCCGCCGAGAGAAAACGCCGCGTGCAGGCGATGCTTGAGCGCCTGGGCGTGGCGCACCGCGCCGGTCACCGACCCTCGCAGCTGTCGGGCGGCCAGCAGCAGCGGGTGGCGATCGCGCGTGCGCTGGTGGCCGGCCCGGCGATGCTGCTGGCCGACGAACCGACCGGTAACCTCGACACCGCGCACGGCGACGAAGTCATGCGCCTGCTGCGCCAGATTAACGCCGAGGGCACGACGGTGGTGATGGTGACCCACTCGCCGGCGCACGCGGCCCAGGCCTCGCGCACCCTGCACCTGCTGGATGGCCGCGTGGTGGTCGACGCCCTGCAGGCCGCGTAAGGAAGCAATCATGAAGATGAACCTGCGCGATTTCCGCATCGGCTGGCGCCTGCTGGTCAAGGAACCCGCCTTTTCCGCGGTCGTGATCCTGGGCCTGGCGGTGGGCTTCTGCGCCTGCTTCCTGCTGCTCGGCTATGTGAGCCACTCGCTGTCCTACGACCGCCACGTGCCGCAGCGCGACAACATCTACCGCCTGATGCAGCGCTGGAACATCGACGCCAGCGGCGATGGCTGGGGCAATGCCGCCAGCCTGCCGGCGCGCGACGCCGCCCTCGCCAGCGGCGTGCCGATCCAGGCCTCGGCCTTCCTTGCCCGGGGCATCGATGTCAAGGTCGGCAACCAGGTGCAAAGCATCGCCATGGCAGCGGTCGACCCGGCCTTCCGCGAGATCTTCCAGCCGCAGGTGCTGGCCGGCGACCTGGCCACGGCGCTGGCGCGTCCGGATGCGCTGGCCCTGAGCCGCGAAGCCGCCGTCAAACTGTTCGGCAGCGAAGGCACGCCCGCGCAAACGGTCGGCAAGACCGTGCAGGTGGGCGGCCGCCCCTACCAGGTGATGGCGGTGCTGGAAGACCAGCCGGCCGCCACGACCGTACCCTACGAGGCGCTGGCCGGCACCGGCACCACGATCTGGACCGACGAATACCGGCAGCTGGTGACGACCAACTGGGGCTCCTCGCACGGCCCTACCTATATCAAGCTGGCGCCGGGCGCCGACCCGCGCGCGGTGACCGACGCGGTGCGCCGCGCAATGCTGGCCTCGAACTTCTACACCACGATGACGCCCGAGCAGATCGCCGCGCTGAACGGCCACGACCTGATCGAATTCAAGCTCGGTTCCCTGCCCGACGCCTATCTCGACCCCGACGTCAGCGAGCGTTCCGGCACCCACGGCGACCGCAAGACCATCTTCGGCCTGGCCGGCGTGGCGCTGCTGATCCTGGCGCTGGCGGCCACCAACTACGTCAATCTGGCCACCGTGCGCACCCTGCGCCGCCAGCGCGAGATCGCGGTGCGCAAGGTGCTGGGCGCCAGCGCCGGCGCGGTCAGCCGCCAGTTCCTGGCCGAATCGGTACTGGTCTGCCTGATCGCCACCCTGATCGGCCTGCTGCTGGCCTGGCTGCTGCTGCCGGCCTTTGCGGACCTGGTGCAGCGCAAACTCGACCGCATGTTCACGCCCGCCTCGGTGAGCCTGGCGCTGCTGCTGGGCGTCCTGGTCGGGGTGCTGGCCGGCGCCTACCCGACCTGGTCGGCGCTGAAGGTGCGCCCGACCGCCGCCCTGTCCGGCCGCGGCAACGTCGAAACCGCCGGCGGCCTGTGGCTGCGCCGCGTGCTGACCGTGCTGCAGTTCGCGACCGCGATGGGCCTGACCGGCATGACCCTGGCCGTGGCCTGGCAGACCCGCTACGCCAGCAGCCTCGATCCGGGCTTCGACCCGGCGCCGCTGCTGGTGGTGGAAGCCAGCGACGACATGCGCAACGCCCACGTACGCGCGTTCCGGGATGCGCTGGCGCGCCTGCCCGGCGTCAGCGGCGTGGCCGAGAGCGGCTCGCGCGTCACCGTCAACCAGAACAGCGGTTCCTACCAGCGCGACGGCGGCGCCCCGGTCAACCTCAACTGGCTCGCGGTCAGCCCCGAATTCTTCCAGGTGTACGGCTTGAAAGCGGTGGCAGGACGCCTGTACGATCCGGCGCGCGACAAGGCGGAGGAGCGCGACAAGCTGGTGATCAACGAAGCCGCCGCACGCCTGTTCGGCTTCGCCAGCGCCCAGGATGCGGTCGGCAAGACCATCCGCTCGCCCGGCAGCCAGGAGACGGCGATGCAGGTGGTCGGGGTGGCGCCGGACATCCGCCACCGCTCGGCGCACGACCCGATGCAGCCGACCATCTACCGGCTGTCGCCGCGCACCTCCACCTTCACCGTGCGCAGCGAGCACAAGCTGGAAGACGTGCAGCGCGCGGTCGAGGAACTGTGGCCGCGCTGGTTCCCGAACGACGTGCTGGACGTGCGGCGCGTGGACAGCATCTTCGCCGCCAACTACGCCGACGACCTGCGCCTGGCCAAGCTGCTGGCCGCATCGAGCGTGATCGCGACCGCGATTGCCGCCTTCGGCATCTACGTGCTGGCGGCCTACAGCGTGCAGCGGCGCGCCCGCGAAATCGTGCTGCGCAAGCTGTACGGCGCCGGCACCACGGCGGTGGGCGGGCTGGTGATGCGCGAATTCCTGGTGCTGATCGGCGCCGGCGCCCTGCTCGGACTGCCGCCGGCCTGGCTGGCGATGCAGCACTACCTGGCCGGCTTCACCGAACGCGCGCCAGTCGGCGTCTGGACCATCCTCGCGGCGCTGCTGGTGGCCGGCGCGGTGGCACTCGGCTCGACCTTGCGCCATACGGTGGCGGCAGTGCGGATCCGGCCGGCGCTGGCCCTGCGCGAATAAGGAAGACCATGACAAGCAAACTACAAACGACCCTGCGCGATTTTCGCATCGGCTGGCGCCTGCTGGCCAAGGAGCCGACCTATTCGGCGGTGGTGGTGTTCGGCCTGGCGGTGGGCATCGCCGTGTGCTTCCTGCTGCTCGGCTTCGTCCGCCATTCGTTCTCGTACGATAAAAACGTGCCCGAACGCGAGCGCGTCTACCAGCTGGAGAACCGCTGGAATACGGCCTTGCTCGGCGGCGAATGGATGGCGGGCGCCAGCCTGCCGGTACGCGACGCGGCGCTGGCCAGCGGCCAGCCGCTGCTCGCCAGCGCCTACCTGGACCGCGGCCTGGATGCCCGCGTCGGCGACCGCGCCATCGCGCTCGGGGTGACGCTGGTCGACCCCGACTTCGAGAAGATCTTCGCGCCCAAGGTGCTGGCCGGGGACCTGCGCGCGGCGCTGACCCGTCCGGACACGCTGGCGCTGACGCGCACCCAGGCCGTCAAGCTGTTCGGCCGCGTGGACGCCGTCGGCCAGACCCTGCAGGGCGACAAGCAGACCTACGTGGTGGCGGCAGTGGTGGAAGACCAGCCGGCGGCCAGCACCATGCCCTTCGAGGCGCTGGCCGGCACGGTCAGCACGATCATGCCGGACGACGTGCGCAAGAACACCCTCGATGCCTGGGGATTCATGCCCGGCAAGGCTTACCTGAAGCTGCTGCCCGGCGCCGATCCGCGGCTGGTGATCGACGCCATCCAGCGCGGTTTGCGCCAGTCCTCCCTGATCCGGCGCGACCAGGCCGAGCAAGTGGCAGCTCTGAAGGGACGCGACCTGATCGAATACCGGCTCGGCCCGATCGCCGACGCTTATCTTGCGCCGGACGTGAACGACATGATGGCGCCGCACGGCAACCGCCAGGCGCTGCTGGGCCTGGCCACGGTGGCGCTGCTGATCCTGCTGCTGGCGGGGACCAACTACGTCAACCTGGCCACCGTGCGCACGCTGGCGCGGCAGCGCGAAATCGCCATGCGCAAGGTGCTGGGGGCGCCGGCGCGGGCGGTGGCGCGCCAGTTCCTGGCCGAATCCGCGCTGGTCTGCCTGATCGCGACCCTGCTCGGCCTGCTGCTGGCCTGGCTGCTGCTGCCGTTGTTTGCCGACCTGGTGCAGCGTCGGCTGGAAGGCATGTTCAGCCCGGCCGCGCTGGCCGTGACGCTGGCGCTGGGCGTGCTGCTCGGCCTGGCCGCCGGCGTCTACCCGACCTGGTCGGCCATGAAAGTGCGCGCCGGCGCCGCACTGGCCGGCCGCGGCAGCGGCGAGAGCGCGCACGGTCCGTGGCTGCGGCGCGTCCTCACCACGCTGCAGTTCGCGGTGGCCATCGGCCTGACCGGCACCACCCTGGCCGTGGCCTGGCAGACGCATTACGCCAGCACCCTCGACCCCGGCTTCGATCCGGCGCCGCTGCTAATCTTTCCGGCCTCGAACGACATGCGCGATCCGCGCACGGTGGCCTTCCGCGACGCCGTGGCGCGCCTGCCCGGGGTGGCCGGCGTGTCGGTCTCGCATGCCCCGGTCAGCATGGGCAACAACATCGTGACCCTGCGCCGCACCGGCGGCACCGCCACCGACCTCAACCTGTATGCCGTGAGCCCGGAATTCTTCCAGGTGTATGGCGTGAAGGCGGCCGCCGGCCGCCTGTTCGATCCGGCATTGGACAAGATCAGCGACCGCGAGCGCATCGTCGTCAACGCCGCGGCGGCGCGCCAGCTCGGGTTTGCCAGCAGCCAGGCGGCGGTCGGCCAGATGCTGAGCGCCACCCAAGGCGGCAAGCCGATGCAGATCGTCGGCGTGGCGCCGGACATCCGCCAGCGTTCGGCGCGCGAAGGCCAGCAGCCGAGCGTGTTCTACCTGCGCGACCGGGTCGGCTTGTTCACGGTGCGCGCCGGCGGCGACCTGGACACGGTCAGGCGCGCCGTCGAAGCACTGTGGCCGCACTATTTTCCGAACGAGACCCTGGGCGTGTCGCGCCTGCCGGTGGTGATGAACGAGATGTTCTATGCGGACGACCTGCGCCTGTCCAAGCTGCTCGCCGCATCGAGCCTGATCGCGACCGCGATCGCGGCCTTCGGCATCTACGTGCTGGCGGCCTACAGCGTGCAGCGGCGCGAGCGCGAGATCGTGCTGCGCAAGCTGTACGGCGCCGGTGGCGCGGCGATCGGGAAAATCGTGATGCGCGAATTCGCGCTGCTGGTCGGCGCCGGCGCCCTGCTCGGGCTGCCGTTCGCCTGGCTGGCGATCCAGCGCTATCTGGGGGCTTTCGCCGAACGCGCCCCGGTCGGGGCCTGGACCCTGGCTGGGGCGGTGCTGGTGGCGTTCGCGGTGGCGCTGCTGTCGACGCTGCGCCACACGCTGGCCGCGGTGCGGCTCCGGCCGGCGCTGGCGCTGCGCGAGTGAAGCTTACAGGACGGCGGTGAGGGCGACGTCGAACACCAGGCCGGCGTTCGGCGGGATGCTGCCTTTGCCGCTGGCGCCGTAAGCCATGCTCGAGGGGACCAGCAGCGTGCGCTTGCCGCCGACCTTCATGCCCAGCACGCCCTGGTCGAAGCCGTCGACGACTTCTTTCGCGCCGATGGTGAAGCTGAAGCTGCCGGTCTCGAACTGGGTACCCTTGTGGTCGGCAGCGGTGGCGCTGTACAGCCAGACGGTGTAGGTGACCGTGGCTTTCTTGCCGTTGACGGCCTCAGTGCCGGTACCGACCACCGTGTCGGTCTTGGTGAAGGCGGCCGGGTTGGCGACGACGACCGCGGGGCTGCCGCCGGAATCGCCACCACCGCCGCCGCAGGCGGTAAGGCTCAACAGGGCGGCAAAAGCGGCGGCCAGCGGGAAGGACAGTTTCATGGGGCTCCTCGTACAGGGATGAAGTTTAACTAAGTTTAGCTAAGGAAACTTCGACCTTACCAAGAGCGCATGGCGCTGTCCATCCAAAATTTGTCCGCTTTTTGTCAGCCCACCACACTCAAATTTCCACTTGCGTACCCAGCTCGATCACGCGGTTGGCCGGGATCTGGTAGTAGTCCGCCGCGGTGCGCGCGTTTCTCTGCATGAGCACGAACAGGTGCTCGCGCCACGGCATCATGCCCTGGCCTGGCACCGAGATCACGTTCTGGCGCGCGATGAAGAAGGAGGTCTCCATCATCTCGAAGGCCAGGTGCTGCAGGGCGCACAAGCGCATGATCTCGGGGATGTTGGCCTCGTCCTTGAAACCGTAATGCACGTTCAGCTGGAAGCAGTTGTGGCCCAGCGCCACCACCTCGACCTGCTCGGCCTCCGGCACATAGGGCTCTTCGCGGATGTGCACCGTGAGGAACACGACCCGCTCGTGCAGCACCTTGTTGTGCAACAGGTTGTGCAGCAGGGCGTGCGGCACGCCGTCGGTTTCGCCGCGCAGGTAGATCGCGGTGCCGGACACGCGGGTCGGCGGGCCGACGAACAGCGACTGCAGGAAGTCCTCGAGCGGGATCGCGTGCTTTTCCAGGTTCTCGAACACCAGCTCGCGCCCGCGCTTCCAGGTCAGCATGATGGTCAGCAGGATCGCGCCCAGCAGCAGCGGGAACCAGCCGCCGTGCAGCAGTTTCAGGGTGCTGGCCGAGAACAGCATGATGTCCATGACCATGAAGAAGCCGGTCGCGCCGATGCACAGCAGCAGCGGCAGGTGCCAGCGGTAGCGGGTCACGAAGAAAGTCAGGATGGTGGTCGCGAACATGGTCGCCGTCACCGCGATGCCGTAGGCGCCGGCCAGCTTCTCGGACGAACCGAAGCCGATGACGGCGAGCAGCACCACGCCGAACTGCAGCCAGTTGACGGCCGGGATGTAGATCTGGCCGATCTCGCTTTCCGAAGTATGCATCACGCGCATGCGCGGCAGCAGGCCGAGCGCGATCGCCTGCTTGGTCATCGAGAAGGTGCCGGAAATCGTCGCCTGCGAGGCGATCACGGTGGCCATCGTCGACAGCACCACCAGCGGCAGCACGCTCCAGCTGCCGAGCTGGCGGAAGAAGGGATTTTCCAGCGCTTCCGGATGCGTGATCAGGAGGCCGCCCTGGCCGAGATAGTTCAGGGCCAGCGCCGGGAACACGACCATGAACCAGGCGACGCGAATCGGCTTCTTGCCGAAGTGGCCCATGTCGGCGTACAGCGCTTCGGCGCCGGTGAAGGCCAGCACCACGGCGCCCAGCGCGACGAAGGCGATGAAGCGTTCGCGCAGCATGAATTCGATGGCGTGCAGCGGGTTCAGGGCCTGCAGGATCACCGGCGCCTGGACGATGTTGATCACGCCCATGATGGCCAGCGCCGCGAACCAGACCACCATGACCGGGCCGAACCAGCGGCCGATGCCGGCGGTGCCGTGGCGCTGCACGCTGTACAGGATCAGCAGCACCACGATGGTCAGCGGCACCACCCATTTTTCGAGACCGAGCGTGGCCACTTCCAGGCCTTCGATCGCGCTCAGCACGGAAATGGCCGGCGTGATCACGCTGTCGCCGTAGAACATGGTGGCGCCGAACACGCCGATCACCATCAGGATGTAATGCCAGCGCGAGTGGCGCGTGACCGAGTTCAGGGCCAGCGCCATCAAGGCCATGATGCCGCCCTCGCCGCGGTTGTCGGCGCGCAGCACCAGGGTCACGTACTTGAGCGAGACGATCATCGTCAGGCCCCAGAAGATCAGCGACACGATCCCCAACAGGTTCGGCGTGTTCAGGGCCAGCCCGTGCGTCGGGTCGAAGATGGTCTTCAGCGTGTACAGCGGGCTGGTGCCGATGTCGCCGTAGACGATGCCGACCGCGGCCAGGGTCAGCGCCGCCAGGCTGCTTTTCTTGTGTTGCTCGCTCAAGGTATCACCATTACTTTTTGGAAATAGCGGTGAAATTCCGCCTTCCGGGACCGCTATTGTCTCAGCGAATAGGAAAATGGCAAGCCGTCAGCGAACTCGTGTCACATCGGGGATAATCTGCCCCCTGACTTCGACTCGGCTTTCTCATGCGTACCGGCATCCTTTCCGCGGCCTCGGCCTTCCTGTGCTGGGGCTTGTTCCCCCTGTATTTCCACGCCATCGGCGAGGTGCCGCCGCTGCAGATCCTGGCGCACCGCATGCTTTGGTCGCTGTTGTTCCTGGTGATCGTGCTGGCGGTGCGCAAGCAGTGGGCCTGGCTTGCGCTGGTGCGCCAGCCGCGGGTGTTCGGCAGTTTTGTCGCCTCGGCCGTGCTGCTGAGCGTGAACTGGCTGATCTATATCTGGGCGGTCAACAACAACCACGTCATCGAAGCCAGCCTCGGCTACTTCATCAACCCGCTGGTCAACATCTCGCTCGGCTACCTGCTGCTGAAGGAGAGATTGCGGCCGGCGCAGTGGATGGCGATCGCGGTGGCGGCGCTGGGCGTGGCCTGGCTGACCTGGCAGGCGGGCAGCGTGCCCTGGATCGCGCTGGCGCTGGCGGTGAGTTTCGGCGGCTATGGCCTGCTGCGCAAGACCGCGGCGCTGGGCGCGCTGGAAGGTTTGTCCTTCGAGACCATGGTGCTGTTCCCGGTCGCCGCCGCCTACGTCGTCTGGCTGACCGTGCACGGCCAGAACGCGTTTATCAACACCGAATCCACCTCGACCCAGCTGCTGCTGATGGCGGCCGGGCCGATCACCGCGATCCCGCTGCTGCTGTTCGCTTCGGGCGCGCGCCAGATTCCCCTGTCCGTGCTGGGGCTGCTGCAATACCTGTCGCCGACCCTGCAATTCCTGCTCGGCGTGTGGCTGTTCCACGAACCGTTTACGCCGGACCGCCTGGTCGGCTTCGTGCTGATCTGGGCCGCGCTGGCGCTGTTCGCCCTGGAGGGGCTGCTGCGCCGCCCGGCCGCCGCCAAAGCCTGAATAAATTCGGGGTCAGAGCACATTTAAATGTGCTCTGACCCCGAATTTTTACAGTATCCTGTCGTCCTTATTTCTCACCGAATTACACCTATCACATGGCCAATTACGTCTACACCATGAACCGCGTGGGCAAGATCGTCCCACCGAAGCGTCAGATCCTGAAAGATATCTCGCTGTCCTTCTTCCCGGGCGCGAAGATCGGCGTGCTGGGCCTGAACGGCTCCGGTAAATCGACGCTGCTGAAGATCATGGCCGGCATCGACACCGACATCCAGGGCGAAGCGCGCCCGATGCCGGGCCTGAACATCGGCTACCTGCCGCAGGAACCGCAGCTGGATCCGGAAAAGACCGTGCGCCAGGAAGTGGAATCCGGCCTCGGCGAAGCCTTCGAGGCGCAAGCCAAGCTGGAAGCCGTGTACGCCGCCTATGCGGAAGAAGACGCCGACTTCGACGCGCTGGCCAAGGAGCAGGAGCGCCTGGAATCGATCATCGCCGCAGCCGACGGCGGCAACCTGAACCTGCAGATGGAAATGGCCGCCGACGCGCTGCGCCTGCCGCCGTGGGACCAGAAGATCGGCGTGCTGTCGGGCGGCGAGAAGCGCCGCGTGGCGCTGTGCAAGCTGTTGCTGAGCAAGCCGGACATGCTGCTGCTGGACGAGCCGACCAACCACCTGGACGCCGAATCGGTCGAGTGGCTGGAGCAGTTCCTGCTGCGCTTCCCGGGCACCGTGGTCGGCATCACCCACGACCGCTACTTCCTCGACAACGCCGCCGAGTGGATCCTGGAACTGGACCGCGGTTCGGGTATTCCGTGGAAAGGCAATTACTCGTCCTGGCTGGACCAGAAGCAGGCGCGCCTGAAACAGGAAGAAGCGACCGAATCGGCACGCCAGAAGGCCCTGCAGAAGGAACTCGAGTGGGCGCGCCAGAACCCGAAGGCGCGCCAGGCCAAGTCGAAGGCCCGTCTGGCCCGCTTCAACGAACTGAGCGAATACGAATACCAGAAGCGCAACGAGACCCAGGAGATCTTCATCCCGGTCGCCGAGCGCCTGGGCAACGAAGTCATCGAGTTCAAGAACGTCAGCAAGGCCTTCGGCGACCGCCTGTTGCTCGACAACGTGTCGTTCACCGTGCCGCCGGGCGCGATCGTCGGCATCATCGGCCCGAACGGCGCCGGTAAGTCGACCCTGTTCAAGATGATTGCCGGCCTCGAGCAGCCGGACAGCGGCGAAGTCGTGATCGGCCAGACCGCGAAGGTGTCGCTGGTCGGCCAGACCCGCGACGACCTGGCGAATACCAAGACCGTGTTCGAAGACGTCACCGGCGGCGCCGACATGCTGAGCGTGGGCCGCTTCGAGATGCCGTCGCGCGCCTATCTCGGCCGCTTCAATTTCAAGGGCGGCGACCAGCAGAAGGTGGTCGGCAACCTGTCCGGCGGCGAACGCGGCCGTCTGCACCTGGCGAAGACTCTGCTGCAAGGCGGCAACGTCCTGCTGCTGGACGAACCGTCGAACGACCTCGACGTCGAAACCCTGCGCGCGCTGGAAGATGCGCTGCTGGAATTCGCCGGCAGCGTGATGGTGATCTCGCATGATCGCTGGTTCCTGGACCGTATCGCGACCCACATCCTGGCCTTCGAAGGCAACTCGCAGGTCACCTTCTTCGACGGTAACTACCAGGAATACGAAGCCGACAAGAAGAAGCGCCTGGGCGAAGAAGGCGCGAAGCCGAAGCGTATCCGCTACAAGCCGCTCAGCGCTTAAGCTGTTGGCCTTGCCGGAGTCGCATCGGCACCACAAAAGCTCCCTGCGGGGAGCTTTTTTTTCGCCATCTTCTGGCTGCACCCTGGGTTCTGGACAATCCTGAGAGCTGCTGCCCGACCTGCGCCTCGTAATTTTTTCGCGCGGAAATGGATCGGCCCGATTCCGATCTCATGTGTAGAATCAGGCGTCGTTGAGGTCGGCTCACGCCACGATCATTCATGACACGTTACCGCGATAACCGCGTACCTGGCATGACGTACTTTTTCACGGTGCGCCTGCTGGACCGGAATAGCACTTTGCTGACGGATCACTTTTCGGCGTTTGGCGAGGCCATGCGCCAGGCCCGGATCCGCAAGCCCTTCCACGTCGACGCCTGGGTGGTCCTGCCCGATCACGCGCACGCGATCTGGACCCTGCCGCCGGGCGATCACGATTGCGCCACCCGCTGGCGCGCGGTCAAGATCGCCTTTTCCAAAGCGCTGAACAAGACTGGACTCGCGCTGGCTGGCGCCGCCGACAACACGATCTGGGAGCGCCACTACCGCGACTACCGTGTCGGCGACGATGCCGAGTATGCGGAGCTGGTCGACTACGTGCACAGCAACCCGATGCGCCACGGCTTTTGCGAGCAGGCGGGCGACTGGCCATGGTCTTCGCTGCACCGTTTCATTGCCGCCGGCTTCGCTGCACCACAGCTGCCTCTGCTGCCGCCGCCGTGGACGCGGCCCCTGCATGGGCCGCTGCACGCGCCGCTCTGAACGGGCAAAAAAAAACAGGACCGCGAAGGTCCTGTTTTTTACCCTAGGAGCTGAAAGTTATTCAGCTTGAACGCGGCGCCGCTCAGAAGTTGTAGTGCGCGCCCACGGTCCAGACATTGGCCTTGGCGCCGATGTCTTTCTCTTTGCCGTAGCGCTCGTACTCGGCGGTCAGGGCCACTTGCTGGTTCAGCTTGTACTGCACGCCCAGTGCACCGTAGGCGCCGGTATCGGTGTCCTTCAGGTTCAGGGCTGCGCTGTTGAACTTGCGCTCGCTGTGCTCGACGCCGACCTTGCCGTAAGCCGAGAACTGCTCGTTGATCGGCATGGTGGCCTTGGCGGCGACGTAGTAGCCATTGCCCTTGGTGGCGCCATGGTCGCCCAGGTCGCTGTAGCCGGCTTCTGCAGCCCAGGTGCGGTTGAATTCGTAACCGCCGTAGACTTTACCGCCCAGTTTGTAGTCATCCGACTGGATGTTCTTGGCGGTCGATGCGCCCACGCCAACGTAGGCGTGCGGCTGGTCGTTCGAGAAATTCTGTGCTTGAGCAGCGGACATTGCGGCAGCGCCTGCGATCAGTGCAACGATGAGCTTTTTCATATTCGGCATCCTTTACTTTGATTTGACTGATTCGCGATGCAAGATGAATCGCGATAGGTTCAAGATAACAGTGCCAAATGCTTAAGTCAGTGCCCATTTCGTAAGAACTGTAAGCAGACGTAACTTAATTGACCCATTATTCAGTAATAAAATGACCGATATTCGCGCCAGATGTGTAGGACTTAGCCGATATAGCGAAAAGTGAGGTTGAGACGCGCGCCGACCGGCTTTGCAGTCTTGTTGATCCCGTGCAGCCAATTTTCCTGCAGGGAACCAGCCATCAACAGCAGGTTGCCGTCCGCCAGGTCGAGTTTGACGGTGCGTTTGCTGCGCTTGTGGCGCAGGATGAAGCTGCGGGTGGCGCCGTAGCTGAGCGAGGCGATGACCGGTTGCGGTCCGAGTTCGGGCTCATTGTCGCTGTGCATGCCCATGCTGTCCGCGCCGTTGCGGTAATGGTTCAAAAGTACGCTGTTGTAGCGATGCCCGGTGGCAGCTTCGACGGCGCTGCGCAGTTGCGCAAGCAGCGGCGTCATCGGCAATGGCTCAAGGCGCAGGCCGGAATAGGTGTAGCTGGCTTCGCCGTACCACGCCGTCAGGCGCGGCTGCAGGTGGCGCTTGCCGTACACGACCACGCTGTCGTGGCGCCAGGCGGTTTCCTCGAGCAGGCGTGCGAAGACCTCGGCATTGCTCAGCGGCAGAGGGAGCTGGTGCAGCAGCGCCAGTTCGCCATCCTCGATCGGGATCGCCTGCAGCCCGGCCTCATCGGAAAACAGATCCATTCGGACAACACGTAAAGGTATGATGGCGGGATGCCATCGACAGGACATTTTCGCATGAACAAACGCCAGTTCCTGGGCGCTGCGGCCGCGGCCGGCGCCCTGCCGCTTGCCGGAAGGGCAGCCTCGCTGCCGGCGCTGCCGGACGGCCCGGCCCTCCTGACCGTCACCGGGAATCTCGCCCGCGCGAATCGCGGTCCTTTCGATCCGGTGCTCGACCAGATGATGCACAAGCACGGCGTCAACTTCCGCAAAGCTTACGTGTTCGACGAGGCGGCGCTGCGCGCACTGCCGGCCCAGACCATCAGCCCGACCCTGGAATACGACGGCAAGACGCATACGCTGCGCGGCCCGCTGCTGCTGGACGTGCTGGCGCGCGCCGGCGCGAAGCTGGACGACAAGACGGTGCTGGTGCTGCGCGCGGTGGATGGCTACAACGTCGAGCTGCCGCTGACGCAGGCGCGCGCGCGGCGTTTCATCGCCGCCACGCATGTGGACGGCAAGCCGATGCCGCTGGGAGGACTTGGGCCGCTATGGGCCGTCTACGATGCCGACCGGGTGCCGGAAGCGGCCGCGCAGCCGCTGGCGCAGCGCTTCGCGTCCTGCCCGTGGGCGCTGTATCACATCGAAGTCAAATAAGAACTCAAACAAGGGACCTCGAAAACCGTAGCGAGCGGCGGCAGTTTCGTTCGAGAAGCGCAGCTGTACGCAAGTACAGTGAGCATCGCAGAGCGAAACTGCAACGCGTAGTAGGTTTGCGGGATCCCTTAGGCGTAGGCTTCGGCCAGGCTCATTACCCGCGGGGTGACGGTGACGCCGAAGTTCCCAAACAGCGCATCCAGCGCCGCCAGGTTGCTGGCGCACTCCTCGCTTTTCCAGCCCTTGAAGATGTCGGTGCCATCTTTCTGGAAGTGCAAATCCAGCACCTTGCCTTTGTCCTTATGGACATAGTTCTGCTGATAGGTGTTCTGGAAGCCGAGTTCCTGCAGTGCAGCCAGCACGGCGTGGGGCGGATTGTCCGGGTCGGTGGCCAGGAACACGCCGAAAGTCTTGCCCGGCGGTTTTGCGGCAACGTCGACTTCGTAAATCCCAGGCGCCTTGGTAACGCTGGTACTCTTCAAAAACAGCATGCGATCCTCCGTGGTCTAGACTTCCCAGCTTATTGCACTACGGGAACTTTGTCGACGAAAGCCTGCTGAGCTTTTGCTCTGCTGCAACACAGTTAATAGAACACCAAACCAATCACGCTGCCGGCCACCAGTGCGCCGCAAGCCAGCATGCCGATAATGAAACCGGCTTCGCGTTTGGCCGGGTCGCGGTAATAGCCGAGCGCATACAGGATGCGTCCCAGGCACCACAGCAGCCCGCCGGCTGCCGCCCACACATCGCCCAGGTAGAAGGCGCACAGCCACAGCGGCGCCAGCACCAGCGGCAGCTGCTCGAGCGTATTCGCCTGCACCCGCTGCGCGCTCTGGAAGGGCAGCGGCCCGTCCATGGCGGGCGCCGGCACCTTGTACTTCACCCGCGCCCAGCCGGCCATGACGCCCGTCCAGAAATACACGCCGAGAACGGCCAGCGTCGCCCATGCACTCCACACCATCATGTTTTATTGCTCTCCATGTTTGCGCCTTGCGAGATCCCAGGTGGCCGTGGCCAGGGCCTCGTAGAGGGCGCCGGTGGCCGTATCCCAGCCGGTGACGGCCGTCTGCTGGCGCGCGACGGTGGCGGTGTCGCCGCGGGCGATCGGACCGGACAGGGCCGTCTCCGGCCCCAGCCGGAACACGTTGGCCAGGGTCTCGCTGGCCAGCGGCCGTGCCAGTTCGCGCGCGACGTCAAACGGGATGCCGGCCGCCTGGTAGGCGCGCAGGGCGGCGTCGAGCACCGTGGTCAGATAGTTCGAGGCGAACACCGATGCCGCGTGATAGACGGTCTTGGCGGCGGCGTCGATGGCGACCGGGCGCGCGCCGATCGCCTCGAAGGCAGGCGTCAACAGCGCCAGCGCCTGCGGATCGCCCTCGACCCCGCAGAAGGTGCCGTCGAAGGACGCGGTCACCTGCTGCGGATCGGCGAAGCTGCGCACCGGGTGCACGCTGGCGACGAAGGCGCCGGCGGCACGCACGGGGTCCAGCTCCGCGGAAGCCTTGGCGCCGCTGCAGTGGAACACCACGGCGTCTTGCAAGTCGCTACGCGCCGCCAGCTGGCGCGCCACCTCGCCGATGCGGTCATCCAGCACGGCCAGCATCCACACCGCCGCCGGACGCAGTGCATCCGGCGTCTCGACGGCGCGGCCGGCGCCGATGAAATCCACGGCCGCCTGCGCGCTGGCCTGCGAACGCGTGAGCACGTCCTGCAGCGTGAAAACGCCGTGCTGATCAAACAGGCGGCCCAGCGCGCGGCCGACGTGGCCGGCGCCGACGATGTTCAGCGTTGGCGTCATCAGAAGCGCGAGCCGGGCTGGCGCAGGAACTCGATTTCCGCTTGCGTCGAGGCGCGGCCGAGGATCTCGTTACGGTGCGGGAAGCGGCCGAAGCGCGCGATCACGCCGCGGTGGCGGTGCGCATAGTCCAGCATCTCGTCGAAGCCGGGGTGTTCGGCCGCCAGCACCGTGAACAGTTCGACGGCGCGCTCCTGCATGAAGGCGTCTTCGGCATGCTCGAAGGGCATGTAGACGAAGGCGCGCTGCAGCGGCGGCAGTGCCTTATGGGCGCCGCTGTCGACCAGCTGGCGCGCGGCGATCAAGGCCAGCGCGTCGCCGGCAAAGGACTGCGGCGTGTTGCGGTAGGCGTTGCGGGTAAACTGGTCGAGTACGAGGATGCGCGCGAGGACGCCTTCCGGGCCCTCGGCGTCCCATTCGCGCAGGCCGCCGGCGATGGCGATATCGATCGCCGCGCCGAAGCGCTGCCGGATCTGTTCGTCGAAGGCGTCACTCTTGACGAACCATTCGCGGTGCGGCTGGCCGGCAGTCTCGCTGCCGGGCGCGCCGAACCAGAAGTCACGTACTTCCTGGGATTGCATGCTGTTGTTCCTGTCAGTTGCGGGCGTGCGAGAGCAGGAAGCCGTCCACGCCTTCGAGATTCGAGAGTTCCGTGGCGAGCGAGGACAGCGGCGCCCCCGCGTGATTGGCCAGCGCCAGCGCCACGAAACGCCATTCCTGGCAGCCTTTGTCGCTGCCGATGGTGAGCGAGCCGCCGGCGATCTCGTAGCCGCGCTGCAGCGCCTGCGCACGCAATTCCTCTTCCTGCGGCCGCACGCCGGGCTTGAAGCGCAGCGTCACCGCCACCGCCTGGCGCGAGGGCAGCATGCTGACGGCCCGGTTCAGGTAGATCATGATCATCGCCGAGAAGAAGGCCAGGCCCATCGCCGCCATGTAGAAGCCGACGCCGACCATGATGCCGATCACCGACGAGGCCCAGATCGAGGCCGCCGTGGTGAGTCCGGAAATATTAAAACCCGAGCGCATGATCACGCCGGCGCCGAGGAAGCCGATGCCGGTCACCACGCCCTGGATCACGCGGGTCGGGTCGACCAGCGCCACCGCCGCGCCATGGCCGCCGTACCAGGCGTTCGGGTAACCGGCGATGATGGTCAGCGCGCAGGACGCCATGCACACCAGGCCATAGGTGCGCATGCCGGCCGCGCGGCCGTGGTAGGAGCGCTCGTAGCCGACCATCAGCCCGAGCAGCAGCGCGCCGATCAGGTGCAGCAGCACCAGGGCGTTCGTCTGCAGCTCGGCATGCGACCAGTAGAGGTGGAGCAGGTCCAGGAACGTCAGGATGCCGTTGGACGGTGTCGCCGGATTCAAGGCTGCTTCTTCCGCACCAGTTGTTTTTCGAAAGCGACGTCGTTCTTGGTGAGGCGCTTTTCCGGTTGCGGCCCGAGGCCGTCGACGAACTTCACGAAGTCATCCAGCTCCATCGGCGGGCACAGCGGCGGCGCACCGGCCTTCTCGGACAGGAAGAAGTGCCCGGCGCCGGTGCGCGCCATCGAGTAGGTGGTGACGCCGGTACGCCGCTTGAGCCGGTCGACGGCGGCGCTGGCACGGGTAGAACGGATGCCGGCAGCCATTCAGATCTCCTTGGTACGCAGTTCGAGCCAGTCGCGGGCGGCGCCGTCGACCAGCGGCAGCAGGCGCGCGCGCACGCTGCGGTGGTAATCGTTCAGCCAGGCCACCTCGTCGCCGCGCATCAGGCTCAGGTCGATGCAGCGGGTGTCGATCGGGCACAGGGTCAGCGTCTCGAAGCCGAGGAATTCGCCGAACTCGCTGGTCTCGACGGTCTGCGCCAGCACCAGGTTCTCGATGCGGATGCCCCAGTGGCCGGGGCGGTAGATGCCCGGTTCGTTCGAGGTAATCATGCCCGGCTCGATGGCCGTGTGCGGCTCCGGCATGGCGGTCGGCGAGATCACCTGCGGACCCTCGTGCACGTTCATGAAGTAGCCGACGCCGTGGCCGGTGCCGTGGCCGTAGTCGATGCCGGCAGCCCAGATCGGGGCGCGCGCCAGCGCATCCAGCATCGGACCCCTGGTACCGCGCGGGAAGCGCGCCACCGACAGATTGATCATCCCCTTCAGCACCAGCGTGAAGTCGCGCTTCTGCGCGGCGGTGGGCTCGCCGACCGGGACCACGCGGGTGATGTCGGTGGTGCCGCCCAGGTACTGGCCGCCCGAGTCGATCAGCAGCAGGCCGTCGCCTTCGATCAGGGCACAGTTCTCGGGCGTGGCGCGGTAGTGCATGATCGCGCCGTTGGCATTGAAGCCGGCGATGGTGCCGAAGCTGGGGCTCACAAAATGCGGACGGCGGGCGCGGGCAGCGGTGATCTCCTCGTCGATCATCACTTCGGTCAGCGGCTCGCGCTGCGGGAAGGCCAGCTGGGGTTCGAGCCAGGCAAAGAATTCGCACAGCGCGGCGCCGTCCTGTTCCATGGCGTCGCGCACGTGGTCCGCTTCCGCCGGCAGCTTGCGCGACTTGGCGAAGGTGGTCGGGTTGATCGCTTCGACCACGCGCACGCCGGCCGGCACGGCATTGCGCATGCCGGCGGTGATGCGGCGCGGATCGATCAAGAGGCTGGAATCGCCCGGCAGGGCCTGCAGCGCCTGGGCCGCCTGCTCATAAGGGGCAACGCGCACGCCGTCCTGCTCGAGGCGCTCCTGCAGCGCGGCCGATACTTTACCGTCGGCGACGAAGATGGTGGCGCGCGAGGATTCGACCAGCGCATGGGCCACGAACACCGGGTTGTAGCTGACGTCGGCGCCGCGCAGGTTGAACAGGTAGGCGATGTCGTCCAGGGTCGAGATGAAATGGCGCTCGGCGCCCAATTTCGCCATCGCGTTGCGGACGGCGTGCAGTTTATCGGCGCGCGTGGTGGTCGCGAACGGCGCGGCATGCTCGTAGACCGCGTCCGAAGGCAGGCCGGGACGGTCGCTCCAGATATCGTCAAGCAGGTCGAGGTCGGTCCGCAACTGGATGCCGCGCGCCTTGAGGGCGTCTTCCAGCAGGCGCGCCACGGCCAGGCCCAGCACGCGGGCGTCGACGGCGACGGTCTGGCCGGGCTGCAGGGTGTCGGCCAGCCAGTCGATGTGCAGCAGGCTGGCGCCCGACGGGATCTTCATCAGTTTGATCTCGGTGCCCGCCAGTTCCTGTTCGGCCTGGGTGTAGTAGCGGCCATCGGTCCAGACCCCGGCAAAATCGGCGGTGGCGATGAAGGTGCCGACCGAGCCCGTGAAGCCCGACAGCCATTCGCGGCCTTTCCAGCGTCCGGGCAGGTACTCGGACAGATGCGGATCGGCGGACGGGACGATGAAAGCGTCGACCCCTTGTCTCGCCATCGCGGCGCGCAGTTGGGCAAGGCGTTCGGCGCGCAGGCCGGTGGTGTCTATGGTTGCTGGCATATCGGGCGTGCTGGTGTGTTGTGGTTTCTCTAAGATGGGTACTAAGCTGCCTATCATACGCGCCTCTGTCCGGATGTGGCGCAGAGCCCCTCTTGCGCTGGAACATCGATCGCGCAGTCTGATGGAACCATCGCTGAGCCAAGAGGAACGCGGTCGCGCAGAATCTGGCGGATAATCGGACTTGCGTTCTTTTTCTCACAATAAATCATGCAAGAACAGGATTTCCACTACACCCGCGCGCGCGACCTGCTGGCCCGCGCCGAGGAACTCGTCAGCGCCGACACCGTGCAAGCCGCGGTACGCAACGTCGCCGAGGTGTTAAATAACCGCTTCGACAGCGACGCCACCGGCGAATTTCCGCTGGTGCTGGGCGTGATGGGCGGCGCGGTGGTGTTCACCGGCCACCTGCTGCCGCAGCTGAGCTTCCCGCTCGAATTTGATTACATCCACGTCACGCGCTACGGCGACCAGGACCGCGGCGGCGACGTCGTGTGGAAGGTGATCCCGCGCCAGAACGTGGCCGGCCGCACCATCATCGTGGTCGACGACATCCTCGACGAAGGCGAGACCCTGGCCCACGTGAAGCAGCGCCTGCTCGACATGGGCGCGGCCGAGGTGATCCTGGCGGTATTCGCCGACAAGGAGCTGGGCAAGCGGAAGCCGGTGCAGGCCGATATCGTGGGTCTGACCATCCCGAACAAGTTCGTGGTCGGTTTCGGGATGGATGCGCATGGCTACTGGCGCAACCTGCCGGGGCTGTGGGTGATCAAGGATGACGACAAGCAGGTGGACGACGCGCCGCCTGCTGTCTGATACGCAACCATACGTACCCGCGCACTAAAAACCGTCATCCCCGCGCAGGCGGGGATCCAAGTTAGGCGATCAGTGCGAAGGTGTGAACTGCTCACCGTAAACTTGGGTTCCCGCCTTCGCGGGAACGACGTGAAGGCTGGCGGGAAAGACGATTTACCTGATGCCCAGCCGCTCCTTGGCCGCCTGATACTGCTGCGTCAAACGCGCCACCATCTCGGCCACGGTCGGCACGTCGTCCATCAGGCCGACGCCCTGCCCTGCGCCCCAGATATCGCGCCAGGCCTTGGCGCTGCCGGAACCAAAACTCATCTTGCTCTTGTCCGACACCGGCAGGTTGTCCGGATCCAGCCCTGCCGCGACGATCGATTTCTTGAGGTAGTTGCCGTGCACGCCAGTGAACAGGTTGGTATACACGACGTCCGCTGCGGCGGATTCCACGATCGCATCGCGGTACGCCTCGCTGACGTTCGATTCCTTCGTCGCCAGCCAGCGCGAGCCGATGTAGGCGAAGTCGGCGCCCATCGCCTGCGCGGCCAGGATCGCATCGCCGGTGGCGATCGAACCGGACAGCGCGATCGGGCCGTCGAAGAATTTGCGGACCTCGCCCACCAGCGCGAACGGCGACAGCGCCCCCGCATGGCCGCCGGCGCCGGCTGCCACCAGGATCAGGCCGTCGACGCCCGCCTCGAGCGCCTTTTCGGCGTGGCGGATCGACACCACGTCGTGCAGCACGATGCCGCCGTAGGCGTGCACGGCGTCCAGCATCTCCGGCGGCGGCGCGCGCAGCGAGGAGATGATGATCGGCACCTGGTGCTTCACGCAGACCTCGACGTCATGCGCCAGGCGGTCGTTCGACTGGTGCACGATCTGGTTGACGGCGATCGGGCCGACCTTCTTGTCCGGATGCGCCGCCTGGTAATCCGCCAGCTCGCTCTGCAGATCGGTCAGCCAGACATCCAGTTGCTCGGCGGGCCGCGCGTTCAGGGCAGGAAAGGAGCCGACGATGCCGGCCTTGCACTGCGCGGCAACCAGCGCGGGACCGCTGGCGATGAACATCGGCGATGCGATGACGGGTAAGGACAGGTTTTGCAGGACGGTGGGCAGCGCCATGGAGTCTCTCGCGAACAGGAGTTGATCGGACCAGCTTGCCGATTATAGAGGCAAAAAAGCACGATCGTGCTAGATTCGAGGCTCTAAATAGCCTTTACCAGAACTTCCACCACGGTTTTTTCTTCGGCATTTTGAGATCGAGCTTCGTGATCGGCGCCCCTACCGGGAGATCTGCAAGCTGCCGCGCGATCTGTCCTGCGATCGAAAAATGGACCTCGGCATCCACCATGTCGATGTTGTCCGCACTGACTTCGCCGCCGAGCGAAAGCGGCAGGCGATAGCTGTAGATTTTGTTGCGCTTCAAGACCTTGCCCCGTCCGCGTAAATGTTCGACGAAGTGCAGACACAGATATTCTTCGACGAACGAGAAATCGTCGAGCAGCGTCTTGAACGCTTCTCTGGTCTGCGCGATGTGAAAGATGCTTCCCGCACTCACGTTCAGGAAATGGACGGTTTCATCGCGAATGTCCTGTACAAAGGCGTCGCCGGCAGCGGTCAGCAGCAAGGGACGTTTTTCCGGACCGATCAGCCATGCCCATTCGTCCAACAGGCCCGTTCTGTGTTCAAGGTCTGCCAGTTCGACGGTGAGGTGCGGGCGCATGACTAGCCTCCTTCGTTCACGAGCAAGCCATCGTGCAGCCGCGCTGCCCCGGCCTTTTCCAGCGCCCGCACTGCCCGTTGCGCCAGTCCGGCGGCCGAACCGGGCAGAAAGCGTTCACGCGCCAACACCAGCAGCGGCACGGTCTCGAACAAGGTCTCCACCTCGGCCAGCGGAATCGCACGCCGCTCGAGCAGCAGGAATTTGAGCAAGACCTTCACGGCGTTCTCGGCGTTGCGGGCCGGATCGGCGGACAGGTAATCGAGCCGCGAATACGCGCGCTGCAAGGCCGCTTCGACGTCGTCGAAAGGGGCGCCATGGCCGGGGATTACCAGGCGCGGCCGCAAGGAAGCAATCAGGTCCAGCGTGGCCCGCACCTCGCCGAAACCGGGCTCGCCGGCCAGCTCCGGAAAGACCACCCCGAAACCGTTCTGCCACAGCGCATCGCCGGCGATCAGGATGCCCTCCTCTTCGCACCAGAACAGCAGCGCGTGCGGATCGTGGCCCGGCGCGCTCAACGCCTGCCAGGACAGGTCGCCCATCGTCAGCACATCGCCGGGCGACACCGTCTCCTCAAAACCAAAACGGGCGCAGTGCTGGCCGGTGGCCCGGTAACTCAGCGCGTCCTCGTCCCACGCACGCACCTTGTCGGCCTCGAAGGCGGGAATCGCGATGCGGCAGCCGAAGGCGTCCTGCAAGGCCGCGTTGCCGCCGCAGTGGTCGGAGTGTAAGTGGGTGTTGACGACACGGTCCAGCGGGCGCGGGTTCGGCGAATGCGCGAGCGCATGGCGGACCAGCGCCAGCGTCTGCTCGGCATGCGTCACGTAGCCGGTATCGACCAGTGTGGCGGCGCCGCTGCCGGTAAACAGGATGTTGTTGGCGGACAGCCAGCCGCGCTCGAACACCTGCATCGCTTGCGGCAGCCGCCGCTTTCCAGTCATCTTGGGCTTACTCGAACAGCTGCGCTTCGCGGCGCCGGATCTCGGCCCACACGGCGCGTTTGGTGTCGTCGTCGGCACGGCCCCAGGCGACGATCTCGTCGATGGTGCGCAGGCAGCCTTCGCACAGACCGGTGGCGGGGACCATCCGGCACACGTTGATGCAGGGAGACGGGACGGGGGTTTGCTGTTCCGGATTCATGGTGCCGCTTTCGCTATCTTGCCCGCCAGTCTGGCGTTGAAACGCGCGGGATCGATCACGCAGCGCTCGTGGATGCCCTCGCAGATGCGCTCGACGTCGTCCCAGGCCTCGACCTTGAAACGCACGCGGCGGCCGTCGACTTCGATGACTTCGCCTTTCACGCGCAGGGTCATGCCGGGCGGCGTCGGCGCGATGTGCTGGAAGCTGACCATGGTGCCCAGGCTCTGTTCGTTCGGCCAGTCCATGTAGGGCATCATGCCGTGCACACAGGCAAGCTCCATCATCCCGACCATGTAGCCGGTGGCGAGCACGTCCGGCATGTCGAGACAAAATGGCGTATCGTGGTAGAGCTGTGGCACGGTGGCGCGCTCGGGTACCGTGTAATGCCACTCGAAGCAGATGCCGGGTTGAAATTCTGGACGCATGCCGCGCAGATTAACGCATCCGGACGAATCGCGCTTGTGTTGCACTGTCAGGTTGACGCAAGCTGGCAAGTCAAGACTGAAGCATGGTCTACGCAAAGGAGTGCTGATGTCTCTAAGTAATAAATTGCTGGCGCAAATGCGCGCCGCTACCCGCTCCCTGATGCGCCGCGGCCCCTCGGTCGCGCGCACGGTGATGCGGGAATCGATCAAGACCGCCTCGAGCATGCATCCGGCGGCACAACAAAAAACAGCCTCGAACCAGGCGAACTTCGATCCTGTTTCCGACATGCTCGCCGACCTCAGCCGTATCGGCCAGTCCGTGAATCCCTTCAACGTGCCGCCGCTGTCGACCGGCGCCGCGGCGATCGGCATGCCCGGCCATTTCATCGACGCTTCCTACACCAACGACGCCGGCACGCGCGCTTATAAACTGTACGTGCCGAGCAGCTATGCTGGCCAGCCCTCGCCGCTGCTGGTGATGCTGCACGGCTGCACCCAGAACCCGGACGATTTCGCGCTCGGCACTGGCATGAACGCGCTGGCCGAAGAATATAACTGCCTGGTCGTGTATCCGGCCCAGTCGCAGCAGGCCAACGCGCACCGCTGCTGGAACTGGTTCAATGCGGTCGACCAGCAGCGCGACCAGGGCGAGCCGTCCATTATCGCAGGCCTGACGCGCGACCTGATGGCGCGCTACGTGATCGATCCGCAGCAGGTGTACGTGGCGGGCCTGTCGGCCGGCGGCGCGATGTCGGCGATCATGGGCACGCTGTATCCCGAGCTGTACGCGGCGGTGGGCGTGCACTCCGGCCTGCCTTTCGCCGCCGCGCATGACCTGCCGACGGCGATGGCGGCGATGAAAGGCGACTTCCGCCGGCCCAAGGGCCACAAAGTGCGCGAACTGCCGGTCATCGTGTTCCACGGCGACCAGGACAGCACCGTGCACCCGGCCAACGGCGAGGAACTGATCCGGCGCCGGCGCCGCCACGCGGGCGAGCAGGTCGCGGTCGAGCCGGGCCAGGTGCCCGGCGGCCACGCCTGGACGCGCACCGTGCACCGCCAGCCGGACGGGACCATCCACGCGGAGCACTGGCTGGTGCACGGCTTCGGCCATGCCTGGTCGGGCGGCGATGCGCGCGGCACCTATACCGATGGCAAAGGCCCGAACGCGAGCCGGGAAATGATGCGTTTCTTCCGTACGCGGCGCTGAGCCGCGCGCTTAGGACGGCGTGCCGGACGACGCTTCAGTTTGATGCGCGATATGCTGGCGCAGACAGGCGGGACACCAGCAGCCGGGCGCAGGCTGCTGCCCACCAGGCGGCGCGGGTATCGGCGATGGCATCGGCACCACCGGCGGCAAGCTGGTGCACCAGCAGGGGGCATCGCTGCCATCGACCATGGCGCAGCCGAAGCTGGCGCCGCAACGGGTACATGTGCTCATGGCCCCACCTTAGCCGGGCAGACCGGAAAATACAACGGGCTGCCTTTATAATGCGCACTGCGACGGGCTATTGCCTGTAAAATCTCGCAAATTCTTTTTGGACCCCCAATGACCGCTACACTGACTACGCTGACGGGCGACGACCAGAATAATGACCTGACTGCGGTCTCGCCGCAGATCAAGGCGCAGATCCTGGCCGAAGCACTTCCCTATATCCGTAATTTCCACGGAAAAACCATCGTCATCAAATACGGCGGCAACGCGATGACCGACGAACGCCTGAAGCACGGCTTCGCGCGCGACGTCATCCTGCTCAAGCTGGTCGGCATGAACCCCGTGGTTGTCCACGGCGGCGGTCCCCAGATCGACAACGCCCTGAAAAAGATCGGCAAGCAAGGCACCTTCGTGCAAGGCATGCGCATCACCGACGAAGAGACCATGGAAGTGGTCGAGTGGGTGCTGGGCGGCGAAGTCCAGCAGGACATCGTCATGCTGATCAACCACTACGGCGGCCAGGCAGTCGGCCTGACCGGCAAGGACGGCGGCCTGATCCGTGCACGCAAGATGTCGATGCCGGACAAGGACAAGCCGGGCGAATTCCTCGACATCGGCTTCGTCGGCGAAATCGAGGCGATCAATCCGGCGGTGGTGAAAGCCCTGCAGGACGACGCCTTCATCCCGATCATCTCGCCGATCGGCTTCGGCCAGGACGGGCAGGCCTACAACATCAACGCCGACGTCGTCGCCGGCAAGATCGCGGAAATCCTGAAAGCCGAAAAGCTGATCATGATGACCAACATCGCCGGCGTGCAGGACAAGCAGGGCAATCTGGTCACCGACCTGTCGGCGCGCGAGATCGACGAGATGTTCGCGGACGGCACGATTTCCGGCGGCATGCTGCCGAAAATCTCGTCGGCGCTGGACGCCGCCAAGTCGGGCGTCAATACGGTGCACATCATCGACGGGCGCATTGAGCACTCTTTATTGCTGGAAGTCTTGACCGAACAGGCCTTTGGCACTATGATCCGGTCTCACTGAAATTTTGCAGCGGTTCAATTCGCTGCAAAACCGAAGTTTGATGCCCTTGTAGCTCAGTGGTAGAGCACTCCCTTGGTAAGGGAGAGGCCACGTGTTCAATCCACGTCAAGGGCACCATCTGGAGCGGTAGTTCAGTTGGTTAGAATACCGGCCTGTCACGCCGGGGGTCGCGGGTTCGAGCCCCGTCCGCTCCGCCAGAATGAAATAAAAAAGGTCCGACTTGTTCGGGCCTTTTTTATTTTCTACGCTCAATAAATCCTTTCGACCTGCACGCCCTTCTCGCGCAGCAGCGCTGGCACGCTGCCGCTTCCCAGCAAATGCAGCACGCCGACCGCGGCAAAGGTGTGCGGCTCCTGGCGCAGCAGCTCCAGCAGGCTGCCGGCCAGGTCCGCATTGCGCTCCTTCAGCAAGACCCTGGTCACGAAGCTGCCGGACACGCTGGCGTCCAGCTCGCAACGCGCAGCGATGGCGTCGAGGGCCTCGCGGTCGGCGCTGCCCCAGGCCTGCACCATGGCGCGCGCTTCCTTGCGCTGGGCACCGGAGACGATGGTGCCCATCATCTCGTCGAGGAAGCGCCAGCGGTCGGGTTCGGCCAGGCGGTCGAGCATCGCCAGTTGCCGGTCCAGCGATTCGAGTTCGAGCACCCGGACGCCCTTCGCACGGGCCTGCCTGGCCAGCCAGGCTTCGCTCGACAGCTCGGTCTTGAAACCCTGCCTGGTGTATTCGGCCATCGTCAGCAGGGTTGCCAGCAGCACCGGCTTGAAACGCAGCGCACGACCCGCATCGATGCCGCCCTGCGCGAGTAGCCTGTCCAGCTGCGCCCGCTGCTGCGGCTCCATGCTCTCGTAGCCGGCGCTGCCGGGTTCCAGCATGCCGTGTTCGCGGACAGCGCGCTGGAGTTCGCCCGGCGGCTGCTGCGGGTCGATCTCGAGCGCCAGCGTGGAGGCCTGCTCCAGCGCTTCGGCCAGGCGCGGCTCGAGCGGATAGAAGTCCGGCAGGCCGACGTGCAGCGTGCCGAACAAATGCATCTCATGGCCGTCCAGGCTGACCTTGAACAGGGCGCCGCGCTCGGTGGCCAAGGCGGCGGAGGCGCCCGGCACGGCCAGCCAGAACAGGCTGCACAGGAAGGCAAGGATGGGATGGCGCATGCTGGGCTCCGGAATGAATCATCGAACTTGCCATTTGATTATCAAACCGCGCTGCATGGACCCTCTGCGCATCCGCAGACACCGGGCTCGATATAATGCAAGGCTGCCTTCCCTGACCAACGCAAAGCCTGCCGTGCCTACACCCTCTTCTCCTGTCTGGCTGTTCGACCTCGACAACACCCTGCACGACGCTTCCCACGCGATCTTTCCGGCCATCAGCGCCAACATGAACGTCTACATCGCGCGCGTGCTCGGCGACGGCATCACCCCGGCCAGCCAGGAAGCGGTCAACGCGGCCCGGCTCGGCTACTGGAAACGCTACGGCGCCACCCTGCTCGGCATGATCCGCCACCACCAGGTCGACGCCGCCGATTTTTTGCGCGAAACCCATGACCTCAAGGCCTTGCACGACATGGTGCGCTGGGAGCGCGGCCTGTCGCGGCTACTAAAACGCCTGCCCGGCCGCAAGATCCTGCTGACCAATGCGCCGACCGCGTATTCGAAGGAAGTGATGCGCCACATCGGCCTGCAGCGCCATTTTTCGCACCACATCGCGATCGAGGACATGCACGTGCACCGCCAGCTGCGGCCGAAGCCATCGACGCTGATGCTGCGGCGCCTGCTGCGCAAGCACCGCCTGAACCCGCGCCGCTGCGTGCTGGTCGAGGACACCCTGGTCAACCTGAAGCACGCCAAGCGCGTGGGCGTGCGCACGGCCTGGGTCACGCAATACCTGCGCTACAGCGATCCGAGCGGCAAAGCCCCTCTGCCGAAGATGCTAAAACGGCCCGCCTACGTCGATGTCAAAGTAAAATCCGTGCTTCAGCTGCCGTCGCACCTGCGCCGGCTGCGCTCGGCGACCTGAAACCGACTCGACTCATCGACTGAACACGGAGCACCGCGACAACATGGCAAGCACCAAGCCGGGCCAACGTAAACTGCAGATCCTGCAAGCCCTGGCGGCGATGCTGGAACACCCGAAGGGCGAGAAGATCACCACCGCAGCGCTGGCCGCCAAACTGTCGGTGTCGGAAGCGGCGCTGTACCGCCATTTCGCCAGCAAGGCGCAAATGTTCGAAGGCCTGATCGAATTCATCGAATCGACGGTCTTCGGCCTGTGCAACCAGATCGTCGAGCGCGAGGAAGACGGCGTGGCGCAAGCCCATGCGATGCTGCAGATGCTGCTCTCCTTCGCCGCCAACAATCCCGGCATGACCCGGGTCCTGATCGGCGACGCCCTGGTCGGCGAGGACGAGCGCCTGCAGCTGCGCATGAACCAGTTCTACGACAAGGTCGAACTGGCGTTCAAGGGCGCGCTGCGGATCGCCGTCACGCAAGGCCATGGCCGCGAAGAAGACGTGGCCGCGCGCGCCAGCCTGCTGGTGTCCTACGTGACCGGGCGCTGGCACCGTTTCGCCAAGAGCGGTTTCCGCCAGCACCCGGCCGACAGCAGCGGCCTGCAGCTGTCCCTGCTTCTCGCCGCCTGAGCTTTTTATCGCACCATGAACCACAGCGCCATCTTCGCCCTGCTCGACGACGCCAGTCCGGACGCGAATCCGCCGGCGCGCTCGCGCCTGTACCGCGACTATGCCGGCATGCTGGCCTGCCACACGGTCGAGGAATGGCCGGCGCTGCTGGCGCGCCTGCGGGACGCGTTGGCGGCCGGCCTGTACGCGGTGCCGGTGCTGGCCTATGAACTGGGCGAGCAGCTGCTCGGCATCGTGCCGGCCAGCGCCGGCGACACGCCGCTGGCCCAGGTGCTGCTGTTCCGCGGCTATGACTCGCTGTCGGGCGAGGAAGTCGCGGCCTGGCTGGCGCAGCGCAGCGCCGCCAGCGGCCCGGCCGGCATCGCCGATGTGCGCAGCAACGTCGACGAAGCGGGCTTTACGCGCGCCATCGAACGCATCCGCAACTACATCGCGGCCGGCGACACCTACCAGGTCAACTACACCTACCGGATCCGCTTCGATGCCTTCGGCTCGATCTACGCCTTGTACGCGCGCCTGCGCGCACGCCAGCCGGTGCCCTACGGCGCACTCATCCAGCTACCGGAGGGCCGCGCCGTACTGTCGCTGTCGCCGGAGCTGTTCGTGCGTTACGATGCCGGCCGCCTGCTGGCGCGGCCGATGAAGGGCACGGCGCCGGCCAGCGGCGATACGAAACTGGATGCGGTGCGCAGCACGGCGCTGGCGGCCGATCCGAAGAACCGCGCCGAAAACCTGATGATCGTCGACCTGCTGCGCAACGACCTCGGACGGATCGCGCGCACCGGCAGCGTCGGCGTGCCGGCCCTGTTCGAGGTACGCCGCTACAGCAGCGTGCTGCAGATGACCTCCACCGTGCAGGCCCAGCTGGCGGACGGCGCCAGCCTGGACGACATCTTCGGCGCCTTGTACCCCTGCGGCTCGATCACCGGTGCGCCGAAGCGCCGTACGATGGAGATCATCCACGAGCTGGAACCGGCGCCGCGCGGCATCTACACCGGAGCGCTGGGCTGGATCGATCCGCCGGCGCCCAATGCGCGGGATGGCGCGGGCTTCGGTGACTTCTGTTTATCGGTGCCGATCCGCACCCTGGTGCTGCAGCCCGAGCACAACGGCGTGCGCCACGGCGAACTCGGGGTCGGCGCCGGCATCGTCTACGACAGCGATCCCGCCAGCGAGTACGCCGAATGCCGCCTGAAGGCCGGCTTCCTGACCGGGATGCCGAACGATTTCGAGATCTTCGAGACGATGTACGCCACCCGCGAACAGGGCTGCCGTCACCTCGAGCGCCATCTGGCGCGCCTGCGGGCGTCCGCCGCCTACTTCGGCTATCCCTTCACCGAGGAGCTGGCGAGAGCGGGCGCGATCGCCGCCTGCGCGGTGCTGGCGCCGGCAACGCCGCACCGCCTGCGCCTGGCGCTGCAGCCGGACGGCGAGATCGTGGTGCACACGGCGCCGCTGACGCCATTGCGCGGGCCGGTCGAGGTGCTGCTATCAAGCGAGCCGGTCGCATCCGATGCCCTGTTCGCGCGCCATAAAACGACGATCCGCAGCCGCTACGACGCCGCCTGGAAAGAGGCTGAAAGCGCGGGCGCCTTCGACACCCTGTTCTTCAACGAGCACGGCGAACTGGCCGAGGGCGGCCGCAGCAGCGTGTTCGTGCGCGTGGGCGGCCGCTGGTACACGCCGCCGCTGTCCTCGGGCGTGCTGCCCGGCGTAATGCGTGCCCTGCTGCTGGAAGACCCGGCGTGGAACGCGATCGAATGCCCGATCTCGCGCGAGACTTTGGCGCGCGCCCAGGAGATCGTGGTCTGCAATGCACTGCGCGGGCCGCTGCGCGCGACCATCCGCCGCGGCGGGTAAGTTGTAAAGCTTCGGCGCCGGCCGAAGCATCGTCATGCTTCCCTGCCCTAGCATGGCGGGCATGAACCTGATCGATTATCTACGAGACCACTTCCTGACGCGCGAGCAGCTGCTGGCGCGCACTGGCATGGCCGGCGCCCGGCTCGACGAACTCCAGCAGCGCGGCATGATGCCGCGTCCGTCCTACCGTCTGCGCCTGGATCTGGCTTGCGGCTCCTTCTTCGGCCCGCATACGGAAAGCCACGTCATCGACTGGTATGCGCACGGGTATGTGGCCTGGGCCGGCCTGCTCGAAGCGCTGGACGGACCCCAGCAGGCTTACCGGGTGTTCGCCGAACGGTATCGGCGACGTCTTGCGCAGCTGGCTGTGGATAAGCTGGGACCGTATCCACAGGACCTGGCGGGTGACGCCCATATCACGGCCGAGTGGTCGCACTTCCTGGACGGCACCTATGGCCTGTGCACGCGTTCAGGACTGCCGAAAGACATCGCGGCCAAGGAAGCGGCGATCACGCTGATCCGCGCCTTGACGGCATCGGGTAGGCCGCAGGGACTGGATGAGGAGGCGCGTGGCAGACTGGCGGCGGCGGTCGATCTGCTCGACCGCGCCAGTTCGCCGTTCGCGCCGCATGAAGTGGCGCGCAGCTCGCGCCGGCGTTACGTGCACGAGATCCGCGCCGGCTGGCTGCAATAAGGAGGAAGGCTGTTTAGCCGCCCAAGGCTTGCTCGATCTTCGCGACCAAAGCCGGATCCTGCGGCGTGACCTTGCTCGGGAAGTAGTCGAGCACCTTGCCGTTACGGTCGATCAGGTACTTATTGAAATTCCACTTCGGCTGGTTGCCGGTGGCCTTGATCAGGTCGACGTACAGCGGATTTGCCGCGGCGCCGGTCACCGGCGTGGTGGCGAACATCGGGAATTTCACGCCATAGGTGTTGTAGCAGAGGTCGGCGATCTTCTTGGCGTCTTCGGACTCCTGCTTGAAATCGTTCGACGGGAAACCCAGCACCACCAGGCCGCGCGCGGCGTATTTCGCGTACAGCGCTTCCAGGCCCTCGTACTGCGGGGTGTAACCGCAGTAGCTGGCCGTGTTCACCACCAGCACCACCTTGCCGCTGTACTGGCACAGGTCCTGCGGCGCCTCGTCCTGCAGGCGTTTGAAGGTGTGCTTCAGTACGGCCGGGCAGGATGCCGATGCGGCGGCAGCCGGTGCCGGTGCGCTGGATGCGCTCTGGGCCTGGGCCGGCGCGGTGGCGGCGAAGGCGGCGCCGAGGGAGAGCAGCAGGACGGTGGTCTTGAACATGGCGGCGAAAGAGTAAAAGGTTAATGAAACCCCATTCTATTCCACCTTGACCGTGTCGAGGTCGGCCTTTGGCGCCGGCCACGACAGCTTCATGCGCTGCAAAGTCTCCAGCAGCAGATTGGCGACGATCAGGTTGCGGTGGGTCTTCGAGTCGGCGGGCACGATATACCAGGGCGCGTGCTCGGCATTCGTGGCCGTGATCGCATCCTCGTAGGCGCGCTGGTAAGCGTCCCATTCCGTGCGCGCGACCAGGTCGGCGGGATCGAACTTCCAGTGTTTTTCCGGGTCGTCCAGGCGTTCCTGCAGGCGCTCCTTCTGCTCGTCCTTCGAGATGTGCAGGAACACCTTCATGATCGTGGTGCCGGTCTCGGCCAGCATGCGCTCGAAGTCGCGGATCTGGGCGTAGCGGCGCTTGGTTTCCTTGCCGTCGATATCGCCCAGCACGCGCGGCACCAGCACGTCTTCGTAATGGCTGCGGTTGAACACGGCGATCATACCGTTGCCCGGCACGTGCGCATGCACCCGCCACAGATAGTCGTGGGCCCGTTCGCGTTCGCTCGGGGCGGCAAAGCCGGTGGCCTGCAGACCCATCGGACTGATCTGCGAGAACAGCACGCGCGTGGTGCCATCCTTGCCGGAGGTGTCCATGCCCTGCAGAACCAGCAGCAGCTTCTGCCTGCGGCTGGCGAACAGCATTTCCTGGAAGTGGGCTACCTGGCCGATCAGCTCGGCAGTGAGTGCCCGCTCTCGCTGCTTGGTGCCGCCTTCGCCGTTCTTTTCGCGCAGCGGCGTCAGGCCGGCGTCCTCGTCGCGCAGTTTCAGGTTCTTCGGCGCCCGGAAGCGCTCCAGCGCGTTCATGCCTGCGCGCCGAGCTTGCGGTGCTCGATCAGCATGCAGTGGTTCATGACGACTTCCATCCCGGCCGCGCGCGCCAGGTCGGCCGCTTTCTGGTTCTCGATCCCGAGCTGCATCCACAGCGTGCTGGCGCGCACGTCGATCGCATCCTTGGCCACTGGCGGCACATCCTCGGCCTTGCGGAACACGTCGACCACGTCGATGCGGCGGCCATCCTTGGCCAGCTCGTCGGCGGCTTCCTGCAGGGTGCCGTAGACGGTGCGGCCGAGGATTTCCTGGCCGGCGTAGGCCGGGTTCACCGGGTAGATCTCGTAGCCCTGCGACTGCAGGTATTCCGCCACCTCGTAGCTGGCGCGCTCGGGTTTGTTCGATAGGCCGACCACGGCCACGGTCTTGGCGGAATGCAGGATTTGTTCGATGGTTCGCATGCTCGGCTCGCTATGTTATGGTCACGTCTAGCTTATCAGTTTTATATGGCGCTCCGGCGCATGACACCGCACATGACTCTCCGCCCTGTTCTTGCATTCTCCCTGCTGCTCTTAGCTTCCGCTCCCGGCTTTGCCCAGACCCTCGCGCAAGTCGAACAGGCCATCGTCCCGGTCAGCGCCTGGGGCGGCACGCCGGCCGATGCCGCGCAGGCGCATCGCCAGACGATCACCCACATCACGCTGCACCACCAGGGCGAGCCGTATAAACCGGGCACCGATCCGCAGCAGTACCTGCGCAACCTGCAGACCTGGTCGCGCAACACCAAGCACTGGCTGGACATCCCCTATCACTACATCATCGACCTCGACGGCAAGATCTTCGAGGGACGCAAGATCGACTACGCCGGCGATACCAATACCGAGTATGACCCGACCGGACATGCGCTGATCGAGGTGGTCGGAAATTTCGAGGAAGTCGAGCCGAACCAGCAGCAGCTGGATGCAGTCGTTCGACTCATGGCGCTGCTGGCGAAAAAGTACGGCGTGACCCTCGACCACATCGCCAGCCACCGCGATTTTTCAAAACAGACCGTCTGCCCCGGCGCCAACCTGTACCGCTACGTACAGGATGGCTATTTCAGGCACAAGGTGGCCTTGCGGTTGGCGCGAGAAAGCGAATAGGCGACGATTTACTAAGTACATACCTTTCTATAATTGGAAAACTAAGAATTTATTGGAAAGTTATCGGTCGCCATGCAGATAAAAACAATTCAGATAGAAAATTATAAGAGTTTTTTCGAATCCAATGTCATAGCGTTTGAGCATGGTATTAACCTAGTAGTCGGCCAAAATAATTCCGGAAAAACCGCGCTACTTGAGGCAGCCAGTTTCCGTTTAAAACATAAACCTAATCGTGGCTTTTCGGAAACGAAGCGCAACCCTCCAGGGTCTTTTGCAGCGTCAGTTGTTTCAGTAGTTGCGGAGATAACTGGGGCAGAGTTTTATTCCGCGCTTATGGCGGGGGATCAATTCTACATTCCCGTTAAAAGTCTACCAAAAGAAAAAGCATCTAGATTGCCGTCATCAGTAGTCCTCCCAGAGCTAAAGAAAGTCGTCGACTTACTTCGTGAGAAAAGTTCAATTGAGTTCAGTTTCAAATTTTCCATAGGTATTGGACCAAAGCAAATTCTACAAGTAGAAGGCCCAAGATGGTTATATGAGGAAAACAAAGAATCAGCCTTCTTTTTCATCTCTTTCGATCAAAATCAAGAGAGGATAGGGGTTTCAAGCAGCCTAATGCACGACGCAGACATGCGGAAATTTGGCTGGACATCTCTAGCTAATAATTTGGTTAGCTCCATATATTTTTTTGAAGCCGAGCGCATCAATTTAGGGATATGTGACTTCGGCGAAGAAGACGTGCTTAAACCTAATGCAGAAAATCTTGCTCAAGTCATAAATCGTCTGCAAGGTAAAAATCCTCATCTATATAATCTTCTGAATGAATACATGAAGAAGATTTTCCCGTCTATCAGTTGGATTTCCGCCATTTCAAAAACTATAAAACATGATGCTCTTGGTTTCGGAGACACTTCGCAACATGTTCTTGAGCTGACGGTTTGGCCCAACAATGGATATCCAGATCGTGAGGATCTCTCTATACCAATGTCTGAGTGTGGCACTGGTGTCGGCCATGTACTCGCGATTCTTTACGTAGTTATTACGACGAAAGATCCCCAAATTATAGTAATTGATGAGCCTAACAGCTTCTTACACCCCGGAGCTAGCAGAAAACTCGTCGAGATACTAAGAAAGGATTTCTCTAAACACCAATACATCTTATCTACGCACTCGCCTGAAATCATTCGTGGCTCAGGTGCAAAAACCGTGAATTTAGTAAAATGGCAAAAGACTGGAAGTACCGTAACTCAGTTTACTGAAACCTACATGCAGATGTTTCAATCGATCTTAGGTGAGATCGGCGTGAAAATGTCAGACCTATTTGGGGCAGATAGCATTCTCTGGGTTGAAGGGCCAACCGAAGAAATCTGTATGCAAGAAATGTTGTCAGAAATTTTTACTTTGCCGCCTTCAGTTATTAGTGTCGCAAATACAGGGGATTTTGAATCAAAAAAGATATCCTTAGAAAGACTGCTTGGTGTTTACGAAAAGATTTCGCAGAACAATGCTTTAATTCCACCAAACATTGCGTTTATTTTCGATAGCGAAGAGAGAAAACAGCGGGAATTGGATGACTTATCTAGGCGCGGAAAAGGAAAACTGCACTTTCTGCCTAGAAGAATGCTAGAAAACTATTTCTTAGATTCTGAAGCAATAAATGCAGTTTTATCTGCAAATACCGATTATGAAGGAACAGCCAAAGTAGTTCAGTTGTTCATTACCGAAAATAAGCTGAGTGAAGATATTTTACCGAAGAATTCTGATGTGAAAGATATGTCAGACGAGGATTGGATAAAAGTCGTTAATGGAGCGAAGCTTCTACAGAAGATTTTTTTCCACTTTTTAGGCTCGAAAGTTGAGTTTTCGAAAACGAAACACTCTGTAGAAATCTGTAGATGGCTTCTCAAAAACAAACCGGTAGCTCTGGCCGATCTTCGCGGTTTCGTAAAAAATATAGCTGAAACTCAGCTATATGTTAACTAAACCTAGTCTTATCGTAAATAAAAAAGGCAGCTCGTAAGCTGCCTTCTTTTTCAGCGTCTCATAGACAAATTAGCTCACCGGCTCAAGCAGCGCGCTCATCGCGATGCGGCAGGCGCCAGTCCTTGCGGATGAAGTGGCAGGTATAGCCGTTCGGATGCTTGACCAGGTAATCCTGGTGCTCCGGCTCGGCTTCCCAGAACGGGCCGGCGGGTTTCACCTCGGTCACCACCTTGCCGGGCCACAGGCCGGAGGCGTCGACGTCCTGGATCGTGTCCAGCGCGACTTCTTTCTGTGCTTCGTTGGTATAGAAGATCGCGGAGCGGTAGCTGGCGCCGATATCGTTGCCCTGGCGGTTGGCGGTGCTGGGGTCGTGGATCTGGAAGAAGAACTCGAGCAGGCGCCGGTAGCTGATTCTCTCCGGGTCGAACACGATCTCGATCGCCTCGGCGTGGGTGCCGTGGTTGCGGTAGGTGGCGTTCGGCACGTCGCCGCCGGAATAGCCGACCCGGGTCGACAGCACGCCCGGCATCTTGCGGATCAGGTCCTGCATGCCCCAGAAGCAGCCGCCGGCGAGGATTGCGGTTTCTTGTTTCATAGTCGATCCCTTTCAAGCCATCGTTGTGATCCACGCTAGATGAGGACGAGAGGCCGAAATTCCAGAACGGCAGGCAATAAAAAAGGCAGCCCGGAGGCTGCCTTCTTTTTGATCACTTGAAACCGCTAGAAATCAGCGGCCCTTGTGACGCAGCTTGGCGATGGCCGCCAGCTGGGCGATCGCCGCCGCCAGTTCGGCTTGCGCCTTGGCGTAGTCGATCTCCGAGTCCTTGTTCAGCATCAGCTCTTCCGCCTTGCGCTTGGCTTCCTGGGCTTTCGCTTCGTCCAGGTCGGCGCCGCGGATCGCGGTGTCGGCCAGGACGGTCACGCCTTTCGGCTGGACTTCCAGGATGCCGCCGGCCACGAAGACAAATTCGTCTTCGGCCTGGCCCGGCACTTTGATGCGCACGGCGCCCGGACGGATGCGCGTGATCAAGGGGGTGTGCATCGGGTAGATACCCAGCTCACCCGATTCACCCGGCAACGCGACGAACTCGGCTTCGCCCGAGAAGATCTGCTCTTCGGCCGAAACAACGTCTACGTGAAGTGTGTTTGCCATAAGTGTCCTTTGAAGAGACTAGCGGAATTAACCGGCAGCCAGCTTCTTGGCCTTCTCGACAGCTTCTTCGATGGTGCCGACCATGTAGAACGCCTGCTCCGGCAGGTGGTCCAGTTCGCCCGATGCGATCATCTTGAAGCCCTTGATCGTGTCTTTCAGCGAAACGTACTTGCCCGGTGCGCCGGTGAACACTTCAGCGACGTGGAACGGCTGCGACAGGAAACGCTGCATCTTACGTGCACGAGCGACGACCAGCTTGTCTTCCGGTGCCAGTTCGTCCATGCCCAGAATCGCGATGATGTCGCGCAGTTCCTTGTAGCGCTGCAGGGTGCCCTGCACGGCGCGCGCGGTGGCGTAGTGCTCTTCACCGACGACCAGCGGGTCCAGCTGGCGCGAGGTCGAGTCCAGCGGGTCGACTGCCGGGTAGATACCCAGCGAAGCGATGTCACGCGACAGAACGACGGTCGAGTCCAGGTGGGCGAAGGTGGTTGCCGGCGACGGGTCGGTCAAGTCATCCGCAGGGACGTACACGGCCTGGATCGAGGTGATCGAACCGGTCTTGGTCGAGGTGATGCGCTCCTGCAGGCGGCCCATCTCTTCGGCCAGGGTCGGCTGGTAGCCCACCGCGGACGGCATACGGCCCAGCAGTGCCGAGACTTCGGTACCGGCCAGGGTGTAGCGGTAGATGTTGTCGACGAAGAACAGCACGTCCTTGCCTTCGTCACGGAAGGCTTCGGCCATGGTCAGGCCGGTCAGCGCGACGCGCAGACGGTTGCCCGGCGGTTCGTTCATCTGGCCGTAGACCATCGCAACCTTCGAGTTGCCCAGGTTGTCCAGATCGACGACCTTGGCATCGGCCATTTCGTGGTAGAAGTCGTTACCTTCACGGGTACGCTCACCCACGCCGGCGAACACGGACAGACCCGAGTGTGCCTTGGCGATGTTATTGATCAGTTCCATCATGTTGACGGTCTTGCCGACGCCGGCGCCGCCGAACAGGCCGACCTTACCGCCCTTGGCGAACGGGCAGACCAGGTCGATCACCTTGATGCCGGTTTCCAGCAAGTCCTGCGACGGCGACAGCTCGTCGTAGGCCGGGGCGGAGCGGTGGATCGAGGCGGTGCGCTCGGCGTTGACCGGACCGCGCTCGTCGATCGGGTTGCCCAGCACGTCCATGATGCGGCCCAGGGTCGCGTTACCGACCGGTACCATGATCGGCGCGTTGGTGTTTTGAATGGTCATGCCGCGACGCAGGCCTTCCGAGCTGCCCAGCGCGATGGTACGGACGATGCCGTCACCCAGCTGCTGTTGCACTTCCAGGGTCAGTTCGGAGCCTTCCATTTTCAGTGCGTCGTACACCTTCGGCATTGCGTTGCGCGGGAATTCCACGTCAACCACGGCGCCGATACACTGAACGATTTTGCCATCAGCCATGTTCGTTCCTTCAGATATAGTTTTAATGTCGTTACGAGAGGTCGCTTGCCTGGCTTAGCTGCTGATTGCAGCCGCGCCGGAGACGATCTCCGAGAGTTCTTTCGTGATCGCTGCCTGGCGGGTCTTGTTGTAGACCAGCTTCAGCTCGCCGATGACGTTGCCCGCGTTGTCGGTTGCCGCCTTCATTGCCACCATGCGCGCCGACTGCTCGGACGCCAGGTTCTCGGCCACCGACTGGTAGATCAGCGCTTCGACGTAGCGCATCAAGAGCTCGTCGATCACCACTTGCGCGTCCGGCTCGTAGATGTAGTCCCACGCGTGGGCGCCGGCATCCGCCTTCAGGTGGCCGGCCGGCAGCGGGAGCAGCTGCTCGACCACCGGTTCCTGGCGCATGGTGTTGATGAACTTGGTGTAGCACAGGTACACCGCGTCCAGCTGACCATCCTGGTAAGCGTCGAGCATGACCTTGATCGGGCCGATCAGCTTGTCCAGGTGCGGGGTGTCGCCGATTTGCGTGACACTCGAAACGACCTTCACGCCGATACGGCTGAGGAAGCCCAGACCCTTGTTGCCGATTGCAACGACTTCAATGCGATTGCCCGCGGCTTCCAGCTCGCGGGTCTTCTGCGTCACCTGGCGCAGCACGTTGGTGTTCATGCCGCCGCACAGACCCTTGTCGGTCGTGACGACGATGAAGCCGACGGCTTTCGCTTTCGTGTCCTTGGCATTCGCCATGAACGCGTGGGTGTACTCCGGGTTCGCAGTGGCGAGGTTGGCCGTGATGTTGCGGACCTTCTCGCTGTAGGGACGGGCGGCGCGCATCCTGTCCTGCGCCTTGCGCATCTTGGACGCGGCGACCATTTCCATCGCCTTGGTGATCTTCTTCGTATTTTCTACGCTTTTGATCTTGCCACGTATCTCTTTGCCTGCTGCCATGAGCCCTTACTCCTTATAGGGACCGGGTTGCCCCGGCCCCGCATTCCATCAGATAGCCGCGCTTAGAACGACTTCTTGAAGTCGGCGATGGCGGCGGCCAGCGCTGCTTCGCCGTCCTTGTCCAGGGCTTTGCTGTCATCGATCTTCGACAGCAGCGCGCCATGGCTGGACTTCAGGAAGTTGTGCAGACCGGCTTCGAAATCCAGCACGCGCTTGACTTCGATATCGTCGAAATAACCTTTGTTGACGGCGAACAGCGACGCAGCCATCAGCGAGATCGGCAGCGGCGAGTACTGCTTCTGCTTCAGCAGTTCGGTCACGCGCGCACCGCGGTCCAGCTGCTTGCGGGTCGATTCGTCCAGGTCCGATGCGAACTGCGCGAACGCAGCCAGCTCACGGTACTGCGCCAGGTCGGTACGGATACCGCCGGACAGGCCCTTGATGACCTTGGTCTGGGCGGCGCCACCGACGCGCGACACCGAGATGCCGGCGTTGATCGCAGGACGGATACCGGCGTTGAACAGCGAGGTCTCCAGGAAGATCTGGCCGTCGGTAATCGAGATCACGTTGGTCGGCACGAATGCCGAGACGTCGCCAGCCTGGGTTTCGATGATCGGCAGTGCGGTCAGCGAACCGGTCTTGCCGGTCACGGCGCCGTTGGTGAAGGCGGACACGTAGTCGGCGTTCACGCGCGCGGCACGCTCCAGCAGGCGGCTGTGCAGGTAGAACACATCGCCCGGATACGCTTCGCGGCCCGGCGGACGGCGCAGCAGCAGCGAAATCTGGCGGTAGGCGACTGCCTGCTTCGACAGGTCGTCGTACACGATCAGCGCGTCTTCGCCGCGGTCGCGGAAGTATTCGCCCATCGCGCAGCCCGAGTAGGCCGAGATGTACTGCATGGCTGCCGATTCCGAAGCGGACGCGGCGACGACGATCGTGTACTCCATCGCGCCATGCTCTTCCAGCGAGCGCACGATGTTCTTGATGGTCGAGGCCTTCTGGCCGATCGCCACGTACACGCAGGTCATGTTCTGACCCTTCTGGTTGATGATCGCATCGACTGCCACGGCCGACTTGCCGGTCTGGCGGTCGCCGATGATCAGCTCGCGCTGGCCACGGCCGATCGGCACCATCGCGTCGATCGACTTGATACCGGTCTGCATCGGCTGCGAGACGGATTCACGCGCGATCACGCCCGGGGCGATCTTTTCGATCGGGGCGGTCAGGGCGGTCACGACCGGACCCTTGCCGTCGATCGGCTGGCCCAGTGCGTTGACGACGCGGCCGCGCAGTTCCGGACCGACCGGGACTTCCAGGATGCGGCCGGTGGTCTTGACGGTGTCGCCTTCGGAGATGTGCTCGTAAGCACCCAGGATCACGGCGCCGACCGAGTCGCGCTCGAGGTTCATCGCCAGACCGAAGGTGTTACCCGGGAATTCCAGCATCTCGCCCTGCATCACGTCCGACAGACCATGGATGCGGCAGATACCGTCGGCGACGGAGATCACCGTGCCTTGGTTACGAACATCAGCCGAACCTTCGAGGCCCTGGATGCGGCTCTTGATCAGTTCGCTGATTTCAGACGAATTAAGTTGCATGAGTGCTAACTCCTAATAGTTTCTTGATGCGTAGGGCAAGGGCTTGGACGCGGTAGACGGTGCAAAGATCCTCAGGCCACCAGCGCGTAGTGCATCTGCTGCAGCTTCGCGCGGACCGAGGTATCCAGCACTTCGTCACCGACGACCACGCGCACACCACCGATCAGCGACGGGTCGACTTCGACCGTGGGGTTCAGCTTGCGGCCAAATTTCTTTTCCAGCGTGGCGGCCAGTGCGTTGACCTGGTCTGCCGACATCTCGAACGCGCTGTAGACGGTCGCGTCGGCGGCGCCTGCGGATGCGTTCTTCAGGATGGTGAACTGCGCGGCAATTTCCGGCAGCAGCGCGACACGGCCGTTTTCGGACAGCATCGCGATGAAGTTCTTCGCTTCAAGGTTCAGCGGCGACTTGACCAGCGACGCAATCGTCTCGGCCAGCTGGGCCGGCGTGACGTTCGGATTGCCGGCGAAAGCCTGCACGTCCGGGTTGGCGCCGATCTGCGCCAGTTCCGAGACGATGCCGGACCAGGCTGCCATGTCGCCGTTCTGGGCGACACGGAACAGCGCTTCGGCGTAGGGGCGGGCGACGGTTGCGAGTTCAGCCATGATCAGAGCTCGGTCGCCAGGCGGTTCAGCAGGTCGGCGTGGGCCGCTGCGTTCACTTCGCGCTTGAGGATCTGCTCGGCGCCGGCCACTGCCAGGCTTGCCACCTGGCTGCGCAGTTCTTCGCGCGCGCGGGTCACTTGCTGCTCGGCTTCGTTGCGGGCAGCTTCGACGATGCGGGCGGCTTCCACGCCAGCATTCTGCTTGGCTTCTTCGATGATCGCTGCGGCACGCTTTTCGGCGTCGGCGATGCGCTTGGCGCTTTCTTCGCGGGTCGTCGCCAGTTCGGCGGCGATGCGCTTTTCAGCGGCAGCCATTTCTGCCTTGCCACGGTCAGCAGCGGCCAGGCCGTTCGCGATCCTCTGGGCGCGCTCGTCGAGCGCTTTCATCACCGGCGGCCACACGAATTTCATCGTGACGCCAACGAAGATGAAGAAGACCACGAACTGAACAAACAAGGTTGCGTTCAGATTCACGGTAAATTCCTTCTCACAAAAACGGATGCCGAACCGGGATAGGTTCGGCTCTTCAGATCACTTGTCGTGAAAAGCGTGATTAGCTGGTGAACGGCTTGGCGAACACGAACAGCATGGCGATACCGACACCGATCAGGAATGCCGCGTCGATCAGACCAGCCAGCAGGAACATCTTGGTCTGCAGGGTGTTCATCAGCTCAGGCTGACGTGCCGAAGCTTCCAGATATTTGCCGCCCATGATCGCGATACCGATACATGCGCCGATAGCGCCCAGGCCAATGATCAGACCGCAAGCCAGTGCAACAAAAGAAACGTCAGTCATGAGATTTACTCCAAAAGATTAAAAATTAAAAAAACTCGAAAATTACAACTTCTTTGCTACCACTATCTTGTTCGTTCTTGCGATCGCGTCGGTCAGTGGCTCTCGTGGGCCTGACCGATGTACACCAGCGTCAGCATCATGAAGATGAATGCCTGGAGGAGCACGATCAGGATGTGGAAGATTGCCCAGATCGAACCCGCAACGATGTGGCCGAAGATACCGAACACCGTGAACGTGGAACCAAGCAGTGCAATCAACAGGAACAGCAGCTCGCCGGCGTACATGTTGCCGAACAGTCGCATACCGAGCGACACGGTGCGGGCTGCGTATTCGATCAGGTTCAACAGGAAGTTGAACGGCGCCATATAGATACCGAACGGGGCGGCGAACAATTCGTGGATCCAGCCGCCGATACCCTTGATTTTCACGTTGTAGTACAGGACCACGGCCAGCACGCCCAGGGCGATGCCCATCGTGCCGTTCAGGTCGGCGGTCGGGACGATGCGGAAATGCGGCTCGCCCAGGCCCAGCAGGCGGAACAGGCCGGCAAACAGGTCAACCGGCAGGAAGTCCAGGCAGTTCATCAGGAACACCCAGATGAACACGGTCAATGCCAGCGGCGCGATGAATTTGCGGTCGCCGTGGATGATCGACTTCGACTGGTCTTCGACCATTTCGACGACGGTTTCGAGCAGGCCCTGGAAACGGCCCGGCACGCCGGAAGTCGCCTTGCGCGCGCCCAGCCACATGACGAACACGCCGACCACGCCCATCAGGACCGACCAGAACACGGTGTCATAGTTGATGACACTGAAGTCGACGATGAAACTCTGGTGGATGTTGGTCAGGTGACCCAGGTGGTGGGTGATGTACTCTCCCGCGTTGGGCGCGTGCGCCGCGGCGTTTTCTACCGTTGGACTCGTCATTGTTTGTGCCTAAATAATAAGATGATGTAACTTTTCAGCGCCACGATGAAGCCGACCAGCATGGCCAGCCAGTTCAGGTCGTGGTACGCCCGCGCCACGAGTACGAGCAGCGCCAGCGTCAAAGCAATCTTTACAAATTCCCAGATGAAAAACGTGGCTGGGTTCGCACCACCCGGCTTTTGCGCACTGGCGAAAAGACGCAGCGCCATGACACCGTTGGGAACGACACAACACAGCCCGCCAAGTACCGCCGAAAACATCGCAGACCACCCCCCAATCAGTCCGGCGATCACGCCGGCCACGATTGTTGCCAGAATTTGCAGGGAGACCAAGCGCAGCATTGTTATTGTTCTTTCGCGCTAGCCGTAGTGGAACCGAGTTACGGTATGGTAATTACATGAATCAGCGGGATTATAAGGGCTTATGAATAGCGTAGTCAAACTCTTCCGTCCTTATATCGTGACTGCAACGATGTAAAAACGACAAAGAATTTTGTGAGGAAACTGTGAAATTTCGGTCGAATTTCGTAGTATTTCCGACATCTTGACGCTAACTACCGGGAGTCTACGGTATGCATATACCGGGGCTCAGCGGGCGGGTGCGGCGAAGACGCTGTGGACAAGCCCGCACTTGCCCACAGGCTGAATGTTTTGCGTGGTCAGCCGCGCAGGCGTGCCAGCACGCTGTCCAGGACGTCGAGGTCGGCAAAGTCGATGATCATCTGCCCCTTGCCCTTCTGGCCCATCTTGAACACGACCGGGGTCGCCAGGCGGTCGGACAATTCTTCCTCGAGGCGCACGATGTCGCCCGACTTTTCCTTCTGGCGCGCAGCAGCGGCCGGCGCGTCCTGCTCTTCCAGCGTGCGGGCGACCAGCTTCTCGGTCTCGCGCACCGACAGGCGTTTCGCAATCACCTGGTTGGCCAGCGCGATCTGGCTGGCGGCATCGACCGCCAGCAGGGCGCGCGCATGGCCCATGTCGATATCGCCCGCCATCAGCATGGTCTGCACCGGCGAGGCCAGGTTCACCAGCCGCAGCAGGTTCGACACCGCGCTGCGCGAGCGGCCGACGGCATTCGCCGCCTGCTCGTGGGTGAAGTCGAATTCCGAGATCAGGCGCGCGATGCCCTGCGCCTCTTCCAGCGGGTTCAGGTCTTCGCGCTGGATGTTCTCGATCAGGGCCATCGCCGCCGCGTTCTGGTCGTCGACCTCGCGCACCAGCACCGGGATCTCTTCCAGGCCGGCCAGCTGCGCCGCACGGAAGCGGCGTTCGCCGGCGATGATCTCGTAGCCGATCTCGCCGCTGCCCTCGATCGGGCGCACCAGCACCGGCTGCATGATGCCCTGGCTCTTGATCGAGGCGGCCAGTTCGGACAGCGAACCGTCGTCCATGCGCGTACGCGGCTGGTACTTGCCGGCCTGGATGCGGGTGACGGCCAGGGTCGAGGGACTGCCGGCCGGCGCGGCCGGGGTGTCGTGGGCGTCGCCGCCGAGCAGGGCGTCGAGGCCGCGGCCGAGTCCCTTCAGTTTTTTGGTTGCCATGATGTGTCGGACTGAGTCTGTTATAGGTATGGGGATTACATGGTCTTGATGCGCTCGACCATCTCGGCGCCAAAGGCGATGTACGCCTGGGCACCCTTCGCAGAGGGATCGAACACCACGCCCGGGATGCCATACGAGGGCGCTTCGGCCAGGCGCACGTTGCGCGGGATGATGGTTTTGAAGACCTTGTCGCCGAAATGCTGCTCGAGCTGGGCAGACACCTGCTGCGACAGGGTCATGCGCGGATCGAACATCACGCGCAGCAGACCGATGATGCGCAGGTCGTGGTTCAGGTTGGCGTGCACCTTCTTGATCGTGTTGACCAGGTCCGACAGACCTTCCAGCGCGTAGTACTCGCACTGCATCGGGATGATCACGCCGTGCGCGCACACCAGGCCGTTCAGGGTCAGCATCGACAGCGCCGGCGGGCAGTCGATCAGGATGAAGTCGTAGTCGGCATCGACCTTGGCGAGGGCATCCTTCAGGCGGCGTTCGCGGTTGTCCAGTTCGACCATCTCGACTTCGGCGCCGGCCAGCTCGCGGTTGGCCGGCAGCACGTCGAAGCGCCCTGCTTCGCTACGCAGGCGTGCGGCGGCGACGTCGGCCTGGCCGAGCAGCACTTCATAGATCGAGGAGCTCAGCCCGGCCTTGTTGATGCCGGCGCCCATGGTGGCATTGCCCTGCGGGTCGAGGTCGACCAGAAGCACGCGCTGGTTCAGCTTGGCCAGCCCGGCGGACAGGTTGACGCTGGTGGTGGTCTTGCCGACCCCGCCCTTCTGATTTGCTACGCAAAAAATTTTCGCCATGTATGCCTTTATGAATTCATACCGTTAATACCATTAAAACGATTTATACTGTTTACACGGTAATACGGTATGAACTGTTTATACTGTTTAGCTTGTTGCGACCGATTCGTCTTCAGTTCGATTTTGCGATCAGCACCAGGTGGCGTTCCGCACCCAGCCTGGGCACTTGCAGGGGCTTCACCCCGGTCACCTGCCATTCGGCCGGCAGCCGCTGCTGTTCATCCTGCGGCGCCACCCCTTTCAGGGCGATGTAGCTGCCCTGCTCCGCCAGCAGGTGCGAAGACCAGTTGACGAAATCGGACAGGTCGGCAAAAGCGCGCGAGGTGATGACGTCGAATTTGTCGCTCACCTGCAGGTCTTCCACGCGCATGGTGTAGACCGTGACGTTGGCCAGGCCCAGTTGCGCTTTCACCTGCGTGAGGAAAGCGGTTTTCTTGTGCACGGTGTCGATCATCGACACTTTCATGTCGGGACGCACGATGGCCAGCACGATGCCGGGCAGGCCGCCGCCCGCGCCCACGTCGAGCACGTTTTTCGCGCTCTTGAAAGCCGGCACTGCGGCCAGCGAATCGAGCAGGTGGTGGGTCACCATCTGCATCGGGTCGCGTAGCGAGGTCAGGTTGTACACCGAGTTCCACTTGAACATCAGTGCCAGGTAATCCAGCAGCTGTTCCTGCTGGCTGGCACTCACCTCGAGTTGCATCTCGGCGATGCCCTCGCCCAGCACCTGGGCCAGCGCGTTGCGGTCGAAATTCTTCATTCGGCCAGCTCCTGCTTCGGTTCAGCGCCGGCATTCTCCGGCGGTACATTCGTAAATCCCTTGGCGCCGCGCTTTTTCAGGTGCACCAGCAGCAGGGAAATCGCCGCCGGGGTCACGCCGGAGATGCGCGAGGCCTGGCCCAGGGTTTCCGGACGCTGTTTATCCAGCTTCTGGCGGACCTCGATCGACAGCGCCTGGATCTCCAGGTAATTCAGGTTGTCGGGCAGCTTCAGGTTCTCGTAGTAGTCGTGACGCTCCACTTCGCGCGCCTGGCGGTCGATGTAGCCCGAATATTTGAGCTGGATCTCGATCTGTTCCTTGACCGCCGGATCTGCCACACCCGGGCCGGCCAGTGCCTGACCTTCGTTACCCTGCAGGCTCATCAGCTTGTCGTACTCGACGCCCGGACGGCGCAGCAGGTCGGCCAGGTTGTATTCGCGTTCGATGGCCTGGCCGATCACGCGCTCGGACTCGGCAGCGGCCAGGATGCGCGGGTTGACCCAGGTCGCGCGCAGGCGTTCCAGCTCCAGCGCCACGGCTTCGCGCTTGCGTTCGAAGGCTTCCCACTGCGCATCGCCGACCACCCCCAGCTTGCGGCCGATTTCCGTCAGGCGCATGTCGGCATTGTCTTCGCGCAGCGACAGGCGGTACTCGGCGCGGCTGGTGAACATGCGGTAGGGTTCGGCCACGCCCTGGGTCGTGAGGTCGTCGACCAGCACGCCGAGGTAGGCTTCCGAGCGGCCCGGGGTCCAGGCTTCACGGCCCTGGGTCTGCAGCGCGGCATTGATACCGGCGAGCATACCCTGGGCCGCCGCTTCTTCGTAGCCGGTGGTGCCGTTGATCTGGCCGGCAAAGAACAGGCCATTGATCGCCCGGGTCTCCAGCGAAGCCTTCAGGCCGCGCGGGTCGAAATAATCGTATTCGATCGCATAGCCGGGGCGCAGGATGAACGCGTTTTCCAGGCCCTTCATCGAGCGCACCAGGGCCAGCTGCACATCGAAAGGCAGGCTGGTCGAGATCCCGTTCGGATAGAACTCGTTGGTCGTCAAGCCTTCCGGCTCGAGGAAGATCTGGTGCGATTCCTTCGACGCGAAGCGGTGGATCTTGTCTTCAATCGACGGGCAGTAGCGCGGGCCGACGCCTTCGATCACGCCGGTGTACATCGGGCTGCGGTCGAGACCGTTGCGGATGATGTCGTGGGTCTGCGCATTCGTGTGCGTGACCCAGCACGGCACCTGCTTCGGGTGCATGGCCACATTGCCCATATACGAAAAGACCGGGACCGGATCGAGGTCGCCCGGCTGTTCGGTCATTTGGCCGAAGTCGATGCTGCGGCCGTCGATGCGCGGCGGCGTACCGGTTTTCAGGCGCCCTTGCGGCAGCTTCAGCTCTTTCAGGCGGCTCGACAGCGACACCGCTGCCGGATCGCCGGCGCGGCCCGCCGTGTAGTTTTGCAGGCCGACGTGGATTTTCCCGTCGAGGAAAGTCCCCGCGGTCAGCACCACCGCACGCGCGCGAAACTGCAGACCAATCTGGGTCACGGCGCCAACCACGCGGTCGCCTTCGACCATCAGGTCGTCGACCGACTGCTGGAACAGCCACAGGTTCGGCTGGTTTTCCAGGCGCGAACGGATCGCCGCCTTGTACAGCACACGGTCGGCCTGGGCGCGGGTCGCACGGACGGCCGGCCCCTTGGACGAGTTCAGGATGCGGAACTGGATGCCGGCTTCGTCGGTGGCGATCGCCATTGCGCCGCCCATGGCGTCGACTTCCTTGACCAGATGGCCCTTGCCGATGCCGCCAATCGAAGGGTTGCAGGACATCGCCCCGAGGGTTTCGATGTTGTGAGTAAGCAATAGGGTCTTTTGACCCATGCGTGCGGACGCGAGTGCCGCTTCGGTGCCGGCATGGCCGCCGCCAACGACGATCACGTCGAATTCTGTCGGAAATAACATGATGGAATGTGCTGCGAGGAGAGTTAAGGGGGGATTATAGATTCTTTTTTCCGTACGGCTTCGCTTGGGGCCCGAAAACGACAGAAATTGTTTCACGTGGAACCAAAACGGAAGTAGGCTCAGCCGTGCGTTACCATTGGTTTATCGAACACAACGACCAAACAACGATGACGAAACTCTCGTTTGCGCTCAGCTCGTATCTTCTAATTTCTACCGCTCAGGCAGCCGAACCACGGCAAGTCGTGTTCAGTCACTTCGACTGGGAGATCGTTTGCGACAACACCGGTACTTGCCGGGCTGCCGGTTACCATCCAGAAGATCAGGACGACCAGCACCATTTTCTAGGTGCAAGCGTCCTGTTGACACGTGCCGCCGGGCCCGATGCCCCGGTCGAAGCGGCGCTGCAAGTGGCGCCAGCCGACCAGGCGCCAGACCGCGTCGCCATGCGCATCGACGGCCGGGCGCTCGGCGAGGTCAAGTTGAAAGACGCCGGCGGCAAACTCAGCGCGGCGCAAACCATGGCCCTGCTCGCCGCCGTACTCAAGAGTTCCGAGATACGCTGGACTGCACGTCAGCGCGACTACGTGCTGTCGGCGACCGGTGCGACCGCTGTGCTGTTGAAGATGGATGAGTTCCAGGGTCGGCTCGGCACGCCGGGCGCCCTGGTCCGCAAGGGAAGCAAAGCCGAGGCAAGCGTGCCGACGCCGGCGCCGGTCCCCTCCATCCACGCGGCCCGCATTACCGAGGACGAGATCGATCCACGTCTGCTGACGATGTCACAGCGCCGCAGCCTGCTTACCGAACTCCGGCGCAGCGTCGTCACCAAGAGCGGCAACGAATGCCCCGTGTTCGAAGAGGGTACGCCGCCGCCGAAAAGCCTGGACATCAGACGGCTGTCGAAGCAGCACCTGCTGGTCTCGCTGACTTGCTGGACGGCGGCGTATAACAGCGGCGATGCCTATTGGCTCGTCAATGCGGCAGCGCCCTACTCACCCGTTCTGGTCACCGGCAACGGCACCGATTACGTCAGGGGTGTCCTCACGTCCCACCAGCGCGGCCGCGGCATCGGCGACTGTGGCAACAGCGACACCTGGACCTGGGACGGCGGCAAGTTCGTTCGCAGCGGCGCCGAGATCAGCCAGCTGTGCAAGAGTTTTCCCGGTGGCGCCTGGAACATGCCAAGTTTCGTCACCAAGGTCGCGCCACCGAAATAAGCCTGAGCTGTTTCACGTGAAACATTACCAGCCGAGCTTGAGGAAAGAATCGTAGGCTGTCTTTACGATCAGCAGCGACACCACCACCAGGAACAGCTTGCGCACGAAACCGCTGCCATGCTTCAGCGCCAGCCTGGTGCCGATCAGCGAACCGCCGATCTGGCATACCGCCATCAACGCCGCCAGCTTCCAGATCAGGTGGCCGCTGTAGCCGAACCAGATCAGCGCCGAGATATTGCAGGCAACGTTGACGATCTTCGCTGCCGCCGAAGCGCCGAGGAAGTCGAAGCCGAAGAAGCGCACGAACATGAAGATCAGGAAGCTGCCGGTGCCCGGACCGAAGAAGCCGTCATAGAAACCAATCGCGGCGCCGACACCGGTCGCCAGCAGACGTTCGGTCATGCCGCTGTGCACCGGCGCATGCACGGCACCGAAATCCTTCTTCTTGAACGTGTAGATGGCGACTGCCAGCAGGATCAGCGGCAGCAGGCTGCGCACGAAATCGCCCGGCACCCGGGTCACGGTCCAGGCGCCGACGAAGGCCAGCGCGAAAGCGGCGGTGGCAGCCGGTGTGGCCGTGCTCCACGCCACCCGCACCCGGCGCGCATATTTGACGGCCGCTACCGAGGTGCCGCACATCGACGCCAGTTTATTCGTCCCCAGCAGCGTGGCCGGCACTTCCTTCGGGAACACGGCGAAGATTGCCGGGATCTGGATCAGTCCTCCTCCGCCCACCACAGCATCGACGAGACCGGCAAGAAAGGCCGCGCAGGCCAGGAGGACGAAATCAAACATGGGAACAAATGCAGTCGGCGAAAGCAGCCATTGTACGGGAAGGACCGCAGGCATCTGGTGTAAGCTTGAGGAAACACAAGAAGGAGACATCTGCCATGTCCATTGCCATCCCCGCTTTCAGCTTCAGCACCGTGTCCCACATCGTGTCCGAACCCGGCGTCTCGCTGCGCCTGGGGCAGCTCGTGGCCGAGCGCTTTCCCGGCCTGCGGCGCGTGCTGGTCGTGACCGATCCCGGGTTCCTGCGCACCGGCCTGGTCGAGCCGCCGCGCGCCAGCCTGGAACAGCATGGCATGCAGGTCACTATCTACTCGGACGTGTTGGCCGATCCGCCGGAGGCCGTGGTCCAGGCGGCGGCCCAGTTCGCGCGCCAGCACGAAACCGAACTCGTGATCGGGCTGGGCGGCGGCAGCTCGATGGACGTGGCCAAGCTGGTGGCCGTGCTGGCCGGCAGCGACCAGCCCTTGAACGAGATGTACGGGATCGGCAAAGTCAGTGGTCAACGCCTGCCACTGGTCCAGGTGCCGACCACTGCCGGCACCGGTTCCGAGGTCACGAACATCGCCATCGTCACCACCGGCGAAACCACCAAGATGGGCGTGGTTTCGCCCCAACTCTACGCCGACCTGGCGGTACTCGATGCGAACCTGACCGTTGGCCTGCCGCCGGTGGTCACCGCCGCCACCGGCATCGACGCCATGGTCCACGCGATCGAAGCCTACACCAGCCGCCACAAGAAAAATCCGCTGTCGGACATGCTGGCGCGCCAGGCCCTGTCTCTGCTCTCCAGCAACATCGTGAAAGCCTGCGAGAACGGCCACGATCTGCAGGCACGGCAGGCGATGCTGCTGGGCGCCTGTCTGGCCGGTCAGGCGTTTTCGAATGCACCCGTGGCGGCGGTACACGCGCTGGCCTACCCGATCGGCGGGATTTTTCACGTCGCCCACGGCCTGTCGAACTCGCTCGTGCTGCCGCATGTGCTGCGCTTTAATTTGCCGGCGGCGGCAAGCCACTATGCGGAACTGGCCGGCATCGTGGTGCCGCACGCCAGCGGCAGCGAAGAAGCGCGTGCGCAAGCTCTCATTGTTGCGATGCAGCAGATCGCCAAGATCACGGGCGTGGAGACGACCTTGCAGCAGGTCGGCATCGTCGAACGCGACCTCGACCGGCTGGCCGACGATGCGATGCTGCAGACCCGCCTGCTGGGCAACAACCCGCGCGAACTGACGCGCGCGGATGCGCGGGCGATCTACGCGGCAGCTTTGTAGGAAGCTGGGTGCCCGCCTGCGCGGGTCACGACGTCTAAAAAGTGCTCTGCGGCTTCTTCGCCGCAAAGAAATCCAGCAGCAGCGTGTTGACCCGCTCGTGCGCGGTCAGCTGCAGCCAGTGGTCGGCATCGCGGATGCGTTCGAAGCGGAATTCGCCGTCGACGTAATGCGCCGAATCGCGCATCTGCTTTTCGCCGAGGGCCGGATCGCGGTCGCTCCAGATCCCCATCACCGGCACTTTGACGCGCGGTAGCGATTGCGGCAGCGCCAGCTTCATGTTGGCGCGGTAGTAGTTCAGCGCCGCCGTCAGCCGTCCCGGCGGGTCGAGTTCGCGTTTCCAGAACTCGGCCTGGCCCGGCTCGCTGGTGAACTGGCGCAGCGCGAACCAGTCGGCCGCGCGCAGCGTGTGCTCGGCAATGCCCGGCATGCAAAACAAGGGTATATACGACATGCGCAGGTGCTGCAGGACGCCGGCGTGAGCGATCGCCGACGGGTGGCCGGTCGACATCGCCACGAAGCGCTCGATGCACGTTGGCGCCATCGCCGCCAGTTGCCAGCCGATGATGCCGCCCCAGTCGTGGCCGACCAGGTGCACCTTGTCGATGTGCAGCGCATCGAGCAGACCGAGCACGTCGCCGCGCAGTTTATCGAGGGTGTAGTCGAGCACGTGGGGCGGCGCATCGGTGCGGCCGTAGCCGCGCAGGTCGGGCGCCAGCACCCGGAAACCGGCGCTGGCCAGCACCGCCACCTGCTTGCGCCAGACGATGTGGGTGTCGGGAAAACCGTGCAGGAGCAGGATCACGGGCCCCTGCCCGGTCGTGGTGGCGTGGATGTGGATGCCGTTCGCGTGCACCATCATGGATTCGTCGACCACAGCAATCTCCTATGCTTAGCCTCCCGAACCATTCTACATAAGCTGCGTGAGCGGGGCCGTCCCGCTCACTTCCTGCTTACTTCCAGGCCGCGCACTTGCTTTCCGCCTTGGCGGTGTAAGCCTGGGCGCCCGGGATGGTGGACACCACCTTGTAGTAATCCCACGGGCCTTTCGACTCCTTCGGCGTCTTCACTTGCATCAAATACATGTCGTAGACCATGCGGCCGTCCGGACGGATCTCGCCGTTCTTGGCGAACATGTCGTTGATTTTCGTTTTCCTGAGCTGGGCCATGACCTTGTCGGCATCGTCGCTGCCCACCGCTTTCACGGCGTTCAGGTAATTCGTGGTGGCCGAGTAGTCGGCCGCCTGCAGCATCGAGGGCTGCTTCTTCATCTTGGCGAAATATCGCTTGGCCCAGGCGCGGGTCTGGTCGTTCTGGTCCCAGTACCAGCCGTCGGCCAGGTACAGGCCCTGGGTCGTGTTCAGGCCGAGGGTGTGGATATCGTTGATGAACACCAGCAGGCCGGCCATCTTCATAGACTTGGTCAGGCCGAATTCGTTGGCGGCTTTCATCGCGTTGATGAAGTCGCCGCCGGCGTTCGCCAGGCCCAGCACCTGGGCTTTCGAGGACTGCGCCTGCAGCAGGAAGGACGAGAAGTCCGAGGCCGACAGCGGATGCTTGACGCTGCCGACCACGCTGCCGCCGTTGGCCTTGATGATGGCGGTGGCATCCTTTTCCAGCGACTGGCCGAAGGCATAGTCGGCGGTCAGGAAGTACCAGGATTTGCCGCCCTGCTTGATCATGGCCGGCGCCGCCACGCGCGCCAGCGCCACGGTGTCATAGGCGTAGTGCACAGTATAAGGCGAGCATTCCTCGTTGGTCAGGCGGGCCGAGCCGGCGCCGATGGCGATGAAGACTTTCTTTTTCTCTTGCGCGACCTTGGCCATGGCCAGGCTGGCGCCGGAGTTGGTGCCGCCGATCAGCATGTCGACGCCCTGCTGGTCGAACCACTCGCGCGCCTTGCTGGCGGCGATATCGGCCTTGTTCTGGTGGTCGGCGACCATGAACTGGATCTTCTTGCCGTTGACGGCGCCGCCCAGATCGGCGATCGCCATGCGCACGGCCTCGGCGCCGCCGTTGCCGTCGATGTCGGAATAGACGCCGGACAGGTCGGTGATCATGCCGATCTTGATGGTGTCGCCCGAGAACTGGGATTGAGCCTGGGCCTGGGCGGTGAAGGAAAGGGCTGCGGCGGTGGCGGCGATGGCGATGGCGCTACGTTTCATGGGCGAGTCTCCGTTAAAAGAAATTGTTATGTAGATAAAACGATACAACACATCTTTTGCGCCGGCGCCGCTATCCCTTCTGCGCCAGCGCAAACCCCTTGTGCGTTTTCGCTCAGCGGGCGCTCAGCGTGCATCCTGTTGCGCCAGCAGCTGCGCAGTCTTCTCGGCAATCATCAGCGTCGGCGAATTCGTGTTCCCCGATGTAATAAAAGGCATGATCGAGGCGTCGACCACGCGCAGCCCGCGCACGCCTTTGACGCGCAATTCGCTGTCGACCACCGCCAGCGGATCGTCCGCTTTGCCCATGCGGCAGGTCCCGACCGGGTGGAAAATTGTGGTGCCGATCAGGCCAGCAGCCTCGGCCAGTTCTTCCTCGGTCCGGTAATGCGGCCCCGGCTTGAATTCCTCGGGCCGGTATCTGGCCAGCGCCGGTGAGGCCACGATGCGGCGCGTCAGCGCCAGCGCGTGCGCCGCCACCTGCCGGTCTTCCGGCGTGCTGAGGTAGTTCGGGGTGATTTTGGGTGGTGCATAGCTGTCGTTCGAGGCGATGCGCACGTGGCCGCGCGAGGTCGGGCGCAGGTTGCACACGCTCGCCGTAAATGCCGGAAAGCCGTGCAGCGGGTCGCCGAATTTTTCCAGCGACAGCGGCTGCACGTGGTATTGCAGGTTCGGCGTCGCCTGGCCGTCGTCGGAACGGGCAAAGGCGCCCAGCTGGGACGGCGCCATCGACATCGGCCCGCTCTGGAACAGCATGTACTGCAAGCCGATTTTCGCCTTGCCGAACCAGTTCGCGGCGGTCGTGTTCAGCGAAGGCGCGCCGGTGATCCGGTACACCATGCGCAGCTGCAGATGGTCCTGCAGGTTGTCGCCCACGCCCGGCGCATCGACCAGCGCTTGGACACCGTGTTCGGCCAGTCTGGCGGCTGGACCGATGCCGGACAGCTGCAGGATGGTCGGCGAGCCGATCGCGCCGGCGGCCAGCAAGGTCTCGCGACGTGCGCTGGCGGTGAACGCGCGTCCGCCGCCGGTAAATTGCACGCCGCGGCACAGCGGGCCTTGGGGCGTGGCGTCGATCAGCAGTTTTTCGACGTGGCAGCCGGTCATGATGGTCAGATTCGGCCGCTGCGAGGCCGGCTTCAGAAAAGCTTTGGCCGTATTCAGGCGGATGCCGCGGCGCTGGTTGACTTCGAAATAGGCACAGCCGGCATTGTCGCCGCCGTTGAAATCCTCGATCTTGGGGATGCCGTTCTGCCCTGCCGCCTCGCGAAACGCGTCCAGGATTTCCCAGGACAGGCGCTGGCGCTCCACTCGCCACTCGCCGCCGCTGCCGTGGATCGCGCTTTCTCCCGCGTGGTGGTCTTCGCTGCGGCGGAACAGCGGCAACACCTGGTCCCAGCGCCAGGACGGATCGCCGGTGAGCTCGGCCCAGCGGTCGTAATCGGCGGCCTGGCCGCGCATGTAGATCATGCCGTTGATCGAGGACGAACCGCCCAGCACTTTCCCGCGTGGATAGATCAGCGAACGGCCGCCCAGGCCTGGTTCGAGCTCGGTGCGGAACAGCCAGTCGGTACGCGGGTTGTCGATGCAGTAGAGGTAGCCGACCGGGATGTGGATCCACAGGTAATCGTCCTTGCCGCCAGCTTCGATCAAGAGCACCTGGACATCGGGTTTGCGTGTCAGCCGGTTGGCAAGCACGCAACCGGCGGTGCCGGCGCCCACGATGATGTAGTCGTATTCCCCTGCCGATTCCACGCTGCCCCCTTCATCTCTCGATACGGTGATGCTTCGTCCAGGCAAGCTTACCAGATCGTCAAGGCTGAGGCACTGTGGATAAGCTTTTGCATATCCACAGGTACCGATTGTGCGGAACGCAGCGTTTTCGCACAGCGCGATTTTTTATCCATTTTTTCCCTCAGGCAAACGCAAGGCAAGCCCACCGGCTTATGCGGCACGTAAACGCCTGATCTTGTGGACAAAAGGGGGCTTATCCACAGATGAGTACCCCCGTTAACTACTACCACTATTCTGTATATAAGCTTTTGGTTGTAAACCTGAGGACGCGTTTCGTTTTAAAAGCCTCGCCGAAAAAAAATTGCCGACTCCGGTGCCATCGCCATGCTGGCCAGAAGAACGGCGTCGACATCGCCGGCGATCGCCAGACCGGCTGAACACTGCCAAACCATCGTGAAAACGCCATCTCAACCGGCAAACTGGTCGCCACTGTGGACAAGCCCATGCATATCCACAGGATCGAATGTGCGAAACCGCGCGACTTGTACATTGCCGTTTTTTTGTCCAGTTAACGTCCCTGCCAGACGCAAGCCTTGTTCAGCAGTTTGGAAACCACGTAAACCCTTGAGCATGTGTAGAAAATCCGGCTTATCCACAGAAGTGGCAGGCGTTTACTATCACTACCAATTTATATATCTATTCAAGTTAACTAATACAAAGAACCGGCTGCGCGTGGAAAACCCGGCATGGACAGCGAACTGCAAACCGCAGTGAAAGCAGAAGCCAACACGGCGCACACGTTTTTTGTCTGCAGGAAGAAAGTGGAAATGCCGAGACCGGCGCAAGGAAGAACGCCGGCTGTCTGCCGACGATCGATGTTGGGCAATGAACCGCCAGTGGTCTGCTGGTCGCCAAGCGCCGATCCATATGCAAACCGGCAAGTTCAGCCACTGCTCAGCCACCGAAATGCCTGCAAAACCGCATCGTCTGTGGAAAAACGCCTGCATATCCACAGCAGCGAATGTGCAGAAGCCGGTTTTTTGCTGAGCAGACTGCTTTTGTCCAAGATCGGTTCAGCTTGGATACAATGCTTTTCCAGCGCATCCGGAAGCACGTAAACCGTTGACGCTGTAGACAAATCTCTGTTTATCCACAGCAGAGTTCGCGTTTACTATCTACTACCAGTTTTTATATACATCTTGTTTTATTAAAACACTGGACTGCAAAACTGCGCCGCGCCACCGGAAAACCGCCTTTCAAGCCATCCAAAAGCCATCCAGGACGACAAAAACATGCGATTAGGGATCATCAGTGCCTTGCACGAAGAACAGCAGGGGCTCGTGGAGGCCATGCAGAGGCCCTACAAGCTCATCCATGGCATGCGTGAGTACTGGGGTGGAAAGCTCTGGGAAATCGACGCTGTGTGCGTTTTATCGCGTATTGGCAAGGTTGCCGCTGCCATGACAGCCACCACGCTTGTGGAGAAGTTCGGTGTTACCCACATCCTGTTTACGGGTGTGGCCGGTTCCGGTGCCCCGTCGGTGCGTGTCGGCGACATCGTGGTGGCGGAAAACCTGGTGCAGCACGACATGGATGCCAGCCCGCTGTTTCCGCGTTATGAGGTGCCGTTGACAGGCCTCAGCCATTTCGCTGGTGACCGGCAAATGGCGCTGGCGCTCAGCCATGCGGCCCAGCGTTTCATCGAACTCGAGTTGGAAAACGTGATCGATCCCCAGGAAAGGGCCGTATTCGCGCTCCAGGCGCCGCGCGTGCACCGTGGCCTCATCGCCAGCGGCGACCAGTTCGTCAGCGCTAGAGACCGTATCCAGGCCCTTGGCGAGGCTCTGCCGGGTTTATTGGCGGTGGAAATGGAAGGCGCTGCGGTGGCGCAGGTCTGTTTCGAGCTCGGCATCCCGTTCGGCGTGATTCGCACGGTGTCCGACAACGCCAATGAAAACGCGGCCACCGACTTCATGCGTTTCGTGAAGTCGGTGGCCGCGCAGTATGCGTTTTACGTCGTCAGGCAGTTTTGTCAGGCCAGTAAGGTGTCGGCCGGCACGTAGTCGTAGCCCAGGTCTTTCGCCACGGCCGCGTAGGTGACCTTGCCCTGGCAGACGTTCAGGCCGTTTTTCAGGTGCGGATCCTCGCGCAGCGCTTGTCTCCAGCCTTTAGTGGCCAGCGCCACCGCATGGCCGATGGTCGCGTTGTTCAGGGCGAAGGTCGAGGTTCTCGCTACCGCGCCCGGCATGTTTGCCACGCAGTAGTGCACCACGCCGTCGACGACAAAAGTCGGATCGGCGTGCGTGGTCGGATGCGAGGTCTCGAAGCAGCCACCCTGGTCGATCGCGACGTCGACCACCACCGCCCCCTTCTTCATGCGCGAGACCATGTCGCGGGTCACCAGCTTCGGCGCCGCTGCACCCGGCACCAGTACGCCGCCGATCACCAGGTCGGCGGACAGCACCGCTTCCTCGAGCGCGTGCGCATTCGAGTACAGGGTCGCGATCCGGTTGCCGTAGACCAGGTCCAGCTGGCGCAGGCGGTCGACGTTCTTGTCCAGCACCGAGACCCGGGCGCCGGTGCCCACCGCCATTTGCAGCGCATTGGTGCCGACCACGCCGGCGCCGATGATCACCACGTGTCCCGGCGCCACGCCCGGCACGCCGCCCAGCAGCAATCCCATGCCGCCCTTCGATTTTTCCAGATGGCTGGCGCCGGCCTGGATGGACATGCGCCCCGCCACCTCGCTCATCGGCGCCAGCAGCGGCAGGCCGCCGCCGGGTCCGGTGATGGTTTCGTAGGCGATGCAGATCGCGCCGGATTTCACCAGCGCCGCGGTCTGTTCCGGATCCGGCGCCAGGTGCAGGTAGGTGTACAGGATCTGGCCTTCACGCAGCATCGCGCATTCCTGCGGCTGCGGCTCCTTGACCTTCACGATCATGTCGGCGCGTTCGAAGATTTCCTTCGCGCCGGCGACGATGCTGGCGCCGGCCGCCGTGTACTGCTCGTCGGACAAGCCGATCTCGGCACCGGCGCCCGCCTGCACCAGCACCTGGTGCCCGCGCGCCGTCAGTTCACGGACGCTGGGCGGGGTCAGGCCGACCCGGTATTCATGGTTTTTGATTTCCTTCGGAACGCCTACTAACATGTCTTCCTCCAAGTTGAACAAACAACCGACTGCACATGTGAAAACCGGGGCAAGCGCCCCGGTCGTTTCTTCTTATGATTACAAGCCCAGCGTCATCAGGCTTGCGTTACCGCCAGCTGCGGTCGTGTTGACGCACAAAGCCCGTTCCGCCACCAGCCGCCAGAGGGCGACCGGCTCGCCCGGCTGGGTGTCGACGATGCCGACGATGGCGCCCTGGCGCGCCGCCAGTTTCACCTGCAGCTGGCCTTTGACACCGCTTTCCACCAGCGCCATCTGGATCTCTGCATTGCCCAGTTCGGCGTCGCCGATGAAGCGCACGCGCTCTTTCACTTCCGCCGGCAGGCTGCCCAGCACCTGATCGCGCGAGTCCGCCAGCACCAGCGCGCGGTTGCCGGTCACCAGTACCGCCGCCAGCTGGTTCAACAAACCCTTCGTATCGCCCGCCGCGCACAGGATCGCGCCGCGCGGGGTGAAACCGAGCACGTTGCGCTCGCCGGTCGGGCCCGGCAAGTCGATGCTGACGCCATCCAGCGTGGTGATGGTGTAGCCCTCGGCCAGCACGGCCACGTCGCCATGGCCCTTGGCCTGCATCCAGCCCATCAGGGCGTCCAGTGCGGCGTTGCTGTGGCGCGCACGCTGCAGCAGCGGCAGCGCATTCTTCTGCAGGCGCTTCAGGTAGAGCGGACCGCCGGCTTTCGGGCCGGTGCCGGATTTACCCTCGCCGCCGAAAGGCTGCACGCCGACCACGGCGCCGACGATATTCCGGTTCACGTAGATGTTGCCGACGTGGGCACGCGCCGTGATGAAATCGATGGTCTCGTCGATGCGCGAGTGAATACCCAGGGTCAGGCCGTAGCCGGTGCCGTTGATGGTGTCGACCACCTTGCCCAGATCCGCACGGCGGTAGCGCACGATGTGCAGCACCGGACCGAAGACTTCACGCTGCAGTTCCGCCATCGAACCGATTTCGAGCACGGTCGGCGGCACGAAGGTGCCCTGCGCCTGCAGTTCGGCCGGCAATTCCAGCGCGAAGGTCTGCCTGGCGCTGGCGCGGGTACGCTCGATGTGGCCCAGCAGGTTCTGCTGCGCCTCGCGGTCGATCACCGGGCCGATGTCGGTCGCCAGGCGGTCCGGCACGCCGACACGCAATTCCTGCATTGCGCCCTTCAGCATCTTGATCGTTTTATCCGCGATGTCTTCCTGCAGGAACAGCACGCGCAGCGCCGAGCAGCGCTGGCCGGCGCTGTCGAACGCCGAGGACAGCACGTCCTGCACCACCTGCTCCGGCAGCGCCGAGGAATCGACGATCAGCGCGTTCTGGCCGCCGGTTTCGGCGATCAGGGGGATGTCATAGCCCTCGTCAGCCGCGCGCTTGGCCAGCGTGCGGTTGATCAGCTGGGCGACTTCGGTCGAGCCGGTGAAGATGACTGCTTTGACGCGCGGGTCGGCGGTCAGGGCGGCGCCGACGGTCTCGCCACGGCCCGGCAGCAGCTGCAGCGCGCCCAGCGGCACACCGGCTTCGTGGAACAGCTGCACGGCGCGGTGCGCAATCAGCGGGGTTTGCTCGGCCGGCTTGGCCAGAACCACGTTGCCGGCCGCCAGGGCGGCGGCGACCTGCCCCGTGAAAATCGCCAGCGGGAAGTTCCACGGGCTGATGCAGGTCACGGCGCCCAGCGCCCTGGCGCCGCCTTCTTCGCGGATTTCGGCCGCGTAGTAGCGCAGGAAGTCGACCGCCTCACGGATTTCCGCGATCGCGTTCGGCAGCGATTTGCCGGCTTCACGCACGGCCAGGGCCATCAGCTCGGCCATGTTCTGCTCGAACAGGTCGCCGACCTTGGCGACGATGTCGGCGCGGGCGTCGGCGCCGAGTCCTTCCCACGCCGGGAACGCGGTTTGTGCCGCCTGCAGCGCGGTGTCGACGTCGCCGACCGTGGCTTCGGTCACCTGGCCGACGATATCGGCCGACTGCGCCGGGTTCAGCACATTGATCGCGCCCACGGCTTCGACCGGACCGTCGACCAGCGGCGCCGCCAGGTAATGGCGCGCGCTGGCCAGGGCATCGCCCAGCTCGCGCAGCACGTCTTCGTTGGCCAGGTCGAGACCGGCGGAATTCCGGCGCCCGGCGCCAAACATGTTCAGCGGCAGCGGAATGCGCGGGTGCGGCAGGCAACGGGCGGCGCGCGCCTGCTCGAACGGATCGGCCAGCAGGGTGTCGATCGGCACGCTTTCGTCGACGATCTGGTTCACGAAGGACGAGTTGGCGCCGTTTTCCAGCAGGCGGCGCACCAGGTAGGCCAGCAGCGTTTCGTGCGAACCGACCGGCGCGTAGATGCGGCAGGCTTTGCCGAGGTTGTCGGCGCCCACCACCTGGTCGTACAGGGTCTCGCCCATGCCGTGCAGGCACTGGAACTCGTAGTTCGAGACACCGTCGGCCTTGGCCCAGGTGTAGATCACGGACAAGGTGTGCGCATTGTGGGTGGCGAACTGGGCGTAGATGACGTCGGTTGCAGCCAGCAGCTTTTTCGCACAGGTGAGATACGAGACATCGGTGTACACCTTGCGCGTATAAACCGGGTAGCCGGACAAACCGTCGACCTGGGCGCGCTTGATCTCGGCATCCCAGTACGCGCCCTTGACCAGGCGCACCATGAATTTCTGGCCGCTGCGGCGCGCCAGGTCGACCACGTAGTCGATCACGAAGGGGCAGCGTTTTTGGTAAGCCTGCACCACCAGGCCGATGCCCTCGAAGCCGGCCAGTTCGGCGTCGAAGGCCAGCGCTTCCAGCATGTCGAGCGAGATTTCGAGACGGTCGGCTTCTTCGGCGTCGATATTGATGCCGATGTTGTACTGCTTGGCCAGCAGCACCAGTTTACGGACGCGCGGCAGCAGTTCGCCCATCACGCGCGCGTACTGGGCGCGGCTATATCTCGGGTGCAGCGCCGACAATTTGATCGAGATGCCCGGGCCGTCCTTGATGCCGCGGCCGTTCGAGGCGCGGCCGATCGCGTGGATCGCCGCTTCGTAGGACGCATAGTAGTTTTCGGCGTCGACTTCGGTCAGCGCCGCCTCGCCCAGCATGTCGTAGGAATAGCGGTAGCCGCGGCTTTCATTCTCGCGGCTGTTTTTCAGCGCCTCGTTGATCGTCTGGCCGGTCACGAACTGGTTGCCCAGCATGCGCATGGCCATGTCGACGCCCTTGCGGATCAGCGGTTCGCCGCCCTTGGCGATCAGGCGGGTCAGCGCCGAGCCGAGGCCCTTTTCGCTGCTGCTCGAGACCAGCTTGCCGGTGATGAGCAGGCCCCAGGTCGCCGCGTTCACGAACAGCGAGGGCGACTCGCCCAGGTGCTTCTTCCAGTCGCCGCGGCTGATCTTGTCGGCGATCAGGCGGTCGGCGGTGTCGCTGTCCGGAATGCGCAGCAGCGCTTCGGCCAGGCACATCAGCGCCACGCCCTCTTCCGAGGACAACGAGAATTCGTGCATCAGCGCATCCACGCCCGAGGAACGGGTGCGCTTTTCGCGCACGGCGGAGACCAGGCGGTGCGCCAGCATGTAGGCGTCGGCGGAAGCGGCGGCGCCCTGCGCCAGCAGCCATTCGACGGCGGCGGTCTCGTCGCGGCGGTAGGCGGCGGTGATGGCGGCGCGCAGCGGCGTCTGTTCGCGTTTGGTCTCGGCCTGCAGGGCGTCGAAGGGAACGAAGGTGATGGCCGGGGTGGCGGCAATGTTCATGGAAGCTTGATCAAAAAGTAAGGGTGGCGCAGATGCACAAAGCGCCAGTCCATCGTCGATGGCCGGCGCAGTGCAAATACGGATACATGAATTCGATTGTAGAGGGAAATCTTCTGGATTAATTCTGTTTTTACAGAAGACTAGCAATAGATAGTTTTTGGTGAGAGAATTTCGCCAAATAATATTTATAGTGGAGAGTGGCGAACATGCTGGACAAGATCAGCAAGAAAATCCTGGCCGAGTTGCAGAGCGACGGGCGCATCAGCAACGTCGAGTTGGCGGCGCGCGTCAATCTGTCTCCCGCAGCCTGCCTGGAGCGGGTCCGCAAGCTGCACGAGTCCGGCTACATCATGGGTTACACGGCACAGCTGAACCCGCAGCTGCTGGACGTGTCGCTGCTGGTCTTCATCGAAGTGGTGCTGGACCGCACCACCCCGGAAGTCTTCGACGCCTTCAAACAGAGCGTGCAACTGATTCCGGAAGTGCTGGAATGCCACATGGTGGCCGGCGGCTTCGATTATCTGGTCAAGGCGCGCGTTAAGGACATGGCGGCCTACCGCGAGTTCCTCGGAAAAACCCTGCTGCAGAAAGGCGTGCGCGAGACGCACACTTATGCGGTGATGGAAGAGGTCAAGAATACGACCAAGCTGCCGATCAAATAAGCCAAATCAATGTCGTTCCCGTGAAAACGGGAACCCATGCTGAGCTTCCAAAACCGGACAGTTTGCTGTCCTGTGCACGTAAACAACTTCGGCGCTTCAGTATGGATCCCCGCCTGCACGGGGATGACGTTGTTTTATTGCGCTGCCTCTCAGGCAATCTTCTCCATTTTTTCCGACATCTCGGACTTCTGTGGCAGCGTTTTCTGCGCCGTCACCGACAGTTGTTCGAGGTTCTTGCGCAGCCAGCGGTGCGCCGGGCTGCGGCCATCGCGTTCGTGCCACAGCATGTCCAGGTGCACGGCCGGCAGCTGGAACGGCAATTCTCTCCACACCAGGGTGTCGGCAGCGCCGGTCGAGGCGATCAGGTGGCGCGGCAGTACCGTCACCAAGTCCGAATTCGCGACCACCCGGCCGGCGGTGAAGAACTGGTTCACGGTCAGCAGGATGCGGCGTTCGCGGCCGATCTGGGCCAGCGCCTCGTCGACCAGGCCGTGCGCGCGGCCCGAAAAACTCACCAGCAAGTGGTCCGCATTGCAGTAAGCGTCCAGGTCCAGCTTGTCCTTGGCCAGCGGGTGGTTCTTGCGCATCACTGCCACATACTCGCCCGAATACAGGCGCTCATGGCGGATCGGCGAGCCGGTTTCATACGACAGCTGGGCCGCCACGCCCGGGAAGAAGCCGACGGCCAGGTCGATGTCGCCGCGCAGCAGCATCGGCCGCGGTTCGCGCGTGGTCAGCGGCACCATGCGGATGTTCACCCCCGGCGCCTCTTTTTCGATCGAACGCACCAGAGAAGGCAGCCATAGCGCCGCCGTGGCATCCGCCATCGCCAGGCGGAAAGTGGCCTGGGCCTTCGAGACGTCGAAGGTTTCCGGCATCACCGCCGCTTCCAGCGCGGCCAGCGCCTGGCGCACGGCCGGCCACAGCGCTTCGGCGCGCGGCGTCGGTTTCACACCGTAGGCGGTACGAATCAGGAGCTCGTCACCGAGGCTTTCGCGCAGGCGCTTGATGGCGTTCGACACCGCGGGCTGGGTCATGGCCAGATGGCCGGCGGCGCGGGTCAGGTTTTGCTCGGTCATGACGGCGTCGAAGACGCGGAGCAGGTTCAGGTCAAGCGTGAGAAAGCTCATGGGATCCGTTGGGGCTGCGTTTTTTCAGGTTGCGGCTAGTGTACCCGATTTCCATTCACGATCAGTATAAGGACCATCAGGAAACGTGATTAGATTTATATGTTGCGTCGCACTATAGTGACATGGAACCTTAACATCTAAACACGCCTGCACGCTTAACTGAGCCTTAGCACCATGTCTTTCGCCGAAACCCTGTTCCAGCTACCTTTGAACGCCGTGCCCTTCACGCAGCTGTTCGTCAGCATGGCCGAACTGCTGCTGCTGGGCGCCCTGCTGATGTTCTTCCGTCCTCTGCTGGTTGGTATCGCCCGCGCGCTGGTGCTGGTGTTGCGCCCGCGTCCGACCAAGGACGCGCTGGCACGCCGCAAGCTGCGCCTGACCCCTTCGAGCGAGGCCGGCGCCCTGCGTTCCTGACCATTTCGTACCGTCTTTCTCCTTGAACGGCGTCCGGGCAACCGGCGCCGTTTTTTTTCGTCCGTCGCTCGCGCCTGCTACCGCTTTCTCTTCTCCCACCGAGCGGGAATGAAGAATCGCCGTCGACTTCCGGTCGCTCCGGTTTTCTGGGGATTTTTTAACCGAGCAATTTAACATTTAGTCGGTATGGTATGCGTTATGCATGCAATCGAATATCGAAGACCAGGCAGGATAGCCATTAATTGATGAGTTATAACGAGAAGATGAAAGACGATGATCGATACTTGTCGATTTCACGCGACATGCACGTAAATGCTGTCTTATGTAAATCGATGGCGTACAAAGAGAACACAATGCTGACCAATATAGATGAGATGCCATCAAGAACAGCGAAGTTCAACAAGAGTAACGATATATGGGCGATTATGCATTACATCGATACGGTCGAACACATGTCTCGTTAGCGCCTTCGTGATGCCAGATGGGGGCCTACCCCCGACAAAAAAATGGCAGCCACGCAGTAAAAATCGGGACGAAAAAAAAGGGCGGCGCCGGTTGCCCGGGGCCGCCCAAACCAGGATCAGAAAAGGGGAATTACTTGGCTTCGCCGAGCAGGGCCGGCTTCAGCGATTTGTCGACCGGCTTGTCGCCCAGCCAGATGCGCAGGATGGCGTTATAGAAATTGACGTCGGGGATGGCTTCGCCCAGCTTCTTGCCGTTCAGCTCAGCCTGGGTACCGGTGCCCGGGATCCAGTCCAGGTGCAACACGTCACCTTTCTTGAGGCCGTCGACGCTGGCGAACAGCTCGCCCATCTTGCCGATCTGGGCCACGATCTTCTGCTTTTCCGCCTTGTCGACGTTTTCGTTCAGGCCATCCATGAAAGCCTTGCCGAAGTCTTCGGACGAGATGTCGCGCGCCATCTGCAGGGTCACGCGGCGCGGGCCTTCCTGCTTCAGGATGTCGACCACGGCGGTCTTCTTCTCCGGCAGATACAGGCCGGCGGCATACACCTTGATGATCAGCTTGGTGCGCATGCCGGCGCCGTTCAGTTTCAGGTCTTTACCGGCGACCTTGGCGGTGTCCTCGAACTTGTAGCCGTTGACGTCGACCGACGCCTGGGCCGGCAGGCTGACGGCGGCGGCCAGCAGGGCGCCGGCCATCATGCCCTTGACGACCAGGCGGCGAGTGAAGGAAGTGGTGAAGGTGGAAGTCATGCTTGTGTCTCCTCGGATTGAACGGTAATGCACTGTTGTAATAAGTTAGCCCAGCGTCAGCCGCGGGCTGTGCGCCGGTGCGCCGATTTCCTGCGCCGCGGCCGGGTCGAGCTTGAAGACGCTGACTGCGCGCGCCAGACGCGCCGCCTGCTCCTGCATCGCTGCTGCCGCCGCTGCCGCCTCTTCGACCAGCGCCGCGTTCTGCTGCGTGGTCTGGTCCATCTCGACGATGTTCTGGCTGACTTCGGCGATGCCGGCGCTCTGCTCGACGCTGGCGGCAGTGATCTCGGCCATGATGTCGGTCACGCGGCGCACGCTCTCGACCACCTCGGCCATCGTCACGCCGGCCTGCTCGACCAGGTGGCTGCCTTCATGCACTTTATCCACAGAATCGCTGATCAGCAACTTGATCTCTTTCGCCGCCGCCGCCGAGCGCTGCGCCAGGTTGCGCACCTCGCTCGCCACCACGGCGAAACCACGGCCCTGCTCGCCCGCACGGGCGGCTTCGACCGCTGCGTTCAGGGCCAGGATATTGGTCTGGAAGGCAATGCCGTCGATCACGCCGATGATATCGACGATCTTCTTCGACGAATTCGTGATCGAACCCATGGTGGCGATCACGTGCGACACCACGGAACCGCCGCGCGCCGCCACTTCCGAAGCCTGGGCCGCGAGGGCGTTGGCCTGGCGCGCGTTGTCCGCGTTCTGCTGCACGGTATCGGTCAGTTCGCGCATCGAGTGCGAAGTCTGGGCCAGCGAGCTGGCCTGGGCTTCAGTGCGGCTCGAGAGGTCGAGGTTGCCGCTGGCAATTTCGCCGGACACGCCGGCCATCGATTCGGTGCTGGAACGCACTTCGCCGACGATGCGGATCAGGCTGGCGTTCATGTGGCGCAGCGCGTCCATCATCTGGCCGGCTTCGTCGCGGCTGTCGACGGCGATCTCGCTGGTCAGATCGCCGTCGGCGACGCGCTGGGCGATCTGCACGACTTGCGCCAGCGGCCCGGTAATGCTGCGCGTGGACAGGATCGCCACGCCCAGCGACAGGAGGCAGGCGGCGCCGGCCAGCACCAGGATCAGCATCTCGGTGCGGCGGGTCACGGCGGCGGCATCCTTGCCGGCCTGGTTCATGGCGGCGTTCTGGTAGGCGACGAATTTATCCAGCTGCTCGAAATAGCGGGCTTGCTGGGGACGCAGCGAGAACATGAACTTCACCATGGCCTCGTCCTTCTTGTCCTCGTTGACCAGGCCGATGAACTTGGTCTGGGCTGGCAGGAATTTATCTTGGATGACGGCGATCGCCTTCAGGATCTCGGTGCCCTCGGTGTCGGTGGCATGTTTCGCCAAGTCCGCCACTGCCGCGCTGGCCTTGGCGCTTCTTGCTTCGGTATTCGCCAGTTCCTTCTTGATCTGGTCCGGGTCGCTCATGATCAGAACGTTCAGCATGCTGCGCGTGGCTTCGCTGACGTCTTCCTTCACCCGGTTGGCGGCCACGGTGTTGGCGTAGCGCACCTGCACCAGCGTTTCCATCTCCTTGTTCAGGCTTTCCATCCGCAGATACGAGATCCCCGCCAATACCATCAGCAAGGCAATCACGAAGCCGAAGCCCACGGCCAGGCGCTGGCCGATACTCATGTTTCTAATCATTTTGTCTCCTGGTCCCTAGGGAAAAGTATGAACGTGCTATTTTTTTGATAATAAATATAGCACCATTTAATTTGCCCAAATTAAATATTTACGACTATTTCCATGCTGCAAGCGCACAACCGATAGTTACCGGAAGCAGCTATAAAGGGGGACAGGAGGATATTGCCGCGCAACACGACCAATCGGGGATGTGGGAAGGGATGTTGCGTGGATGCCGACAGGGTACGTCTAGTTGCAGTCGCCCTGCTCGCGTTCGATAGCGGACAGCACGGCTTTCGCATCCGCGTGTTTCGCCAGTTCGTCCGCTTCCCGGTCGGTTTTATTGCGCACGCCGGGCATGTCGCGCCGCAGTTCTTCGAGCAGCGCGATGATCTTGCTGCTCTTTTCTTCGGTGAGGAGATTGACTTGCAGGTCGAGGTGGGCATGGTGCTCGGCCAGACGCGACATCCGGTTCTGGCGGATCAGCACGGTGGTCGAGATGATGAAGGCATTCAGGCCGACGATGCCCTGCAGCCAGAAGAAAGGCGGCTCGTCGAAGGTCTGCCAGCCCATCTCTTCGGCGCCCAGATTGGCGGCGATCCAGACCAGCATCAGAACCAGGTTGGCGATCACATAACCGGGGCTGCCGAGGAAGCGCGCGATCTTTTCGACCACTTTCTGGGTGGTCGAGGCATGCTCTTCATTACGTTCATAGAACTCGGCGATGGTGCCGATGTTTTCATTGACCGAAGAGGGAAGCTCGGGCGCCGGCGTGTCGGCACCCTCGGGGGCTTTGTCCATGACGGCAGATTAGCATGTCATGCAACATGCCATCCGCGCGTCTGGACGAACTCAGGCCGCAGCCTTGGCGGCGGTGAGCTTTTCGTACTTGGCCTGGAGTTCTTCGCGGGTTTCGCGCCACTCGGGATTGAAGGGGATGCAGGCGACCGGGCACAAGGCGACGCATTGCGGTTCGTCGAAGTGGCCGACGCATTCGGTGCACTTGTGCGGGTCGATCTGGTAGAACTCCGCGCCCATCGAGATCGCGTCGTTCGGGCACTCGGGCTCGCACACGTCGCAATTGATGCAGTCGTCGGTAATCAGCAAAGCCATTTTGATAAAACCTGTAGAAATCAGGCCTTCGGTACGGTGCCCAGGGTGGCGATTTTCTTCTGCAGCCAGCGGTCGACCGAAGGGAACACGAATTTGGAGACGTCGCCGCCCAGCATCGCGATCTCGCGCACGATGGTGCCGGAGATGAACTGGTACTGGTCGGACGGGGTCAGGAACAGGGTTTCGACGTCGGGCAGCAAATAGCGGTTCATGCCCGCCATCTGGAACTCGTACTCGAAGTCGGACACGGCGCGCAGGCCGCGCACGATCACGCGCGCATCATGCTGGCGCACGAAATCCTTGAGCAGGCCGGAAAAACTTTCGACCTTCACGTTCGGATAGTGGCCGAGCACCTCGTTGGCGATTTCCAGGCGTTCGTCGAGCGAAAAGAACGGTTTCTTGTTCTTGCTGTCGGCAACACCGACGACCAGGGTGTCGAACAGACCCGATGCGCGACGCACCAAATCCTCGTGGCCGCGGGTCAGCGGATCGAAAGTTCCTGGATAAACGGCTACAACCATTGCGGCTCCCTGGGAGAATGCACCTGAATAAGCGCGCATTATGCCTGAAAATTCGGCAGCCGCCCCGCTGTAGGGCAGATTTGCGGCTTTTTAGTGCAACTTCAGCAAATGAAAATGCACCATCCCGGCCTTGTCGCCACGGACCAGATGCCAGCCCGACAACCATTCGGGCGACTCGTCCTCTGCCTCACCGAACGGCAGGGCCGCGCCCGACTCCGCGTAAACCAGGCCGCCCTCCTTCAGCAGGCCGGCGCACAGCGGCAGGACCTGGCTCAGGAAATCCTGTTGATAAGGCGGGTCCAGGAAGATGACGTCGAAACGCTGGCCGCGCTGGGCCAGGTCGCGCGCCACCGCCAGCGCATCGGCGCGCAGGATGCGGACATTGTCGGCTTTCAGCTTGTCCTTGATCGCCTCTAACTGGCGCACCACCGGGCCGAGCGTGTCGATCATGGTGACCGAGCGGACGCCACGGCTGGCCGCCTCGAAGCCGAGGGCGCCGCTGCCGGCGAACAGGTCGAGGCAGTCGAGGCTGTCCCAGTCGCCATCCAGCTGGTGGCGGATCCAGTTGAACACGGTTTCGCGCACGCGGTCGGGGGTGGGACGCAGACCGAAAGCGTCGAGCACCGGCAAGGGGGTGCGTTTCCAGGCGCCGCCGATGATGCGGACTTGCTGCGGCGGGCCCGGACGGCGCGGGTAGGAAGGTTTGTGTGAGGACTTCTTTTGCATGGGGCGGACTATAGCATGCCCACCCGCCCTCACTTCCCCTGCGCCAGCGCGTTGAAATCGTTGATCCAGCCCTGCATGCGCTGCTGCGCGTGCTGTTTCTGCTGCGGCGTGGTCAGCTTGATGGCGGTCAGGATGTATTTCGAGGTGCTGTCCACATAGGCGTCATAGAAAGCCTTGCGCTCCGGCGCGTCCATGCGGCCGAAGAAGTCGCGCAGCAGGTCGTGGATCGCGGCCATGGTCTGGTCCTTGTTCAGCTTCTGGTCGTGCACACGGCGCAGCAGGGCCACGATCTTCTTCTGGCGCAGCACGCGCTCCTGCAGGAACACGTCGTTGTCCAGCGGACGCGCGTCGGACGCCTTGCGCAATTGCGCTTCCTGTTCGCGGCTGAAACTGCCGAACCACAGCTCGAACTGGTCCATCGCCTTCTTGAAACGGGCTTTGTGCTGGTCCTCGACGCTGCCGCTCATGAACTCCTTGCGGAACTTGTCGTTGTTCTTGGCGAACTTCTGCTCCATCTGCGCGATCTGGGCAGGTTTGATCGACATTGCCAGATCGGCCAGCTGGGGCAAGGCTTTGAAGGCCAGCAGCTCGGTGCGCGCCATGATGTCGCGGTAATCGGACAGCAATTCTTCCTGGGTGACATTGCCGTCGCCCATCTGGCGCTGCATCTTGTTCAGCAGGCCGGCGTAATCGCGCAGCTGGGTCGTACGGTGCCACTGGAACAGGTTATTGATGTCTTTCTTGACCTCGTCGGACTGATCGCTGTCCAGATCGATGTAAGCATTCAACCACCAGTACAGCAGCGTGTCGCCGTGGTTATAGGTGAACCGGATGGTGCTGCAGGCAGCCAGCATGGCCATCAGCGCGACCAGAAACAGCAGCCGTGCGCGCTGGAACAAGTGTTGGGGCGTGTTAAACTTTTTCATATTATTCAACTACACTTTCTATTGAGAACGGCACTTATGAACGTAGTCATCCTCGCCGCTGGCATGGGAAAGCGCATGCAATCCGCCCTGCCGAAAGTTCTGCATCCTCTTGCCGGCAAGCCGCTTTTGCAGCATGTCATCGATACTGCACGCAGCCTGAACCCGACTAAATTATGCGTGATCTACGGACACGGCGGCGCAGCGGTGCCGAGTGCGGTACACGAGTGGGGTACCGAGGCGGGCATCGTCATCGATACCGCGCTGCAGCAGCCGCAGCTGGGCACCGGCCACGCCGTGATGCAGGCCCTGCCCCAGATCGACGAAAATGCACCGACCCTGGTGCTGTACGGCGACGTGCCGCTGACCACGAGCGCCAGCCTGCAGCGCCTGGTCGATGCCGCCGGCGACGACAAGCTGGCGATCCTGACCGTGGTCCAGGACAACCCCTTCGGCCTGGGCCGTATCATTCGCGAAAACGGCAACATCGTCCGCATCGTCGAAGAAAAGGATGCCAGCGAAGAAGAGCGCGCGATCAAGGAAATCAACAGCGGCATCATGGTCATCCCGACCAAACATCTGAACGGCTGGCTCGGCGCGCTGAAGAACAACAATGCCCAGGGCGAGTACTACCTGACCGACATCGTGGCCCAGGCTGTCGCGAACGGCGTGCCGGTGGTGGCCGCGCACCCGTCGGCCGAGTGGGAAGTCGCCGGCGTGAACAGCAAGGTGCAGCTGGCCGAACTCGAGCGCCGCCACCAGCTGAACATCGCCAATACGCTGCTGGAGAAGGGCGTGCACCTGCTGGATCCGGCCCGTATCGACGTGCGTGGCGAACTGATCTGCGGTCGCGACGTCTCGATCGACGTCGGCTGCGTGTTCGAAGGCCGCGTCGAGATCGCCGACGGCGTGACGATCGGCGCCAACTGCGTGCTGGTGAACACCAAAGTCGCCGCCGGCGTGCAGATCAAACCCTTCTGCCACCTCGAAGATGCGATCGTCGGCGAGAAATCGCAGATCGGCCCGTATGCGCGCCTGCGCCCGGGCACCGAGCTGGCCGAAGATGTTCACATCGGTAACTTCGTCGAAGTGAAGAACAGCAAGGTTGCCGCGCACAGCAAGGCAAACCACCTGGCCTACGTCGGCGATGCCGATGTCGGCTCGCGCGTGAACATCGGCGCCGGCACCATCACCTGCAACTACGACGGCGCCAACAAGTTCCGTACGGTGATCGAAGACGAAGCCTTCATCGGCAGCGACACCCAGCTGGTGGCGCCGGTACGCGTCGGCAAGGGCGCGACGCTGGGCGCCGGCACCACGCTGACCAAGGATGCGCCGGCCGGCAAGCTGACCATTTCCCGCCCGAAGCAGATGACGATCGAGGGCTGGACCCGTCCGGTCAAGAAGAAGTAATCCACCACCTGCGCACAGCGAACCCACAGCAAAGCCACAGGAAGATCACAAGATAAACACAAGCTGATCCACCGGCTTTGCACAGGGTTATCGGGTGGTCATCCACAAAGTCATCCACAGGCCCGCACGGTCATCCGGCGGGTCTGTTGTCGTTATGGGAGGCTGGTTTTGCTGGACAACACCTCATGCCGGCTGCATGACTTATCCACAGTGCGTAAAACCGGATGTGGGTGAGCCAAAACCTGTTGTTATCGCGACTGCGAGGGTCGTTTGCTCATGAATTCAGCAGTGTCACAATCTGTCCACAAGATCCTGTGGATGAGCTGTGCACTACTTTTGCGGAAGCAAAGTTTACAGGTAAACAGCTTATCCACATTATCCACAATCCCCTGTGGATGACTTGTGTGTTGCCGGGTTCAGACCAGGATGCGGGTCTCGAACTTGCTGCGGAAGGTCGAGAAATAGGCTTTGACGTTGCGCACGTTGCTGTGCGTGGTGAACAGGCGATGCGCCAGCGCGTGGTAGGCCGGCATGTCCGCCACCTGCACCATCAGCACGAAGTCGGGGCCGGGTGCGACGCGGTAGCACTGCAGCACGGCAGCTTCATCGGCGACCACGGCTTCGAATTCGGCCATGCGGTCGGCCGCCTGTACATCCAGCGTGATCTCGACGATGGCGGTCAATCTGGCGCCGACCTTGTCCGGCGATACGATCGCAACTTGCCGTTCGATAACGCCGTTCGCGGTCAGCTGTTTGACGCGCCGTAGGCAAGTCGGCTGCGACACATGTACCAATTCCGCCAACTCGGCATTGGTATGCGAGGCATCAACCTGTAAGGCGTTCAGGATGCGACGATCAAGTTCGTCCAGGATTTCGGGTTCTGTCGACATTTTTATAAAAATTTAGAGTTAATTTGAAATAATATTTCACGGCAATGAGGTGATGAAATAATCTATCAAAAAAAGGTGGATTTAGAAAGCAAATTTCATAGCGCCTACTCTACATTAGTGACATCTGTTAATTTTTATTGGAGTCCATCATGTGCGGTATCGTCGGAGCAGTAGCCCAGCGCAATATCACCCCTATTCTGATCGAAGGTTTGAAGCGCCTTGAATACCGCGGCTACGACTCCTGCGGCGTTGCTCTGCACGTCGATGGGCGTCTGCAGCGTTCGCGCAGCACCTCGCGTGTGGCCGAACTCGAATCCCAGATCAAGGAAACCGGCCTGCAGGGCTTCACCGGCATTGCCCACACCCGCTGGGCTACCCACGGCGCCCCGGCGACCAAGAATGCCCACCCGCACTTCTCGCCGACCGAAGAGAATGCCCGGATCGCCCTGGTCCACAACGGCATCATCGAAAACCACGACGAGCTGCGCCGCGAACTGACCGAGCTCGGCTACAACTTCACCAGCCAGACCGACACCGAAGTCATCGCCCACCTGGTCGACCACATGTACAACGGCGACCTGTTCGAGACCGTGCAGCAGGCCGTCAAGCGCCTGCACGGCGCCTATGCGATCGCCGTGTTCTGCCGCGAAGAGCCGCACCGCGTGGTCGCTGCGCGCCAGGGTTCGCCGCTGATCGTCGGCCTGGGTAAAGGCGAGAACTTCGTCGCGTCGGACGCGATGGCGCTGGCCGGCACCACCGACCAGATCATCTACCTGGAAGAGGGCGATGTGGTCGACCTGCAGCTGGCCCGCTACTGGATCGTCGACGTCGACGGCCGCCCGGCCGAGCGCGAAGTCAAGACCGTGCACGCCCACACCGGCGCCGCCGAACTCGGCCCGTACCGCCACTACATGCAGAAAGAGATCTTCGAGCAGCCGCGCGTGGTCGGCGACACCCTCGAAGGCGTCACCGGCATCATGCCGGAACTGTTCGGCGACGAAGCGTTCCGCGTGTTCAAGGAAATCGACCGCGTGCTGATCCTGGCCTGCGGCACCAGCTATTATTCCGGCCTGACCGCCAAGTACTGGATCGAATCGGTGGCCAAGATCCCGGTGAGCGTCGAGATCGCCAGCGAATACCGTTATCGCGACAGCGTCCCGCATCCGTCGACCCTGGTGGTGACCATTTCGCAGTCCGGCGAAACCGCCGACACGCTGGCCGCGCTGAAGCATGCGCGCAGCCTGGGCATGACCCACACCCTGACCATCTGCAACGTCGCCCACAGCGCGATGGTGCGCGAGTGCAAGCTGGCCTACATCACCCGCGCCGGCGTCGAAGTCGGCGTGGCGTCGACCAAGGCATTCACGACCCAGCTGGCCGCGCTGTTCCTGCTCACGCTGACCCTGGCGCAAGTGAACGGCCGCCTGAGCGACGAGGAAGAAGCTACCTACCTGAAGCAGATGCGCCACCTGCCGGTCGCGCTGAGCGCGGTGCTGGCGCTGGAACCGCAGATCATTGCCTGGGCCGAAGAATTCGCGCGCAAGGAAAACGCCCTGTTCCTGGGCCGCGGCATCCACTACCCGATCGCCCTGGAAGGCGCACTGAAGCTCAAGGAAATCTCGTACATCCACGCCGAAGCCTACCCGGCAGGCGAGCTGAAGCACGGCCCGCTGGCGCTGGTGACCGAAGAGATGCCGGTGGTGACGATCGCCCCAAACGATGCCCTGCTGGAAAAGCTGAAGTCGAACATGCAGGAAGTCCGCGCCCGCGGCGGCCAGTTGTACTGCTTCGCCGACGTCGATACCCAGATCACCTCGAGCGAAGGCCTGCACGTGATCCGTCTGCCGGAACACTATGGTTTGCTGTCGCCGATCCTGCACGTGGCAGCGCTGCAGCTGCTGGCGTATCACACCGCGCTGGCGCGTGGTACCGATGTCGACAAGCCGCGCAACCTGGCGAAGTCGGTGACGGTGGAGTAAGCGGCTTTATCGACAGACTTGCTGTTGTCAAAAACTAATAAATTTTGACACTAACTAATAAAGTCTGACACCAAATAATAAAGTTTGACACACGGCGCGGACCAAACAGTCAGTTTTGGCACAGGCATGAAACCGTCTTCGTTCCCCGGGGCGTTGGTACACCCCGGGGAACGAAGACGCAGTACACCACTAGTCGTCAGACTACTTGCCTTTGAGCCACGCAACCACTGAAGACCACCAAGTGCCGGAGCCGTGCTGTACCGACGTAGCCCTGCCAGTGCCGGGCGAATGGTTGCTGTTATCGCTGTCTGAGTTGCACGCAGCTTGCTGGCCGTAAAAGCGACTTTTGGCTGCCTTATCACGACGCTGCTCGGCCTTTACTTGGGCAGCACTCCACGGTTCCGCCTCGATCACGTGTCCATGGCGAATGAAATAATGCGATCGACAGGGGAGCTGCCAATTGCCGATGGACGGCGTCAACGACACCGACGCTCCATCGTAGGTCATCTTCCAATCGGTCTGCGTAAACGGCGTGACCACCTGCTCGCCGCAGCCGCAACAGCAGCTATGCAGCGCTGTTGCGTATTCCATCGACACGTACAGGATGCCAGGCTCGATTTCCCGCGGCACGCTGCGTACGAAACGATGCTCGAGCGAGGTTACTCGAATCATGCCTGGTCCCCGTTGAGCAGCAGGTTTCCGTCGGTCGTGTACGTGCAGTGATGTTCCCGCTCTAAATCGCGATAGAACCCACGAATCTTCTTCCATTTAATGACCGCCAGCACTGCGTTAAGCGCGTTCAAATCGGCGACCTGTATGTTCGACGCGTAGATGTCGCGCTCCCCTCCTCCGGCGAACGAGATGCGTCCGCCGTGAATGTGATCGCGCTTTTCGGGCGTGCTGGCAGTCACGCGTAAGATGCCGCCGAGACTGTCATTGACCAGTTCGAGCCCCATGCCGACATCGATGAATGGCACACCGAGCGCTTCGAGCTTTTGTACTACGACGCGCTTGTCCTCCCCTGCGTCCATGCAGAGGAAGGCAAAGGTGGTGCCGTTAAGCAGTTCCACGTTGGTATGGTCGAGTTTCACTGGCTGGGCGACGATACCCCGGTGCATCCGCCCGTAAATGCCCTTGAGGTAGTCAACCTTCTTGGGTGCGTCGCGCAACTCTTCCAGTGACGGAGCACCTGGTGCGCGAAAGGCATTGTGCTGCAAGAACTCATCGGCGTCGAACAGGCGGATCTCACGCACGGGTGTTTTGGCTACAAGATCCACGATGTAGCTGCCCGTGCCGCCTGTGCCGATCACCGAAATGATTTCACCCTCAAGCTTTTCAGACAAGCCGCCGATGCCGGCCCGGTACGAGGCAGTATCGATATAGTTGAATACTAAATCGGTCTCCGATTCGTCCGGTGCTCGGAAAATGCGTGGGCTAACGCCACATTGCAGCACTGCCGCCGGGCCCGCCAGGATCGACGCATAGGTGGACATCTTGGCGTAGAAGTTTGGGTAACCGTCTGGCTCAAGTCGGCTCGAGAATGCATGCTGGGCCGTTATGCCATGGCCCAGGTTGAAGAACTGGGACTGGTGCTGAATTTCACGTAACGGCGTCCCATCGGCACGGCACGGAAAATCGCCATCCCAGTGCATAACATGGGTTGACGGCTTTATCGTCTGATCCCCAGCCAATTCCAGCGGACATACCAGAGTTCCCGTACGCACCCGCTTCTGGGCATCCACGTAGGGCACTTCACGCATCACCAGCAAGCCGCCTACGATTTGCACGAAGTAGCCCTCCTCCCGTAGCTGGCGCAGGTCTGCATTAAGACTGAACAGTTTTGGTAACATTGAAAATGCTCCCTTCATGTTGGACTTCGACCGAACCGCCTTCGGCAAGCTCGCCCGCGTGCGGCTTGGATGCCGCATGACGATAGGTCATGGAGTAGCGAAGGCGGGGATCAGCTGGCGAGCTAGGAAATGCAAGCTGCACGACCTGCTCGAACGTGACACGTTTGTCGGGCACCGCCTCATCGCGGGAATTCACGACGATCACGTAGCCTTGCGCCGGGCGCTGTGCCGTGATGAAGTGCTCAACGCCAGGCGCGGTCAGGTCGACGACGTCGTCGCGCTCGATCAGGCGATCGGTACCGCCGCGGACTTCCAAGAGGACCACGACGTTTGCGTCGGCGCCAGACAGAACGTAGAGCGCTTCGCCGGTGATGGCCGGCTGTCCCCAGATCAGCTGGCGGTCATTAAGCGTAAGCTTGAAATCGCGATCGGTACGAAATGCGATGAAGCGTTCCGCGCCTTGGCCGCGCAAATCGAACGTCTCATCCAGGGAAACATCCTCGAAGTCGCCCGAGGCCAAGATGGCGCAGAGCGTGAGGTCGTTACGATCGTCCAGGTTTGCAGCAGCCAGGATCTGGCGACCGGTCGGCACAGGATCCGTAACCGTGACGGGCCGGAAATCCACGCCGTCGATAGCCACGGAGATGCGGTAGGCTTGGGCGGGCTTCAGCGGGCGATCTTCCCGCAGAGCCTGGCCAACATCATCGATATCTTCGAAATTGTTATTCATTAGTCAGTCCTTTTAAGGTTAGTGCCAAGCGGTACTTGGCTACATTTCCTTAATCGGGCTGACGAATGGTCGCCGGTAAATTTTTTTAAAAAGCTTTGTGGAGCGTGCCGTCCGGCAACGGGCCACAGACGAAGAATGCGGGGCACCCTGGGCATGTGTACTCTGTACGCTCTGCCGGGAACTGTCCTGAGCGGATGTCGGTTAGGATTTCGAGCAGCTTGCCGTGGCCGTTGGTCAACTGCTTTGAGGTGAGGCTGAGCTGCTTTATTTCGCCATCGGCCAAGTAGATTACTTCAACCATAGAGCCTGGGAACACTTGCTGCGCGGCGAGCAGAACGGCCGCGGTGCCTACATCTTTCGACTCCTTGCTCGGAGCATGGCTGGTACGAACAGAGCGTAGTGTCCGCACACCGTCCTTAACTAGGATCTCGTCCGGTCGCACGACGATGTGTTGACCATCGACAACAAGAGTTATTGCTTCGCCAGGGTTGGGAACGGCACCTTCCCGCGAGCTCAAGAAGAACCTGAGCATGCTCGAGGCTATCGTGCGGTAGTCTGACGCATATCCATGCTCATGTAACTCGAGCGTTATAAAGGCGGCATCCAGCCGGCTATTCCAATCTTCTGTGTTTCCCGTCTCGATAATGGCTTGGCAAACAGAACGCACCGCTTCGTGCATTTTCGTAAACGTGGTGGCCTGGCGACGCCCGCCGACTTGGGCCAAGTGAGTGTAGAGAAAGCGCCGAGGACAGGATTCATAGAGGGCGATTGCAGGGGCGCCAAAAACCAATGGCCCCGAAAACGCGACCGGCGTTGGGATACTGTCCGCTGAAGGACCAAGCCGAAGTTGAGGCAAGACTGGGGTTCGCCGTAACGAACTGACACGCTCGACAAAGTTGGATAGTGCGCGGTTGTGCCCATTCGCCTTGGCCTGAGCGGCGTAGAGGAATAGATGATCACGTGCGCGAGAGAGCGCAACGTAGAAAAGACACTCCTGCTCTTGGATCTGCGCATCACGTTCCGCGTCCTCCGAAGACGCCGCTGTGCCAGCTATCATTCCGTCGGGTGCCGCACACTTGGGCTTCCGGAACGGGCCTGGAATACTGTCCTGGTTTGCTCCAGTGAGGTGGACCACCCGGAACTCCAGCCCTTTCGCCCCATGAATTGTCATGAGCCGCACCGCATCGATGCCCTGTGCCGCATCCGGCAACTGCCTGAGATCGCGATCATCGCGCAGGCTAAGCAAACGGCGGATGCGTTCCATTAGCCGCACGATCGGCAAACCTTGGCCAGGTGGCTGGACCCTGACGAAGTTCAGGAACTGCCACATTGCGATACCTTTTGCTCGTTCAGCTATTTGGCCTGATGCAGCGATGCGTGCCGCAACGCGCGTGTGATCAAGCAGGACAGTTGAAAGCACAGTCCATGGATGAGCCTTGGCATCGAAGCCTGACAATGCATCAGCCAGCGTACCGAGAGCAGTTTGCCCGTCGGGGGAAAGATGGGCGAAGGCGGAGGTCCAATCGCCAGGCGCCGGTTCGCTCGTGCGTAGGTGGTCAAAGACCCGCATCACGTTATCGAGCGACATAGCGAACTCTGGCCAACAAGCGATGCGCAGCAACCCCGTCGCACGCCGGTCGGTCAGCAGGGAAAGGAGGGCCACCAGATCTTTGACCTCTTGTCGTTCAAAGAGACTTCCCAGGAACAGCACGGGAACCCCCAGCCGTTCCAGTTCCTGGCCGAGTTCCGAAAGTTTATCGTTGCCCCGGCACAGCACAGCCTGGTCTCGGTAAGGATAGCCCGCTTCTCTTAACCGATTAATGCTTTCGGCCAGCGCGGCACTGGTAAGGTCGCCTGTCGGAACGAGACGCAGCTCTGGTGATGAGCCGATTGATGGGCGGTCTGGTCGAAGTGTGCTTCGGGGGCCGCCAGCGCTCATGGTCGCCGCGAACGTGGAGAATGTGTCGACAATCTCCGGGACGGAACGATAGTTACACGTGAGGTAGTCGGTAACGCCGCCTGGGAAGTCATCACTCCCAAATCGGGAAATATTGAACGACGAGGCGCCGCGGAAGCGGTAGATGGATTGTTTGGCATCACCCACGACCCACAAGTTGGTACCGTCGGGCTTCAGAGCAGTGAGTAAGCGAACGCTTGAGCGGTTTACGTCCTGGTATTCATCCACCAGCACATGATCGTAGGTCTGCTGCAACTGCAGCCGTAGAGCTGCGTTTGACTCCAGCAATTGCACCGGTCGCAGCACGAGGTCACCGAAGTCGACGCAGCCTTTCTGACGCTTCAGTTCCTCGTACACTTCATAGACAGTTGCCACTTCCAGTGCACGTTCAGCCGCCTCGATCGCCGCTGGGTCTGTCGCCGTGTCGCGCATTCGTTCTGCGAGAGTGCGGTACTGGGCCGCGTCAACCACTTCATCCTTCGCGCGCGATATCGCTCCTAGCATGTCGGCGATAACTTGGGACGGATCATAGATGTTCCGGTAATGCCTGAGCCCCAGTCGAGGAAATTCGGATTCCAGTAATTCGACCGCTTCGGTGCGGTCCATAAGGCGCGGATCCGCAGGCAATTCAACCTGATCGTAAAACCGACGAAGCAAGTCCAGACCAAAACGGTGGAAGGTACCGATCCATAATGCCACCGCAGCCTCCGGTCGAGTCGCGGCAATCCGCTCTGCCATTTCCGCGGCGGCGCGGTTGGAAAACGTCAGCAATAGAATGCGTCGCGGATCTACTCCCTCGTCGAGCAGGCTCTCTACACGCGCGACAAGCGTGCGTGTCTTCCCGGTCCCTGGTCCGGCTTGCAGCAGATAGGCTGCTCCCCGATGCATGGCAGCATCGCGCTGCGGGCCATTTAGTGGTATCTCGGGCGCTTGACTGGGCGCCTGTGGCTGAACACTGGGCAGCAGCAACGCGTCAAACATCTGCTGGGCAACCACCTCGAACGGCGCTCCAAGCCGAGTAGCGATTTCGCTGCACGTCATTCCATTATCAACGTGGAGCTCCCGGACCACCTCGCGCGGAAGTAGGAACTCACGAGCGAACAGGTCCATTTGAACTTCACGGCGCTGACGATGGCTGTAATCGACAACCCGGTCTAGCCCGATTGGAGCCTCTTCGCTGACACGGGCTGGGTCGATCGTGTACGGCCCATCGTCCTCTTCGTCGTCTCCCAGCTCGGCGTGACCAATCTCATGCGCCACTAGGAAAGCCTGCTCAAATGCCGATCCCGTGTTTTCATGAATAATAAGCCGTCCTTCGCGGTCAAAGAATGCTTGGCCGCCATCCAATGCATCGGCGCCTGGCGCGCATTTTTCGACCTTCAGTTGCCGAGCATTCGCTTCAGCCACGGCGAACGCGTAGGGCGACCAGGGATCACGTCCCTGCTGTACACCTAACCGGTGCAGCTCGGCCGCGCGCTGTCGTGCAAGCTCGACAGCGTCCATTTACTCGCCCCGCTCGATCAATGCTCGCACACGCTCGGACTCGAGACCTGCGTCGTGCAACACCTTCTCAAAGGGGACCTTTGCGGCCACGACTGGTTTGACGCGCGACTTGCTTTGCCGTCCAGCGGAAGCCAGTGCCGGCTGCGCGAGAAACGCACGCAATTGGTCTACGGTGCTCTCAAGCGACGCTGCCAGACGCTCAAGGAAACGCAGGGGTACCGATTCCAGCTGGACCCGTCGTTCCCGAAACGAGACCAGCACAAGGTTTGGTAGTTGAAGGCGCTCGGCAGCCAAGTTGAAGGCCTGTGCAGCGAAGCTCATTGGCTCGCGTTTCTTACTACTCGCACGAAAGCGGGCTACGGCTGCGTTCACTCGCTGGCTATCGGCATTCGACAATGGCTCATCTGATTCGGTACGCGCAAGCTCGCGAGCCAGATCGACCAGATCGTCAGCATATTGAGGATACGTAGCAAGGTAGCGCATCAAAGTGCCACGGTCAGCTGCGTCCTCCACGGCAAAGGCATAAAGCACATCGTCGCGGGTCATGGGGCGCGATTGGGTCATTACAGTTTCTCCTTCCGCTCAAGGCGTCGGCGCAACGTCGCGAAAGCACGATCGCGTTGGTTGCGAATAGTTTTTTCCGCCTTGCCCAGTGCTCCACTGATCGTGGAAACACTCGGGTCGCTCGATGAAATTGGGATATCTTGACGCAACATCTCGACAATACGGCGTTGCAACGGCGGTAACGTATCAATCGCTGCATCGAGCAGGAGCCGGTAACTTTTTTTGTCGAGTTCATCCGGGTCGAACGGATCGTAATGCTCGACTGCCTCCTCGACTTCGGGGAGGATCTCGTCGTCTTCATTCTCAAGCGCCACTGCGCGATTCAGCTCAGCTTGGACCTGACTCGTTGCGTCAGACCGATCTTTGGCCATCGCATGGTTGAAGTTCACCTCAAAGTAGTCGAGCGTTTCCATGTATTCGGCCTGATCAGCGAGAAGTCGGTCCACAAACGCATCCAGGACACGATCACGAATCTCAAGTTTACCGGCATCAACCGTCGCTCCATCATAGCTGTCGGGCTGGGGTAAAAGTCGGGTTACACGCCCAAGTAGAATGCTGAGCAAAGCTTCATGGTGATCGCTCGACACATCTATCGTTCGCACAAAATAGAGAAGCGCTTCTGGACTAACATAGCCATGCGCCGATTTAGACAACAACCGACAGCGGGTCACCAGTGCAGCCGGCTCTAGCTGTTCCAGCTCTTCAATTTCCGCTTCTATCGGCTCTCGCCGATGGTAGGGCGTTCCATCTACCCTTTGTTTCCGCAAAGGCCGCGCCATGGTAGGGTCTCCTAGTTTCTATCCTCAACATCATTGGGCCCTGACGCAGTTTCGGTAACAGCCGAGGAGGCCGTGGGGGCCTCTGCGCTTGTCTTGTCGAATTTTTAATCAAAAGCCTTCTCGTGTAGTCATTTTGCAAATATTGGTGACGGAGGTCAATATCTTCAATGATAGCTGGGCTGGCTGCATCCACAATTTTAATAATCCAATGCAAATGTTGTTTTTTATTTACGATATTCGCCTTGATAATTGCTTTGTGGCTTGTTGCAATTCTTTATGACAGACTCTCGTAAAAAGTACGTTAAGGGTTTCTAAGTGTGCCCGAAGCCGTAGGACGTTCCTCCTGACTACATGGAGCTCAGGGCGGCGACAAGCGTGAATCTGCAGTTTCCCGATCATTAGTTGGCGGTTGAGGGCACGAAGGAGCACCGATAATGGCTGTTCATGAGCTGACTGACCAAATCCACCAAGAGAAGGTGGCTGAGCGCTATCCACCACTCTTCAAACGCCTACCCGATCGGTTGTTCACTCCTCTGGCCTCGGCCAATCGCTTTCAGTATTGGTCGCTACTATGCGCATTACATGCCAAACGTTTCGGGCCCGAGGCGCCGCTGCCGCCAAGCATAGGCTTCTTGATGCGAGAGATCACAGCTGACATTGCCGAGGAACTCCAGTACCAGGAGTGGGCTCCAGAGGGAGACGAGGTGACGCCTGCCACGCCGCTAGCGATCAGGGCCAACATGGTGTTCAACCGATTACGTGAAGCTGGATGGATTCGCGTGGACCGGATGGGTGTGCGTGAGATGGTGACGATGGCGCCCGCTGTCGCTCATTTCATGAACCGCCTCGTCGAGTTTGCCCACACCGGCCCGGAATTTGTCTCCGGCAAGATTCGCAGCATTGAGGCCAACCTAAAGCTGCTCCTCGACGAGAGCACGGACGGCGCGTCGTTGCAGGAGGCAGCCCGGCAGTCGCGCGCTCTTCTGGAACAAGTCAGGATTGCTGGGACGAACGTGCGCGACCTGATGCTGGAGATCGGCCGTGTCGATGCCACTGGCGAGTTCGTGCGTCGGTTTTTTGACGACTACGTTGAGCGCATGTTCATCGGTGACTACAAGGAGCTGCGCACGCGCGAGCACCCGCTGGCCCGGCGCCAGGAAATCTTGCGACTTGCAGCCCATGTTCAGCAGACGCCGGCCCTGCGTACCCGGCTGATCAAGTGGTACCTTGAGAAACAGGCCGGGCGTGACGCCATCCGTGCTGAAGCCATGTTCGAGCGCGACATTCAGAAAGTGGAGGACCTCCGCCGAATCGACGAGTATTTGGACCGACTGGATGACGAGATCCGGCGCGCTAACAAGCTCGCTCTGGCCTACCTGGACTATCGCTTGCGGGCTGCCCAGCCCCTTGATGAACTGATTGGCCACGCTATCGACGCCGTCGTCAAATACGGATGCAAGGCGGCCGCGTTGGCACCGTTTGCGCCAGGTGACTGCGTCTCCGGTGAGAGGCTGGCATCACCACGCGTCGAGACCAAGCGCCCGCCGCCCAGCGGGCTTCGTAAGCAGGTCATGTCCCCCGAACAGGAGGCCCGAGCACGCCTGGCCCTCTTAGCGCGGGACCGGCGCACTATGTCCTTGCCCAAGCTTGCAGCTTTCGTGCGTCAGCAGCTCGGTGAAAGTAACGAGGTGCCCAGCTGTGCGCTCCAAGTAGACAGCATCGAGTCGGTCCGGGCACTACAGGTCTTGTGCAGTATCGCCGCAGCGAATGCGACGCAGAGTAAGTTGTTGCGTGCCAATGCGCGAGCGATGGCTAGCGGGTTCACAACGGTACGGATGGAAGGTGAAGAGGACCAAAGCAAGGGAATCTCTCACCTGCCCTTCACGATCAAGAGAACAATCAAGGCGGCCAAGGGAGGAAGCTGATGAGTTTTTGGGCGAATGCAGTTGAGGGCACACGTAATGCCGTTACCGAAGATGATTTCGAGGCAGCGGCGAACCGGCTCGTTACTGAGCAGGTGCTGTACGCTGCAGACCGGGGCAGTAAGGTGGCCTACGGGCTGATCCGCGACTTTGAGCGTGACTTCAAACGGGCCCTCGAACCGCTGGGCTACGCCGTGCGGGTCAATAGCCAACTGCGCTACGCCTGTGCCATTCCGAAGCACGCGAAGAGCTCACCAGTGACTGTTGAGCAGACACTGCTCGCGCTCGTACTGCGCAAGATCTTCGACGAGGAGACACGTAATGGGCATCACGATGAGAACGGCGAGGTGGCTTGCGACTTGGTCACGCTGGAAGTTAAGTACAAGCAGACGACCGGTGGCCGTGAATTAGCCACTGGCGGCAAATTAGTCGCGCTGATGCAGTGGATGCGACGATGGGGTATCGCAAGGGTGTCGGACGAGGAAGGTGATCATCTAGGGCACTATGCGGACCAGCCGTATATGGTCATCATCCGACCTGGTATCGCTGAAGTCCTGGGAGAAGCAGCGCTGACGCGCATTGCCCTGTTCACCCCAGACGCGGAGGTCGAAGGCATAGTCCCTGCGGCCGAAGTCGTCATGGTAGAAGACGGTGCCGTATGAAGAAGCTGATCCGGATCCGGGTAGTCCAGTTCTTCCTCTATGAGATGCGTGACGTTGTCGTCGGCATGAACTGTGGCATCTTCGGCGCCAACGGCAGCGGCAAGTCCTCACTGCTGGACGCGGTACAGATAGTCATGTTGGGGGCCAACGAGAGCCGGGGTAACGCCGGCGTTGCCTTCAATGCCCAGGCCGACGAGTCAAACCACAACAGCCGCAACATCCGCAGCTACTGTCTTGGGCAATACGGCGACTCGCCGGAGGCACGCGTGCGCGATACCGCCAACACCTACATCACGCTAGTGTGGGAGGACACAGAGACCCACGAGATAGTGTCCACAGGCGTGTGCATCTATGTGAGCGCCGACCGTGAGAAGTCCGACGTGCAAGGCCGCTACATCATTCCCGTGGACCTCGCGCTCAGCGACCACCTCGAGCTAACCGACGGAGAATATCGACCGCGGTCATGGGGCAACTTCAGGCAAATGCTATTGCAGCGCGCCCAAGGGGAGGAAGTCCTTTTTCACGACTCCGAGCGATTCGTCAACGCACTGCTGTTCAGGCTGAGAGGTGCGCGTGGCGCGCCGCGTCTGGACGCTTATCGCCAAGCGTTTCGCTTCGGGCTGCGGATGAAGTTCGACAAGAGCGTTGACGACATCGTCCGCCAGCAGGTACTTGAGACCCGGCCGACCAACATCAAGCGTTTTAAGGAGGTGCTGCACACTTTCCAGGAGATGGCGGCGTTAGTCCGCAGCGTCCAGGCCAAGCTAGAGGAGGCAGATCTCATTGAGGCAGACTTTGCGGATGCGCACCGGCGCAACAGTCACTCGGTCTCGCTCGCCGCGCTGGCTCAAGCGGCCGAGCTCGAAGTTGCCAACGAAGAGGTAGCCGCTGCTGAGGAAGCCGAAGGCTGCGCGACAACAGCCTTAGAAGCAGCCATTGCTCGGCGTGACGAAGTTACTCGTCAGGTTGAGGCGGCCGATCAGCGCGCACGTGAAAGTGCCTCAGCCCGGGACAAGCATGCGTCCCATACGAATGCCGCGCTGCTGCGGGAGAGCCTCGACGGCGTACAGACCCGGCTCGCCGAACAAAGGGCGGGGCTGCACCGTAGCATCGCAGCCATCGGCAAAGCTATTGACGTCCAGATTCCTGGCAAACTCGTCTCAGACACTGCGCAAGCTACGGGCGTGGCATACCAGGACATCCAAGCGCTGCTGTCAGGCGAAAAGATTGGCAGCCGCAGTTTGGTGGAATCGGCTGTCCGCAAGGCGCTACGCGCGGCTAAGTTGCTTAGCAATGAGGTGTTCGAGGAGATGCAGAACGTTGGTCGCGCTCAGACGACGGCCGAGGCCGAGCTCACCAGTGTGCGAGAAAATCAGGAACGCATAGCCAAGGGTAAGCCGCCTTTAGAAGGTCCGGCCGGGATGCTGAAGCGAGCGTTGGCCAACGCCGGCATAGAGGCGACCCCAGTATGCGATCTGGTGCGCGTCGACGACTCATATTGGCAACCCGTCATAGAGTCCTACTTGACCGCGTCGAACATGCAGGCCCTCTTGGTCGACGAATCCGACGAGCGTAAGGCATTTCAAGTGTCTCGACAGGCTTCTATCTTCGAGGCAAAGGTCGTGATGCCCAGCAAGTTCGTTAACCGCATTAGTCCCAAGCGTGGAACCGTTGCTGAACTTATTAGCGGCAACAGCGTTGCTGCAGTCAATTACCTGCGTTCTAAGTTCGGCGACATTCAACGGGCCGAGACCGAGGACGAATGCTTTGCTCATCGGTTCGCAATGACCAAGGACGGCATGTTGTTGACCGACGGCGAAATGGTGCGCAAGCGACCGGTGGACCCTCTCCACTTCAAAATTGGCCCAACCTCTACGGCAACGCGCAGCTCGATTGCCGAACGTGCCCGTCAGCTCCAAGCTGAGGTGGATAAGCTCAAGGATATGTATGCCAAGCTTAAGACGCTGATGAACAGTCTCGGACCATTTGTCGGAGGGGAGCAGGACAAGGTTTTAGATATCCTTGAAAACTTCGATCGAATCACCAAGGAGGCAAGCGAAGAAGCGTCTTTGCGGCAGCGGCTGCAGGCTTTAGATACAGAGGAATACCGTCTGCTCGTGCAAGCTGTCGAGGACGCGGATGCGAACCTGGCCGGGTTGCGAGAGCAGCACTCTTCGGCGGTTCAGGCTGTCGGTGCTGCCGAGGTCGAGTGCCGGCAGAAGAGTGAGGACACTAAGAAACGGAAGGACCGGGCCGTCAGCCAGCAGAAGGTCGCTGAGGCCGCTCGTGGAGTTGATGGCTACGACGTCGACTATGCGTCGGAGCAGTGGGATAGGTTGCTGACGCGCCAAGGCATGTCGTTCCGTGAAATCGTCAAGGACTGCGAGCGTCGCAGCAACGGGGCCAAGGAAGACTCTCGACAGAAGGCATCGAACGCGATGCAGAAGCTGTCTGCCTTCCTCGTCAGACACAACGAATTCCTGCCTGCTGGCACCCAGGACGACTGGCGAAGTGCGCGGGCCTGGCTAGAGTCGCGAGTTGTGATTTTGAATGAGACCGGTCTGCGCGAGAATAAGGCTCGGATGGAAGACGCCCTTAGCGCCGCCAAGAGTACTTTCCGTAACGATGTCGCGGTGGCGCTGCACGAGCATCTCGAATGGTTGAGTGACACCATCAATCGCATGAATGAGGCCCTAAGGTTGGCCCCGATGTTCACCAATAACGAGCGCTACCAGTTCCGCGCGCATGTGCGGCCGGCCTACGCCGTGCTATTGACGTTCATAAAGGATGTCGCACAGTACGGACCGACCGAGGACTTGCTTGGAGGCGCCGGTGAGCTGCCTAAGGAGTTCGAAGAGTTGATGCGCGAGAAAACAGTCGCCGGCGCCGCCGCGGTGAAATCCCCGTTAGACGACTATCGCGAGTTCTTCGACTTCGACATCGAAGTGCTGCGGGAGGAAGCCTCCACAGGCGCGACCAAGCGCATTGGTTGGCTCAGTAAGCGCGTCGGGTCCGGCTCGGGTGGCGAACATCGCGCGCCGTTGTATGTGATCGCAGGAGCTGCCCTATCTTCGGCTTATCGGCTGGAGCGCGGCGACGACACCGGTATCAGGTTGTTGGTCATTGATGAGGCTTTCATCAAGATGGACCCGAGGAACATCGTTGCCACTATGCGCTATTTTGAAGAGCTTGGCTTGCAGGTCTTCATGGCTAGCACGGGCGACGCCTTGGGCAGCCTGACCGCCTTTCTTGATCGATACTACGACATCATGCGTGACGCCGAGAGCAACGTGGTGGTGCTCGAAGGACACGACATAACTCCTGAAACGCGCAAGATGTTCCGTGCGGACCTGCCGGAGTTCAACCCGGAGTTGGTGGAAGCGGAGATCAGAAACCAGCATCAGTCACGGAACAGCGCTGCGGAGAGCGCGACAGCATGAGCGGCAATGACCAGGCCGCGATGGATCCCTTGGCTAGGAAGGTGCTGGAGCGTCTACTGAAGTCTGCCGACAAGTACGAAGCAGGTCTTACCGTGCGGCGCCCAGCCCTGACCAGCTCTTCGCTGGCCGAGTACCGCGAGCTGCGCAGTCTAAAAGCCAAAGAGGACTTCGAAGCCGTGATGGTCTATGGTCAGGCGGAGGGAGCCATCGAGGTCAAGCGCCCTCGATTGGATCCGCAGGGGCTCATCGAGCGCGTCGAGCTACTTGACGTGACCAAGCTGGCCATGATCCTCGGCGAGATACCTTATGCCAAGAGGGTTGAGGCGGCCCGCCAGACTCTCGCTGCGCGCTTTTTAGACTACCCAGTCTTGCTCGACATTTTGTCCTGCTGGGAAATGATCAAAAAGGTCCGTAGCACCGGGCCCGATGACGCGGCTAACTGGGCGAGCGCCTGTGACGTCATCGATTACTGCCGGGCCCAAGTAGCGCTCGGCGCTACGGAGACGTCGGTGCGGGACGCCAGCGCACGATTGTTCAAGGATAGTAAGCGCATCGAGTTTTTAGTTTCGCGCCTCGATGTGTTGTTGGCGGCCACCGTTGAGGATGATGCCCGGTCGGAAGCCGAGGTACTACAGGAGCTGGGCCTCTACCGCGAGCCGCAGCCTGCGCGCCTAGCAGGCAATATCGTGATTCGTCGGGAGCGTGGCGCGTTCCCACTGGATCGTCCCTACTGCGCATTGCCTCCGTCGACGGTGCTGGGCATCGACTCTATGCCCAGTCAGCTGCTGACTATTGAGAATCTCACCACGTTTCACGTCTGGGCACGCCAAAATTGCGACGCTGATGTGTTGTGCGTTTATACCGCTGGGATGCCGTCTCCCGCATGGCGGGCCATGTACGGCAGGCTACTTGCTGAGCTCCCGGTTGGGACACCGGTGCTTCATTGGGGAGACGTCGACGAGGGTGGGTTCCGGATCGCGGCTTTCCTGAGCCGTTGTGCTGCAGAAGCTGGCCATGCCTTACTTCCGTCGAAGATGCGCCCGGCGGACGTCCCTCCGTCGCTGCGTCGGGCGGCATCGGCACGCACTGTGGAGCAGATGGCTAAGTACGCCTGCGAGGCCGGATGGGACGACGTTGCGCACGAGCTGGTAGAGGCCAAGCTCGTCGCTGAGCAAGAGGGTTGAGCTGGCGCGAGCAAGCCACTGTCTATCGGAACTGCAACCATTCAACTTTGAAGTAGCGTCCGCCTGATTGACCTTATCTACCGTTTTGAACAGAAATAAGCAGGTTCCTCTGCGGTGTAATAATGTCGGGTGCAATAATCAACATTGAGGATTATTTTAAATGTCACAGATGTGGGCAGAAAGGCAGCGTAGAACTAATGCGCTTGTTCGGCGTATCGCGGTACATGTCCTAGCTGCGGATCCCGATGGCGAGCAACTGCTCGGTTTGTGCAAGCTAACCTGGATTACCAACGCATACGACGGAGAAAATCCAGCCTATATTCGCAGCACAAAGATACCGGCGCTTGCCGATGTAGCTGGTATTGATCTGAGTCGATACGCTCTTCCAACTGTTGCGTCTTTAGTGGCGAATGAATTTCAGGATCCAGAGCTCGAACCGCTGATACTATCTCACACAGGGTTTACGAACTTCTATAAGGCATACCGGAATAGTGCACGACTCTGGATCGATGAAAACAAGTCAGCGTTGATTGAAATATTTCGGCAAGCTCAATCACTGAGTACAGACGAGCAAGGCGAGGAACTTGCGACGCGGATCGCGTTGCTGCCACTAATTCCTAAAGCAAATCATCCCGAACAAGGGATGCAGCCAGACTTCCTTGTGACGCCCGTTTGTTTCGCGCTAGACCCTAGACTGCGTTTTCCAATCATTAATGGTGCTGAGCGCGTTCAGGTATTGTTACGACGGATCGGTGCTGTAGACGGTACTGCCACAGCAAAATATCGGGCATTAGTTGGGCTCATTGGACGTGGTAGAATTAAAGATGCTGCTGACTTAGTGGATTTGCCCCCCTACTACCGGACACGACTTCACACCAAGGTTGATGATTCCGTCTTGCGCCGATATTCGCGTGGTGAGCGATATTTCAGCGCGCTATGAGGATGCTCCTCGTTGTAGTGCTCAAAGGCGATGGCCAGGT